>ENA-ORXT01000055-ORXT01000055.1-marine-metagenome-genome-assembly--contig:-NODE-55-length-162317-cov-10.376202_pt1 | contig 162317 bp, 145 predicted proteins | sample MGYA00237868_ERZ511482 | MGnify/ENA metagenome assembly ERZ511482 | reverse complement strand
TACATTATTGATCGTCTGCCACTTTGCTCCTTTATCATATTTGTGCAGTATGAATTGACGCGCTTGATCTTGGTCAAGGTCTCCTTCTATACTGTGCAATTCTCTAAATTCTAAGAACTGACGCAGACCTAATTGATATGCTTTTATTGTGGATGGCGAAAAATTCTCAACTTTTAAGTGATCTTCATAACTCTTTAAGCGCTCATTTTTTGACTGTTTCATGGATCTTTTTTTTAATCCAAGCTGCCAACTATTTAGATACTTTGCTCTATTAACTATATAGGGGTTGTTCAACGGATAATTATATCCGACGTAGTGACGAAGGAGCTATGGCGTAATATATATTGTTACATGCTGCCTTTTTGTTCTAATTCTGGAAATGATTAATTGTATTTTCTAATTATTTTAGGTTTAATCAAATCCAAGAATTTTTCTAACTCTATTTAAAACTTTATCTGCAACTACTTGAGCTTTTTTCTCTCCTTTAAGAAGCATATTTTCGACTTCTTCTAAATTATTCATGTAGTAATTGTACTTTTCTCTTTCTATTTCAAACTTGTTCCAAAGTATTTCAAATAATTCATTCTTAGCATGGCCATAGCCATAATTTCCCGCTAAATATTTATTCCTCATTTCACTAATTTGAATTTCAGAGGCTACTGTAGAATATAATTTAAATACTGTGCAATTTTCAGGATCTTTTGGCTCTTCCACTGTTTTTGCATCAGTTACAATTTTCATTACGTCTTTTCTTAATTGTTTTTTCGGCTTGAATATATCTATATAATTATTATAGGACTTACTCATTTTTTGTCCATCAACTCCAGGAATTGTCATTACTTTTTTATCTAATTTGATTTCTGGGACGGTAAATATTTCAGATTTGTATTGATGATTGATTTTTCTCGCTATTTCTCGTGTAAATTCAATATGTTGTTGTTGATCTTTCCCAACTGGTATGATTTCAGCATCATACATTAATATATCCGAACACATTAAAACAGGATACACGAAAAGACCAGAATTAATATCTTCCAATTTATTCGCTTTATCCTTAAAAGAAGTGGCAAGACTTAATCTGGAATACGGCATAAAACAGTTTAAATACCACGTAAGCTCACATACTTCGTTAATGTGAGATTGACGATAGAAAACATTAGATTCGGTGTCAAAACCAAATGCAAGCCATGCAGCTGCAACTGAATAGATATTTTCTTTTCTTAGTTTAGCATCTTTTATTGTTGTCAATGAATGTAAATCAGCGATAAAAAAGAAGCATTCACTATCATTTTTTTTTGATAATTCAATTGCAGGTAGAATCGCTCCTAAAATATTGCCTAAATGTGGTTTTCCTGAACTTTGAATTCCTGTTAATATTCTTTTCATTTGTTAGTGTTCAATTTTAAGATAGTATGTACTGCTGTGTATGTAATGAACTTATTATTATTCCAATCAATATTGAAGGAAAGTAATGTGCAAATTCCGAAAAATTCCAGCATAAACATGATATAAAGCCAAATATCATTGAAAAAAATGCCGATTGCCAATAATGTTTTTGTAATTAAATTGAGGCAAATATCGTAACTATCATTGTTGGAGCCCAAATAGATGCGCAATAAGTTTATTTGATAAATCAATGGTCTTGTTTTCCATTCAGGGCACACGGTTGCATGTAACATCTCTATACCCGTCATTAACCTTCAAGGTTCGGATATATTCACCTTATGTCTTCTTATTCTGTTGACTAATATACAAATCTAGCGGACTTTTCACAACATCATTATTCACTTTTAATAAATGAGTGTAGATTTCGGTAGTTTTAGAGCTACTGTGCCCTAAAAGAGATTGAATATACCTTAGGTTTACCCCATTTTGTAATAAATGTGTGGCAAAAGAATGCCTCAAAGTATGGGGAGTAGCCCACGGGTTTACACCTGCTAACTTTACAGATTTTCTGAAGACCTTTTGAATGCTTCGGGTACTATACTGTCCCCCATCTTGCCCTTCGAAAAGCCAATAGCTAGGCTTGTACTCCAAGTAGTAAGCCCTCAATAAACTCAATACACTAACAGAAAGAATCGTAATCCTATCTTTCTTGCCTTTAGCTGCTTTGATAAATATCTGCTTCTCTGAAGAACGGATGTCTTCTATCCTGATTTTAGTCACTTCCGAAATTCTGAGTCCTGCACTATACATTAGATTTAGAATGGCTTTGTGCTTTATATTAAGAGGTGCATTTACGATAGAAAAACATTCTTTCATAGTGAGAACACCTGGTAGCGTGGTAGATTTTTTAGGTCTTGTAATGTTATACAGTGCTCTATCCCTTCCTAATACTTTTTCATAATAGAATTTAATGGCGTTAATAATAACATTCTGTTTCGATTCTGAGATCTTAAATTTCACTTTTAGCTTGTAGACATAAGTCTCAATTTCTTCCTTTGACAAACCTTGAATATCACGATTCTTGAAAAAATTAAGAAAGTGTGCCAGTTCATTTCTATAAGCTTTTCGTGTATTGTGTGAGTTGCCATTAAGGACCAGTTTTTGCTCTACTTTTTCAAGTACCAAGGTGCTTTCGGGTGAAAGCTCAAATTCGTTCCTTTTCTCTTTCGGATTTAGCTCTTCTACCCTTAAGTGTGTACCAAATAAATCCTTTAGCCTTTTCAAATTATCACCTGTATTAGGCACACTCCATGCTTTCTGATTGGGATGATAGAAAATGCCAGAAATTTTCTTCACTTCTTTTCTCCATTCAATAGCTTCATAAGGGATTTTTAATTTGATTCTTTTTTGAGAGGGATGACAATTTACAATTACAGCTTCCATTTTTTTAATCAAAAATATAAATATGATTGCAACTAAATCATTATTAATCAATTAATTAGTATCTTAGTCCAAAGTATCGGATAATAACCGATATTAACGGATAATATCAGCTAGAGACCTAATATCCATATATTCTAAATATTATGAGAGTTTGTAAATTGTGTAAGAAGGAGGTAAAAGGGAGAACGGATAAGGTGTTTTGCAGTTTGAATTGCAAGAATCAGTATAGTATCAAATTGAGACATGTGACTTCACTGGCAACCAAACAGATAGATGGAATTTTGCATCGTAATAGATCTATACTACTCGAAATATTAGGCAAGAACAAAATGCAAATAAAAGTATCAAAGCGTATATTAGATAGAAAAAAATTTAACTATACCTATATTACACACTACCATATCAATTCAAATAATAAAAGGGTTTCATATTTATATGATATCTCTTGGATGCTTTTTTCTGATCAGGAGATATTGATAAGGCGCTTAAAACAGGTTTGAGTAAAGTGCCTTCTTTACTTTGAGTAAATATATTCTTCAAACTAAATTGGCCTTTTAAATTCTATTTCATCCCTTCTATCCTCGGCCTGCTAAAAGTCGAAACCATACATACTATAGGACGAATGTCGAACGGAGCAATCTATGCATCAGGGAAAAAATAAGTGATTCTTTAAACATAGATGGTATGCCCCTATTCTACCGAACAAGAGTTCGGAGCAGTGGGCGCGATAGCGACAAGCACCTTAGGCCGTGCTGCGTAGACCTTTTTAATATTTGCACATAGGGTCGTTATATTACCTAGCTCGGTACTCACCTCGGTCCCGTTTCCTGCCCTGCATTCATCGCTAGGGCCTGCCCATACATTCATTGCTTGGGACTGCCGCCGAAGGAGGCAGCACTAATGCACAGCACTTGTCCGTTTAAATTTTTGATTATTCATACTCTTCTAGTCTAGCAAACTTCAATAACAATACTAGGAATATAAAATACGGAATCAGAAAAACGATCAATGGTAAATCCCAGCCTGTGTAGGACTGCAAACCCAAGTACAAGAAGATACACACAAAGAAAAAAGCAGCCATAATAAAATCAGACCTTCCGTAATTATACTTTATGATTTTGCGGCATTTAGGACAAGTCCATTTTGAAAAACCGTACTTAAAGACCTATCTTTTTATAAACGATCGCAAAGGAAACTGATAACCACACTCAGGACTTGTTCTATAGCCTTTGAATTTCAGAGCTGTATCTAAGATTTTTCCTTCTTTGTCCACTATTCACTATTGTAGGCAAATCAACTCGTATGCATAAATATAAAAAACCCTCCACAACATAAAGTTATGGTAGGCCTAAGATAATTGCTTAAACATTCTTTCTACTTATCGAATCCTGCAAGACCCAAAAAGTTATAATACCCAATATTTCCTATTTGCGCTCTTGTAGTTTCTAATTCCATCTGTTCGCGGTAATCCAAACCTATTGAATTAACATCAAAAATAATCATATAACTCAAGTTTCGGTGTCATACATAAATGTTTCTCTGAATCATATTTTATTTGTAATTGAAAATTGAGTCCACTCCGAAAACTCACAAAACCAAAAATGTTTCTTTTGGAGATATTTTTCATTTTCTCAATTAACTGATGCTCAGGCATCACTGAATTTCGAAAACCAAAAATCTCAACCAAAATATTCCATTTTATGCAATTCGTCAGTTTTCAGAGTGGACTCAAAATTTAAGGCTGTTCTCTCACTTACTTTTTTGCCGTAAAAATAGGTTTTGTGCTGCTGCCATAAGGTTATGGCAGTTTCTTCATTAAAAAGATGCACTGCATCTTTTTTGCTACGCACCATTCAGTCATGTATATTTCTTCACGCTTACTTATGCTTTTAAAATGGCTTCAGGCTTAAAACTCGCTATATGTATTGGTTTTCAATGCAATTAGCGTAGCCTTGTTAACATCCTCTTTTAATTGTGCTGTGTTGCAGCTCGAACAGTTAAGCCTTCGCTCATTTTAAATAGCATTCGACGCTAAAATTTCCAAGTCCGAAATTTATTCTAGATTTGAAATCCTTCTTTTTTTTGAAATCCGTTTGGTTCTTTCTTGAAAAATAGCCTTAGCTCTATATTTCTAAATTATTCATCGTTTTCAATCACAGAGGAAAGAAATATTTACCTAACCTGTTATATTTCAATTATCTATAATCAGTTAATTTCGTATTTAATCAATTAATTAAAACCAAAACTTAAGTAAGTAAATCAAAAAGGACATTACACTTATACCCGCAATTAATGGACAATCAAGTAAAAACATACAGTGCGATGCGGAAAGCTACAGCACGGCAAGGCGGAGCCGCGCTAGAGGCAAGGGGTAGAAGTGAAGATACCTATGCAGCGCTAGCATTTGTGCGTAGGCCCATAGGGATCGTAGCGGATGACCCGACCACATAGCAGTGGTGTCGGTAGACCCACTGCTATAGTGGATGACCCCAAAATCAAAATCTACAAAATTCTGAAAACAGGAATGTGAATGTACTATCACAGCATGGATTAGGAACGTATAGTACGAACGTTAATCGTACCCCTGGTGCGGGCGAATGCAATTCTCCCCTACCTGCGGACTTTAACCATTACCAATAAAATAACGCTTACAACCAAAAATGCGATCAATGAAAGAATGGCGGTGCGCATGTCCGTCAAACCCGAAATGGCTCCATAGGTAAATAATCCAAGGGATATAGAAAACTTCTCGACCACATCGAAGAAACTAAAATAGGAAGAAGAATTTTCCTCCGTAACTGGAATCAGTTTGGAGTAAGTAGAACGGGACATGGATTGCACACCACCCATCACCAAACCGACTATACATGCTACTCCGTAATATTGACCCTTGCTTTGTGTGAAATATGCTGCTATGATAACCAGTGTCCAAATAAGAATGATGCACATGAGTGAAAACTTGTTGCCCTTAAATTTGGAAAGTTTTGAAAATAAAAATGCGCCCAATGCTCCGATTAATTGCAATAATAAAAGGAGCTGAATTAACTCTCCTGTTTCAAATCCTAATTCCTTAACGGCAAACACACTTGCCATAGCAATTACAGTCTGTACGGCTGCGATATAGCAAAAGAAAGAGGCTAGAAAAAGCTTGGTATTTTTTTGTGTACGGATAGCATAGAAAACTTTTTTCAACTCTTGGAAACCTTTGGAAATCAAGTTTGACTCGGAACCTCGACTTTGATGCTGCGGCAATCTACGAAATGGAATTTGAGCAAATCCAATCCACCAAACTCCCACCATGATGAAACCAATCTTCATAGCAGCCAACTCATTTTCTAATCCGAAAGTCTCATGCATCTGGATCAAGACTAAAATAACTACAAGTAAAATTACCGAACCAAAATAACCCATGGAAAAGCCCTTGGCGCTGACTCGATCATAGTGCTCAGGCGAAACAATAAGCGGAAGAAAAGAATTGTAAAATATTTGACCTCCTGCGAATCCGATCACTGCCAGTACAAACCCAAGGAGCCCTAACCAAAGACTATCCATCCCTTGAAAGAAGAAAAGCGACATACACGCAAGTGCGCCCATCCATGTAAACACCTTCATATAGAGCATCCGCTTACCACCGTAATCGGCAATACCACTCAGTAATGGCAGCGTGAATGCTATAATTATATAGGCAAAACTGATAGCATAAGAAAGTAGCTCATCATCCTTGAATTGCATACCTAACAAAGTAAGTTTGTCATCCGTAACCAAGGTGAAATAAATGGGAAAAACAGCCGTAGTTATTACTAAGGCATAAGCCGAATTGGCCCAATCAAACATCGCCCATGCATTTTCTACGCGCTTGTCATTGAGCACATAAGCAGATTTTGTAGGTTGATCCGAAGTGTACATACTATTTGGTTTGAAGGTGAATATAGATATTATCTTGGAGATTATCTTTCATTATCGACAGGTTATATATGTTAGCGAATAAAGTGAAGGTGTCGTGATCTTAGCCTAGACGAAAAAATAACGGTAAGTATTTCTATTCTGTAGGAAATAATCAAAAAATTGTTAGTAATTTGAATCCCAAATTCATTGTATGTATATAGGTATTCTTTCTAGGTCTATTCAACTATTTTCTACGCGTGCTTTATTTAGAGCGGCACAGGCGCGAGGGCACCGTGTTCGCGTATTTGACTATGTAGCGTGCGACATTTTATTAGAAAATAACAAGCCTCGATTGATATATGGCGCAGAAGATATTCCCGACTTTGATGCTTTTATTCCACGCATCGGATCTACTTTTACTTTTCAGGGCGTAAGTGTGGTTAGACAACTTGAACGCATGAGAAAAACAGCTGCCGTATCCTCAGCATCCATACTCCGATCACGCGACAAACTAATGTGCTCTCAATATTTGGCAGATGAAGGCATAGGTATTCCCAACACCTACTATAGCCATGAGGTCAATGATGCAGGCTATATTATGGATATTATGGGTGGTGCACCAGTAATCATCAAGCTGCTAGAGGGCACGCATGGGGTGGGTGTAGTGCTTGCAGATAATCAAAAGACGGCCGAGACCATCATAGAGACATTTTCAAAAACGGGACAGAAATTCGTAGTGCAGGAATTCGTCAAGGAATCTGACGGTGCTGATATTCGAGCATTTGTGGTAGACGGTGAAGTCGTTGCCTCTATGCGACGCAAGGCAAAGGACGGAGAATTTAGATCCAATCTACACCGAGGTGGAAATGCCACTCCTATACAATTGAGTCCCGAAGAAGAAAAGACTGCGCTCAAAGCATGTGAGATATTAGGTTTAAAAATAGCAGGTGTAGATATGCTACGATCTAAAAGAGGGCCTCTAATATTAGAAGTAAATGCTTCTCCCGGGCTGGAAGGAATTACTACAAGTACAAAAATAGATGTGGCTGGAAAAATTATTGATTATGTAGAAAAGGTTCACGTAGAAAATGAAAAGAATGAACCGCAAAGTAGAAGTTAGATTTGCAATCATCGAGGTGGAGTCCAGCCGTCAATTTATTCCTACTGAATTATCGTTCTATTCACTCTGTTTGTACATTAGCAAAAAGTATTTTTATGCGTTGGATACCTTTAGTAGTTTTCTTTCTCACAATGATGGATATCTGTGCGCAAAACTTTCAATCAAAGATAGATGTTTTCGTAAAAGCGCCTGTGCTTAAACATGCTTCAGTGAGTATTCATTTTCAGGATATGCAAAATGGTGAAACACTAGGACAACATAATAAGGATTTATCGCTCCTCCCAGCTTCTTCTTTAAAGATTATCACTACAGGTGTCGCATTGGATAAACTAGGAAAAGATTTTACTTATCAAACAAAACTACTCTTAGATCAAAATACGGTTTATATTTTAGGTGCTGGTGATCCTACCTTAGGTTCGCCTCAGAGTGACTATACGGATAATACGGATGACTTATTGAGGGCATTCGCAGCCGCTGTAGAAAAAACTGGAGTACAAAATCTAAAAAACGTGCTCGCTATCTCGGATGTTTTTGACACCGCAGTGGTTGGGGATACTTGGCCATATTATGACTTAGGTAATTATTATGCAGGCGGAGTATGGGGGTTGAATATCCGAGAAAACTACTATGATCTTTTTCTGGATCAGAACCCTACGCCTGGCATAGCTCCACAGTGTTGCGGTACAAATCCAGAAATACCAGGTCTAAAGTTTATAAATGAATTAACTTCTGGTCCTGCCAACTCTGGCGACAATGCTTATATATATGGTGCACCGTATAGTTATCAAAAATTTATCAGAGGTAGTATACCAGCCGGCAGCAGAACATTCAAAATAAAAGGTAGTGTACCTGAACCTCCCCTACTCGCTGCCCAGTTATTGCACAGAGAAATCTTATCTAGAAATATCTCCGTTGCACAATCACCTGCTTATACTTTTGAGGCTCCTAACTTAGCTAGCGCGAATTTAATTCTCACTCATAATTCTCCGTCGCTCCTAGATATTGTAACGGACACTAATCGCAAGAGTATAAATCTATATGCGGAGGCTTTACTAAAAACGCTGGGCCTGCAAGAAAAAGGAAAACCTGGATCTACTAAAAACGGATTGGAAGTAGTTTATGATTATTTTGAATCCAACGGATTGAGTACGGACGGTATGTATATGGTAGACGGTAGTGGTATGTCTCCACGCAATGGAATTAGCAGTAAACATTTCACTTCTTTTCTAAAATTTATCTACAGTAAAACAAATCTTTACCTAGACTTCAAAACTAGTCTAGCCATTATAGGCCGTCAAGGAACACTGCAATATATGATGAAGAAGAGCCCCATAGCAGGTCATTTATTTGGTAAGTCAGGAAGTATGGACAGGGTACGGAGCTACACCGGATACATTGAAACTGTATCTGGAAAAACGATCGGATTCAGTATTATCATCAACAACTATGCGGGAAAAAGCAGGCCAGTAATAAAAGAAATAGAAAAACTATTCAGTAGCGTTTACCAACTTTGAATATGCAAAAATTGACAGTAAAAGCGCAGATATTAATCTAAATTTGTCCTACCTCCTCCATTAATCAAATATACTTTTTAAACAATATAGCCTAGTAAACGATATATTCAATAAGACTAATTAAAATCCTTAATGCTGAAGTGGAATACTTATCTACATTTCAAATTCGTTAAGACTATAAAATAAATAACTCGATATGAAAAATTTACTTTTAGTGCTTTTAGTATTCACAGGACTACAAATTGCCAACGCACAAAATGCAAACCAAGTAATGCTTGAACAGACGCATCCCGAAATCGCAAAAGAAAAAAGGGTAACTAAATTAGCTAAGCTGGATAAGTTTCATACAGCAGTAGGATACAAAAGTAAGCAAGGCGCACTCAAAGAAGATCTTGTATACAATAAAGATGGCGCTTACAGTATCATCGGTAGTTTTAAAGAAATTCCGAGTGTGGATATGCCTAAAAACATAATTGAATCTTTTAAGAGAAACTATAAAACAAAAGCGAGTAAATACTTTATTGTAACGCCTGCTGCCGGCGCAGTTAATTACTTTGCCATTGAGACTGGAAAGACGCGGATTTACTATTCCAAAATGGGGCATCAAATGCAGCCAACCCAGTAATACCAATTGCGTTTTCAGATGGTGGCAAAAATTTTGAATTCCGTGGTACGCTTCTCGGGGGTATTAATAGCGATGAGATTGAGAACCGATAGCAAAATATTGCTGTCGTTATAAACGTAAGTGGTATCCTTACTTTTGCATATTAAAAAAAAATCTATGGGGCACCTCTATTGTCAATACCCCTCAATATAATACTCTACATCAGAAGATATACTTTCTAGCAAGTCCTCAATTAACGAACTGTAATCGTAGTTGAGCGTAGTAAAGTTCGAGTTATCATTCGTAAGATTTACGCTTGGCGGAATAGCTCTTGTATCTCCGGTCAGTAGATATGCTTGATACACTTCTTCAGTCATTGTATCGGTAAAATAATTATAAGCAACCTGCTCCCCTGTTTTATTCCAAATAATAGCCACCTCTACACTAGCCTCTATCTCGAATCTAAATGCTACTTCTTGAACATCCGCAGAGTATGTTTCTAAAATAGCAGCCTGAGCAGGATCTCCATTGTCGTCAACAACCGTTTCATATCCGACTATAACATCATTTGTATATTGTTGTTGGTTTTCCTCCTGCGCTTCATTCTTATCTAATTCTTTCAAGACAATATTCACCGTATAATCTGCTTTCGATTTAGAGTCAAATATTGACCACTGCTGGTTGCTCGGCCTGACGTAAAACTCAAGATGACGAAGCTCAAACATATTGAAGGAATCATCCGAAAAGTTTAGCGAAAAAATCCTTTTCCCCTTTTCCTCTAAAGCTATTTTGAGACTGTCCGTATTTAATGTACTTCGAGCAAAATGGGCGATTTTATCCAATTCATAGTAGCCGCTAATAAGTTCATTTTTATCTTCGGAGGCAAGATAATTTTCCATATTTTGCTCGTAAGCAGATAGGTGATGTTGATTTAACTTATGCGCAAATTTTTCATCCCAGTCCATAATATTGATTACTGGAATATTTGAATCCTGAAACTGAGGCAAGCGAAGGTGCTTATTTTGCTCCTCCGCTAATTTATCTAAACTGAGATACGCTTCTTGCCACTCTACAAAGGAAGTAGATGCAAAACTTTTTCTTAACTGTGTGTTTCCTAGCGCAACATAATCTGCTAAGGATTTTTCATAAACAGACTTTTCTTCTTGCGTTAGCTTTCCCTTCCTAGCTTTATAGTCTAAGGTCGTCAGTGCAGCTTTGAAATTTCCTTTTTCATAAAGACGCTGAGGACTGCTACATGCAGCGAGAACAGCTATGTAGGCGCATGATAATGTGAATAAAAGGATCTTGTTCATTCCGTAAAGGTAACTATTGATTCCACACCGAAAACTGACAAATTGAGAGTTATTTCTTGAGAAAATGAAAAATATCGCCAAAAGAAACATTTTTGGTTTAGTGCGTTTTCGGAGTGGACTCACTATTAGATATTCGACTGTGATGCTCTTAGGGAATAACGATAAATTTAAATATCTATTCCCATATTTTAAGCATGATGATATGAATTGTCTTGTATATTTGTAAATAACACCATTTTTAGACATGAGATACATTTACTTATTAGGCTTATTTTTATTGCTATTTTCCTGTGTAGATAATATGGGTGCTGGCAAACGGTACCCCATAGAACAGACACATGGGCACCCACATGATAGTGACCATCACGATCATGAAGACCATGAGGAGTCCCCTCTAGGATTGAATAATCCTATCAAAAATATGAGCAACGATAACGAAAACGTTTACTCCAGCGAAAACAGAGATCTATGGCAACGACCAGATTTAATTATCCATCATTTAGGAAATTTGGAAGGCAAGACGGTTGCTGATATCGGCGCAGGACCCGTTGGATACTTTAGTTATCTCATAGCCGCTAATACCAATGTAAAAAAAGTACTCGCCCTAGATATTGACAAAGAAGCTATCGCCTTCATGGATGAAATGAAGATAAAAACGAAAGACCTCTTAGGTGACAAGATAGAAACGAGAATGGTAGAGCCATCTGATCCATTGCTGCTAGATAAGGAGGTAGACGTGATTCTTATTTCCAGTACTTTAACCTATATCAAAGACAAGATAGGCTACCTAGAAAAATTGCGCACTAAAATGCCAGTCGGAGGCCGCTTGGTTATTGTTGATTATAAGATGAAGCAAATTCCCGATTTTTTTCCTCCACGTGCTGAACGTATTCCGCTTTTTAACATGGAAGAGTTGATCGACAAGGCAGGGTACAAGCGTATTGTTACAGATGATATTTCACTCCAGTACCAGTATATCATTATTGCATTGAATCCATAGATTTGTATATTTTTATTGGAGACTTCCTTTGACAGAAAAAGTGTGCTATAGCGCCAACCGCCACTCGACTCCTCGCCTCAGACCTTATGCCTACCGATAGGCTAGGCGGGAGTTTCTATAGAGTATATTAGTTTATAGTCTTCCCCATTACTTTTTAACTCAAAATCTTAGAACAAAATTCAGTTAACATTTTTATCAAATCTGCATTAAGCTTCTTCCCAGGTTTAATACTCGTTAGACGAGGTAGATGCTCAGCGAAGTAAATTTGATTATTTGCCATCTCAAATAAATTGCTGGCAAGGCTAAGACTGTATTTAAATTCGGGCTCTACTTCCAGGATAATATCAGCAACCAGTTTCACCAAGGTTTTATAAGAATAAAACATACCTGCTTTATTTTCATCGTCCACCTTATATATATGATACGCTTTTCCCCCTTCTTTGATGACTACTTTATGGAGAAAATTTTCATTTATATATCTATTAGTGGGATTTTCATCCGTAGCGATAACTAAATTTTCAATAGCTTTTTCAAGCTTTCGCTCTGGAGACTCAATATTCTTCGTATTGATTTCAATAAGATACTTTACCCATTCCCAATACCAAGAAGTGATAAACAGTAATATATAGTGCTTATTCTCAAAATATCTATAGATAGACTTTTCCGTTGAACCAATCTCATCAGCCAATTTTTTAAACGTAAAAGCCTCAAAACCAATGCGATCAATCAAAATAATACTATGCTCAATGATCTTCTTGCCTAGCTCTGTGCGCTGAGGATCCTTGTGATATAGACTCTTATTCAATTTGAACATAATCTCCATAGAGCAAAATTAATAGAAAAGTTCAGTAATGCATTACTAAAAGTCAGATTGTTAGTTATTTATGACAGTATTACTGTCGAAATTGATATTTTAACTGTACATTTACAAATCATGGATAGAAACTTATTTATTACTTCTTCAATTTAATTTTCGTGGATAATAATAAAACAAACTCCTTATTCGGGAACGTAAAAGCAGATTTACCTGCTAGTATAGTAGTATTTTTTGTTGCCTTGCCGCTCTGCTTAGGTATAGCACTAGCAAGTGGAGCACCACTATTTTCTGGTTTAATAGCTGGTATTGTAGGAGGTGTTATTGTAGGTAGCTTAAGTGGATCAGCAATAGGCGTAAGTGGACCCGCTGCAGGATTAGCAGCTATCGTACTTACTTCTATCGGAGCGCTTGGTGGATTCGAAAATTTCCTCGTTGCAGTTGTATTAGGCGGAGTCATCCAGTTGATATTCGGTGTATTAAAAGCTGGAATTATCGGTTATTATTTTCCATCTTCAGTTATTAAAGGCATGCTTACTGGTATAGGAATTATCATTATTCTCAAACAGATACCTCACTTCTTCGGGTACGATGTAGTTTCAGAGGGAGACTTTGCATTTAACCAAGCAGATGGAGAAAATACATTTTCAGAATTATTCATTATGCTGGGCAATATCAGTATTGGCCCTACTATTATCGCTGTTGTTGGATTGTTAATAATGATACTTTGGGAGAAGGTACTTGCTAAGAAAGGCAAGATCTTCAAGATCATACAAGGTCCTTTAGTGGCCGTAGTCTTAGGAATAATATACTACCAAGTCACAAAAGGGACGGCATATGGAATAGAATCTAATCACCTAGTGAGTATTCCTGTACCTTCAGATTTCAACTCTTTCTTAGGGCAATTTAGTTTCCCAAACTTTGCCGTTATTACGGAATCCGCTGTATGGGTCACTGCTTTTACAATTGCACTCGTAGCCAGTTTGGAAACGCTACTTTGTGTAGAGGCGACCGATAAACTAGATCCAGACAAACGAGTCACCCCTACGAATAGAGAATTGATGGCTCAAGGTACTGGTAACATCATTTCAGGAATGATAGGTGGTCTTCCGATCACACAAGTAATTGTGCGCAGTTCAGCTAACATTCAGTCTGGTGGTAAAACAAAATTATCGGCCATTTTTCATGGTTTCTTACTGATTATTGCAGTAGTTATTATTCCTGGTTTATTGAATATGGTTCCACTCTCCGTATTAGCTGCTATACTACTCATCGTTGGATTTAAGCTTGCAAAACCTGCATTATTCAAAATAATGTATAAACTAGGCTGGATGCAGTTCGTGCCTTTTATGGTCACTGTAACTGGAATTATATTTACTGATTTACTTAAAGGTATAGCGCTAGGTCTTACAGTCGGTATTATCATCGTGCTTTACAAGAGTTATCAAAATTCACACTTCTTGCATGCAGAGACAAATAGTGACGGACCAGATAATTTAAAAATGACTTTAGCGGAGGAAGTAACCTTTCTAAACAAAGGTGCTATCTTGAACGCATTAGATCGCATTCCAAGAAATTCATTTTTAGAATTAGATGTACGTAAGACAAGGTTCTTGGACCATGATATCATTGAAATTCTAGATGATTTTGCCTATAAAGCAAAAAATCGCAACATAGACATTAAATTAGTTTCTGAGCGCGGCGTCATAGAGAACCCGGATAGTTTTATAGAATTTTTTAACCTTAGACCTAAATTGGCCTAACTCAACATACAGCTTATGAATTTAATGAACTTGAATACCGAAACTCAAACTAAAACTACCCAGGCAAGCATTTCTCCCGCTACTGCTGTAGACTTACTAAAAGAGGGCAACGCTCGATTTGTAAAAAATAATCAAGTTGGTCGTAATTTGCTTAAACAAGTAGCTGATACGAGTACTGGACAGTTTCCTTTTGCAACGGTATTGAGTTGTATTGACTCTCGAGTATCATCAGAACTTATCTTTGATCAAGGCATTGGAGATATTTTCAGCATCCGCATAGCAGGCAACTTTGTCAATGAGGACATCCTTGGAAGTATGGAATTTGCATGCAAACTAGCAGGTACAAAAGTAATCGTTGTGCTTGGACATACAGCTTGTGGTGCTGTAAAAGGTGCATGCGACGATGCTAAGCTAGGAAACCTCACCGCAATGTTGGCTAAGATAACACCCGCCGTAAAAGCGGTATCAGAACCTCAAGATGCATCACAAAGAAACTCAGGCAACATTGACTTTGTAAACGAAGTAGTTGCTAAAAATGTCCAACTAAATATAGATAGAATCCTAGCGGAAAGCCCTGTGCTTGCAGAAATGAAAGAGGCCGGCGAAATAGCTATAGTAGGTGGAATGTATGATATCAAAACTGGAGAAGTCTCCTTTAATGGATAATCCATATCAATGCATAGAACGTTAAAAAGAATATTTAATAAAGCTGCAGCAATATCAATTTTGATATTGCTGCCTTTTTTTCTATCCGCTCAATCTAGTGATCTTGGCAATTGGCTAATGTATATAGGCAGCAAAAAGATCGACTCCAAGTGGAATCTACATCACGAAGTTCAATATAGAAATTACAACACCATTGGTGATTTAGAACAACTATTATTACGAACTGGTATAGGCTATAATCTAGCAGAAAGCAACAACAATCTTTTATTGGGTTATGGTTTCATACGCAGTGAAAATTATGTTGCTGGGACTGAAGAGAAGGTCACCGTTAACGAACACCGTATTTATCAGCAGTTTGTAACGAAGCAAAAGTTCAACCGCTGGTCGTGGCAACATCGATATCGACTAGAGGAGCGATTCGTAGAAAAAGAAGACTTTAAAATGCGATTCCGATATTTCTTCAGCGTAAACTTCGCACTCAATACAGATACAGAGTCAAGACTCCTTTGGTATCTCTCTAGCTACAATGAACTGTTTGTCAATCTCGACGCTGATGCTTTCGACAGAAACAGAAGTTACTTTGCGTTGGGTACTAAAATAAACAAGAATTTAAAACTGGAACTTGGTTATATGAATCAGTTCTTTGGCGGAGCTAATAGGGATCAAGTAAACGTATTGGCTTTGGTTAATTTTTAAACTAAACTCATCGGCAAGTCCGTAATCCGCTTGCCCGTCAACCTACGAATTGCATTGCCAATGGCTGGCGCAATCGGCCCCAAGGGCGGCTCCCCCACTGGCCCAGCTATATCTGCACCTTCGATCAAATGAATATCGATTTCGTTTGGAGCATCCCGCATGAGCGCCATCTCGTATGCACCATAATTTACAGGGTACAATTTATTATTGCGCAGATCCATTTTTTCATAAAGCGCGGCACTGATGCCCATACAGATACAACCCTCTATTTGCGCGCGCACCTGATCAGGATTGACGGCAATACCACAGTCAAAAGCGACAGTCACTTTATGTACCTTGATGCGACCATCCACAATAGAAACTTCCGCAACTTGTGCACAGGAAGAACTGGCATCTATGCTCGCAGCAAAACCCATGGCACGGCCATTAACCACCTCATCCGTATATCCGGATTCCTCCGCACACATTTTGATCACATTACGTATTCTTACTTTTAGCGGATCATCTTGTGTAATATTTTTGAGACGTAAATCTACAGGAGATTGCCCCGTCTTGAGCGCGACCTCATCCATGAAACTTTCGATCGCAAACGAATTTGCCATCAAGCCTAAACTCCTCCAAAAGCTCGTCGCAAAGGGGAGATCCACATGATAATATGTACTGCGATGATGTGGTATACCATCATACATAATAGAACCACCACGGATAGATCCAATATCCGCGCGCATGATCGGGTTAGCTATTTTTGGAACCAATGGATAATTAAAAAGTACATCCCCACTCGCCAATTGATGTTCCATTCCGAGCAGATCACCTGCCTCCGAAACTTTTGCTTTCATGACGTGATGCGTAGGCGGACGGAAAGTATCATTTTGAAATTCTTGCTTACGATCAAAAAACGACTTAACTGGTTTGCCGACTGCGCGCGACATGATCGCCGCTTGAATGGCATTGGGTGTATGAAGTCTGCGACCAAAACCACCTCCCAAATAAGTAGGTATTATATTTACATTTTCCTTATCGATGCCGAGCGCCTTAGCAACTTCATTGCGTGTTGTTTTTGGTACTTGAGTAGACACTTTTATGTCCACCTTCCCGTCTCTGAAATGTGCCACGGCTCCGTTCGGCTCCAACTGTGCATGTGCACCAATGGGGGACCGAAATTCCATTACGAGCGCTTCGCCATCACCATCGATATCTTCTACTGCATCGCCTTCTTTTTGAAAAATGGTCTTCTTTCCATTACCAACTAATATCTTTTCTCGCACTCTTTTAAGATTCCAAACCTCATTGGTTACATAATCAAATTTTATTTTTTTTCTCGCAGAGTCCGCCTCAAATTGAGACTTGGCAACGACTCCTATAAATCCATTTTCTTGTACGATCTGTACTACGCCGGGCATTTTTTCTGCGACAGAGAAATCGAAATCTCTCATCTCCGCATCTATCATTCGAGGACGTAATACCGAGGCATATAACATATCTGGAAACGACGCGTCTATCCCAAATATAGGAGCACCTACGACTTTATCATGCAAATCTATACGAGGAATACCTTTACCAATTATTTTAAATTCCGATTTTGGTTTCAGCTTTGGCGTATCCGGGATATCCCATTCCTCCACATCTTTTACTACCTCACCGAAAGTCATAGACTTACCTTCCACAGAAAAAGTACCATTCTCTAAAAACATGCTACTCGCACTTACACCTAACTTTTCAGCAGCTTTTGCACGCAACATTTCACGCATGGTAGCAGCCATTTCTCGGAGTGGAGTCCACAGCGAAGCCACAGCCATACTGCCACCCGTTCCGAATCCGTCTAGATTTCCCGACTTCGTTTCTGCATGGACAACTTTTATTTTATCAATGGTGACTTCTAGTTCTTCTGCTACCAACTGCGCCAATCCCGTGAAAGTCCCCTGCCCCATTTCCACCTTTGTACTGTGCAGTAAGATTTCGTTTGACGGGCTTATTTGTATCCATAACATGGGTGACATATCTCCACTATAAGGAGCAATAGTCGTTTCGCTTTTTTCGAAAACAATTCTACGTATAGGATTGCAGCCTATGATAGCACCACCAAACATCAGCGCCAATCCCGCACCAGAATACTTAAGAAACTTCCTTCTCTTCACCCCCTTCTTTTCTTTATTCTTAGCCATAGTATAATTATTGAATATTGGTCTGTGATTGAATTGCAGCAGCTCGATGTATTGCTTTTCGCATTCTATAGTAAGTAGCACATCGACATACGTTGATGATATTGTTGTCAATATCCTCGTCCGTTGGGTTTGGTATTTTATCCAGCATTGCTGCCGTCGCCATCATGAATCCAGGCTGACAATATCCACATTGCGGTACGACTTCTTCCTTCCAAGCCTGCTGTACAGGATGTAGTGCATCGCCTTCACCCAAGCCTTCGATAGTAGTCACCTCTTTTCCTTCCGCCAGTTTTACGGGGTATGCACAAGAGCGCACCGCACCTCCGTTCACGTGTATCGTACACGCACCGCAAGCCGCTTTTCCGCAACCAAATTTCGTACCCTTCAAATCCAGCCCATCTCTTATGACCCACAAGAGTGGCGTATCTCCATCGACATCTACAGTGCGTTGCGCTCCATTTATTTTGAATGAAATTTTCATTTCTCTACTTTATCCACGTTAAAAAAATACGCATTACTTCGCAGGTATTTCTGCGCCATTATCTATCCATTCCTTCACCGCTATTATCCACTCTTCTTTCGATAGTGGCGGTAACTCCCGTGCAACACCTTCATCATCTACCCCTGGCGCCCATGCCCAAAGCACCAGTTCATCTTCCGTCATATGCTTCTTGATTTCCTCCGCACTTTTACCACCGTTTCTGACGGGATCCATGATCTGCGTTGCGATTTCCACGCGTGTCTTTCCCTCCCAAGCCATCTCTCTTGGCGCCAATGCCCAATGCGGCGCACCAGGAACTCCAGCAACGTCGTTGTTTTCTTTATGATGACAAGTTTCACAAGTGTAACCAGCCAGCCCGTTCCCATCTGCCCCACGTTGCACATTAAAATAGTGAATATGACTGTCCTCCCCTTGCCGCGGTCGATCGCCAGCTGGATGACAATTCACACAACGTTTATGCGTGACAACATCCATGACCTTACTGAAAGCTGCCAGTGATTTATTTTCATTTTTGACATTTGTATTTTGGATTTCAATATCAGGAGAAGCCGCTGCAAAATGCGCAAGCCCAACCGTCAGCCCTACAAAAATACAGGTAAACATTAAGTAAAATATCGCATTCCTCTTCATAAGCAAATTTGGCTTTTCACAATAAGTCAAGATACTATTGCAATCGTTATTATCCTAACAAATGTTCGACGAGTCAGCATTTAGAGCTTGATTAGTATTTGGGGATCTACCGTATCCCGATAAAAAGGAAGAGATCGGGATCGGCATCGAGCTATACACTATATGCCTGCCTCCACCCTACCCGCCAGCCACAGCAGCCATGCCGTTTCTATCTCTGATCTCTACGCGCTCCGCTTATCGTGCTTTGGCACCTGCGGCACGTCGCGACTCATGAAGTAGCCTAGCGTTTATGCTACGTGCAGCACAGGACTTAGTGTACAGAAAACATAAGTTATAGAAACCAAAATAAGTCTTAAGTCAAAATTAAAGTTTTAGAAAACAGGCATTTTTCTATTAACGAAGTCCTAAAGATCCGATTCGGATTTGTAGTCATGTATGAATCGCCGTATACTTGATTAAACAAATAATCCACATGCTATAGAACACATTTTATTCACTTTAAAAAACCACCATTATGAAAAATCCAATCTTAATCATCGCCGCATTATTCTGCATCTGCTTTAGTTCTTTTGCACAAGACAAAAATGATGATCCATCTTTTGAAGGATTCAATAAAAATATCTCCTATAAATTTAAGAGCTTCACTTACGATAGAGGATTTCGATATGACATGCGCCTCAGCAGAGGCCGAATGGATGGCTTAGGTTTCGCAGTAGGCCTGTCTAGTTTCAATGGCGTAAATACCGAAAATAATATTAGCAATACCGAAAGGGTATTATCTGTACCCGTAGAATTAAACTATATTTTTGGTAAAAGAAGAAATGGTTTTGTCACAGGGCTTGGTGTCCTTCCGACTTACAACAAAGATGAAGTCATACGGAAATCTTTTGACGGATCAGACATTGCACTTAGAGATGTAGATATCATCGGCGGATACGCTGTACTAGGATATAGATATACTCCATTAGATAATGGCTTTACCTTCCAGCTCAACCTGAACCCTACAATCCTCAAAGACGGAAGTTTCAATACGCGCATGGGTGTATCTATCGGATATACTTTCAAGTAGACAACACCACATACAAATACATACCACTACACAAATTTTATTTCTAACCACACATTTAAATTTATTGTAAACACCTAAATCAATCATTATGAAAAATTTAATCTTAATCAGCGCCACACTACTATTTATAACCACTAGTATTTTTGCACAAAAGAAAAAAGAGGTGCCTGTTTTTGACGGATACCACAAAAACATTACTGTCGAGTTGCTTGGAAGTCACATAGCCCATGGCATCAATTATGATATGAGGCTCAGAAAAGGCCGCATGGATGGCATAGGCTTTAGAGCTGGTATAGGAGGAGTAAAACTAAGTGCTTCTGATGGAGAAGATGCAGCCAGCCTTGGGATAGTTACATTCCCTATAGAATTTAACCACATCGTAGGCAAGAAGAGACATGGGTTTATCGCTGGACTTGGAGTGCTTCCAGTTTATGCATCTATCAAAGGATCTGGTCCTACATTCGGAAATAGTGATATAGAGATAGAAGGATTCGGTATTGTAGGCGGTTTTGCAAGTCTCGGTTACCGTTTTCAGCCTTTAAAAAATGGATTTACATGGCAGATCAATTATAACCCTCTAATCTTAAGAGGAGGTGGTTTTCAAAGTTACGCAGGAATCTCTTTTGGAATAGGATTCAAATAAAAAAATAAGACCAAATGACTTTAGCATCTTTCTCGATAGTAGAAAGGTGCTTTTTTTTATTTGAGCTTGATCCAATCAATCTCAAGTTGAAAAGACTCTTCTCTTTTATTCGCTATCAGAAAAGTAATCTCCGACAATTCTTCTCCTGCGTAATTAGGCATATCCAATTTACGCCCTCTAAAACTAGGATACATTTCACGCATTGGTATCTGAATCGTTTGCCATTCGCCATTGGTTTCAAAATTATACAAATAGGAATGGCGCTGGTCAGCTGTAGATTTTGATCTGAATTGATACGCTTTTCCATCTCCCTTTATTCTAAATTCAAAAGTACTATAATCACTCACTTTTAAATTTTGGAAATTATGTCTCAAGGAAGAGAAACCACCATTGTTCTTTAAGGACACGTCCCCGAAAAATTCGCCGTGTCCATTTTTATTCAGTTTGAAGTTGCCTTCGGATCTACCTCCCATCACACCGTCGTCTACGATTCTCCAATTTTCAAGATCACTTTCTGAAGAGAAGTCGAAAATGATTAAGGGTTCGTGGGACATGGATAGAAGGATTAAGATAGTGAAGAGTTTAACTGACATGCAATAGAAACAGTATTTAGAGAGGAATGTTTTACTCTAATTAATAGTACACGAAAAATTAGCTTTACGAACTTTGCGTCTTTTTTCTTTCCAACTTTGCGTAAAACTGAATGGGAGAAATTTATGAAAATCCGCCATTGCATTCAAATGAAACCACAAAAGCCACATAAGCACACATAAGATAAGTAACGTAAAAACGTGATAACAAATCTACACATACGGCACCTCTATACACTGCCTCTTGGATCGAAAACTAAAATGAAATCACCTTAACTTAATTGCAAACAATCGTAAAAGGAGGCATAATTAACAATATGTCACCTGCCTAAACTTTATATTTCACTTCAAAAAAAACTACAGCCTTACTATCTCCGCCCCTATCGCATTCAACCTTACATCTATCTGCTCATACCCACGATCTATCTGATGAATATTTTTAATGATAGATTTTCCCCTCGCAGACATGGCCGCGATCAAGAGCGAAACACCTGCTCGTATATCTGGTGAAGTCATTTCTATACCTCGCAGTCTGGTCTGACGATTGAGTCCGATCACAGTCGCGCGATGCGGATCACATAGAATAATCTGCGCACCCATGTCGATCAACTTATCCACAAAGAATAATCTAGATTCAAACATTTTTTGATGGATGAGGACACTCCCTTTTGCTTGAGTAGCCATCACCAGTATAATACTCATAAGATCTGGTGTAAACCCAGGCCACGGTGCATCATATACCGTCAAAATAGAACCATCGATGAAAGTTTGAATTTCGTACTCCTCTTGTGCAGGAATGAAAATATCGTCTCCTTTGATTTCTAGATGGAGGCCCATTTTGCGGAAGGTTGGAAGAATATTTCCAAGTTCTTTTACTGCACAATCTTTGATCGTAATCTCAGATTGAGTCATCGCTGCCAAGCCCATAAAACTTCCTATCTCAATCATATCCGGTAGCACACGATGTTTTGTTCCTCCCAATGAACTTACTCCCTCAATGATTAATTTATTAGATCCAATACCACTAATATTTGCGCCCATACTGTTTAGCATCTTACAGAGTTGCTGGAGATATGGTTCGCAGGCGGCATTATATATTTGGGTAGTACCTTCTGCTAAGGATGCTGCCATTACGATATTCGCTGTTCCTGTTACGGAGGCTTCTTCCAGTAGCAAGTACGCGCCTTTAAGTTTATCGCATTGAATAGAGAAAGTATTTTCTTCTTCGTCAAAGTAAAATTCTCCACCTAGTTTCTGGAGTCCGTTGAAGTGGGTATCTAGTCTTCTACGACCTATCTTATCGCCTCCTGGCTTGGGTAAATATGCTCTGCCGAATCTAGCTAGCAGTGGTGCAATTAACATCACCGATCCACGTATGTGCTTCGCCTCGTTTTGATAGTCTACGGATTTAAAAAATTCTAAATCTATATTTTTCGCATTAAAAATAAAGTCGTTATCAGATAGTTTAGTCACTTTTACTCCTAGTCCTTTGAGTAGAGATATTAAGCGTCTGATGTCTAAGATATTGGGTACGTTTTCAACCGTGATGTCTTCTTCTGCGAGCAGTGTTGCACATAGTATTTGTAGGGCTTCGTTTTTGGCACCTTGTGGTGTCAGTTCTCCCTTTAATTTATTTCCTCCGATTACTTCAAAAGTGTCTGCATTCATAGATGTAAATATAGCTAAAGTATAATGGCAAGCAAAAGGTAGAGATTCTCTCTTGGATCAAATGGCTGTTCTACCATATCTAAACCCCTAAGATACCACAGCAAGTGTAAAGAAAACTAGACACCTTAAAAATAAAAATCAGGTGACTAGTGCAAGTAAGTGCAGCTTAAGTTTTTTATAGTTGGTAAACGAACGCATTAATTATAGAAGTCTACCGCGAGAAGGATAGTAGTGAAGTTCGCCTTAGCGAAATGTACGCAGTACCGCAGCGCAGCGGAGTCACGAATAGCCTGACCCGAGCGCCCTTCAGCGAGTGGGGTCGCCCAAATAAAATTACTTATCGCTGCCTGCCACTACCACTACTATCTCTCCCTTCACTTTTTCGGAGGGCGCGTAATGATCGCGTAGCTCGGCTAATGTCCCGCGCTTTATTTCCTCATGCATCTTACTGATTTCTCGGCAAACGCAAGCCAGTCGTTCTTCACCACAGTGCTCAATCAACTGGTCGATGCACTTCTTGAGGCGGTGCGGACTTTCGTAAAGCACGAAGGTATGAGTAAGGGTAGTCAAATATTGCAAGCGGGTCTGACGACCCTTCTTATGTGGAAGAAAACCCTCGAAATGAAAACGATCACAAGGAAGACCACTACTCACCAAGGCGGGCACGAAAGCCGTGGGCCCAGGTAAACAAGTGACAGGAATATCGTGCTCATGGCAGGCACGCGCTAGGAGAAATCCAGGATCAGAAATGCCTGGTGTACCCGCATCTGAGATCAAAGCGATCACATGACCACGCTGCATCAGCTCTATTACGTGGGGGAGAATGCCATGCTCGTTATGCGCATGTAGTGACTTGACTTGGTTCTGAATATTGTACTCGTCGAGGAGTCGCTTGCTGGTGCGGGTATCTTCCGCATAGATAATACTCGCCTGCTTAAGCATCTCGATGGCACGCAAAGTCATGTCTTGCAGGTTGCCAATGGGGGTGGGTACAATGTATAGCAAAGTGGGGTCGGTTAAGAAAGCGTTTCTAACTCGTACTCGTAAGTTTCCATGATCAGGTTTGCGAGTAACTTTTCGCACGCCGTGTCTACCTTTGATTTTGCGTTGGCTTCATCGTTGGCTTCCAAAGTCATTTCGATACGCTTACCGATACGGACGTCTTCTACTCCAGTAACATCTACGCGATCCATGTTCTTGGTAATGGTCTTGCCTTCTGGATCAAGCAGTTCCTTGTGAGGCATGATATTGATGTGCGCTTTGAATTTCATATTAATTGAGTTGAAGATAAAATTAACGTTTTTTAATTAATTGTCTACCTAAGGAATAGATCGTGTACGCTGCTATGATGAGCGATAAAGAATATTCTCTTAACAAGGCAATCATTGCTACTGCAAAGATGATAAATATGTAGCGAATTTCGTTTCCTTTCCACGAGAATCCTTTAAATTTTAAGCTGAACATAGGCAAATCACTGATCATCAAAAATGAGATCGCAATACCTAGACCTAGTAGAATAGGCTGCTGAAAGATCATCGCATTTGGCGCATTCATACTTATTAAAAGCAATCCTGCAATAAATAAGGTAGCAGATGGAGTCGGTAGCCCTAAGAAGGTATCGCTCTGACGGGTATCTACATTGAACTTCGCTAAGCGTAATGCTGCAAAAAGGGTCACTATGAATCCGCCTACGCCAAATGGGGTGATCACCGTAAAATCACCTGCTTGCAAAAGGTAAAACATAATAAAGCCAGGAATAAAACCAAAGGAAACCATGTCCGCCAATGAGTCCAGTTCCTTGCCCATGTCACTGTAAGACTTCAGCAAACGAGCAGCAAATCCATCCAAGAAGTCCGCCATTAAACTGATAGCAATACAGGTCAAAACAGCAGGTATATTGTGCTGAAATAAGAATACTACAGCGAGGCAACCACTGAGTAAATTGAACAATGTGAGCAGATTGGGTATATTAAACATATGGATTTTAGTCAAATAAGTAACAATCTATTAAAATAAGCTTAATTATTTGAGTGAAACCCAAAGTCACGGTACTTTTGCCTAATTTTAGGGCGTTATTACCTCAATAATAAGATCTAAAATGGCACATATAATTACTAGGCTTTCTATTCTGTCTTTATTTCTACTTCTAGGATCGCTTGGGCTGAATGCACAGGTGTTCAATGATTTCTGCAGCAGTGCCGAGCTTATTGAAAATCCAGAGAGCTATTGTTCCGATAATGGGGAGTTTACAAATGTGAATTCTATTGCCTCTGGGATACCACTTGCCAGTTGCTGGTCACCTGGTTTAGATAATATTGATAATGATGTTTGGTTTTCATTCATAGCGATGGGAAACTCTGTTGGTGTTACCGTTAATGGTGCTACCTCCGATGCTTTTCCAGGAGGGACGCTAAATTTACCTGAAATGGCACTGTACACAGGCAACTGCGATAGTCCGACAGAGCTGGGCTGTGCAACTGATTTTGACAACTCCAATATTGTAGAATTTGTAATTCCAAACCTTATCGTTGGCGTTAGATATTATATCAGAGTTAGTGCTAGAGTCGATAATACAGGTACATTTAAATTATGCATCAACAACTTTAACGCGGTGCCTGAGCCTTCTGGTGACTGTCCGAGTTCCGTAATCCTTTGTGATCGTTCTCCTTTTGTAGTGGAGCAATTAATCGGTACTGGGTTGAGCCTGGATATGCTGCCAGAGTCTGCGTGTAATAATGATGGTGGCTGTGAGTGGGAAGAGTCCAATTCTTCTTGGTACACTTGGACTTGCAAAGATGCAGGTAGCCTGGCTTTCGACTTGATCCCGCTGAAGGAAGATGATGATATAGATTTTGCAGTATATGAATTGCCAAACGGTCTTGGAAATTGTACAGACATGATTGAACTACGCTGCATGTTATCCGGAGCAAATTCAAATCGGCCCCTAAGTGACTGGATTGAATGTACTGGCCCAACGGGGCTTTCGCTTGCTGATGGAGATACGGGAGAAACTTGTGGTTGCCAAGCTGGAAATAATAACTATGTTTCAGCCATCAACCTTGAGGCCGGTAAGGTATATGGAATTCTAGTAAATAACTTTAGTCAATCTAGTAACGGATTCAGTATTGACTTTGGTGGAACGGCTACCTTCTTGGGACCTGAAGCAGATTTTACGATTACACCAGAAACTATTGAGTGTGACAGAACAGTAGAAGTGGAGGATTTTTCTTCATTTGCAGCTGGTAATATCATTCGCAAATCTTGGTCCTTTGGTGAAGATGCACAGCCTGCAACAGCTACTGGGGACGGGCCCTTTTCAGTTTTCTATCCTTCTATCGGAAGACGTTTTGTGGTCTTGACAGTAGAAACAGATGAAGGCTGTATCGTCACAGAGATAAAAGAGCTCAATGTGTTAGAGTGTTGTGAGATAGATTCAGATATAGCTATTCAGTTGTCTAATCTAGTAGGCCCTTCATGCAGTGATTTCGCAGATGGCCTTATTTCTGTAGAAGGATCTGGAGGTGACCCAGAATATGATTTTTCCCTAAACGGAGGACCATTCGTTGGCTCTGCCAATTTCTTTAATCTAGCAGCTGGTGTTTATGATATCGGAATCATAGATATCAAAGGATGTGAAACGGTCATAGAGGCGATCTTAGAAGGCCCACCCCCTCTAACAGTAGATGCAGGCCCAGATCAAACAGTAGATCTTGGTTTTACTGCCGACGTTTCTGCAAGCTATACGCCGAGTCAAAATAATGTAGACATCACCTGGGTGCCAGATACTTTGTTGAGTTGTAACGATTGTCTAAATCTTACTTTAACCCCTCCTGGTCAGACCACTTATACTATTACTGTCGAAGATGAAGCAGGCTGTATGGCAACAGATGACATTACCATATTTGTGAATAATATAAAACCCATCTATATACCCAATGCCTTTACGCCTAATAGGGACGGCATCAATGACTTGACTGCTATATTTGGAGGGCCTGCTGCGGTGTCTGTGCAGGAAATGTTGATCTTTGATCGCTGGGGGACACTCGTTTGGCAAGGAGTAGATCTTCCACTCAATGGATTGACTCAAGGATGGGATGGTACTTATAGGGGAAAGGAAATGAATCAAGGGGTATATGTTTACCAGGCAGCTATCAACTTCATTGATGGGGAAACCTTGATTTTTAAAGGAGATTTTACGCTTTTGCGATAATGCGTCTCCGTTAATAGGCGCTAACTATTTCACTCGTTTTTCGTATCTTCATAGCAATGAAATTATGTAATTTTCTGTACGGGTTATTACTCTGTTGCATCATGTGCAGTACTATCGGCTGTGAGACACCCGCAGAAGAGATCGTATTGTCTGCGGAAGCGTTAAATGTAGACGTAGAAACGACTAGCGATGTAGAATTGATTTACAGTGATTCTGCCATCATATCCGTAATTGTAAAAGCGAATACAATGCTTACCAATACCAAAAGAGGAGATCTAAAACAAGAATTTCCTGATGGAGTGGACGTAGACTTTTTTGATCAATATGGTCGTGTACAAAGTGAGCTCACTTGCAAAAAGGCGACCCGGTATGAAAGAGATAAAAAAATCGTAATGCAAGACAGTGTTGTCTGGAAAAGTGCGAAAGGAGAAGTATTGGATACAGAAGAACTGATTTGGGATGAAAGATCTAAAAAGGTTTACTCTGATCGATTTGTCAAAATAACTACGGAAACGGATGTTATCAATGGATATAAATTTGAGGCAGATCAAGGATTTACAAAATGGAAAATCATCCGACCTCAAGGTGAAATGGGGATAAAGGATGTGAAATAAACTACTTTAGCAAAACATGCTGATATTTTTAATCATAGTTTTTTTGTTGCTTTCTGCTTTGTTCTCAGGGACAGAGATTGCCTTCATATCTGCGAGTAAGCTGCGGGTGGAACTAAGTAAAAAAAGAGATACCATAAGTAGCCGTATCATGGGTGGCTTTTATGAAAGGCCAAATAAATTTATCAGTACACTGCTAGTAGGTAACAATATTGCCTTAGCTTTTTTCACCATTCTTCTAGAAATACTTTTAGACGGTATGATGCCTATTGGAGAAGGCGTTGGTAAGCTCTTGCTCTACACGCTTATTTCGACATTCATCGTGTTGCTCTTTGGAGAATTTTTGCCTAAGACTATATTCAAGCACTTGGCTGATCAGGCAGTCTATTTTTTCGCTGTTCCACTTCGAATCATTCAAGGTATTCTATTTTTACCAGCATGGTTAATGATTCGCATTTCCAATTTTATCTTGAAGTACATCCTTAAAGCGCCGATGGAAAGTGTGGAGTACGAAATTACCAAACTAGATTTAGGGCACTTCATAAAGAACTCCTCCAAGGAATCGGACGATGAAATGAACACAGATATTTTTGAAAAAGCACTGCACCTCGAAGAGCAGAAAGTGAAAAGCTGTATGGTGCCTCGGACTGAAATCGAGGCTATCGATGTAACCAACAATATGGACGAGCTTTTAACACTTTTCCGAAAGACTAATTTCTCACGGATACTAGTCACCTCAGATAGTGACATCAATGACATCCTTGGCTATGTCCATCACCAGCAATTGCTCAAGCATCCAAAAAGTATAAAATCAATTTTATTAGATATTCCTTTTGTTCCAGAAGCGATGCGTATTCGTGATTTGATGAACAGATTTATCAAAGAAAATATCAGTATTGCTTGTGTCGTGGATGAGTACGGTGGCACGGCGGGCATAGTAACTATGGAAGATATCGTGGAGGAAATTTTTGGCGAGATCGAGGATGAGCATGATCAAGAAGAGTATGTGGAAACGCAACTTTCAGATCAAGAGTTTCTCTTTTCTGGTCGGCTAGAAATAAACTACCTCAACGAAAAATACGACCTCAACTTTCCCGACGGAGACTACACTACTTTGAGTGGCTACCTCGTCATGACCAGTGAGTCTATTCCAGAAAAAGACACCGAAATCGAATTACAAGGTTACAAATTTATTATAGAACTCGTAAGTGATACTAAGATAGATACCATACGCGTCATCAAGCCTAATATACCTAATGAAGAATTGGATTGACAAATTTTACTTTTCTTTCCCAATTCAACTTCTGGTTTTGCACCTACGCAGCAACCATTTACTGATTTTTATATGGTTAATACTTGTCCTTTTTGTTACAGGTACGGTTGGTTCTCATTTCGGAGTCAATTACGTCTTCTTGGATCCAGAATATTTAGGTAACGTAAATTTTCTTAGCTTCTTTATTGTCGGCATGGCATTCGGTGGATTTTATATCACTTGGAATCTTACTAGCTATTTATTGTCCGCGCATTATTTTCCATTTTTGGCGACACTCAAACGTCCATTTAGAAAGTACACACTCAATAATTTTATCGTTCCTTTGATCTTTTTATTGACCTTCTTTTTCTGTGTTATTCGTTTCCAGATTGTTTTCGAGTTTTGGTCCATAGGCAATACCCTCCTGAAGTGTATTGGTTTTGGTATTGGTGCGATCTTGGTCGTGTCTTTAGTTAACACGTATCTACGTTTTACCAATAAGGATATCGATAACTACGTCAAAAAACGTGAAAAGCAACCACCTAACTTGATGAAGTTCATAGCGCCTGGTAGACGATCACCCAATCTAGACTTGATACGAGACAGCAGCAGTTCTAGGAAAGTGACAACCTATCTGACAGAAAAATACAAGGTACGTTTGGTACGTTCCGTCGCGCACTATGAGAGCAGTCTATTACTCAGTATTTTTAAGCAGAACCATACCAATGCACTCATCATACAATTGATCAGTTTAGTTATACTTTTATTTTTCGGTATACTCATAGACTATCCTTGGTTCAGATTACCAGCAGGGGCGAGTGTCTTTATCTTGGCGAGTATTCTAGTTGCTATTTCTGGCGCTATCACCTATTGGTTTCAGGATTGGAAGTTATCGGTATTTTTATTTCTTGTCATAGGAATAAATTGGTTGACAGGTCTTAAGAATTTTGATTACAACAACAAAGCTTATGGTCTGGACTACCAGGTGGAAGCTACGCCATACACTGGCGCTAAGCTCAATAGTCTTATCCAGAAAGATATCATAGCTGCGGATAAAGCGAACACGCTCAAGATTCTCCATAACTGGAAAGCAAACCATAAAGAAGATAAGCCAAAAATGGTCTTGACCTGCGTGAGTGGAGGTGGACTTAAGGCAGCAACTTGGGCGGTAGAAGTATTGCAAGAAGCGGATCTGGCAGTTGATCGAGAACTGTTGGATCATACGGTTTTATTTTCAGGATCCTCAGGTGGTCTGATGGGCACGGCATATTTGAGGGAGTGCTACTATCAAGAAAAGCAAGGCAAGATCAAAGACATGTATGCCGTCAATCATGTAGAAAATATTTCTGCAGATTTACTGAATTCTATCGCTTTTATGATCGTCAGTAATGACCTCTTTTTACCTTGGATGGAGTTTGAGAAAGGGGGCTATCGATACCGCAAGGATCGAGGATACATTTTCGAAAAGCAGCTCAATGAAAATACGCATTATGTGATGGATAAGCGCCTAGTAGATTATCGACAGCCAGAGTTAGATGCTGAAATACCGCTGATGTTTGTGACCCCTTCTATCGTGAATGACGGTCGCCGCATGGTCATTTCATCACAGCCAGTGAGCTATATGATGGTCTCGCCGATAGGTGTCACAAGAGAAAAAAGTGTGGAGATTGATGCGGTAGATTTCGGTCGCTTATTTGCCGAGCAGAATGCTGAAAATTTAAACTTTGTAACTGCACTCCGGATGAATGCCACCTACCCTTTCATACTGCCGAATGTACACCTTCCCAGTAAGCCAGTGATAGAAGTCATGGATGCGGGATTTAGAGATAACTTTGGTGTCAAGTCGGCGGTACGTTTTCTACACGTCTTCGATGATTGGATCAGAGAAAATACTTCGGGCGTGGTGCTGCTGCTTATTCAGGGTCGCGATCGCAGTGAGGACATTGGTCAGACAGAGTCGAAGGGCATCGTGAGTAACCTCCTCGATCCCCTCGGGATAGCAGGCAAGATGATGCGTCTGCAAGAATTTGATCACGATACTAGCCTGGGCTTTACGTATGATATGTTGGGTAAGGATATGTTTGATGTTATCCGCTTTAAGTATAAGCCTTCCGAGCAGAACGCAGAAGCATCGATGACTTTTCACCTCACCGAAAATGAGAAACGTGATATTATGAATGCCGTCAATGATGTCAATAATCAAGAAAGTCTAGAACGTCTCAAAGCTCATTTCAAGAAGTAGTTTTATTTGGGCGAGACCACTCGCTGAAGAGCGCTCGGGTCAGGCTATTCGTGACTGCGCTGTGCTCCGGTGCTATGCACAGTTCGCTAAGGCGAACTTCACTACTATCCTTCTCGCAAAAGAGTAGGTGTCTTCGATGGTGAACTACGGTAGCGCTGCCCTCACATTTTTTTACCACCGCAGGCGACGTAGCTTCTTTCACGCGTTCAAAATTACCGTAGCTTCTTCCACGCGTTCAAAAATACCGTAGCTTCTTCCACGCGTTTAAAACACCGTAGGCACCGTAGCTTTTTCCACTCGTTCAAAACACCGTAGGCACCGTAGCTCTTCTAGCTTTTTCTTTAGCGTTAAAAAAATAAACAAAATATCAAATTTACAGTATACTATAGGTAGCAAATTCACTAAAGGATATCTCTATTAACTGCAATGTTGTTCGAACATCCCGATTGTTATTGGCATTGAGCGAAATAATTGATTGTATTTTTACTTTCGTTCCAACTGATAGTTAATAGAGATACGCTAAACCTATCGACAAACCCATGGATATAATTTCTTTCTTTATAACTATCCTCCTTACCGCCGCCATTACCTACCTCATCATCTACTACCTACAGATTAGCGCCAGTGTAAAACGTAGCGAGCACGAAGCACTACTTGCAGAATTTCAATCCCAGAAAAATCTAAATGTTCAACAAGAGAGCAAACTAGAAAGTATAACACAACTATACGATCAAGAAGCAGACTTAAATCGAGAACAACAATACACTATTAAAGAAAACCAAGCAGCCAGTATCCACTTACATAAACAAATAGCGACACTCAGCGCAGACAACAGATCTCTCCTAGAAAAAATGGATGAACAAATGGAGAATTTCACTTTACTCCAAGCCAACAGCAAGCAAGAATTTAAGCTCATAGCTCAGCAACTTCTAGAAGAGAAATCCAAATCCTTCGAAACCGAACATAAAAAAGGATTGAACGAAGTGCTTGCACCTTTAAAAGAAAGAATAAAATCCTTCGAAGACAAAGTCGATTATACCAATAAAGAATCCATCGCCCGCCACTCTTCGCTCAAGCAACAAATTGTTGACCTCAAAGATGTAAACGAAAAAATGAGTAGTGAAGCACAAAATCTCACCAATGCGCTCAAGCAAGATACCAAAGCACAAGGTAACTGGGGGGAACTTATTCTAGAGTCCATCCTAGATAAATCTGGCTTAGAAAAAGGAAGAGAATATTTCGTACAACATAATCTCAAAAATGATCAGGGAAGAAATGTACGCCCTGATGTTATTATCAATCTACCTGATGGCAAAAAGATAATTATCGACAGCAAAGTCTCTCTCAAGGCATATGAGGTATTCATAAACGCCACAGAACAAATTACTCAGACAAGCGCTCACAAAGCGCACGCTCTTTCTATCCGTAATCATATTGACGGACTAGCCTCCAAAAACTATCATGACCTCTACAAAATAGAAAGCCCAGATTTCGTAATGATGTTTGTTCCTATTGAGACTGCCTTTTCCGCCGCGCTCGCAGCCAATCAAGATCTCTACAATTATGCCTTCGATAAAAACATTGTAATTGTTACCCCCTCTACTCTACTTGCTACGCTCAAGACCGTGGAAACCATCTGGAGGAATGACAAACAAAATCGCTACGCCTTAGAGATTGCTACCGAAGCAGGCAAAATGTATGATAAATTCGTTCTTCTCACACAAGACCTCACCAAGATCGGTCAACGCATCGGACAGACTCAAGAGGCATATAATGATTCCATGAAAAAACTTCATACCGGTTCTGGCAATCTTATTTCCAAAGCAGAGAAGTTAAAGAAATTGGGTGCGAAGGCGAATAAGAGTTTGCCAAACAATAAGGTTCAGAGAGCGGAGTAGTGAAACATATTCTATTCTATCAGAGATCCTATTCTTAATCTTTTGGCTGCCTTAACACGTAGCCAACATGATTTCAGTTAGTAGATTGACTTCTAAGTTAAAACCTCCATTTGATCTTTGTCGATCTGTTAGCACTGGATTTGCTACAAATATGTGATCTAAAGTAAATGAGCTATTCAATATATTGAGGCTCGAATACAATCTAAATTTAGGGATTACGTAGTATTCTATATTCAATACTACTGGTAACTCTAGACCTGCTCTTTGGGTTATTACAAGTAAGCGAAGTAAATTCTGATTCACTATATAAAGTAATCTAGGTCGTTATCTTAAAAAAGACATTACTTTAGGTTGATTCAAAAGGTCTTTGATAATCTTTAAATTGGCTTCAATAAAAACTTCAGCTGTATTTTTATTTTGGACAGCCCGACCACGCGAAGCAAGTGGGAGACCCTAAACAAAAAAAATCCCACAAGAATAAACCTGTAGGATTTTTGATAAATATATTTTTCTTACTATGACCCTTCTAAGGCTGCTGCGCCACCGACGATCTCAGAAAGTTCTTTGGTGATCGCTTCTTGACGGGCTTTGTTGTAAGATATTCGCAATTCTTTGACAATATCTTCTGCATTCTCTGTTGCCTTGTCCATCGCAGTCATACGTGCGCCATGCTCGGAAGCACTGGTATCGAGGCAGCACTTCTGCAACTGGTTTTGTAGGATAGATGGAATCAACTGCTCTAAAAGAGTCGCCTTATCTGGCTCAAAAATATAATCTGCCTTTGAGGAATCCTCCTTTACTACAGCGTTCTTACTCGTATCGTCTTTTTCAGTCTCTACAGGGAGGTAAGCTTCTACCTCCGCAATCTGTACAGCTGCGTTTTTGAATCTACCATAAGATATCTCAACCGCATCGTAAGTACCGTCTGAAAAGGAGTCCATGATTTCGTTAGCCACGGGAGCGATATAGTCGAAAGTAAGGTTGGCAAAAAGATTTACGTGCTTATCAATAATATTATATGTATCCTTTCTCCTACCGAAATAATCCAATCCTTTTTTACCTATACACATCACTGTGACGTTACCAGCAGCAAGCTGGGTAGGGTATTTTTCGTGGGCAGTGCTGACCACACCTTTGATGATGTTGGAATTGAAACCACCACATAGACCTCTACTAGAAGTAACGGCAACCAAGAGCACATTCTTTACTTCACGCACTTCGCCAAACTTAGAACTTGCATCACCCGACTCCATATTTGACAATATGTTTTTGAGCATCGCATTCATCTTGTTTGCGTAAGGACGCATCTGTTGGATAGCCATCTGTGCACGACGGAGCTTTGCCGCAGATACCATTTTCATGGCACGCGTAATCTGTTGTGTCGACTTTACTGACTTTATCCTATCTCGTACTTCTTTGAGGTTCGCACCCATAGTATTAGATTACTTGTATTGTGAACTTAATTCTGCAGCCAAATCTGTAATAACGTCAGTCGCCTCTTTAGCCAGTTTTCCTGACTTAAGCGTAGCTAATGTTTCTGGACTGCGCTTCTCTAAAGTCATCAAGAAATTGTCTTGAAACTCGATTATCTTATCAACAGGCACATCCTTCAATAGTCCTTTTGATCCAAGATAAATGATCGCCACCTGCTTCTCAACTGACATAGGAGAGTACTGTGCTTGCTTCAAAATTTCCACATTACGCTTCCCCTTCTCTAATACCAGCATCGTCGCTGCATCCAGATCCGAACCGAACTTAGAGAATGCCTCTAGCTCACGGTACTGTGCTTGATCTAGCTTCAATGTTCCAGATACTTTCTTCATCGCCTTGATCTGTGCGTTTCCACCCACACGACTCACTGAGATACCCACGTTAATCGCCGGTCTTACACCTGCGTTAAACAAGTTGGACTCTAGGAAAATCTGACCATCTGTAATCGAAATTACGTTGGTTGGAATATATGCAGATACATCACCCGCCTGCGTCTCAATGATAGGCAGTGCTGTCAATGATCCACCTCCTTTCACTAAACCAGATTTTTTCAATGACTCTGGTAGATCGTTCATGCTTTTTGCAATCTCATCGTTGTTGATAATTTTGGCCGCACGCTCTAGTAATCTAGAGTGAAGGTAAAATACATCACCAGGATAGGCCTCTCTTCCTGGAGGTCTTCTTAGTAGAAGAGATACCTCACGGTATGCAACAGCCTGCTTGGACAGATCATCATATACGATCAATGCTGGACGACCTGTATCACGGAAAAATTCTCCGATCGCAGCTCCTGCGAATGGCGCATAAAACTGGAGTGGTGCAGGATCTGAAGCCGAAGCCGAAACGATAGTGGTATAATCCATCGCACCATTTTCCTCTAATGTCTTTGCCACGTTGGCAACAGTAGAAGCCTTCTGACCAGAAGCTACATATATACAATAAACTGGTTCCCCAGCTTCAAAAAATTCTTTTTGATTGATGATCGTATCAATAGCAATCGCTGTCTTACCAGTCTGTCTATCTCCAATAATCAACTCACGCTGACCTCTACCAATAGGGATCATTGCATCGATGGCCTTGATTCCCGTCTGGAGTGGTTCTGCTACTGGCTCTCTATATATAACACCAGGTGCCTTTCTTTCCAAAGGCATTTCGTATTTAGTACCAGTGATCGGTCCTTTACCGTCGATAGGTTCTCCGAGTGCATTCACAACTCTACCCACCAAACCTTCACCTACTTCAAGAGATGCGATTCTACCTGTTCTACGAACGGTAGATCCTTCTTTGATACCGTCAGATTCTCCCATCAAAACAACTCCAACATTGTCTTCTTCAAGGTTCAATACGATGGCTTCTACGTCATTGTCGAACTTGACCAACTCCCCTGCTTGCGCAGAAAGTAGACCATATACACGGGCAATACCATCTCCTACAGAGAGTACCGATCCTACTTCTTCTAATTCAGACTCCGTCTTGAATCCAGATAATTGTTCTTTAAGTATCGCAGAAATTTCGCCTGGTTTTACATCAGCCATCTTGCTATATTTTTAAATATTACTAAATATTAAACTTGTGCTTCGTAAGCGTTACCTACGAACTGTTTCTTTAATGTTTCTAATTTATGTGCGACACTTGCATCGTATAGTTTGTCGCCTATCTGAATAATAAAGCCACCTAAGATAGCTGGATCTACTTTCGTTGTGATATCTACTGTTTCATCCGTGATATTACTTGCTAATAATTTTGCCTTAATATTTGCTAATGAAGCCTCTGTTAGTGGCGTAGCAGAAGTAAGTATAGCTGTAGAAATTTTCTTTAAAGCGTTGTACTGCTCGATAAATTCTGTTGCTATTTCTGGTATATATTGTTCTCTACTCTTCGTGATTATGATATCCATGAAACCCATGGTCATCTTATCGAAAGTAGGGCTAAATATTTTTTGAATGATATCCTTCTTTTTTTGTGCGTTGATGATCGGACTCTTCAACATCAAATATAGATCTCTATTTTCTGTAGCAGACTGCAGAGATTTCATGTTTTCAAACACAGTCTCTAGATTGTTACTTTCCTTAGAAAGATCTAAAAGTGATTTGGCATATCTGGAAGCTATTCTCTTTAAAGACATGTGCTTAGTTTAATTTCAGTTCGCTAACTAAAGAGTCAACTAGACTTGTTTGTTCCGCATTATTGCTGAGGTCTTTGCGCAATACTTTTTCTGCTATCTGTATTGCCATCATTCCTGTCATATTCTTCACTTCAGTCATGGCAGCTTTTTTCTGATTTCCAATTTCAAGCTGAGCAGATTGCATTATTTTATTTGCCTCCAGAGAAGCTTTCTCTTTTGCTTCTTTAATGATGCTATCCTTTGTTTCCTTTGCCTCCTTTAAAATCATGGTGCGTTCTTCTTGCGCTTTAGCCATAATTTTTTGATTCTCAGATTTTAGATTAGCCATTTCTTCCTTAGCTTTAGCTGCAGCGTCAAGCGCATCTTGAATCTCTCCGTTTCTACTTTTCAAAGCATCCTTAATAGGACCAAAGGCGAACTTTGCCATTACAATCCAAAAAAGTACAAAGCACAATGATGTCCAAAAGAACAAACCGAAATCTGGCTTGATCACACTAAAATCTAATAAAAATATCATTTCCATAAGTTAATTCTTTTTAAAATAGAGAGCTGCAACCAATCGTTGCAGCTCATCTAATACCTTTGATTAAGATGCAAAGAAAGAAAGGATAATTGCGATTACCGCTGCTCCCTCTATCAATGCTGCAGTTAATATCATGTTTGCACGGATATCACCCACTGCCTCTGGTTGGCGTGAGATGGCTTCCATTGCTTTTCCACCGATATTTCCGATGCCTAAAGCGGCACCAATTACTGCTAATCCAGCTCCAATAGCTGCTAACGATCCAGTCATAGTATAAGTACTAAAATGGTTAAAAAATATCTTGCGAGGTAAAATACCTCTATATAATTAAAGCAGGGCGCATTCACGCTGCTTCGAGTATTCTCAATTAATGTGCATGGTGCTCCTCCGTCGCAGCGCCTATATAAGATGCCGTCAAGAGCGTAAATACATATGCCTGAATGAATGCCACTAAAAGCTCTAATGCCATCATAAACAAGGTCAATAATATAGAGGCAATACTTGAGCCCCAACCCACACCAGCTTGTGTTCCATTCTTACCGAATATAAATATCAAACCGATAAATATTACAATTACAATGTGACCAGCTGTGATGTTACCAAATAGTCTTAACATCAAAGTGGCAGGCTTCAAAATGAAGTTTCCTACAATCTCTACTGGCGTAATAATCACCTTCACCCATGCTGGCAATCCTGGCATCCAAAAGATATGTTCCCAATAATCTTTATTACCACTAAATGTCACCACTAAAAAAGTAATGAATGCCAAAACCGCAGTTACCGCTAGGTTACCTGATGCATTGACGCCCCCGAAAAATGGAATCTGACCAAAAAGATTTAATCCCAAAATAAAGAAGAATATACTCATCAAAAACGGAGTAAATTTTTCCCATTGGTGACCAATGAATGGTTTACAAACCTCATCCTGTATAAATACAAAAATAGGTTCTATGAAACCTTGCATGCCGCTTGGTGCCATACCTTTTCTTTTCTTATATGCTTTGGCTACACCTATCATCACAAATGCAAGGATGAAAAACACGATAAACATACCAGCTACGTTTTTCGTAATCGAAAAGTCATAGAAGGAAGTGATACCACCGCCAAAAAGGCCTGCATCAGCGGTACTCTTGTTGTCTGCTTTGTATAATTTATTTTCGTAGCAAACGTGCACTACATCGATTGGTTTGCCAGTAGATTCATGCGGTAGTACTTTGATCCCTATATCACCGTGCTGCAGCTCTACTTTATCTTTAGTAGGGAAGTCGATAATTCTTCTAAGAGACCCCTCATACAATGTATAACCGTGATATGCGTAGTGTGCATTACCGTGGTAATCCGCTTTGAATTTTCCAGAAGAGAAGAAATGCCAGCCATCCTCATCTTTTACGATACAAGGCAATGGAAAGTGCCATGGTCCGATGCTGTAAATATTTTGATCTGAGATATGGTGAAAGGCTACTTTACCTGCATTGAATTTTGTTGGGTGTTCTCCCGCGATGCCACATGCATTGACATGAGCTCCATCGTGATCGTGTCCATGACTTGCGTGGTCTCCATTCGCATGATCATGCCCCTTGTGAGACTGTGTATTCCTATTCTTAGAGCGATTGACGTTAGATTTTGTTTTTGATTTCTTCTTTGCGTGATTATGTCCACTGTGATCGTGACCGCTGTGATCATGTCCACTGTGATCATGTCCACTGTGATCGTGACCATCATGGTTATGCTGTGCAAATGACATGCTACATACAAGAAGAAAAATCACGGTAAAAAAAGAAAATTTGCCCATTAGTTTGCTTGATTGTCAATGCAAATTGCACGTGTTTCAAAAACGCTGCAAATGTAGGCACTTTTTTACTCAATTAAAAGCCGAAACCGCCTTTTCTGGGCTATTTATTAAGGTCTAGCAACCTGGGTAGTTGCAGCCAAAAAAAAGGGGTTTGTCAAATTTTTCCATTCGACAAACCCCCTTTATATATATTTTGCAGTATGCTTTATCTGGCAAATGAAACAGCCCTCTTCTCTCGAATAACTGTTATTTTCACCTGTCCAGGATATTGCATTTCATTCTGAATCTTATCAGAGATTTTAAAAGCCAACTCGTCAGCATACTCATCGCTCACTTTTTCGCTTTCTACGATTACTCTCAATTCTCTACCCGCCTGCATCGCATAAGCTTTTTGTACACCTTCATGCGCCAAAGCCAAGTCTTCAAGGTCATGGATACGCTGCATATAGCTTTCCATGATTTCTCGACGTGCACCAGGTCTCGCTCCCGAAATAGCATCACATGCCTGTACCAGAGGTGAAATGATGTTATTCATTTCTATTTCATCGTGGTGCGCACCGACTGCATTACAAATAACACCATGCTCCTTGTGTTTCTCACAAATCTTCATTCCCAATAGTGCGTGTGGCAATTCACTCTCCTCTTCAGATACTTTTCCTATATCGTGCAGCAGTCCAGCACGCTTGGCCATTTTGACCTGCTTACTATTCAAGCCGATTTCTGCAGCCATGATCGCACAAAGGTTAGCTGTTTCTATAGAGTGTTTCAATAGGTTCTGTCCATAAGAAGATCTGAAACGCATGCGACCTACCATTTTCACCAAGTAAGGATCCAGTCCATGTATATCTAAGTCAATCACAGTACGCTCCCCTATTTCTTGTATTTGCTCTTGTAGTTGTGTCTTTGTTTTTTCTACTACTTCCTCGATACGTGCAGGGTGTATTCTACCATCTGCTACCAACTTCTTTAAAGATAATCTACAAACCTCTCTTCGTATAGGGTCAAAACTAGAGATTACAATCGCTTCAGGCGTATCATCTACTACGATCTCTGCTCCAGTAGCTGCCTCCAAAGCACGGATATTTCTACCCTCTCTACCTATGATTTGACCTTTGATGTCATCTGACTCCAAGTTGAATACAGATACTGTATTCTCAATTGTATATTCCGCACACATACGCTGAATAGACTGAATCACAATCTTCTTTGCTTCTTTATTGGCGGTTATCTTAGCTTCGGTGATGGTTTCTTTAATGAGTGCCATCGCCTCATTTTCAGACTTCGCTTTTACAGCTTCCAAAATCTGCTCTTTTGCTTCGGCTTCAGATAACCTCGCTACAGATTCTAGCTTTTGGATATGCTCATTTTCTTTAGCTTCTAAGTCTTTCTTCTTCTTTGCTACTATATCGAGTTGCTTATCTAGATTTCCTCTGATAGCCTTGACTTCTTGTTGTTTAGCTTCTGCATCTTCTAACTTAGCATTTATATCTGCTTGTTTGCTAGAAAAGTCATTTTTCTTGAGTTCGAGCTCTTTTTCTTGAGACTTTATTTCTAACTCTCTTTCCTTAGTCTCTACTTTGAGTTTGTGTACTTTTTTATCGTGTTCAGAACGCAGATTGTTAAACTTCTCTTTTGCTTCTTGAATCTTACGCTGCTTAGTAGCTTCATTTTTAATCTCTGCTTTAGAGATCAACTTTTCAGCTTTTACTTCTGCCTCATCTAACTTTCTTTGCGCATTTATTTTAGCTTCTTTAAGTGCTAGGTCAGCAAGCTTATTGGCTTCTTCGGTCTTTTTTTGGTTTACACCTCCTACGGCAAAGTAGGTTCCTCCAGCACCAACTATCAGCGCAACTACACCAATAATAATACTTAATGGGTCCATGTATATTAATTTATTTAAAAAATTAAAAAAAAAATAGTGATGGCTATACGTTTATAACCATACCCAAGAAAAAAGCAGCATCGAAATAAAATAAGTGCTAAATCAAATAGCAGCTTCTAGTATCTCATCTACTTCAGTAAGCGCATCATTAAAAATGGAAAGTTCGGATTTGCCACTAGATAAGTCATTTAAGTCTGCGGCGTAGGTAAGCAAAAGCATAGAAAGAATATCTTCTTTACTTGCTTGAGCGTAATCGAGTTGAAATTTATTGATTTTGGTATTCAGGTCTTTGACTACTTGCAGCACAGATTCTTCTTTATGTGCTTCTATCTTTAAAGGCAAACTTCTGCCTCCAAGTACTATTTTTATATTCTTAATATTTCCTGTAGTCTCACTCATCAAAATCAACTATATAATTTACTATACATCTTTCATCCACTCAATACATTTGTCTATTTCTTTAATGTACTGACTTACCTCCTTTTTCAATTTTTTGATACTCTTAGCATCTTTACCTTCTACTTTCGCCTTTTGGCTAGCAGTAGGGCTTGGACTGCTTACTTGAGCTATATGTATATTACTTTGTTTTGTCTCTAATTGTTTTATTTTTCTGTTCAAAAACTCATTTTCCTTCTCCAAGCGCTCTACTTTCAGGGCCAATTGCTTTGCCTTGATCTTAATTGAGTCAATTTTGTCCTTTACGAGTTCCATGAGTTATATTATGTTCAGTTCAATATGCTAGCGCCTGATCGTAGCGTCTAGCTCTTTCTCATATTGGCTGATCAATGCTGTCATTACCTTGTCTACCTCCTTGTCCTTGATCGTCTTTTCGGGATTTTCGAATTCAAAACTAACAGAATAAGACTTTTTGCCTTTACCTATCTGTTTCTCATTGCGATAAATATCAAACAAATTTACCTCTTTTAAATGTTTCTTTTCTATTTTTTTTGCAATTGATTGAATTTTAGTGAATTCCACGCCTTCATCTAGAACCAATGCTAGGTCTCTACGCGTCCCTGGAAACTTGCTTATCCCTTGAAAGGAGACTTTTTGTTTTGCCGTTGACTTATATATAGCGTCTAAATTCAAATTAGCAAAAAACACCTCATTTTTGATCCCAAAATGTTTAGTGATTGAAGTTTTCACCTTACCCATGGTCACTAGAGGATTTGGCCCTCTGTAGTAGCGCTGACCGTAAGTATAGATATCATCTTCTATGGTATCCATTTGATACCCATGGATAGCTAATCTAGCCAAGAGCATCTTCACCGTAGACTTAAGATCAAAGTAAGTCACCATATTCTTATCGCCGCTAATCCAACTCTCACTTTGCAACTGACCAGTTATCAACAGACTTAAACAGTTCTGTTCTTTATATCCATTTTCTTGCTTGCTATAAATCTTGCCAAACTCGTACAGCTTCAAATCTGCATTCTGGCGATTTTGATTGTGAGCGATGGCCTCTAGACCAGACATCAACATATCTGGTCGCATAATGTCCGAGTCTCTATTGGACGTATTGTTCACATGCACCAATTCAGCAGAATCCATCGGCACTACCTTATCATAGTACGACGATTTAGACAGCGAAACCGCCATCATTTCATTGAATCCTAACCCAACCATAATATCAGAAAGATGCGATTTCATTTTGAGCGGCTGAAGTGGCTTATCAGAAGATATCGCTGCATTTATTTTAGTTGGAATCGGAATTTTATTGAGACCATAGATACGGATGATTTCTTCTACCACATCCACTTCTCTGAGTACATCAAACTTATCGGTAGGCACACTCACTTTATATATTCCCGCAGATACCGTATCACAAGGCATGTCCAGCGCTGCAAATATGCGCATCAAATCCGTTTCAGGGATATCAATACCCATCATCTTATCTACTACACGCTTATTGACTTCTATTATTTCAGGATTGATGACAGTGGGATATACATCTACAATTTCCGAAGACACCTCTGCGCCTATGATTGATTGCATCAGCATACTTGCTCGCTTCAGCGCATCTATAGTTTTATTAGGATCACTCCCCTTCTCAAATACCTTCGCTGCATCCGTTCTCAGTTGGTGACGCGTACTCGTTTTACGAATGGTGATAGGATGAAAATGTGCCGACTCCAGAAAGATGCTAGTCGTTTCGCTAGTTACTCCAGAGTTTAGCCCTCCGTATACACCCGCAAGACACATCGGATTTCCATCTCCATCGCAGATCGTTAAATCATCCGCATGTAGTTTAAGCGTTTTATCATCCAACGATTGAAACGAAGTATCCGCAGCCAGTTTTTTAACTATGATTTTATTTCCTGCAATCTTATCCAAGTCAAAAGCATGCAGCGGCTGACCATACTCATGCAGTACAAAATTGGTAATATCCACTACCGCATTTATAGACTTCACCCCTATAGCTTGCAGCTTATTTCTTAACCAATCTGGAGACTGCATATCTTTTATGCCCGTAAGTATCAAACCAGAATATCGAGGACACGCCAGCTCATCTTCTACGATCACTTCTATTTTTCTCGAAGTATTATCGGCCGCAAAACCAACAAGTTCTGGTAGCTTTAGTTCCCCACTTCCTTCATAATTAATTTGCAGAGCAGCAGCAAGATCTCTAGCCACTCCGATATGACAAGTGGCATCCGAGCGATTGGGCGTCAACCCAATGTCATATATAAAGTCCTGCTCTATTTCAAAATGCGCACGCGCCTTTTTTCCTACAGGCACATCATCCGCCAATACCAGTATACCATCATGACTTGTACCCAGCCCTATTTCATCTTCCGCGCAGATCATTCCTTGTGACTCCTCTCCTCTTATTTTTCCTTTCTTGATTTTCCAAGGCGCACCATCCTTATCATATAGTGTAGTCCCTACGGTCGCGACCACCACTTTTTGGCCAGCAGCCACATTCGGAGCACCACATACTATTTGTATGGGTGCCTCTCCACCAACATCTACCTTAGTAAGCGAAAGTTTATCTGCATTTGGATGTTTCTCACACTCGATTACATGCCCGATCACCAGCCCCTCCAGACCACCTTTGACCGACTCCTTCATTTCCATCCCCTCTACTTCTAGTCCTATTTCGGTGAGTACCTCGCCCAATTTTTCTGGAGCCAAATCCGTTTGAATATAATCCTTCAGCCAATTCAGTGATATATGCATCTTCTACCTAAAATTTCGTTTTTCTGTAATAGCTCAAAGGTAGGAATTATTTGCAGGGAATCTTTCATTAAAATTAGTAGATCTTAGATTTGGGGCCATACCGCCAAAGGCGGCACCGGGTGCTCTGCTATATCCCATTATTTTGCGAAAAGCAAAATAATGGGATGCCGCTGCCGCCCCCTTGTCCGCTACGCGCTCTGTCTCGACATTCCGTTTCACTACAGCCGAGACAAAGCTTGTCGTGCTCCCGCTGGCGCTGTCGCGACGGAGTCCATGGTTCAATATTTTAATGTGCAATTATTCAAGATGATAAGAATCTACGATTTTCAAAAGCATCTGTATTCTTCGCCTATGAGGCGTAGTCGGACAGACCCGCTTGTAAAGCAGCATTTCCCAAAATCTATTTGTTTATTAAAAAATCACATAATTGAAATTGACGATTCCAAAACTACTTCCGACGCTCAAATTGGCATAGACCATTTTTAACATAAAATATTCATTGTTAGTTAAAAATTATTAAAATTTTCTGTTGTGGATGCACTATAAGCATGGTATTTGATTTAGGTAATTACTGTTTATAAAAACAAGCAAAGTATATTAAAAGAGCCCTATGCGGTGCTACACTAAAAACACATACTATAAGATGAGTATGGCCTTTGGCTTCTGCCTAAGCCTAGTTGTTAGTGTAGTGGCACGAGATATCCCTGTACCTATCAGCATAGCAGCTAATCCAACTACTCTAATCGGAAAAGTAATAGATGACGAGACAAAGTCTCCACTTGAGTTTTGTACAGTTACATTATATACTAATCAAGATAGCTCCATTATATCTGGAACGGTGACAAGCGCTGACGGAGCCTTTAGTATAAGTACAGGAGATGTGGACTTCTTTGTAAAAGTAGAGTACATTGCTTATAAGCCAAACATCATAGACATTCAAGGTAAAAAAATCCAAAATGGAATAATCAATCTTCAGACTATAAACTTAACTCCTCAGGCAACGCTGATGCCAAATATAGAAGTGCGCGCAGAGCGCAGTTCTGTCATGATGACGCTAGATAAAAGAGTTTTTATAGTAGGTAAAGATCTTACGAGTGCAGGTGGTACGGCTGAGGATATACTCAGAAATGTGCCCAGCCTTTCCCTTGATAGCGATGGCAGATTTAATTTACGTGGCAATGGAGGCATTCGAATTTTACTGAACGGAAGAGCTTCCGCCTTGGTAAGTGATGAGAATCTTTCAGGGCTTAGACAGATTAGAGCCAGTCAAATCCAGCGCGTAGAAATCATTACAAATCCTTCTGCCAGATTTGAGGCGGAAGGTATGTCTGGTATCGTAAATATAATTCTCAAAAAAAATCAATCTAAAGGACTCAATGGTTCGGTTGACGCACACGTAGGCAACAATTCCAATATCGGGATAGGCGCTAATATCAACTATCAAAAGAATAAGTTTAATGGGTTCATTGGCATAGGAGGCTGGCACTCCAACACGCCTGGTACAGGCGAGTTTAGAAACAGATTTTACCATGCAAATATAGGAGGTAGTACTCTATACTCAAATCTGGATAGAATCCATGAAAGAGCTGTACTTCCAATATTTTTAAAATTTGGTGCAGATTATCAATTCAATAAAAAAAATGTTGTTACCAGTTCTGTCTATCTACGCAGCAATAAAGGTAAAAACAACTCCACGCTTAACTATACAGATGCTATTACAACACCTGAAAATATTCTACTCTATACGGAAAGATTAGAAAATGAAACGGAAGAAGAATATAATTTTTTATATTCCTTTATTTATAAGCGATCATTTGCGAAAACGGGACATCAAATAGTAACAGAATTTCAGTTTGAAGATCAAACGGAGAATGAATCCTCTCTCTATACTGAACAGTACAAAGATCAAAACTTCGTTCTACAAGAAAAAATTAACTACACTCAGTTTGCCAACAATGAAGAAGGCAATCGTAGATTAGGATTGAATATAGACTACGTACTTCCTCTTCAGAAGGATGGAAAGTTTGAAACTGGAATCCAAAGTACTTATCGCAGAATTTTTAACAACTATCAGGTAAGAAATGTGATAAACAATATTGAAAATACAGAAATAGATTTTACTAATGACTTTCTGTACGAGGAAACCATACACTCTATGTATATCAACATGGGTAAAAAAATTAATAAATTTTCAGTACAATCGGGCTTGCGTTTTGAGTATACCGATGCTACAGCAAAGTTGCTCGCTACCAATGAAAGTAATCCGCGAGACTATAACAATTTTTTTCCCAGTACCTTTTTTACCTATAGCCCAACAGATAATAACGCATTTCAGTTTAGCTATAGTAGAAGAATTGAGCGTCCTACGATCAACGATCTAAACCCGTTTTTCACGCTGCGAGATCGTCGAAATATATTTAAAGGAAATCCTAATATCCAGCCAGAGTATACCAATTCTTTTGAACTTGGATACCTTAGATATTGGCAAAAAGGTTCGCTCAGTACTATCGCATACTTTAGGGAAACAGACAATGTAATTAAACGAATCCAAAGAGTAGATTCTAACAATCCAGAAGTTACAATCACACAAGCTGAAAACCTCGATATCAAACGAAATTACGGTATAGAATTAACCTATACCTATAACCCCATCTCAAAGTTGAGTATGATGGGTGATATCAATATCTTTCACTCCTTATCAGAAGGAACTTATACGCATGAAGGCAAAGAAATTTTCGTAGGTGGAGCTTCATATTCTATGAAAGCAAAAACAACCACGAGTTATACCTTCTTTAATAAATTTCTGACTCAATTTACTTTTAGCTATTCCGCTCCACGGCGCACTACCCAAGGTATAAATCGTGCTACCACAGCACTTGATCTGGCGGGTGGTATAGATGTTTTTAAGAAGAACGCAACACTAACATTAAGCGTAAATGACCTTTTCAATAGCAGACGACGGAGATCTTTTTCTGAGGATGAGACCTTCTATTCTGCCGATAATTTCTTGTGGCAATCTCGTACTATTATTCTTTCTTTTCATTATCGGTTCAACCAACAAAAGGAATCCAATCGCATCTATGTGAACCCATTGAATGAAACTGATGATGAGCAGTTTTAATTAGCGATTCTTTTCCATCAAAATCCTAAATGATAAAAAGGTATTGAGTGGGTTTTAATTCAATTATATTCCCCTTACTATCGGCGTGACGAAAGCCTAAGCCTCGACAAGGCGAAGCCGCGTTAGAGACAAGGGGTAGAAGCGGCATGCTATAAAAAAAGGAGCTTGCAAAGCAAGCTCCTTTTTTTATAGCATATAGCGTATGACCCGACCACGCCCTTCCGACAGCTATCGGAAGGCAGGTGGATGGCCCCAAAAATTTCGAGATAAGCTCAGAAGATTATTTTTAACGCTTAAAAATCTAGAGCCTCTACCTGAAGAATTTCCTTATCTGTCCCTGAATTGTGAATCACTGCAATCAATAGTAACTCTGCAGTATTCCATTCATCGGGGATATTATAAGTAAATTCTTTTACGCTAGACTCTCCAGAAGTAAAGCTTATAGACTCTCCATCAAAAGGTGTGATGACGTCCCGCAGTACATGTTTATGCTTATAATCTGCCATTTTTCCTTCAGGTGTTTCCTGATAATCTTTGATGTTACTTTCGGTTATAATTAGTGTTATTTTAGGATCCGCGTTGCTAGGAGGGCTAAGAAAGTCTACAGTAGCAGTTGCTGAAAGTACTCGCCCATCATTAATTTCTCCAGCTAAATCAATCTTTACAGTAGCTTCTTTTGCTAACTCTTGATCTATAAAGCCTGCCCATTCCGATTTTGATAACTGCATATCTGTTTTACCATCAAAAACCCTACGACTCACTACGGCTGTTGGAAATCCCTGAGGCTCTCCCAGAAAACTTAGGAGCGATACTCCATCTTCAACCTTGAAGTCGTACTTACTTTCATTGTAAGGAAATGAAAATTGGCCTGCGTGAATAGAAACTGCAAACAATCGATCGCCGTGTATACTTATAAGCTGCTCTATCGCTTCTGAACCTGCTGGACAATTAACACAACGTACACCAGTAAACTCTTCTATTAAAACTTTTTGTACGACCTCGTTTGGTTCAGGCTCTGGCCCTGTGGTGCCCATTCCAACATTAGGTGGAATCTCATCGCAAGCAAAGAATAAAAAAATGGGGAGAAGAAGTGTTAATAGATTTTTCATAATTTTTTAATTTTAATGCATTAAAATAATTGTCTTAAAATGTAGAAGTGACAGACATCCTAACTCCTGAAAATGCAGGTTCTAATCGGCAGATACCTCCAGAACATACAACTCCTTCTACTTGTTTAACGTAACTGAGAGAGAAGCGATTGCTCTTATAAGTATAAAAAACATCAAGCCTAGGAAAGTGGATAGATGCTTTTTCTCCACTACTGTCCGTCGGCGATAATTTGCCTGGTCCTACGTTGTACATATCAGACAGTGTAAAAGTCCAGTGCGGTGCCATCGTAAACTCGACTAGTCCAAACGCCCAATCTCCATAATCATGTTTTACGAGCTCCCCTCCAAGATCAGATGCATTGACGTTCATATACTGAAATTCAAAGCGCAATGCTTTCTTTCTGCTTAGCTTGTACAAGAATTCCGCATAGGGTGTTAATGTGCTTACTAATGGTACGCCTGGCTTAAATTCGTAAACTTCCTGATTATAATCTTGAAGTTGGACTCCCGCAATCAGTTGCCATTCGCGCGGTTTTTTATAAGTGATTTCTGTGAATAATTCTTGATACAAAGGCGTATCGTTTAGGTCCGTAATACGAGCATAATTAACGTTAGCAGAAAGCTTTTTTGTGAACTTATATCTTACATCAGCTTGGTATCCTACCTCTCCTAAAAACTGGGTAGCTGAATTGTAACGTGCTAATAGTCTGAAAGTATTAACCCTCGTCATAGCAGGTAGGAAATTTACAATACCTCTATTTAGCTCCTCTTGAGGCCTAGTTCTAAACTCAAAATTTTCCGTACGCTTTGCTTCTAAAGTAATTCCTAGTCCCTTGTGTGCATAACTAAGACTAGAATAAATCACGGTCCCATCATCTTCTAAAAACCGATCTCCATTCTGATTTCTAAAAATGTCCTCAGACTTATAGGCGCCTTCTACATACCAGTTGAATCTACCTGCTGACAGGTTATTAAAGACACTAAAAGCATAAGTGTTATAAACGGGAACAAATATTTCATCTTTGGGATAGGTTCGTAATTCTGACACGACCAGATTCATAGAATTGTCATCCAGGGTGCGGCCTACTACTCCTGCTCCTGGAGCAATAGTAACATTCCCTTCTTCTCCAAAGCTATGAAAACCATCTACACTAAATCCTTTGATGACAGATTGGTAAACTTCAAATCTATTTTTCTGTTTTCCAGCAAAACCCTTTACTTTCCAATTTTCTCCGAGATCATAAGTAAGCTGTGCTCCTAATAAGGCATTATCTAAGGCAAGCGGTCGCTCTTCATAAGCTCGATAAATAATACCTGATCCAATTTGATCATAAATATAGCCTACCGTTATGCCCAGGTCATGGACTTTCTTGTGGATAAACCACCGCCCAATACCCTGATCGCTGTACGAACCTTGAGGGTTGATCAAATTAGAATTGTTAAACATATCAAATCGAGCACCTACATCAAATCCTTTATAACTATAGTTTAATTCTAACCAAGCTTCGCCTCCAAATAGTTGGTGGTCGTACTGCGGTGTATTGGATGCACCAATCAATGTGTCCCGTATAAAGAAATTGGCGTTGGTAGCAAGGCTTCCAGAGAAACGAGCTTCATCCTGCGCATTCCCGTTGCTTATGAAAGAGAATGAAAGAAGAAGAAAAAAGAAAAAAGAAATAGGAGTATTAATGTTACTGTAGTTCAAAATTGTAAGACTTTAATATAAAATTAGGGTATGTGCAAAATGCCGTTAAATATAAGTTAAATTTCAAAAACTAAGGCGAATTAGCTTCAAAATAAGTCTAAATTGACGTTATAATATCATATAAGCTTAAACGCTATTTTAGCATTAAAAAAATTTAAATCAATGAAATATTCTTTCTTATTAATACTAAGTGTGCTTACTTTTTCTGCTTTTGGACAAAAAACAGTTCCAGATGTAAATATCAGCACACTTAAAGGTGAAACTGTGAATTTACAGGACTACGCTAAAAATGGTAAAATCACTGTTATTAGTTTTTGGGCTACTTGGTGCTCTCCATGTAAAAAGGAGTTGGATGCTATCGCTGATCTTTATCCAGAATGGCAAGAGGAATATGATGTGGAGCTTTTAGCTATCACAATAGATACACAGCGTGCGCTTGCAAAGGTGCCTGGTATGGTAGAGTCTAAAGGCTGGGAATACACCATCCTATCTGACAAAAATCAAGATTTACAAAAATCATTGAATTTTCAAACTGTTCCACAAACCTTCATTTTAGATAAAGATGGAAATATCGTCTATGATCATGCGGGTTATACGCCTGGCGATGAATACGAGCTGGAAGACAAGATCAAAGAATTGGCAGGGAAATAAATTATAATAAATCCATAAAAAAGGCTCTATGATGCAATCGTAGAGCCTTTTTTTATGGAGGCTAGCCAGTCAATCTAGCTGAACTAAAAAATGCCTCGTAGTAAAAACAACGAGGCATAATATTAAAAAAAAGATAATCTATAAGCCGGATCCTGTGACATACCGAAGTACGCCCTCTATCATTTATCTAGGTGTACCATCACTGATACACTCTATCTGTCTACCCCTTCTGAAGAAATCCAAAGATTTCATGCTAAGCGAGCAACCTAGTCCCGAAGGATCAGAATATACGCGACATTTCAACCCATAAGGTTTATCCCCTGCCTAGGTTACCCTAGACAGCCGTGCGCTCTTACCACACGTTTTCACCTTTATCCCAACTAAAGTCAGGAAAGTAATTTTCTGTGACACTTGCTGTATTCGACCTCTTTAAAAAGCCAAACCCCATCAGTTAGATGGTACGGTGCTCTGCGTTGTCCGGACTTTCCTCGTTTCCAGTGAACTGGAACCGCGATAGAGCGATTATCTACTGTAAATAACGATAATTTTATACTCCTTTGCATCAAAAAGCCTTAATTTGGAGTAAATAAAAGATATCATATGTTTATTTTACCTCATCATGTGATGAAATTATTTTGGATTGAAGTTTGAGGTGTATTCGACAGAAATCATAACGACAGAAAACTAAGTAATAGAGCTAAAAGCTTTATGAATAAAAAACGGATTATATACACCCTTCTAACGGGCCTGTTCTTAGTATTGGCCTTAACCACCCGGCACCAAATGTTGTCTAGTGATCGCATATACCGATATGCAGAGCGAATAGAAACTGGCCTACACCTCCATCAAAATGAGGTGCAAGACATACTCCAGGACACAGAATTCTTAAAAAGAAGATTATCCGCAAATAATAAAATAGCTAACCTCGCCGATGAGCAGGATTTAGAATTGCTGGTAAAGATGTCTGCCGCACCCTACTCCATAGTTTTTGAGAAAAATGGTGTTTTAAAATTTTGGACAAGTACTGCTGCTCCGTTTGAGGAGTACGATTTTTCTCAAATTTCACAATCTGGAGAATTTGTAGAATTGGATCTTGCCAATGGGCAATACTTAGGAAAGTATGAAACGATTGATGATCCGTTTTTTGAAGATTATGATATCTATACATTTTATCCGATAAAACGGGTGTACAATATTGAGAGCCAATACTTGAACAAACAGTTCACAACTGAGAAATTTGTCCCCAATAGTATTGTACTTACTTCCAATGTCACCAAATATCCTGTAAAAGAAATAAATGGAAAAATAGTAACTCATTTGGATTCCGAAGCGCAGACAGAGGATATCTACTCTTTAAAGAAGCTTGCAATTTTTTATGGTTTATTTTTTCTTTTCCTAGGTTTTTTAGTGAACAACTTTAGTAAGTACTTAGCTCAAAAGTACACTCTAGCAGCAGGTGCAGGATTTCTTTTGACTAGTGTATTTCTTTTCAAGTTATTTGTGAAGTGCTATGGATTCACTAATCAGTTTGCAGCTTTATCTTTGTTCAACCGTGATTTTCTTAACTTCTATCTTAGCGCCTCTCTTGGGGATTTATTGATTGACATAGGACTACTTCTGTGGATCATTCTCTTTTTTCACCGTAATATAGGCGACTATAGTTTTAACAGAGTATCACCAAAGCTCAAACAGGTATTGGCTTTTATGAATGTAACGGTGGTATCGATGAGTGTCATCAATGTTGCTAATGTTATCAGAGGCCTTATCCTAGACAGTAATATAGAGTTTGACTTTAGCTATATGCTAAACATCAAGAATGAAAGTTTGCTCGCAATATTCGGAGTAATTTTATTGACACTCGGTTTATTTCTCTTTTCACATTTATTGATGTTGATAAATAGGAGACTGGAATTGTCAATGATCAATAGACAAATAATGTACTTTGGGTCTACTATCTTAGCCATCCCGATACTGCATGCAGCAAATCTTGAATTAGACAATGTCCGTTTTCTATTGTTTATTTTACTCTATCAAGTGCTGTTTGATATTTTTGTTTACAACAAACAAAATAACCTAACTTGGCTGGTCATTTGGATTGTAATTATGGCTGGCTTTTCATCTTCATTGATCTATAATTTTAGTGAAGATAAAGATATAAATCAGCGCCAATCTTATGCAAAAATTCTAGCAACCAATAGAGATGTTATTGTTGAGGATCAAATAAAAGAATTTTCAGCATTCCTAGATAAGTACAAACCAACAGAATTTGAGCAACAAACGGATCTAATCAGAAAAGAAAAGCTTAAGCAAATCATCAATCAGTTTTTTGCTTCGAAAACATATTTGTTTAACAACTACACAGTGTCTATCCATGATGGTGATGTTAAAAGTTTCAAAAGTGAGCTAATCGGCTTAGAAAAAATAAGCCCGCAATCAGGATACATATCCAAAGCTCAAAGTGAAGACTATTATTTTAATTACTTTTTAGATATTCCAGCTGATACAGAACAGCAGTCTTCAATGACTATTCAGTTTATTCGCGCGCAGAGACAACAGTCTAAAGTCTACACAGAACTCATGACCAATAAAGCTTATATGGGTCTAGATAAAATAGATGACTATGAATATGCCATCTATCAAAATGGGCAAAATATAATTCGAACCGATCCATACTATGGTGAATTTCTAGTTTCTGTAGAGGATTTACCCGCAGAGGGAGAGTTTGGTCTTCAGTTAATCAACGCCAGATCGCAAGTAAGTTATAGACATGATAATAATACTGTAGTGCTGATCAGTAAGAAAATGGAAGGATGGATAAAACCAATTTCTCTTTTTTCTTACTTGTTTACACTATTGATTACGCTAACAGTCTTGTTAGGCTTTTTAAATCTGTTTCTCAAATTTGTCCCTAAAAGTTTAAGCTTTGCAGTAATCAGAAAACCTAGCTTAAAAAACAGAATTCAGCTCTCGGTAATTTCACTGATTGTAGTAAGCTTTATTATTATCGGTTTTGTCACGGTAGTTTTCTTTGGTCAATCACACGTTCAATATCACGAGAATAGACTCAAGCGTAAGACTAACTCGGTGATTAGAGATACGGAGCATGAGCTAAAAATAATGGCGAGTGTAGATAGTCTATTGACTACTCCAGATGACTTTATTGCCAGCTTGAAAATTAGTGAGATATCTAATATTCACAGGATTGATATAAATCTTTATTCTTTAGATGGTCAATTGAGAAAAACCAGTGAGGAAGACTTTTACGATCGAGGTATTTTGTCTCGTAAGATAAATCCTGCTGCATATATGGCTTTGGCCAAAATGAGGCAAAAAGACTATGTGCAAGAGAATGAATATATAGGAGATTTTACTTATAAGGCAGCATATATTCCTGTGAAATTACGGAGAGAGAACCAACCCTCCATGGAGATTGGATATCTAAGTCTTCCCTATTATTCTCAGCTAAGTAGTACACGTACGGATGCGATTAGTTTTATGGGTACGCTACTTAACGTTTATGTATTTCTTTTGCTGATAGCTGGTGTGATTGCCATCATAGTTGCCAATTCGATCACAAAGCCATTGACTTCAATAGGTCAAAAATTGAACGCATTCAGGCTTGGAGGCCGAAACGAAAAGATCGAATATTCATCTCAAGATGAGTTAGGCACTCTAATCAAGGAGTATAATAAGATGGTGCAGAATATCCGTGAAAGTGCAGATAAGTTAGCACAATCTGAGCGGGAAGGTGCTTGGAGAGAAATGGCTAAGCAGGTGGCACATGAGATAAAAAATCCATTAACTCCAATGAAGTTGTCGATTCAATATCTGATGCATGCGTATGAAAATGGTGCAGATGATCTTGGTTCACTTATGAAAAGGGTATCCAAAACGTTGATCCAACAAATAGATAATTTAGCATCTATTGCAACTGAATTTTCCAACTTTGCTAAAATGCCTCGTGCTGAAAATATTCAGCTGGAAGTCAACTCTTTGCTAGAGTCGGTGTACAATTTATTTAATGAAGTAAAAGAGGTTGAATTAACCTTAAGTATGCCGGATAAAGTGCTTAATGTTTTTGCAGATAAGAATCACCTTGTCAGTGTTTTTAATAATATTATTAAGAATGCTATTCAGGCTATTCCTGAGGGGCGCACCGATGGACTGATAGATGTGAGCTTGATAGAATCGGATGGCAAGGCTGTGGTCAAAATTTCTGATAATGGATCAGGAATTAGCGATGATATGAAGGATAAGGTTTTTGTCCCTAACTTTACTACGAAGTCTTCTGGTACTGGACTGGGGCTGGCGATTTCAAAAAACATCATCGAGTCTGTTGACGGGGCTATTTACTTCGAAACTGAAGTTGGCGAAGGGACAGACTTCTTCGTTACTTTGCCGATCATTTCTGTAGATGAGTTGGTGCCTGCGTAGTTTCTGACGCTGTACAGTTCTGTACGAAAGTATTACCTAGATAAAACATTCTTGGCGTACACCCAGACAGATACAGTTCATGAATTGTATTTACGGTTTTCTGCCTATTGATTGCTATAATATCGCGACTCGCCGACGGCGACTAAGCTCGACAAGCGGAGTGCGTTAGAGACAAGAGGTGGAAGTGGTATACCCTTTTGTGCGTATGGCTAGGTGGCTGATGGCAAGGGTATATAACGGACGACTCGGTCCCGCCGCAGGGACGGGATGGCCCCAACCAAACATAAACCTATAAACAGTCAACCTCATTCTAAAAATTTTGTTAAGTTGGAGCGTGGAATTAACTCAATAAGCAGAATGAAAGTAGCAATCATAGGTGCGGGTGTAGCGGGCTTGGCAGTGGCAATTCGGATGGCTTGTCGGGGGCATGAGGTAGAGGTGTTTGAGGGTAATGCGTTTCCTGGAGGGAAGCTGTCAGCGTTTCGATTGGGGGATTATAGATTCGATGCGGGGCCTTCATTGTTTACCATGCCGTCTTATATGGAAGATCTGTATACGCTGGCAGAGGTACCGATAGAGGCGCATTTTTCGTATGAACGATTGGAGGTAGTTTGTAATTATTTTTGGGAAGACGGAACGGAGTTGAGCGCATTTGCTGATCCGAAAAAACTAGCTAAGGAGCTGCATGCAAAGCTGGGGGTCGATGCTAAAGTTGTAGATAGAATCCTGTCCGATAGCCAGCGTAAGTATGATATCTGTGGAGAAATATTCTTAGAAAAATCTTTGCACAAATTGAGCACTTGGATGCAGCCGAAGATCTTGAAAGCGATGATGCTAATCCCAACGCTGGATTTATTTAAGTCTATGAATAAAGTTAATAGCGGAATTACTGATCATCCAAAACTAATACAGCTACTCAACAGATACGCTACCTATAATGGCAGTAATCCATATAAAGCGCCTGGTCTACTGACGGTCATTCCACATTTTGAATATAATGTGGGCGCTTTCGTACCGCATGGAGGAATGAATCAGATCACGCAATCGCTTTTCAAATTGGCGGAACATAAAGGTGTGCAGTTTCATTTTTCTACACCCGTGGAAGAAATCGAAATGACGCAAGGTCACGCCACAGGAATCAAGGTAGCGGGCGTAGGAAAAAAATATGATACAGTCATCTCGAATATGGACGTCTTCAGCACTTATAAAAAGCTGCTACCGCATGCCAGACACCCAACGCGAACTTTGGCGCAAGAACGATCTACTTCTGCAGTGATATTTTATTGGGGAGTGAATCGAGAATTTGAATCGCTAGATGTGCATAATATTTTGTTTAGCGAAAACTATGAACAAGAGTTTGTAGCTATGCAAAGTGGTGGCATCTATCATGACCCTACTGTCTATATTAATATCACTAAAAAGTACGTTTCGGCAGATGCGCCCTCGGGTTGTGAAAATTGGTTCGTAATGATTAACGCACCACATCGAGCGGGGCAAGATTGGGATGTACTGATAGCGGAGGCGCGTAAAAATATAATCGCCAAAATAAACCGCATCCTCAAAATTGATCTTGAAACTTTGATCGTACAAGAATCTCTCCTTGATCCTCGAACCATTGAGTCTAGGACATCATCACACCTCGGTGCATTATACGGTAGTAGTTCTAATAATAGAATGGCGGCATTTATGCGACACGCAAACTTTAGCAGTAAGATAAATGATTTGTACTTTTGCGGAGGCTCGGTACATCCTGGCGGAGGAATTCCGCTCTGTCTGTTGAGTGCAAAAATAGTGGACGAAATAATGCATGAATGAATGAAAGGCTGGCGATAGGTGTTTTGGCTATTATATACTTAGTAGGATTTCTGGGTATAGGCTTAGAGTTATATCCAGCGCTGGTTTGGCTTACACCCCTTAATTTACTAATTTCTATCGGTACAGCATTAGCTTTCGAAAAGCTAGACATTAAACCCGTCTTGGTATTTTGCCTACTTGTATTTGGGATTGGCTATGGAATAGAAGTCGCTGGTATCCAGACAGGAAAAATATTCGGAGTCTATCAATACGGAGATATTCTAGGCCCAAAGCTATGGGATACCTCCCTCATGATAGGTGTGAATTGGGTACTGGTAACCTACTGCACGGGCTATAGTGTAAATGCACTAGCACCTCGTATGCACGGCAGCCTTAAGGTAGCTATTGGTGCGAGTATGCTCTTGATTTTAGACTATATTATAGAGCCCGTTGCTATCAAATGGGGAATGTGGACTTGGGCTACTGAAGAGGTTCCTTTACAAAATTACCTTGCCTGGTGGATCATAGGCTTAGTCATGATGGGGCTATTCTTTTACACCTTTGAGCAAAAGACAAACAAAGTGGCGGTATCTGTGTTAATGTTACAGTTGATATTCTTTGGTTTATTAAATTTGTAGTTTAATACTGAGTTTTCGGAGTGGACACAATTCTAATAGTTAAATTAGCATAACCATATCATGCAAATCTTACTCTATATATTCATCACTTTAGCAGCTGTAGCAGCCATGGAATTCGTGGCTTGGTTCGCGCATAAATTCATTATGCATGGTTTTTTGTGGTCATGGCATGAGGATCATCATAAACCTCATTTGAAAGAAGACGGATTTTTTGAGAAAAATGATCTTTTCTTTTTGGTATTTGCTATACCCAGCGCGCTGTGCTACATGATTGGACTAAGCTATCCAGCTTGGTTTCCGCTGACCTTTGTAGGTATTGGGATTTCTATATATGGGCTGATCTATTTTTTGATTCACGATGTGTATATTCATCGTCGATTTAAGTGGTTCAAGCAGCTAGACAATAAATACTCTCGTGCCATCCTGAGGGCACATGGATCTCACCACGCAGTGCAGACAAAAGAAAATTGTGATTCATTTGGTCTACTAGTCGTTGATGACAAGTTTTATCAAAAGCGGCGTCCGAATTCTTAAATACCTATCAAGTTCAGTTTTTCTTTACGCATTTTATACCTTGTAGGTTAATTTATACAATTAAACATTTAGAATGACGCATATATTTTGGTAGAAATTTCCAATCTCCGTGTTAAAAATGCTCCCTATAGCTAATGCTATAGCTGCGTTTTTTGCTTTGATCTTAAAAATTCTACTCAAAATCTTTCCTGTCAGCTTAAACGTTAAATGGTATTTCTATTCTTAATGAAAAGCCAATCATGACATCAGATACTTCCAATATTAACAAGCGCAGCGGCAAACGAATGGTCGACGACTACGCTAATATGGATGACTTTCTTGATGATTTGCTGCCTGAGATTAGGCATTGGAGCGAAGATCTGGACGAACGTGAGTATTATACTGGCGACTTTCCATGGCGAGAAGTGAGAGATGAGCCTGACTTTGATGCCTCTATTCTCTATTTTTTCAAGGACGAAGATGAATTTCTACACTCTATAAATGGTAATGTACACGCTGGACTGTGGCGTACGCTCGAGTCTAATAAACTTCTTATCGAGAAAAATCAGGGCCATCACATCGATAACGAATTGTACAATATGCTGTACATGAATGATGAATTTATGATCCTTGAAAAGCCTGGTGATCAGCGCTCTATGGGCAAAAGTAAATATCTAGTATTAGCACGGGAACATAAGGTTCCAGATATGGAGTGGACAAATGCGATGCATCAACTATCAGAAAAGCACAAAAAGGGGTTTACGACCATCTTGATAGCTATAGCTGGCATCGCTATTCTGTTGATACTGTACTTTTCTTGGAGGTAGGATTGCATCCTGTGTCTCATTACTCGTATACGCCCTCTAAAGAGATCTTTACTTAGAATACATGGGTTATTTGATCTATTTCTATCTTAGAGTGTTGATAACTTTAATTAATTGTGGATAACTATAAGCGAATGTGGATAATGCCAGCCTTGTACGCAAGTATATAATGTACCAACATGGATAAAGTCGTATTTTATAGTAATCCTAATATACGAATGTCAATTTTTACTTAATCAACGAACAGAATTGGCAGAATACCGTAACTAATTCTCATTATGTATAATTCGCATATAAAGTAAATATGATTATGATGGAATGCCTTATCTTTCGGTTTGGACAAAATGATAGTAAATGAAAGCTGTAATACCAGTAGCAGGAGCAGGTACCCGACTTAGACCACTGACTTATACTCAACCTAAGTCTCTGATCCCAGTGGCTGGCAAACCTATCATTGCACTTATCATAGATCAGCTGTGCTCTGTGGGGGTTGACGAGTTTATTTTTATTATTGGTTATCTGGGAGAAAAGATTAAGCTTTATGTAGAAAAAGCGTATCCCGATATTAAAAAAGAGTTTGTGGTTCAAGATAGCCGTCAAGGACTTGGACATGCTATCTGGATGACTAAGGACATCATTAAAGATGCAGATGAAATCATTATATTTTTAGGAGATACTATCTTAGACTTAAATCTTAAAGCATTCATGGAGACACCCACTTCTTGTCTTGCTGTCAAGCGGGTTGAAGATCCGAGAAACTTTGGAGTGATAGAGTTAGGAAACGATGGTTATGTAGAAAAAGTAGTAGAAAAACCAAAAATTCCAAAATCGAATCTGGCCATGGTTGGCCTTTATAAAATTAAGGAAGTGAATGCCTTATTGGTAGCTATGGATGAGTTGATTGCTAGCGATAATCGTACTTATGGGGAGTTTCAATTGACAGACGCAATTATGACCATGATCGCAAATGGAGTCAAATTTAGCTCCATGCGCGTTGACAACTGGTTTGATTGCGGTAAGAAAGAAATATTGTTAGAAACGAATGCCCAGCTGTTAGATAAAGAAGGCTATGCCTCTGCGTCACTGCCTGATTATGACAACACTATTATTATACACCCAGTCAGTATCGGTAAAGGATGCAATATTAAAAATTCCATTATAGGGCCCCACGTTACTATCGGAGAAAATGTGAATATCAATTATGCTATAGTCAAGGATTCTATTATTGGGAACTATGCATTGATAGAAGAAGTGATTCTTACGCAATCTATTGTAGGGAATGATGCAGCTATAAAAGGGCTGAGTCAAAGTCTAAATATTGGGGATAATACGGAGATTGATTTTAGTTAGGGGGAATAAACTTATATTGCTTTATCTTTGCTTAAGAGTTGTTATTCTGATTTTCTCAACTAAAAAATCACCTTTCCCAACACTTCCAGACTGAATAAATTCAACAAAATTATTCTCTAGGCGGTAAGATATGATAGTAGAAACTCCTAGTAGTCCTGAGTTTACATGAATATTACCATCTCCTAAATAACGTGTGATTTCATCGAAAGTGCTCCCAATTCCCAAACCATTTTTTGTTTTACAATCACAAGTGGAATTAAATTCCATTTTTCTGACTATTCTTTTTCTTGAAAATTTAGGTTGTGAATAACTCCTAAACTTGATACCAAGGTTAGCGTAATTTAACTCATGAATGGCTCTCGGAAATATGTAAAGCGTTCCCGCCTTAAATTTTTTTTTTAGTTTTCTCTCCTTCACCTAAAAATTGCTCTACATCTTCAAAATTATTATAGCCTAACAGAATTGACTCATAGCCCTTGTCTAAATCAATATAGCAATCTTTACTTTTAAGAATCGTCTTTTGTTCTTGAATAATTGTTGGCTCACTTATGATACTGTTGCTTGACATAATGAGTATTGAGAAAACTATTACTATTTTCATTGTCGGAATATAAGTCTAAAAAGAGATAAGTTATTCTTTATATAAAAAGAAATTTTAGATCATCCATCACAAAAAAAGGAGCGGGCAAAGCCCGCTCCTTTTTAATTTTTTCCTATCACTATTCTTCTAAGAAAGTATTTTCAAGTCACTCTCCGAAATATGTATCGTCTTTAGCTCCGTAGTACGCTCTCCTATATCAGAAGATCCGTTTTCTAACTTCAGCACTCCACGCGGACACACTGCCGAGCAGACCCCACAACCTACACAAGAAGATCGTACAATATTTTGACCCTTCTGCGCATAGGCTCGCACGTCGATTCCCATCTCACAATAAGTAGAACAGTTCCCACAAGAGATGCATTGACCACCATTAGTCGTGATTCTAAATCTAGATTTATACTTCTGCACAAGACCCAAAAGAGCAGCCAGTGGACAACCAAAACGACACCAAACCCTGTTCCCCATTACTGGGTAAAACCCTGTACCAACTACGCCCGAAAACATTGCGCCTATCATGAATCCATACCAGGACTTAACCTGTCCTGAACTGAATATTAAAAAGTTCTCATGCCCCGTAAAATACTGCACAAGCACAACCGCTGTCATCAAAACTACAAATACCAATACTCCATGAATAACATAGCGTTCTATTTTCCAAGCGCGCAAACTCTTATCAGAAAGTTGGCGGTAAGGGTCACCCAATGTCTCTGCTAAACCTCCGCATCCGCATACCCAAGAACAATACCAACGCTTGCCGAATACGTAAGTAAACACTGGAACTACGATGACGGTCAAAGCGATTCCCCAAAGCAACATGATCGAACCCACACTTGTATTAATTCCGCCCAATGCAATCTCCGATCCTTGTCCAGCAAGCTTATCGATTTGATCCCCAGTGAATAAAGTATAATTCAGTGGCCAAGCATTTTTCAAATCCATATATGGCTGATTCAATCGGACTAATATCTCTGGTATCAAGAAAGCAAAACCCAATTGAAAAAATAAAACAGAACAAGTTCTTACCAGTTGATACTTATTGTGACGGTATTTGATCATCATGCGTATACCCATCACCAACATTACCGTACAGTATAGAAATCCATACAAAAACCAATGTGTAGCAGGGTTTCCACTCAAGCCTTTAGATAGTGGATCCAGCATCAGGGTCCAGTTCGTCACATAGTACGGATAGAAATACAAGAACACATAGAAGGCAATCAAGTAAGCTCCTAATGCAATTCCTAACCAACCAGATACATTTACTGAGGCACTGCGAGCACGTTTATCTCCATAGCTTTTTTCACTTTTCCACACCCAGAAAACAATCAAACCTACTACACCTACAAAGTACAATACCAGCGGAAACTGAAATATAGAATACCACAGCGCATACAACAGTGCAGCACCAAGAAACAACACCCTAATTTTTAAGGTAGTCCCTTTGGTAGCCGCATTATGATATATTCCATCATTTTTGATCCCTGCCATCTCACTTAGATTAGGCAGAAAATAAATCAACCCACCTAGCGCCCCCAGTATGATACTCAACCAAAATGCCATATTAGGATTCCCCCCAAATGGGCCTGCCGTAGAATACTTGGCAAGCGGAACAAGGTATTTCTCAACCTCCCAACTTTGGATTTTTTGGTCTCCCAATGTTTCATTCGCGGCATTAAACACCTTCTTAATTCCTGCAACATAGGCGATATTGCTACTGTATGTTTTTTCAAATACACCCTGCGCTGTCGCCGTATTTACGATGGCAGTTTGGTGTGCCTCATTTTCTACATACTGTTGTACTAGAGATGCCGTCAACTCGTGACTACTGCTAAACATCGCAGCACTGAACATCCCCAATCCCAACACAAATAATACTAGACCTATTATTTTTATGATTTTCATACTATCTGAATTATGGCTTTAAAAAAGAAAACACTCTATCCCAAGTACCTTGTGCTTGAAGGCTAATATTTCTTTGGTAGGCTCTATTGTATGCACTCACCAACTCCCCCTCATATTTGGTGTAAAACTCAGGATCGAAATTAGCCAATCGGAGATCTTCCATCACCTTATCTATTGGCGTCTTGTTTTTAATCCACTTTTCACAGACCTCATGTCGAAACCGAATACCCATCAGATTAAATCCTAAAACAACATCCGTATTTTTGTCAAACACGATCCGCACCGCCTTATCCCCATCCGCATGTTCCCAGTAAAAAGATTCATGATGCTCAGGTGGATTAGCAAGCACATCTCCATACACCTGATATTCGATATGTATAAACTTTGCAGAGTTGAACCAGATCCCTGGATCATACGCCACTGGTTTTCCACAGATATTATACGCCACCGTTTCACCCATCATTCTCCCCGTGTACCAGACTGCTTCTATACCCCTTCTACCCTCCACAGGATTGCGTAGTTCCGCACAATCCCCTATTGCGTAGACATTTTTTATGTTAGTTTCAAGATGATTATTGACCACTATTCCCTTATTCACTTCAAGTTCCGTTTCCTTCAGCCACTTCACATTCGGATGCACACCAGCAGTCAATCCAACATAGCCGCATTTTATCTCTTCCCCAGATTTTGTTTTCACGGCACAAGCATTACCCGCGCCATCATCTATAATACTATCGAGTTCTGACTCCAAGCGCAGATCAAATCCATTTTTCAAAATATGTCGATTGATCATCGCTGACTCTTCTGCAGGCAGCACATTATTCCAGTAACTTTTTTCACGCACCAATATAGTAACTGGGATATGCCGAGTATGAAACATCTCCGCCATCTCTATCCCTATCAGACCACCACCTACAATCACTGCGCGCTCCAAGTTTTCACTATACTTTTCCATCATCTCCAAATCCTGCATATGATATAGCCCCCCCACTCTATTCAAGTTCTGCCCTGGCCAGCCAAACTTATTGGAGGCAGAGCCTAGTGCAAGCACCAGCTTATCATACTTGAGTGAGGTGTTATTATTCAGGGTGAGCGATTGCTCTTTAAAGTCGATTTTATCTACATGCGCTTCGATCAGATCTATCCGATTCTTTTCCCAAAACCACGGCTCATATGGCATCGTATCTTCTACACGCATATGCCCCATATAGATGTACATCAGGGCCGTCCTTGAAAAAAAGTATTTGGTTTCCGAAGAGATAAGTGTAATCCGATGATCGCTCAGCTTTCTAGCAAACCTAGCCGCAGTCACTCCACTTACCCCATTCCCTATGATCACTATGTCCATAGTATCTGGATTGTTTTCAAAATGATAAAATTCAATTAACACAAATTTTATCATAATCCATGCACAATCAAAAATTTAACTTCTGAATATTATTTTCCCGACAAAGCGCGAACACCTCCTTATAACAATACGAAATCATTTACTTACACTCATCTTTAATCTAAAAGTGAAATTTAAACGAATAGACATCTCCACAAATAAACACATTTAGACTAATTACACCATATAATTGAGTCCACTCCAAGTTAGAAGTAGTAAACACAAACTTACTGATCTCTATTTGGGTGATCCCTAGCCCAGAAGAAGGTCTAGGGCGGGTCATCCGTTCCTACTTAGCAGCCAAAGATGCCATGCCGCATAGTCGTCTATTGTCTCGCCTCGTACCTCGTTGAGCCTGCTATACTCCTTGCGCCAAAGGCATCTCTGACTACTAAGTACCACTTCTACCCCTATCACAAAAGCAACTATTCATCAATTTTCAACTTATTCATATACGCTATATCTGAAAGCCGAAGTAGGTTTACTTCGGTTTCTTAAATATTTTGATCCACTGGATCAAAATTGCTGCGCAACTTTCAGTCACCCCTATCACAAAAGCAGCTATTCATTAATTTCCAACTTATTCAAATTCTCTATATCTGAAAGCCGAAGTAGGTTTACTTCGGTTTCTTCAATATTTTGATCCACCGGATCAAAATTGCTGCGCAACTTTCAGTCACCCCTATCACAAAAGCAGCTATTCATCAATTTCCAACTTATCTAAATCCGAAAGTTGGATTAATGAAGTTAGAGCTGGTTCTGATGTAGAATTTCGAGATATCTTTACAATAATATTGTTAATATCATGAATAATAGTTAGAATGACTGCCATTTGCCAAATTCAGCCTAATAAAGCTATACTTTAACCTAGAAAAACCTTATTTTTGTTTTAAATAAAATTCTAATTATGATAAAGAACTTACTTTTAATTATTGCTGTTTTTTCATGCGTTACTCTTTTCAGTCAAGTTACTATTGAGGCTGATTCTATCACTGTAGAAAATTCAGGTGATGCGGGTGATTTTGAAATTGTTGGATATGTGAAATTAACTAATAATTCCGCCGAGACTAAATCTTTTACATGGCTTAGAGACGAAGCAGGTTTTGTAGACGGATGGAGAAGTAGTGTATGTGATAAAAACCAATGCTATGCGCAAGGAGTAAGCACACAGACTTTCGATCTAGCACCAGGAGAAACTGGAGGTATGGATTTACACATGAATCCAAAGAATAAAGCTGGGGAAGGTTTCGCTACAATTTCTGTTACAGACGATAGCGATCCAGACAACAAAGTTTTACTAACGTATAACTACGTTGTTTCAGGTTCTAGTAGAGTCATTGATTTTAAATTGGACTATGTAAAAGTATTTCCAAATCCAGCAACTGACTTTTTTACTTTATCTGATGTTCCCACTGGATTAGAAACCATTTCTATTTATAACATCCTTGGAAAGCAAGTAAAAACGTTCAATGCAGTTTCAAATGCAAACTACAATGTAAGTGATTTAGCTAAAGGAATGTACTTGGTTAACCTTACTAACGCACAGGGCGAAAACTTAAATACAATCAAGGTTCATAAGAACTAAGGTTTTTTCAAAAGAGATAAAAAAAGCCGATTGGTAAAATGCCAATCGGCCTTTTTTTGCAAACCATCAAGTATTCCCCTCTTCATTCTACAATACTATAAGAATTAATATTATTTTCAATAAACCTAGAGAATCATAATGAAGACATTACTCAACTTATTATTCCTATTTCTTTCCACTGCATGTATAGCTCAGGTTACCATCCAAGCAAATACCACCACATCATCGCAAGAAGGCTTGGACACGGATTTTGAAATAGTAGCAAAAATAATGCTCACCAATACATCTAATGAAGCCAAGACATTCACTTGGACAAGAAATGAAGAAGGTTTAGCTCCTTGCTGGAGAAGTTCAGTATGTGATAATGTTATGTGTTGGGCGCAAGGTGTAGGGACTAAAATATTCGAGTTAGGTGCTGGAGAATCTGGAATAATGGATATGCACCTAGATCCTAACGCTATCTGTGGAGAAGGTTCAGCAGAAATACTGGTGACAGATAATAATGATGAAGATAACTTTATTCTACTTAATTATAATTTTGTAGCACTCAATGCGGATAGTTCAGCTTGTGACGATACATGTATTAATTCTAGTAAAGATATATTGAAACTAAGTCATATTGATATCTTTCCAAATCCTATGAATAAATATTTCACCTTATCAAAGGTTCCTACAGAGTTGAAGATTATAGATATCTACAATATCCTTGGTAAAAAAGTAAAGTCGTTCGATGCAGAATCAAATACTAATTACAATATTAGCGACTTAGCAAGAGGAATGTACCTTGTTAACCTCACTAACGCGCAAGGCGAAAACTTGAATACACTCAAAATTTATAAAAACTAGAAAATATTCTTAGAATTGAAAAGGCCGATTAGTTAAATATTACTAATCGGCCTTTTTTATGCAGGATATTCAACATAATTTCTAGGTGTTTCGAATAGCCGCACCCCTACTTCCAGTTTATCGCCGAGGTGTTTGGACAAAATTTGCCATATCACATAACAAATGTTTTCCGCAGTTGGGTTGAGGGTTTTAAACTCTTCTGTATCTAGATTCAAATTTTTATGGTCAAATCGTTTCTCAATATGCTCTCCGATAATATCCTTAAGCACCTTTAGGTCTATAAGCATTCCTGTGACAGGATCTACATCCCCAGTGACTCTGATCTCCATATCGTAGTTGTGACCATGAAAATTAGCCGAATTGCATAGACCAAATGTACTTTTATTTTTTTCTTCGCTCCAAGAATCAACATGTAGTCTATGGGCCGCATTAAAGTGGGCTTTTCTATAAACAGATATTCTCATAATAGTAACTTTATCAGATATTTAGGAGTACAAAGAAATAAACATGAAAGCTAGGCATTTGTTGCTTAGTTGATTTCGTTTAATTTGTGTAATTTTGGTTAATGACTAGTATACACGAAATTTGTATTAGATTTTACGATTAATAATAGATATTATAGCTAAAACGCGCTCAAAAATGGGTGCAAATTGTTTGTTGCAAATAATATTAAATAAAGAATATAGCATATGCCTTAGGCTACATTGTAGTTTGAGGGTCTTCGAAGGATCAAAAGTTCAAAAAGCTTTAAGTCCAGCGAAGATTATTAGTACCGATTGACTCCTATTTAATCCTTCGGGACTGACAAATGATTTGAAAAATAAAGTTAGCGATCAAAACATCTCAAAGTTTATTTTTCATGCTCTATTTATTAAAAGTATTTGTCCATATAGAATTCCTATACACAGTCATTTAAGAGCGAATTACGCGAAGTTTGGCTTTTTTGCCGTGATCTAATAAATGACAATTGTATACCAAAGACATCATTCATAATAGTGAAAATGTTTCTGAGCTGTTTAAACTCATAGACGCGGAGCGCTACCCCCATGCATTGTTGCTAAAAGGAGGTGTCGGCAGTGGCAAACTTGCGATTGCAAGAGCCCTTGCCCAGTATCTTACCTGCTCTGCCAGGACAGATGGCGAATCCTGTGGATCTTGTTCCGATTGTCATAAATCACTTAAAGGTATTCACCCCGATATTCATTTTAGCTTTCCTATTACTGGAGCAAAAGTTACTTGTAATGATTACATGAGTATTTTTCGTGCATTCATTCAAGAAAATCCCTATGCGTCAGGCAGCGACTGGATCATGGAAATGGGCGCTGGTAAAAAGACTGGTAACATGACGGCTGCAGAGTGCAATCGTCTATCTCACATAGTACACCTTAAACCATACGAGGCAGATAAAAAAGTAATTATTATCTGGCTACCTGAATATTTGGGCAAGGAAGGAAATCGTCTATTGAAGATGATCGAAGAGCCACCAGAGGAGACCTATTTTATATTTGTATCGGATCAGGCTGAATTAATCTTAGGCACCATCCTTTCTAGATGTCAGATTATAAACATCACAGCTATACCTAGTAATGTTATTGTAGATAAAATACAAAAAAAATATGAGCTAGAGCTTAATGCGGCAATCACAATTGCCAACTTAAGTGATGGAAATATAAATGAGGCCTTCAAAATGAGTGAACACGGAGAAAATAAATTTCTCCCTATATGGATCCAATTTTTCAGAAATGCCTACCAAGGCCATACTGCCTCTATCAGTAAGTCCGTAGCGGAGGTAAATGAATTAACTAAAGAGGAAATGAGGACATATTTTCAATACTGTATCCACTTCTTGAGGCAGTGCTTACTTTTGAGATATTTAGCTCCTACACATGTACAGCTACAAACTCAAGAACTCGAATTAGCAAAAAAAATCATCAGTGTAATCGATGATGATGCTATCCAAGAAGTAAGCACCATGCTAGATCAGGCAACTTACTATTTAGAAAGAAATGCGAATATGAAATTAGCTATGCTAAACTTAGCTATTAATATACATAAAGTAATAAAACGAGATGCCCTAGTGGCTTAATATAAACAGTACATAAAACTAAGATAAAGATGGGATGTGCAAGTTGTTCAAATAATAATGGAAGTCCGTCCGGATGCAAAAGCAACGGACATTGTGCTTCTGGAGGATGCAATAAAATGAATACCTACGATTGGTTGTCGAAAAATGATATCGTAGATGTAGATAACTATAAGTATGTAGAAGTGAGTTTTAAAAATGGAAACCGAAAAGCTTTCCTGAAAAACCCAGCTACTAGTCGATCCATCACAGGAGATCCTGTAGTAGTAGAGGCAGATACTGGCTATGATGTAGGAAGTATCACGCTCTCAGGAGACTTGGTTAGACTCCAAATGCGGAAGAAAAAGGTTAGAGAAAGTTCTGTAATCAAATCTGTTATTAGGAAGGCTAATGATAGAGACATGGAAAAACTATCAGAAGCTAGAGCTAGAGAAAACAGTATTATGATCCGAGCCAGAGAATTGGCAAGGATGCTTAAACTGAATATGAAGATAGGGGAAGTAGAATTTCAGGGTGATAACAGAAAAGCTATTTTCTATTATATCGCAGAAGGTCGAGTAGACTTTCGTGAGCTCATACGGCACTATGCAAAAGAGTTTAAAATAAAAGTAGAAATGCGTCAGATCGGTGCTAGACAAGAGTCTGCCCTAATTGGTGGATTAGGCTCTTGCGGAAGAGAGCTTTGCTGTTCTACTTGGCTTACAGATTTTAAAACTGTGTCTACAACGGCAGCGAGATATCAAAATCTAGCGATCAACCAAGCAAAGTTATCTGGACAATGTGGTAGACTGAAGTGTTGCCTCAACTATGAATTGGACACGTATATGGAGGCTATTGAAGCATTTCCTAAGAGAGCAGACAGTATTCATACTGAACGTGGAAGAGCTGTACTCATCAAGACCGACATCTTTAAAGGACTAATGTTCTATACCTACATAGTCGATGGCGTAAGAGGTAAATTTTATGCGCTAAGTGTGGCACGAGTAAAGGAAATCATTGCCATGAATAAGGATAACAAGAAACCTGTTGACCTCATAAGTATGGAGGACTACATGGCCGCTGAAGCTGAAGCAAACAAAAACGACTATGAAAGCGTAAATGAAGTAATAGAACTTCCAGCAGAAGTAAAAAAGAAGAGACGTAACAACCGACGCAAAGGAAATAATAAGAATAAAGGAAATAGTAATAACCAAAACAAATCCAATAATAGAAATCAAGAGAATAAATCAAAATCGCCAAAGTCTGGTGGAGGAGATGCTAAAAATCAGGGCAATCGACCACCTAAAAAGAAACGAAACTTCAAGCGCAAACCAAAATCAGGTTCGCCGCCTAAGAAGGACTAAAAATTAATAAACTTTAGCTTGGTCATCGAGCAATAAATAATTGATACAATATATATGCAATACGATTTAACTATCATAGGATCTGGACCAGGTGGATACGTCGCCGCCATTCGAGCTAGTCAGCTAGGACTTAAAACAGCTATCATAGAAAAGTACGATACACTGGGTGGAACCTGCCTCAATGTAGGGTGTATTCCATCGAAGGCGCTGCTTGACTCTTCTGAGCACTACCACAATGCGAAAGAGAAATTTGAAACGCATGGTATAGAAATAAAAAGCTTAAACATCAACATGAAGCAGATGATCGCTCGCAAGGATGAGGTGGTTGACACTACCTGCAAGGGTGTTGAATTTTTGATGAAAAAAAATAAGATAGATGTCTATCACGGACACGGTTCTTTTGTGGATAAAAATACGATCCAGATAAAACCTGCTAAAGGAAAAGCTCAGCAAATATCAACAACGAATACTATAATTGCTACTGGATCAAAGCCTATTACCCCTGATGCTTTTAACTACGACAAAAAACGCGTCATCACCTCTACTGAAGCGTTGAACATTGATAAGGTACCCAAGCGAATGGTAATTATTGGTGGCGGTGTTATCGGTTTAGAATTGGGATCAGTATATGCAAGACTCGGTACAGAGATAGATGTAATAGAATATGCTGATCGCATCATTGCTGGCATGGATAAGGATTGCAGTAAAGAACTGATGCGTGCGCTTAAAAAGACTGGAATAAAATTCCATCTCAAACACATGGTAACCGCCGTAAAAGGAACTGGTAAAAATGCTACTGTCTCTTACAAAAAAAGAGACACTGATGAAGAGTTGACCATAAAAGCAGATTACTGTCTAGTTGCTATTGGTAGAAGAGCTTATACTGATGGATTAGGTTTGGACAAGGTTGGTATTGCGACTGATGATAAAGGAAAAATTACTGTAAATGAAAAATTGGAAACAAATGTTCCTGGTATATATGCCATCGGTGATGTGGTAGCTGGTGCTATGCTTGCACACAAAGCTGAAGAAGAGGGGACATTTGTCGCAGAACTCATCAAAGGAGAGCATCCACATATTAACTATAATCTTATTCCAGGAGTAGTTTACACTTGGCCAGAAGTAGCTGACGTAGGTCAAACAGAAGGTCAATTAAAAGAAGCTGGGGTAGACTATAAAGTTGGGAAGTTTCCTTTCAAAGCGCTGGGAAGAGCAAGAGCAAGTATGGACACTGAAGGTATGATTAAAGTCTTAGCTGATGCCAAAACAGATGAAGTTCTCGGTGTGCATATGGTAGGCCCAAGAGTTGCCGATTTGATAGCTGAGGCTGTTGCGATCATGGAATTTAGAGGATCTGCTGAGGATATTGTGCGTATGAGCCACGCACATCCAACTTATGCAGAAGCCGTAAGAGAGGCCGCAATGGATGCCACTGGAAAACGCTCAATTCATATGTAGAGCGCTCAATTGTAGCTTTAATATAAAATACAAAGGAACACCATTGAGTTGGTGTTCCTTTTTTTTCATCTCAAAGAAAGCAAATAATACCTTTAGAATTGGCCGAGCGCTGTGCTGAGGATAAGAGGTAAGAGATAGCTCGCAGCCATATTTTTTTATTGGCTGCGAGCTGATCCAGCGCTATCGGGAGCACCTTAGAAATATAGCGACGCAGATCGAAAGTGATTTTGACGCACATTACTTTTGGGGCTGCGTAGGCTCCAAATCATTTTATATCTGAACTGTAAAAAAGGCATCCTTCAATGAAGGATGCCTTTTATATTTAATTTTTATAATGGAGATTTTATGCAGAAAGTGCTTTTTTCATAGTCGCTCCTATCTCCGCCGGAGAGTTTACAACATGGATTCCACACTCATTCATGATCTTCATTTTAGCAGCTGCAGTATCTTCATCACCACCGATAATAGCACCCGCATGTCCCATAGTACGACCAGCAGGAGCCGTTTGACCAGCAATAAAACCAACAACTGGCTTAGTACCGTTTTCCTTAATCCAACGTGATGCATCTGCCTCCATACTACCACCTATCTCCCCAATCATGACGATACCATCCGTTTCAGGATCCTCCATGAGCAATCGAACTGCATCTAAAGTAGTGGTGCCTACGATAGGATCACCACCTATACCAATACAAGTAGACTGGCCCATTCCTGCCTTAGTCACCTGATCTACAGCTTCATATGTTAGGGTTCCAGATCGTGAAACGATACCAATCCGACCTGGATTATGAATAAAGCCAGGCATAATGCCCACTTTTGCTTCGCCTGGTGTCATAATTCCTGGACAATTAGGACCAATCAATCTACAATCTGGCTTATTATTAAGGTACGCTTTAACTTTCACCATATCTTGAACAGGAATACCCTCGGTAATACAAATAATTACCTTTATGCCGGCATCCGCGGCTTCCATAATCGCATCTGCGGCGAACCTGGGTGGAACAAATAAAATGGATGTATCAGCGTTTGCCTTATCTACTGCTTCTTGAACTGTATTAAAAATAGGCTTGCCTAAATGATCTTTCCCCCCTTTGCCAGGAGTAACTCCACCAACAATATTGGTTCCATATTCAATCATCTGCTCTGCATGAAAAGATCCCTCTTTCCCAGTAAAGCCTTGAACAATAATATTCGAACTCTTATTAACTAGAACTGACATAATTATTTTTTATCGATGATGAAAACATCTTCATCATCTTTTTTCATGTAATATTTTTCTCGAGCAAATTTCTCTTTGTTGTCTCTTAGTGCTACTAGCTCTTTGCTAGTTTGGCTTATCTTTTCTGTTAGGTCTACTTTTTCATCGTTAAGACTAACTAGTTTGTTTTTCAGTCTAAGCTGCGTACTAACATCGTTTCCGTCAAAAAAGACCATCCACGTAACAAAGGCTAAAAGGATAAGAAAATACCAATTCTTGAAGGGACTGAAAATATTACTGTTTTTACTTAAGAATTGCATTTGTTATTTTTTCAAATATATAAAATAGCTGTCTAAAATAAGATTGATTTGCCATTAAAGACTGCTGCCTCTGCCAGTTCTTCTTCAATACGTAATAATCTATTATATTTCGCGACTCTATCTGACCTAGAAGCGCTACCTGTTTTGATCTGACCTGTATTCAATGCTACAGCTAGATCGGCGATGGTGGTATCTTCAGTTTCACCTGATCTATGGCTCATGACAGAAGTAAACCCATTTCTGGTAGCCAAGTTAACCGCGTTGATTGTCTCTGAAAGACTACCTATTTGATTTACTTTGACCAAAATAGAGTTTGCCGATTGCTCGTCTATTCCTCTTTGTAGGCGGACAGTATTTGTAACAAACAGATCATCACCGACTAGTTGTGTTCTTTTACCGATGGATTTGTTCAGTTTTGCCCAACCACTCCAATCATCTTCATCTAGTCCATCTTCAATAGAAAAGATTGGATACTTTTTCGACCACTTTGTCCAATATTCTACCATCTCATCTGAAGTTAATCTCTTACCATCTGACTTGTGAAAGTGATATTCTTTATTTTTCGAATCATAGAATTCAGAAGCCGCTGCATCCATAGCTATAAATACATCTTCGCCTGGTTTGTAGCCAGCTTTTTCAATAGACTTTAGTACTATTTCAATAGCCTCTTCATTAGATTTAATGTTTGGCGCAAAACCTCCCTCATCTCCTACATTTGTAGAATAGTTTTTACTTTTGAGGACGCTTTTGAGATGGTGAAATATTTCTACACCCATGCGCAAACTTTCACTAAATGTGTCTGCACCAACTGGTACGATCATAAACTCTTGAAAATCAATACTATTGTCAGCATGGCTTCCTCCATTAAGGATATTCATCATAGGAACCGGAAGTGTATTAGCGCTAACACCACCGATATATTTATACAAAGGCATTCCAGATTCTTGTGCAGCCGCTTTGGCTACTGCTAAGGATACGCCGAGGATAGAGTTTGCGCCTAATTTAGATTTGTTATTTGTTCCGTCAAGTTCAATCATTGCTTGATCAATCAAATTCTGATCTGTTATAAGCATCCCTTCTAGCTCTTCCGCAATTTCATTATTAACAAAATTACAAGCCTTTAAAACTCCTTTTCCGAGATATCTTTTATCGTCACCATCTCTTAATTCTACAGCTTCATATTTTCCAGTAGACGCACCTGAAGGCACGGCTGCAGTACCCATGGCTCCTGTATCCGTTAAGACCTCCACCTCTACGGTAGGATTTCCTCTGGAATCTAAAATTTCCCTTGCTGACAAATCAATGATAAATGGCATAAAATAATATTTATTACGCAATGGCTATCGCCTGCATAAGGTTTTTAAATTCTAAGAATAAGTATCTAGCATCATGTGGACCTGGCGATGCTTCTGGATGATATTGAACGGAGAAGGCCTTTCTATTTTTAACCTTTATACCTTCCACTGTATCATCATTGAGATTTATATGAGTGATTTCTATATCAGGATTACTGCGGATAGAATCAGCATCTACGCCAAAACCATGATTTTGACTGGTAATTTCACATTTGCCAGTTGTTAGATTTTTCACTGGATGATTCAAACCTCTATGTCCATGTTTCATTTTATAAGTGGTCAATCCCATTGCTAAGGCTAGAATCTGGTGACCTAAACATATCCCAAATACTGGAATATCCTCCTTCAACACTTGCTCAGTAAATGAAACAGCATAGTCCATAGCTGATGGATCTCCAGGGCCATTTGATAAAAATATTCCGTCTGGGTTCCATTTAGTGACCTCTGCAAAATCCGTTTGCCCTGGAAAAATTTTCATGTAAATGCCTTCTTCGGCCATACACTCAAGTATGCTAGTTTTTACACCAAAATCTATCACTGCAACTTTTGTCGCGTCATGGGGATCACCCATATAATATGGAGCTTTAGTAGATACCTGTGAAGCTAACTCTAATCCCTTCATATTAGGCACTGCTGCTAGGCGTTTTTTAAGCTCTTCAACATCCAATATATCGCTGGAAATTAGAGCGTTCATAGCACCTTCCTGTCTTATTTTTTTTACTATTGATCTAGTATCCACATCAGAAATGGCTACAGTATTGTTTGCTTCAAAATAAGCTTGTATAGAATCATCGGCTAAAGGTCTGGAGAATTTTTCATTAAAAGATCTACAAACTAGACCGTTAATTTTGACATTCTCAGACTGCGCTTCCTTATTTTTAACTCCGTAATTACCAATGTGCACATTAGTAGTAACCATAATCTGGCCAAAGTAAGAAGGGTCTGTAAATATTTCTTGGTACCCTGTCATCCCGGTATTGAAACAAATTTCGCCTGTTGCTATTCCTTTGATTCCAGCGGCAGTGCCATGATACACCGTTCCATCTTCTAGCAATAATACTGCCTTTTCCATCAATATTTTTTTTGAACAAATTAGACTCAAAGATATAAAGAAATACATATTTAATAATAAAAAAAGGCAACACCTAATAAATAGATATTGCCTTTTCTTTTATAGAATTTTAATTATGAGTCCACTCAGAAAACTCAGAAAACCAAAAATGTTTCTTTTGGCGAAATTATTCATTTTCTCAATTCACTGATGCTCAGTCATCACAGAGATATATTGCATGCTGCTAGCTAGCAGTAGTTCCCTTCCAATATTAATTCCGTGGTATCGCAGAATCAATATTGCTGCGCATCGGAAAATCACATCCAAAATATTCCATTTTATGCAATTCGTCAGTTTTCGCAGTAGAGCCAATTATAGCTATTCTTCTTCAGATCCGCCTGTCGTTTTTTCTGCTTTTTTCACTTCTTCAGTAAAGGATTCCGCGGCTACTGCTGTACCTACAGCTGCTGCTGCATCGCTATTAGATTTTTTACCCCTTCTTGTTCTCTTCTTTTTAGTTTGACCACCTTCAGATTTAGCGGTGCCATTGGTATATACAGAATTGAAATCCACAAACTCAATTACCGCCATTTCAGCACTGTCACTCATTCTGAACCCCGTCTTGATAATTCTTAAATATCCACCTGGTCTGTCTCCTATTGCATCAGACACTGTTGAAAATAATTCCGCGACGGCAGTTTTGTTCCCTATGTATCCAAATACAACCCTTCTATTGTGTGTAGAATTTGTTTTACTCTTTGTAATAAGCGGTTCTATAAACACCCTCAAAGCCTTGGCTTTAGCCAATGTAGTCTTAATTCGTTTGTATTGAATCAAAGAAATGGATAAGTTTCTTAACAGAGCTTTACGATGCCCTCTTTTACGTCCTAAGTGATTAACTTTTTTACCGTGCCTCATCTTTGTGGTATTTAGTTTTTAAAAATTATTAACAACGCAGCATGGAAAATCTCATAACTGCAAATATATTGGGAAACTAATAATCGATTGCGATTCTAGTCTTCATCTAATTTATACTTTGAAAGATCCATACCAAAGGTCAAACCTTTGTTTTGGAGAAGATCCTCAATCTCTACTAATGATTTCTTACCGAAGTTTCTGAACTTCAATAACTCATAAGTATCAAACCTAACCATCTCACCCAAAGTGTTTATCTTCGCAGCTTTTAAACAATTATATGCTCTAACTGATAAATCAAGATCTTCAAGAGAAGTTTTAAGGAGCTTTCTCATATGTAGAATATGCTCGTCAACTATATTGTCTTCTCTATCCTTCTCACTATCGAAGGTGATATTCTCATCTGTGATCAACATCAAATGTTGAATCAATATTCTAGACGCTTCTTTTACCGCTTCCTCTGGGTGAATAGTACCATCCGTCGTTACGTCAAGTGTAAGTTTTTCGTAATCTGTTCGTTGCCCTACTCTAGTATTACCAATCTTATATGCGACATTCTTGATCGGCGTATATATAGCATCGATTGGAATAACACCGATAGGAGCATCTTTTGGAAGATTTTCACCTGCAGGTCTATATCCACGACCTTTGGTTACGGTAAATTCAATTTCCAAATTAACTGATGATTCCATTCTACAAATAAGCATATCTGGATTCATTACTTTAAACACATTGGTGTGTTCTTCCATATCTCCAGCACGAAACTCCTCCTTACCTGAGATAGTCAGATATATCTTTTCACTGCTTATTTCCTCTTCTTGAATTAATTGCTTCAGCCTAACCTGCTTTAGGTTTAAGACTATATCAACCACATCTTCCACAACACCTTTGATAGTAGAAAACTCGTGATCAACGCCAGCAATTCTTACTGCAGAGATTGCAAAACCTTCAAGTGAAGAAAGTAATACTCTTCTAATAGAATTACCGATTGTTTGCCCAAATCCTGGCTCCAATGGTTTGAATTCAAATTGACCTTCAAAATCATTAGCCTTTTGAAGAATTATCTTTTCTGGTTGTTGAAAACTTAAAATACTCATATATTATTTTTGATGAGGATTTAAAAAAGGCTAAATATCTTATTTAGAATATAGTTCAACTATTAGCTGCTCGTTGATCTTCTCCGGAATTTGATCTCTGTCAGGATATTCTATGAACTTTCCTTCCATCTTATCAGAACTAAATTCCAACCAAGTGTGCTTCTTAACATCTGCAGAAGATACTTGCTGTACGATTACCTCAATATTCTTAGATTTTCCTCTAACAGAAACTACGTCACCTGGCTTGAGCTGTGCTGAAGCTATGTTGTTTAGTATTCCATTGACGGTAATGTGTCTATGTGACACAAGCTGTCTGGCAGCCCTTCTAGTTGGAGCTATTCCTAATCTGAATACTGCATTGTCTAATCTTGCTTCAAGCAACTGAAGTAAAACCTCGCCAGTAACACCTTTGTTACTAGAAGCCTTCTCAAAGAGGTTTCTAAACTGCTTTTCAAGAACACCATAGGTGTATTTAGCTTTTTGCTTCTCCTTCAACTGATTAGCATAATCAGACTTTTGCTTTCTTCTTCCACCACCATGTTGACCAGGAGGCGTTTTTCTTTTTTCAAAAGCTCTATCAAAACCAAATATCGCTTCTCCGAGCGCTCTTGCCTTTTTAGTTCTTGGACCTGTGTACCTTGCCATAATTTATAAAACTTTACCTGTGTTAAACACGTCTTCTTTTAGGAGGTCTACAACCATTATGTGGAATAGGTGTAATATCCTTTATTTTAGTAACTTTTATACCTGCAACATCTATTGCTCTTATCGCCGCTTCTCTTCCTGCTCCAGGTCCTTTAACATATACCTCTGCTGTACGCATCCCTGCTGCAACTGCGGTTGCAGCCGCATCAGCAGCTGCGATTTGAGCTGCATAAGGAGTGTTCTTTTTTGAACCTCTAAAACCCGCTTTACCAGCAGAAGCCCACGAAATTACCTGTCCACTTTTATTGGTTAGTGAAATGATAATGTTGTTGAAGCTAGCTTGAATATAAATTAATCCTTCAGCTTCAACTTTTACTACGCGCTTTTTAACTTTCTTCTTAGCCATAATAGATGATATAAAAATTGAAATCTATACTTTATTATTTCGTTGCCTTCTTTTTGTTTGCAACAGTCTTTCTCTTACCCTTTCTGGTACGAGCGTTAGTCTTAGTCCTTTGACCACGTAATGGTAAACCTTTACGATGTCTGAGTCCACGGTAGCAACCAATGTCCATTAAACGCTTAATATTCATCTGAACCTCAGACCTTAGCTGTCCCTCTACTCGATATTCATTTTGAATGATACCAGAGATAGCCTTAATATTCTCATCGTTCCAATCAGAAATTTTAGTATTGTGGTCAATACCAGCTTTATCAAGAATTTCTATTGCTCTCGATGGTCCTACTCCAAAGATATAGGTCAAACCTATGATACCTCTCTTATTTCTTGGTAAATCTACACCAGCTATTCGTGCCATAATATCTTATTTTTTACCCTTGACGTTGTTTAAATCGTGGATTCTTCTTGTTGATAACATACAACTTTCCTTTCCTCCTAACAATCTTACAATCAGTAGATCTTTTTTTAATTGAAGCTCTTACCTTCATAATATCTGTATTATATTAAAAACTTAAAATTATTTATACCTATAATTGATTCTACCTCTCGATAAATCATAAGGTGATATTTCAACTGCAACCTTATCTCCTGGCAGAATACGAATATAATGCATTCGCATTTTTCCTGAGATAGTGGCTACTATTTCATGCCCGTTTTCTAGCCTAACCCGAAACATAGCATTGGAAAGTGCTTCTTCAATTATTCCATCTTGTTTTATCAGGTCTTGTTTAGCCATAAGTTAAATTTCGGAGTGCAAAGATACAAATTATATCTTATAAAGCACAGCTTTTTATCGGTTTAAACATTTTCCATTTCGGAACTTCTGACAGCTATTTTATTAACATTGGTATTCTTATCAATCTCCGCATTAATAAGATCATGATCACTCAAAATTAGTGCTTTACCTTTTTGCACACATATGGTATGCTCATAATGTGCAGCTATAGTTCCATCTTTAGTTGCCACTGTCCAGCCATCATCTAATTGCTTCACCTCCTTCTTTCCTCTATTTACCATAGGCTCTATAGCTATGACTAAGCCTTCTTTCAATTTAGACCCCCTCCCTCTTTTACCATAATTGGGTACTTCAGGAGCTTCATGCAAAGATCGGCCAATACCATGACCAACTAATTCTCTGACAACACCATATTTATGCGTGCTTTCGCAATAACTTTGCACAGCGAATCCAATGTCACCGATACGCTGACCAGCTACAGCGGCAGCGATACCCTTGTAAAGTGAGGTATTTGTTACTTCTAATAACTGTAAATTTTCTTTGCTTATTTCCCCTAGTGCAAAAGTGTAGGCGGAGTCTCCAAAAAAATCATTCATGTATGTACCACAATCAATAGACACAATGTCCCCGTCTTTAAACTCTTGATTTGTTGGTATTCCATGAACAACCTGATCGTTTAGAGATATGCACAAAGTGCCTGGAAAACCTCGATACCCTTTGAAAGCTGGTAAAGCTCCATGATCTTTAATTAGCTCTTCTGCAGCTGCATCCATTTGCACTCCAGTTACTCCAGGTTTAATCAATGAAGCTACATGAGAAAGTGCTTTACATACGAGCAAACAGCTTTTTCTGATTAATTCAACTTCTTCCTCTGTTTTGTAATATATCATATAGTATCAAAAATATAAAAAATACTGATAGTGAATACAAGCCAGAATGTCAACAAAAAGTTGAAATAAAAAACATTACATACCAGCACCGATACCTTGCATTCTACTTCTCCCTTGAAGCTTACCAGACTTGACCAAACCATCGTATTTTCTCATTAAGAGATAACTTTCGATTTGCTGTAAAGTATCTAATACAACTGCAACTAAGATAAGTAAAGAGGTACCCCCAAAAAATAAAGCTAATGATAAGTTAACACCAAATAATTTATTAATAATGGCTGGTAAAATGGAAATTAAACCAAGAAAGATAGACCCTGGTAATGTAATTCTTGTTGTTACAGTATCAATAAAATCCGCTGTACTTTTACCAGGCTTTACGCCAGGAATAAAAGCATTTTGTTTCTTAAGGTACTCTGCATATTGCTGTGGATTCACCAATAATGCTGTATAAACATAAGTGAATAAAACAACTAATAAAAAATATACAATATTATATGGTCCAGATGTAATATCATTGAAGATAGCTCCCCATGAACCTGCTACTGGGGCTCCTCCTTCGGAAGAGAAAAAGTATGTAGCCACTGTGCCAGGCAAGAACATCAATGCCTGGGCAAAGATTATAGGCATAACACCTGCTGCATTCACCTTAACGGGTATATAATCTCGGTTACCCGCTACAGGCATTTCAGTATTACTTCTACCAACTATTCGTTTAGCAAACTGGATAGGTATTTTTCTAACGCCTTGAACAATTAGTACTGTAGCCATTGTGACCGCAAAAAGTGCCGCAAGGATTATTAAAAACATAAACGGATTTGATTGCTTAGTCATTTCCCCTACAAAAGCGGCTGGCAACGTTGCTATGATACCTATTGTAATCAATAAAGAAACACCATTACCAATTCCTTTGTCTGTAATCTTCTCACCTAACCACATAGCGAAGATAGTTCCCGCACACAGGATAATGATGTTAGCCAACCAGAAAATACTTATTGGAACATTTTGATTAATAGCACCTGGAGTTTGTTGAAGCATACTTAGATACCCAGTTCCTTGAACTAGACAAATGAAGACTGTCAGCATCCTAGTTATCTGTGTAATTTTCTTTCTTCCAGATTCGCCTTCTTTTTGTTGCAATCTCTGAAAGTAAGGTACAGCAAAACCAAGTAATTGAATTATAATCGATGCTGTTATGTAAGGCATAATGCCCAATGCAAACAGAGACGCATTCTTGAATGCCCCTCCTGAAAACATATTGATAATGCCTAATAAACTATCTGGCGAGCTTGATATACTATCAGCTAAAGCACCACGGTTTACCCCAGGTAAAATAATAAACGAACCTATACGATAAACTGCTAACATAGCAATTGTAAATAGAATTCTTCCTTTTAATTCATCTATACTCCAAATATTCTTCAGAGTAGTTATCAATTTTTTCATCGGTGCAATTTATGCGATAGTGATAGTACTTCCAGACTTTTCAATCAACTCCTTTGCATTGGCCGATACAGCATGTGCTGTTATACTTAATTTTGATTTAAGTTCACCCGTGCCAAGAATTTTGATTTTGTCTTCTTTGTTCACTATACCATTGGTAACTAAAAACTCGATATCAATATTAGAATTACGGAATTTTTCAAAAATAGATTCTAATCTATCAAGATTTAAAGCAACGAATTCAGATCTGTTAGGATTCTTAAATCCTCTCTTAGGTAGACGCATCTGCAAAGGCATTTGTCCACCCTCGTGATTCCTCTTTTTACTATAACCAGATCTAGATTTTTGACCGTTATGACCTCTAGCGGCTGTACCACCCTTACCTGATCCTTGGCCCCTAGCAATACGCTTTCCACTCTTTACAGCACCTTTAGCTGGTCTTAGATTATGAAGTTCCATTGTACGTAATTTATTATATTTCTTCAACCACTACTAAGTGGTTTACTCTGTTTATCATTCCTAGAATCTGTGGCGTCGCTTCGTGCTCAACAGTTTGATTCATTTTCTTTATTCCAAGTGCAATCATAGTATTCTTTTGACGTTTGGTACGGTCAATTACAGATTTAACTTGTGTTATTTTTACTTTAGCCATAACTATGATCTAATTGAATTCTTAATTATCCTTTAAAGAGCTTCTCCATGGTAATTCCCCGAGTTTGAGCAATTTCCATGGGCGACCTTAATTTTTTTAATGCGTCAATAGTTGCTTTCACTACATTGTGTGGATTCGAGGATCCTTGAGACTTAGCCAGTACGTTTTGTATTCCTGCCATTTCTAGAACTGCCCTCATAGCACCACCAGCGATAACACCTGTACCTTCGGAAGCTGGTTTAATAAGTACCTTCCCAGCACCATATTTACCCAATTGAGAATGTGGAATTGTTCCCTTGTGAACTGGAACATCAACTAAATTTTTCTTAGCATCATCTACAGCTTTCTGGATACATTCAGAAACATCTCTAGCTTTACCGAGTCCATGTCCAACCTTACCAGCACCATTGCCGACAACCACTACAGCTGCAAAACTAAAAGTACGACCACCTTTGGTTACTTTAGCTACTCTGTTGAGGTTAACTAACTTTTCCTTTAAGTCTGATTCTGATGCCTTTCCTCTATTCTGATTTCTATTTGCCATTGTTGTTGATCTGTTAATTAGAATTGTAGTCCATTTTCTCTAGCTGCATCAGCTAAGGCTTTGATTCGACCATGGTATAAATAACCTGATCTGTCAAATATTATCTTATTTATCTTATCTGCACCTGCCTTTTCTGCTATTGCTTTACCGACAGCTTTTGCCTGTTCTATTTTACTTCCCTTTTCTGCAACCTCCTTAGAGGTAGCAAACAAAAGAGTTACCCCCTTAACATCATCTACCAGTTGGCAAGAAATATTCTTGTTACTTCTGAAAACACAAAGTCTAGGAACGCTTCCTGTACCAGAAATACGCTTTCTTATTCTTTGTTGAATTCTCTTTCTACTATTGCGTTTTGAAAGTCCCATTTTATACTAATTAAATATATTCTAATATTATCCAGCAGTCTTACCCTGCTTTCTTCTAATCTCCTCACCAGCAAAACGAATACCCTTACCCTTATAAGGTTCTGGACTTCTAAATGCTCTTATCTTTGCCGCAATTTGGCCAATAAGCTGTTTATCAGCACTGCTTAATATTACTTTTGGCGGTTGTCCCTTTTCCATACTTGTTTCGAGCTTAACCTCGTCAGCTACATAAAAATATATAGGATGCGAATAACCCAAAGTTAATTCAAGTAATTGTCCAGTGTTACCAGCCCTGTAACCAACACCATGTAATTCCATAGTCTTAGTATACCCCTCAGATACACCAATAATCATATTCTGGATTAATGATCTAAAAAGACCATGTACCGATCTGTGTCTCTTTTGATCAGTAGGTCTTTTCACTGTAAGTACAGCATCTTCAATGGATACCTCAAGATCATGATCGACCTGCTGTGTCAACTCGCCTTTAGCTCCTTTTACCGTTACTAAATTGCCCTTTGAAACATCGATAGTAACCCCAGCAGGGATATCGATTGGTGCTTTACCTATTCTAGACATCTTATAAAATTTTTCTTTTCAATTAATACACGTAGCAAACCAACTCACCACCTACGTTTTCATTCTTTGCCTTCTTGTCAGTCATTATGCCTTTGCTTGTTGACACTATAGTCAAACCTAGACCATTTATAACCTGAGGTATATCATCTACCTTAGAATATTTTCTAAGACCTGGAGTACTGTAGCGACCTAACTTTCTTATCGCTGGTTCCTTAGTATTCTGATTATATTTTAAGGCTATCTTTATGATACCCTGTTTTCCAGCTGCATCATCAAACATATACTTAAGAATATACCCTTGGTCGTAAAGTATTTCTGTGATACTCTTTTTCATATTAGAAGCAGGAATTTCAACTATCTTATGACCAGCTTGCTGGGCATTTCTAATTCTAGTTAAATAATCTGCAATTGGATCCGTTACCGCCATTTTCTATAAATTAATTGTATTAATTACCAACTAGCTTTAGTAATACCAGGAATCTTACCTTCCAAAGCCATTTTTCTGAAGATCACTCTGCAAATACCAAAGTCTCTCATGTACCCTTTAGGCCTTCCAGTAAGAGCACAACGATTGTGCAATCTTTTTCTTGAAGAATTACGGGGTAACTTATCGAGTGCTTCCCAATCACCTTCCTCTTTAAGTTTTTTTCTTAGGTCAGCGTACTTAGCGACCATTCTCTCTCTTTTTCTTTCTCTTGCTATAAGGGATTTCCTAGCCATCTTATTTAATTTCTTTGATTTTTAAATGGAAGACCTAACTCTTTCAATAAGGCTAAAGCCTCTGCATCTGTATTAGCTGTAGTTACAAAGCTAATATCCATACCCGTAATTTTGTTAATTTTATCAAGATCAATCTCTGGGAAAATGATTTGCTCTGTAATACCCATAGAGTAATTTCCTCTTCCATCAAAACTTTTATCATTAATACCTCTAAAATCTCTAACACGAGGCAATGCTACTGTTACTAAACGATCTAAAAATTCATACATCCGCTCGTTCCGTAGTGTCACTCTTGCACCAATAGTCATCTCTTCTCTAAGCTTGAAATTAGATATAGATTTCTTTGCTTTTGTAGCAACGGCCTTTTGACCAGAAATCATAGTAATTTCTTCTAAAGCGATATCCGCTAACTTTTTATCCTGAGTTGCCTGGCCAACACCTTGGTTAATACATATCTTAACCAACTTAGGAATTTGCATAACGGTGCTGTATTTAAACTGCTCCATTAATTTATCCTTTATCTCTTCTCTATATTTTTTGTCAAGTCTAGCTACGTAACCCATTACTTAATTATTTCTCCTGATTTTTTTGAATATCTCACCAACTTACCGTCCTCTAACTTACGACCTAATTTAGTAGGCTCTCCAGTTGAAGGATCAAGCAACATTAAATTTGAAATGTCAATTGGTGCTGCCTTATCTATAATTCCACCTGCATTTTCAGCAGTTGCTTTAGTATGCTTTTTTCTAGTATTCACTCCATCAACAATAGCCCTATTCTTTGCAGGGAATATCTGAAGAACTTCACCAGTTTGATTCTTGTTAGAACCAGAGATGACCTTTACTTGATCACCCTTTTTAATCTTAATCTTATGTTTGTGGTTTAAAACCTTCTTATAAGCCATAATTCCAATATTTATATCACCTCAGGTGCAAGTGAAACAATTCTCATGTAATCCTTATCCCTTAGCTCTCTAGCTACTGGACCGAAAATACGTGTACCACGAGGTTCTTCTGATTCATTTAACAACACAACAGCGTTGTCGTCAAATCTTATGTAAGTGCCGTCAGTTCTTCTTACCTCTTTTTTTGTGCGAACTACTACTGCTCTAGAAACTGTACCTTTCTTTACCCCTCCTGGTGAAGCATCCTTAACAGACACAACAATAACATCACCTACAGAGGCATAGCGTCTTTTAGAGCCGCCCAATACTCTTATGCAGAGAACCTCTTTGGCGCCGCTATTGTCGGCTACTTTTAATCTACTTTCTTGCTGTATCATTTTATCTATATTTTGAGAGCCTAAGGCCTACAATTATTTTGCTTTCTCTATAACTTCCAATAAACGCCATCTCTTCCTCTTACTCAAAGGTCTGGACTCTGTAATCTTTACAGTATCGCCAACATTACATACATTAGCCTCGTCATGCGCCATAAATTTTTTAGACTTCTTAACAAATTTTCCGTAAATCGGATGTCTAAGTCTTCTCACCACATTTATAGTAATGCTCTTTTCCATGGAAGTACTGGTAACAACACCAACCACAACCTTTTTATTTGCCGTTTCAGCCATAATTCAAATATTATCTTGATATTATCTTCTTCTTTCTCTAATCTTATCTCGACTTGCAATCTCCTCTTCAGTCATCGACTCCATCTCTCTTCTTCTTTCCTCAGTTTTTAAACGAGCAATATCCTTTCTAGCTTCTGTTAAACGCAAAGGATTATCTAAACCCCTAACAGCATGATCAAACTTAAGCTTTCCATATTGCTCCTCTGTACTAAGCAACTCCGCTTTTAAGTCCTCATCAGAGAAACTTTTTAACTCTTGAAATTTACTTGAAGCCATAATTGTATAAATTAAAATATCTTATTGTCAAATTATTTCTGCTCGTAATCTCTACGAACAACCATTTTGGTTAACATTGGTAATTTTTGTGCAGCTAATCTCAATGCTTCCTTTGCAGTCTCCATAGAAACACCATCCATTTCAAACATTATCTTACCTGGTTTGATAAGCGCAACATAATGATCCAATGCACCCTTACCTTTACCCATTCTTACCTCTGCAGGCTTAGATGTCATAGGCTTATCAGGAAAAATCCTAATCCAAACCTTACCCTCTCTTTTCATGAATCTAGTCATGGCAATACGTGCAGCCTCTATTTGCCTACTCGTTAACCTACCGCGCTCAATAGCTTTAAGTCCGAAAGAGCCAAAATCAACTGTACTTCCCCTATAGGCAAGACCTTTGTTCCTACCTTTTTGCATCTTTCTGTACTTCGTCCTTTTAGGCTGTAACATTTCTTTTCAAATTTATTTAAACGAAAAAAGCATCTATTTTTTACCAAAAGTTTGGCAAAGGTACACCTTTTTTGCCTGATAATCTAATTCCTATTATTTCTTCTATTTCCGCCACCCTGTCGTCTATTTCCGCCACCTCTTTTGTCCTTCTTAGTATCTACACCAACATTCGGTGATAAATCTCTTTTGCCAAGAACCTCTCCATTACAAATCCAAGTCTTAACGCCAATTTTTCCGTAGACAGTAAGTGCTTCAACCAACGCATAATCTATATCTGCTCGGAAAGTATGAAGAGGGGTTCTTCCCTGCTTAAATTCCTCAGAACGAGCCATTTCAGCGCCGTTTAGTCTGCCACTAACCCTCACTTTTATACCTTCTGCCCCAGCTCTCATTGTAGACTGAATAGCCATTTTTATAGCTCTCCTATAGTTCATGCGAGACTCAATTTGCTTAGCAACCTGTTCTCCCACTATATGAGCATCTAATTCAGGCTTCCTGATCTCTACTATGTTGATCTGGATATCACTACCAGTCAATTTTTTCAATTCCTCTTTGATACGATCTACTTCAGTCCCGCCCTTCCCAATAATAATTCCAGGTCTGGAAGTATTAATTGTTACAGTAATTCTCTTCAGGGTACGCTCAATGATAATTTTAGAAACACCACCTTTGCTTACACGTGCGCGTAGGTATCTTCTGATTCGCTCATCTTCCACAACTTTTTCTGCAAAGTTGTTACCACCGAACCAGTTGGATTGCCATCCTTTAATGATTCCTAATCTATTACCTATTGGATTTGTCTTTTGACCCATTTTCTAAATTTTATTCCTCTTCAGAATTTGTGTTAGTTGCCAAGTCATTGCTGGTTGGCTTTCTATTCTCTACAATAATTGTAATATGATTTGTACGCTTTCTGATCCTATGTGCTCTACCATGCGGAGCAGGTCTAAATCTTTTAAGCATATAACCTTTATCTACCAATGCTGTTTTCACATATAAATCGTGATCATCAGCACTTACGCTCATTCCATTTTTGTGCTCCCAGTTCGCAATAGCAGAAACCAAAACTTTTTCTGCCCACGTAGATGCTTCCTTATTGGTAAACCTAAGGATATCTAAAGCTTGAGACACATCTCTGCCTCTAATGTTCTGCACCACCAATCTCATCTTTCTCTCAGACATTGGGCAATTCTTTAACTTAGCTACTGCTTCCATTTTATCTAATATTTAGAAATAGTAAAATCTATTTTCTGTTTCCTGAGTGTCCTTTATAAGACCTCGTTGGAGAAAACTCTCCAAGTTTATGTCCGACCATGTTCTCCGTTACGAAGACTGGTACAAAAGTTTTTCCGTTATGCACCGCAATGGTCTCACCCACCATTTGTGGTATGATCATAGATGCTCTTGACCAAGTCTTAATTACTGACTTCTTCTTTGATTCCTTAGCCTTGAAAACCTTGGTTAAAAGCTTGTGAAAGACATACGGTCCTTTTCTTACAGATCTTGCCATTACCTATTATTTATTTCTTACTTTTTGATTTACGCTTCGAGATTATCATCTTGTCAGAGTATTTTTTCAACTTTCTTGTCTTTTGACCTTTTGCCATGATACCGGTTCTAGATCTTGGATGACCACCTGAAGCTTTACCTTCACCACCACCCATCGGGTGATCAACAGGGTTCATAGCAACTCCTCTGGTATGAGGGCGCTTACCTAACCACCTTTTCCTTCCAGCTTTTCCAAGCACTTGTAAACTGTGATCAGGATTAGAAGTACTACCTATAGTCGCTTTGCACGTCAGTAGAATTCTTCTAACTTCACCAGACGGAAGGCGAACACTTGCATACTTTCCTTCTCTACCCATTAGTGTACCATATGTACCAGCACTTCTTGCGAGCGCGGCTCCTTTACCTGGTTTCAATTCAATAGAATGAATAATAGAACCTAAAGGAATGTCATTGAGATAAAGAGCATTTCCTACGTTCGGTTCCACACCTGTACCTGAATTAATTTTGTCTCCAACATTGAGACCATCAGGCGCTATAATATACCGCTTCTCTCCATCCTCAAACTGTGTTAATGCAATGTAAGCTGATCTATTTGGATCATACTCAATTGAACTTACGGTCGCTTCATAACCCTCTCTGTCTCTCTTGAAGTCTATAATTCTATATCTTTTCTTGTGACCCCCTCCAATATAACGCTGCGTCATACGACCAGTAGCATTACGCCCACCTGACCTCTTTTTTGGAGTTAAAAGACTCTTCTCTGGCTTTGATGTTGTCAAAGCCGAATAGTCATTACCTACTCTAAATCGAGTACCTGGAGTTATTGGATTGTACTTTTTAACTGGCATATCTCTTTAATTCTTTTCTATCCTTTTTAAATAGATTACATCTCACCATAGAGATCAATAGATTCTCCTTCTGCCAACTTAACTATTGCCTTTTTAAAAGAAGAACTAGATCCTTTAACAACGCCTGACTTCGTATTTCTACTTTTAGCTTTCCCAGGCATAACAGCTGTATTTACACTTAAGACGTTCACGTTATAAGCCTTTTCAACAGCGTTTTTAATTTCTATTTTATTTGCGCGACGGTGAACCACGAAACAAGCCTTGTTTTCCTTTTCTGAAATCATTTCTGATTTTTCTGTAATTAAAGGCTTTACTAAAATTGTCTTTTTCATAAGTCTAAGATTAGGCGAGTATAGTTTTTAATTTATCTACAGCTCCTTCGCTTAAAATCAATGTGTTTGCGTGCATAATCTCGTAGGTACTAAGCGAATTACTGTTAGCTACCCCTGTATGCTGCAAATTTCTACTTGATAAGTATACAGCTTTGTCTGCTTCGCTTGTTACAAGTAATGATCTTTTGCCACTAAGTGCCAGACTGTTGATAATACCTGCAAACTGTTTTGTCTTTGGAGCATCAAAAGTGAAATCTTCGATGACCATCAAATTACCCGCAGAAGCTTTAACGGAAAGTGCAGACCTTCTTGCAAGTGACCTTACCTTTTTATTTAGTTTTGAATCATAAGTTCTTGGCCTTGGACCAAAAATTCTCCCCCCACCTCTAAATATTGGCGATTTAATGTCACCTGCTCTGGCAGTACCAGTACCCTTTTGTTTTTTAATCTTCCGTCTCGAACCTGCAACTTCTCCTCTCTCCTTTGACTTATGTGTTCCTTGTCTTTTGTTAGCAAGGTGTCGTTTCACGTCTAAATAGATAGCATGTTCGTTGGCTTCTACACCAAAGATACTGTCTGGCAAATCAACTGATCTACCTGTTTTATTACCTTTTATATCAACTACATCAATCTTCATAATTGATTATTTTTCTATAATTACGTAAGCTCCTTTATGACCAGGTAAAGCCCCTTTGATCAATAGAAGATTTTTGTCAGGAAATACTTTTACTACTTCCAAATTTTGGATTTTCGCTTTTACATTACCCATGCGTCCACCCATTCTCATCCCTTTGAATACTTTCGCTGGATATGAAGCTGCACCAATAGAACCAGGAGCTCTTTGTCTATTATGCTGACCGTGGGTCGCATCGTTAACACCCTTAAAGTTGTATCTTTTTACAACCCCTTGGAAACCCTTACCTTTGGTAGATCCAGAAACGCTAACTTTATCACCTTCTTTAAAAACTTCTGCTACTGTTAGCGAATCCCCTAGTCCTTTTGTACCAAGTTCTCCTTCTGCAGGTGCTATCAAAGCATCCACATTAAAGTCTCTAAATTCAATAATCTTACGTTTTGGGCCAGTACCCGCTTTGTCTAAGTGCTTAATAAGCGCTTTAGAGGTATTCTTCGCTTTTGCCTCACCGAAACCAATTTGCAAAGCGTTGTAGCCGTCTGAGTCTTTAGTTTTCACCTGCGTAATAACACAAGGTCCAACTTCTACTACAGTACAGGCAACGTTTTTTCCAGCCTCTGTAAAGACGCTAGTCATACCTATTTTTTGTCCGATTAATCCATTCACAATGAATCAAATTTTATAGCAAGCAGCCTACAAAAATATGTAGTCACTTTGTTTCAAAAAAATTCCAAAAATACGCTAGAGTAAGAATGAACTTATGTGAGTTTGACTTGAATGTCAACTCCACTAGGTAGTTCTAATTTAGATAACGCATCTACGGTTTTCTGTGTCGGGGTATATATCTCTATAAGCCGTTTGTGTGTGCGCAACTGAAACTGTTCTCTAGACTTTTTATTTACGTGTGGTGAACGTAAAACAGTGAAGATTTTCTTTTCAGTGGGCAGCGGAATTGGCCCTGTAATGACAGCACCACTAGTACGTACAGTTTTCACAATCTTTTCAGTAGACTTGTCCACTAAATTGTGATCGTACGAACGTAGTTTGATTCTTATTTTCTGATTCATATCCCTGATGTAATGACCAATTTAATTTTAAATATTAATTGGGCTGCAAAGATACACTTTACAGCCCAATTGTCAAAGTTATTATAATTTTATTTTAAACATTTGCGGTTCCTTTCGCTTTAGCGATAATATCTTCTGCTACGTTCTTTGGAGCAGGTGCATAATGTGAAAATTCCATTGTAGAATTAGCTCTACCAGAGGTAATTGTCCTAAGTGATGTTACGTATCCAAACATCTCCGATAAAGGCACATCGGCCTTTATGGCTACAACATTTCCAGTACGCACATCCTGTGATTTTGGAAGCCCTCTTCTTCTATTAAGGTCTCCAATAACGCTACCGACGTACTCTTCAGGAGAAATCACTTCAAGCTTCATGATAGGTTCTAATAATACTGGTTTCGTCTTAGGAGCTGCTTCTCTAAATCCTTCTTTTGCACAAAGTTCGAACGCAATTGGTTTTGAATCCACTGCGTGGATCTTACCATCATACACTCTAACCTTCATAGCTTCGATATTGTATCCTGCCAAGATTCCATTATCCATCATCTGAAGGAAACCCTTCTGTACTGATGGCAGATATTCTCTAGGGATACTACCTCCTGTAATATTATTTACGAATTGAAGTTTTACCTTTCCTGCCTTAAATTCTTCACTATCCAGAAATTCTTGATCCGCTGGACCTAATTCAAATTCCATTTCAGCAAACAAACCAGATCCACCAGATTGTTTCTTCAATCTTTCTCTGTGAGATACAGTTTTATTCAACGCCTCTTTATAACTAACTTGAGGTTGTCCTTGGTTACATTCAACCTTGAACTCTCTCTTCAATCTATCAATAATAATCTCTAAGTGTAACTCCCCCATTCCGCTAATCACAGTTTGGTTTGTCTCTTCGTCATAGGCTACTTTAAAAGTTGGATCTTCTTCAGCAAGTTTTGCAAGTGACATACCTAACTTATCCATATCCTTTTGAGTTTTTGGCTCAATAGCGATACCGATAACTGGGTCAGGAAATGTAATATTCTCCAATATTATTGGATGTTTTTCATCACAAATAGTATCACCAGTTCTCAAATCCTTGAATCCTACTCCCGCAGCAATATCTCCTGCTTCTACACGGTCAATAGGCTTTTGCTTATTAGCGTGCATCTGGTATATTCTAGATATTCTCTCTTTATTACCTGATCTTGTATTCAAAACATAAGAGCCCGCATCCAATGCTCCAGAATAAACTCTGAAGAATGCTAAACGACCTACAAATGGATCTGTAGCAATTTTAAAAGCTAAAGCTGTAAATGGCTCCGATGAGATAGGCTTTCTACTTACTTCTTCATCCGTTTTAGGATTGATGCCAACTACCGCCTCTAAATCCATTGGTGAAGGCAAGTAAGCACAAACTGCATCCAATAATATTTGAACACCTTTGTTCTTAAATGCAGAACCGCACATCATAGGCGTAATCTTCATATCAATAACAGCAGCGCGAATTGCAGCTATCATTTCCTCCTCTGTAATGGAGTTAGGATCAACGAAGAACTTCTCCAATAATTTATCGTCATACTCTGCAACTTCCTCAATTAGCTTTCCTCTATATTCTGCAACAGTATCCTTGATATTGTCTGGAATTTCGATCTCAGAGAAAGTCATACCTGCATCATCATTATCCCAAACGATAGCTTTGTTGGTAATAAGATCCACAACACCTTCAAATGTTTCTTCTGCGCCGATTGGCACCTGTAATGGAATAGCGTTAGCACCCAACTTATCTCTTACGTCTTTTACAACGTCGAAGAAGTTAGCACCCGATCTATCCATTTTATTTACGAAACCAATTCTTGGAACTTTATATTTATCAGCTTGTCTCCAAACTGTTTCTGACTGAGGCTCTACACCAGAAACTGCACAAAAAAGTGCAACAACACCATCTAGTACGCGAAGTGAACGCTCGACTTCAACGGTAAAATCAACGTGACCAGGTGTGTCAATAATGTTTATTGGATATTCTTGATCTTTCCAAGTCCAAGCTGTCTTAGTTGCAGCAGAAGTAATTGTAATACCTCTTTCCTGCTCCTGCTCCATCCAATCCATAGTAGCAGCACCATCGTGTACTTCACCAATCTTGTGACTAATACCTGTATAATAAAGTACTCTTTCCGTAGTAGTTGTCTTACCAGCATCAATGTGCGCAGCAATTCCAATGTTCCGGGTGAATTTCAAATCTATTGACATAACAAATAATTGTGAATGTGTTAATTTATACTGTAGTAAACGGAGATGAACAGTTCAGGGTTATGTTAAACCTTGAAATGCGCGAATGCTCTGTTAGACTCTGCCATTTTATGCGTTTCTTCTTTACGCTTAACAGCAGCACCTTCATTTTTACTAGCTGCCATTAATTCAGCAGATAATTTTTCAGCAAACCCTTTACCACTTCTTTGGCGAGCGAATCTAATCACCCACTTCATACCGATAGAGATTTTACGTGCTCCCCTGATCTCCGTAGGGATCTGAAAAGTTGCTCCTCCAATTCTTCTACTTCTTACTTCTACTTGTGGAATCACGTTATTTAAACCATCCTTCCAAATCTTGTGAGGATTCTCTTTGGTCTTTTCTTCAATAATATCCATAGCATTATAAAATACTTCAAAAGCAGTACTCTTCTTTCCTGCCATCATCATGTTATTGACAAATTGAGTTACCATAATATCTCCGAACCTAGGGTCTGGCTTTACGATTCTTAATTTTGGCTTTCTTTTACGCATTTTCTATAATTCTAATAGGATGTTAAATGATATCTGTCTTAAATTCTAAGCTATTTGGATTTTGGTTTTTTAGCACCATACTTACTTCTTGATTGCGTTCTGTCTGCAACACCTGCTGTATCCAGTGCTCCACGAACGATGGTATATCGAACACCTGGTAAATCTTTTACTCTACCCCCTCTAACTAATACAATAGAGTGCTCCTGTAGATTGTGTCCTTCACCTGGTATATAACAAATAACCTCAAAACCATTAGTCAATCTTACTTTCGCAACTTTACGTAATGCAGAGTTAGGTTTCTTTGGTGTAGTCGTATACACTCTAGTGCAAACCCCTCTTTTTTGAGGAGAACTCTCCAAAGCTTTTGACTTACTCTTGGTAATTATTTGTTTTCTACCTTTGCGAACAAGTTGATTGATAGTAGGCATATACCTTATTATTTTAATACCCAGTCCTTAATAGATTCAATAAGTAACTGGTTGTTAATTAATTATACTATTTTTTTAGCCCTTTTCTAAAAAGGGAACGCAAATGTACGACTATATTTCCATATAAACAACAGAAAAAAGCCCGTAAAATAAGGCTTATAACTCTATAAATTACCTATTAAAAAAAGACCTAATATGAAATTAGATAGAATTACGATTTCGGACGCACACGAAACAGATTTAGAGCAGGTGTTTAATTTGGTAAAACAGCTTGCTTTGTATGAAAAAGAACCAGCATCCGTGACAACAGATATTGACGAATATCGTAAATGTTTCAAAGAAGGTGTTTTTGAGGCTATTTTAGCAAAGCTAGATGACGAAATAGTTGGTATGGCCCTGTATTACGTTACATTTTCTACTTGGAGGGGAAAAATGATGTACTTAGAAGACTTTATAGTACAAGAGGAATACAGAAAAATGGGTATAGGTGAACTCCTATTCGATGAATACATCAAAATTTCTAAACTTAAAAACGCTAAAATGGTAAAATGGCAAGTCCTGGATTGGAATAAGCCTGCAGTAAAATTTTATGAAAAGAAAGGAGCCACAATAGAAAAGAATTGGTGGAACGGTAAGATTATTTTTTGAGACTCTCTACACCTTAAGGTTTTCATAATCCGTGCGAAGGATAGTAGGTAGACGACTGGAAGGAGTAGTGTGAGGTGTATCGAAAACAAAAGTCTCTAGTCCATATAGAACTATTTTAGAGGCAAAAAACTTGATTTAAGAAAAAACAAGCACCTCATACCGGAGCAACGCGCAGTACCGGAGAGCCTGACTCCTGCTGCTTTGTGCGGCGGATATGTGCTAAGCAGGAGGCGCACCCAAAAGAATATTGAACAAATACCTCAATTGGTGGTTTATAATTCTCGGAAACATCAATAGGAAACAATTTTATATCAAATTTGGAAATGATGTGACAACGTATTAACTTTACTCTATACCGTAAACCAAAGAAATAGTGTTTCATAGTGTGAGGGGTAGCCAATTCTTTTGGTTGCTCCTTTTTAATGAGAACGAGCTACAATGTATCGCCCTAGCGCGACCAACTCTTCCACCACAATTGAGTCCTTAAGATCTAATTTCTCTAAACTGGCTAAAGCTTTATCTAAATAGGCATCTTTTAAGGAGTCTACTTTTTCTGGAACCTGACATGCGTTCATTGTCTCTATAACCTTAGGTAATTTTTCATCGATTGGTAACTTGCTGTCATAGAGCGTCCTAAACTCGACTTGATTGCCCTGTAAAGTTTCTAAAGCGGTGAGGTATAGAATGGTTTTTTTGCATTGCTGGATATCGCCACCTATCATCTTGCCTACACTAGCCTGCTGACCAAATGTGTCAAGTAGATCGTCTTGAATCTGAAAGGACAGTCCAATATTGATTCCAAAATCATATAAACTCATGGCATCTTTATCAGAAGCACCCCCTAAAATGGCTCCAATCTTTAAGGAACAGGCTAACAGCACAGCTGTTTTAAGTCTAATCATTAACAGGTAATCCTCTCTACTAACGTCCTGCTTTGTTTCGAAATCTATATCATACTGCTGACCTTCACAAACCTCTTTGGCAGTCTGTGTAAACAATGATAAAATTTTATTCTTTTTAGAATCGTCTTCAATTTTTAAAAGTTCTTCATAGACTAATATTAACATCACATCACCAGATAAGATACCGCTGTTGATACCATATTTACTATGTACACTAGCTTTCCCTCTTCGTGTGTCGGCATCATCCATGATATCATCGTGCACAAGAGAAAAGTTATGAAACAGCTCCATTGCGTAGGCACAATTCAATGCTTGGGGTGTGATTCTGTCCTGATATAAACGATAGGCCAATAGCGCAAAAGTTGCTCTGATATGTTTACCCCCCAAATTCATGATATAGTTGACAGGATCATACAGGCCTGTCGGCTGACTTTGAATATGCTTGGAGACTAAATATGCCTTAAATGCTGCGCGAATGCTAGCTGTATCCACCATGAAAATTGCTTTGGAGACAAATATAAAAAGCTTTATTTACTACTAGTCAGAAAAGTAAAAGAATTAGGCATCATATTTGGATATACTTAATATGTAATTGATCTCAAGGAGTTTCTCCTTCCAAAAGCCAAGCACTTATAAACCCAATAGTTACAACAGTTAATAAAAATGCTAAATAACAAGCCTAATATACTTCTAGTAGAAAAGAGTGACGTTGACGTCCTCCAACTAACTAAATATATTAACCATGCCTTCCCTAAGAGTGAGGTGTATATAGCGAATGCTTATTTTGAAGGAATTCAATTTGCGCAGACAGAAACTATTGATCTTGTACTCTTAAATCTGATGCTTCCAGATTCTACGGGATTCAAAACGCTTACTTCATTTTTAAATGAGCAGCCAGATACCCCTGTAATAGTTTTAACAGAGACGAATAATGAGATATTAGGTAATCAAGCGATTAAAGCAGGAGCACAAGATTTTTTAATCAAAGGACTTTTTGACAGCAAAGCACTTGGTCGATCCATTCGCTATGCATTGCAAAGACATACCAGTAAGCAAAAGCTCAAAACCATTACGGAAACCCTAAGTCAAAATCAGGAGCGCTATTTAGAGGCGCAGAAGATGGGGAAGTTTGGATGCTGGGAAATGGATATTGTGAGCCACGAAATGATATGGTCTGATGAAGTCTTTAAGCTATTTGGTTTTCAGCACCAGAGTTTTCAGCCGACTATGTCCGAGTATATAAATTATGTACACACTGATGACAAACCAAAAGTAGAAGAATTCTTTGATCAAATATCTAAATCGAATGCAACGCTCGACATAGAACATCGAATAGTCACGGAGGGTAGAAATATAAAATACATTTCTATTCAATCAAAGTTGGTCAGCAAAGAACGCGGCAACAAGATCAAAGTAGTAGGTGCTATACAAGACATCACGGAGCGAAAGCTCAATGAAAAATTGATGATCGAAAAAAATCTTTCTCGTGGCATGCTCAATGTAAAAGAGCAGATGCTAATGGATATAGGATTTCAAATCAGAACGCCATTGTCTTCCATCACCAATCTTCTTTTCCTATTAGAAAATATTCCTTCTAGCCCCAAGCAAAACGAATTGGTGGGAGGCTTGAAAAACTCTTTTGACGAACTTTTTGGAGCAGTCAATAACTTGCTTAACTACTCTATAGTAGGACAAGAAAACATGCATGATAAAGAGGAGGAGTTTAGAATAGAGGAATTCATGGAAGCTTTTAAGCGAATGGCGATGCTCAAAGCTGGTACTAATGACATGAAAGTCAGTTTTGATATATCCGAGAGTATCCCTAGCAAAGTACTCGCTTACCCTAAAAAGGTAACTCAGCTATTCTACAACATTGCTAATCTCGCATTTACAGATGATGAGCAAATCAAAAATATTCACATCAAAGCGGGTATGTCTGTAACCAATCCTAGCAGTCAGTTTGAGCTGGTATTGGACGGATATAAACCTGATTTTTTCAGCCCAGAAATCATTGAACTATTGAGGGTGGAGGATTACAAAAAAATCCTTGACAACGTTGAAAATACACAGAATCATCACTTGCTAAATCTTTCTATCTTGAATAAGATAGTAAAGCAGATTCAAGGAGATTTACAAATCGACATTGATCAAAAAAGTATTACTATGACCCTTCCTGTAAAGATGGTTAGAGCCGTAGTATACGATGCCAATGCACAATCCCCTTTTGGACCGCTCAATGTGCTGCTGGTAGAAGATCATTTTCTCAACCAGATTGCAACTAAAAAGATATTGACTACTTGGTCAGAACATGTCACTGTTGACATCGCAGAAAATGGCCTAGTAGGTGTAGATAAATTTCGGGAACATGACTACGATCTCATTCTTATGGACATACAAATGCCTGTAATGAATGGAATAGATGCAGCTATTAAGATTAGAGAAATGAGTGAGGTGCCGATCATAGCATTGACAGCAAATGCGAGTTCGCATGAAGAGATCAAATGCAAAAATGCGGGAATCAACGACTACCTAACCAAACCATTCAAACCAGAAGAGTTGCATGCTAAAATAATGAGTCAGCTACTCAGCAGACAAGGGGCGTAAAGTACACGATATCTTAGGATAGTTGGGTTATTTTTAATCCAAATGCGCTAATTATTTGTTATGTATTGATATATTGAGTCCACTCTGAAAACTCACAAAACCAAAAATGTTTCTTTTGGAGATATTTTTCATTTTCTCAATTCACTGATAATCAGGCATCACTGAATCTCGAAAACCAAAAATCTCTTCCAAAATTTTCAATTTTATGCAATTCGTCAGTTTTCGGAGTGGACTCATATATTCATCTCTGTAGTGAATATCTTCATCTACAGACTACAGCAAGTGTATGGACATTATAGAAAAAGACATTATTATTATCGGAGCAGGGCCTGCTGGGTTGGTGTGTGCCTTGGAAGCTGCAAAACAAAAGCTTGACTACCTAATCTTAGAAAAAGGGCTATTAGCCAATAGCATTTTCAACTTTCCTACTAATATGACTTTCTTCTCGACTTCCAAGTTATTGGAAATTGGTGAAGTCCCATTTATCTCTCATACCGAAAAGCCTACCCGTAAAGAAGCGCTTGAGTATTATCGAAGAATCGCATCCGCCTATAGCTTGAATATTAAGTACCGCCAACAGGTAAATTCTGTAGAGAAAAAACTATTCAAATATGAGATAAAAACGCAGAACAAAACCTATTTGTGCGAACATGTGATCGTCGCTACTGGCTTTTATGATACCCCTCAATTGCTAAATTGTCCTGGTGAAGAACTGGCAAAAGTAAAGCATTATTATGATGATGCGCATGAATACATCGGACAAGATGTCGTCGTCATAGGCGCTGCGAACTCGGCCTGTGACGTCGCCTTGGAGACTTGGCAAAAAGGAGCAAAAGTCACTATGATTATCAAAGGAAATAGCATCTACGAGAAAGTAAAATACTGGATCAAACCCAATATAGAAAATAGAATAAAGGAAGGCAGCATCAAAGCATACTTTCAAAGTGAAGTTCAAGAAATCACTTCCAATACTGTGCATATAAACACACCCACAGGAGCACTCCAAATACCTAATGACTACGTTCTGGCAATGACGGGATATAGACCAAATTTCTCCTTCCTTGAAGCCATGGGCATAGACTTATCCGCTGACTCGAAAGAACCCCTAGTCGACGAAGAAACACTAGAGACAAACGTTCCTAATATTTATGTAGCGGGTGTGATAGTAGCGGGTAACAATACGAGCGAATTGTTCATAGAAAATACGCGTCATCACGGACGCAAAATTATTGCAGATATCCAGCGAAAAAGAGCAGTTCGCTATGCTTAAGATCGCCTATTCACCCATCTACAAATATAGCCTACCAGAGGGGCATCGTTTTCCCATGATGAAATACGAACTATTGCCAGAGCAATTGTTGTATGAAGGGACCGTCGAAGAGGATAGTTTCTTTCATCCTATGGCGCTTACTGAGTCTGTTATCTTAGATACACACGACGCAACGTACTGGCAAAAACTCAAGAATTTGAGTTTGACAGCAAAGGAAATTCGAAAGATTGGTTTTCCCCTTTCTGAGGAGTTGATTACGCGTGGCACCCATATTTCTCAGGGTACGATCGACTGTTCATTGTTCGCACAGAAGTTTGGAGTAGCACTTAATATTGCGGGTGGAACGCATCATGCATTTGCCGATTATGGTGAGGGTTTTTGTTTATTAAATGATATTGCGATTGCTAGTAACTATTTATTGAATTTGCAATTGGCTCGAAAGATACTGGTAGTTGATCTAGATGTACATCAAGGAAATGGAACGGCAAAAATATTTGAGCAAGAGGATCGAGTTTTCACTTTCAGCATGCATGGTGCTAAAAACTATCCAACAAAAAAAGAGAATAGCGATCTTGACATCGGAATGCCTGACAAAACAGAAGATGAGCATTATCTCCAAACTTTATATAATACGCTACCCCAGCTAATAGACCAGGTGAGACCAGATTTTATTTTTTATCTGTCTGGAGTAGATGTGTTGGCAACTGATAAATTAGGGCGATTAAGTATGACTTTGGATGGATGTAAGGAGCGCGATATTTTTGTATTGAAACAGTGTAAATTGAACAATATCCCTGTTGCGGTGAGCATGGGTGGTGGCTACTCCGAGCGCATCGCAGACATCATTGATGCGCACGCCAATACTTTTCGAAGTGCGCAAGATATTTATTTTTAAAGATCTTAATGTGAATTGGAGCTCGACTATACTGTGATGGTTTATTATAACACGTGGAAGACCGTCCTGGCCACTAGCAAGGGTTAGTGGTACCCGCTCTAAAAAGAAACTGTATACCTTTATTACTGCTCAACATTCGGTCATCATGTTTCAGGACTCTCTCGCAGGGTGGAAGCAGTCTTTTGGACTGACGTGACTCTCGTTACTGCCCAACCACCTCCCCCTTAGCGATTGTTCAAAAAAAAATCCCCACTTGATAAAATTGAATACTTATTAAATGTAGCTACCTTTATCCCTACATTAAAATCATCATCTTGTCCAGCGAATTTGCACCTACCTTGGTTCCTACTTATGCGGAAGTGTTGCTGCCTATAGCATTAGCGCAAAGCTATACGTATGCTATTCCAGATGGAATGGCTCCTAGCCTACAGATAGGCATGCGCGTAGAAGTACAGTTTGGAAAATCAAAATTGTATACGGGAATTGTAGCTGGATTCAAAGACAGTGTCTCTTCTCAAGTCAAGCCCAAGCCGATTCTTTCAGTTATAGATAAAGCTCCATTAGTAGAAAAACGACAACTGGAACTATGGTCTTGGATAGCAGGGTATTACGCATGTACAGTGGGTGAAGTAATGAACGCCGCACTACCTGGTAACCTCAAGCTGAACAGTGATTCTATAGTATACCTTTCCCCGACTTTTGACCATAATATGCAAGGCCTTTCAGATAAAGAATTTCTTATCGTGGAGGCGCTGATTCTCCAGAAAGAAATCAGTATGGGAGACGTTCAAAGTATTCTGCAACAAAAGTCCATCACAAAACTGATCAACAGGCTCATTGAAAAGCGACTCATATTTGTTAAGCAAATATTAAAATCAAAATACAAACCTAAAATAGTAGACTGTGTGCAGTTTACAGAAGCGTATCGTTTACATCCAACGTTGTTAAATGAAGCTTTCGAGCTTTGCTCCAAATCCGAAAAACAAACCAATGCTTTATTGGCATTTTCGCAACTTTCTAAGCAGAGTAAGTTCGTGCGTAAAACGGATATCTACAAAAAAGCTAAGGTGGATACTTCGGTAATCAAAGCACTAGTAAAAAAAGAAATATTTGAAGTATTCCCTCGTACCGTTAGCCGCATAAATGATGATACGGTAATCCCCCAAGATGTGCAGCCTCTAAGTGAGCAACAGCAAGGAGTGCTACCCGATATTCAATCTTCGTTCAAGGAGAAAAAACCCATCCTACTGCATGGGGTTACAGGATCTGGCAAGACAAGAGTCTATGTTGAGTTTATCAATAAGACTATTGAGCAAGGTGGGCAAGTATTGTACTTATTACCAGAAATCGCTTTAACTACTCAGATCATTAATCGTCTCAAAAAAACATTTGGCAATGATGTGATGGTGTATCACTCCAAAATGAATAATGATCAGCGTGTGGAAATATATGAAGCCGCCCGTGGAAAGGGTAAAGTTTTTTTAGGAGCGCGATCAAGTATCTTCCTTCCGTTTTGCAACTTAGACTTGATAGTAGTAGATGAGGAGCACGATCCTTCCTTCAAGCAAAACGAACCTGCTCCAAGGTATCATGCTCGGGATACTGCACTATATATGGCGCAATTATACGAGGCTAATATCATCCTAGGAACTGCTACTCCTTCGGTAGAAACCTACACGAATGCCTTGAATGGAAAATACAACTTAGTGGAAATGAATGAGCGTTTCGCCAGTATCGCTATGCCTGAAATAACAGTGGTAGATAAAAAAAGAGAAATAGCCCAAAAGAGAATAAAAGGTCAGTTCACTTCAGTTTTGATGGACGAAATGAAAGCTGCCTTAAGCAAGAAAGAGCAGATTATACTTTTTCAAAATAGGAGGGGTTACGCACCTTCCATTTTTTGCGAAACTTGTGCTTGGAAAATGGAATGTAACAATTGCGATGTAGCACTTACTTACCACAAGTACACGCATAAGATGCACTGTCATTATTGTGCCTCACGCTATGCTATGCCTATCTCCTGTCCTGCCTGTGGCAACCAGGATTTGCATGAGAAGGGATATGGTACAGCAAAAATAGAAGATGAGGTCAAAAATTTATTTCCCGAGGCTTCCGTTGCACGTATGGATTTTGACACTGTTAATACACGCGCAGCATATGAAGATCTTTTGCTAGACTTTGAGGACCGGCAAATTGACATTTTGATTGGTACACAGATGATTACCAAAGGTCTCGACTTTGACAATGTTAGTATTGTCGGGGTATTAAATGCTGACCAGCAGTTTTCTTTTCCAGATTTTAGATCTACAGAAAGAGGGTTTCAATTGATTATGCAAGTTAGTGGTCGTGCAGGTCGAAAAAATAAACAGGGAAAAGTTATTGTGCAAACTTTTGATCCAGCGCACCCCGTCTTGAAAGATATTATAGAATATGACTATAAGCGATTTTACTATCGTGAACTGTTTGAGCGGAAGGAAATGGAGTACCCTCCAGTAAGCAGAATGATAAAAGTCACCTTAAAGCATAAGAAGATACCCAACCTACAAGATGCATCTTTGTTTTTTGACCACTTGATCAGACCTACCTTAGGAGATCGTCTAAAAGGACCTGCAGCACCATATGTAGGTCGTATTAGAAGCTATTATTTGGTAGATTTCTGGATAAAACTAGAAAATAAAGCCGCCGTACTCAATAGCGTAAAACAGCTGTTACATAGCGCAGCTGCTCAAGTAAAGGCTAGTAAAGGGGGATCTCAATTACGGATAGTAATCGACGTAGACCCTTACTAATACTTGCTTTCTACCTCTGCAAAGCTTAAATTTGAATATTAAAATCAAGCTCAACCTACACATGAAAAATTTATCTATCTCATTACTTATTGTATTCCTTGGACTTAGTCTCTGTTTTTCTTGCGGTTCTGCTACTGGTGGTGATGCCCAGATAGATGGAGAAGATATGCTTGTCCAAAAGAAGGCAAAGAATAATCCAACTGAAAAGCTTTCAAAAGAGGAGGTATTAGAAAGAATGAATAATGCAAATAAGAACCGAAGCAAGGTAGACCCTAGCATAGAAGAAATGGTTGCTAGAAAGAAAAGTCAAGGCGGTAAGATAGGCGCCGATCAAGCGGAGCAATCTTCTAGAGAGGTTCGTCGCAAATATGAAGAGGTAAAAGATGTACCTCCTACTGCAAAGCAAAAGCAAATAGGAAATAATATATGTGCTTGCTTAAACAAAAATCCACTTTTTTCATCTCTTTCGAAGACAAAATCTGCTAAGGATTTAATAAAAAAAGCTGGTGAGGATAAGGATAAAGAAGTTAAAGCACTTCAAGATTGTTATAACAACAATATGGTTCCAGCCATTAGCAAACTAGGAGATGAAGCTGGAATCTTCGCAATGAAGTCTCGTACTTTTCTAAATAAAAAATGCTTAGATGGTACCGATAATTTCTGGATCAACGTGGGTGCCTACCTTGTCCGTAACAAGAAAAAAGCCGAGGTAGAAATCAACATGCCAGAGGTAGAAAACGGTATGCTCCTCCCTCCGACTACAAATTAGTAGAATTTTCGAGCAGGATATTTCCAAAGAATATTCCACTTTACCTTGCCTAATTATCAATAGACTTTATTTACTTTTGGTTCTATACTTATGAATGGGGCCTTAGCTCAGTTGGCTAGAGCGTTTGACTGGCAGTCAAGAGGTCAGGGGTTCGACTCCCCTAGGCTCCACATAATACAAAAAGGACAATACTGCCACGGCCAAATATTGCTGAAAATAAAGTAGCCAGTTTTGAAAAGCTACACGCACAAGTCCAGCAACATTTTTTAACATTCATTTTCTCCTGATATTTTTTCGATGAGATTTCACTGTCTATGAAGATATGCAAAGCTGAGTAGCTATCTCATGAGTAGAATACTCCGCTACAATGAGCTGAATAATTTGAAGTCCTCGTTCTGAAATTTTACAATTAATTTTTTGGTTGACTGGTTTCATAATTATTGGTTTTTACTTTTACGGTAGTTATATCCATACAGACAGGTTTGTATTACCTTCCATATGAAACAATGGTTATGAACGGTAGAATAATTGGCATGAACAGTGAACCAAGGTGCATGAACGGTAAACACAATAATTAATAGTCTATAGATTATTTGTCACGGATATCATAGGATTTAGCTGGCTTTTATATGCAGAATGGCAAGTAAGAGCCCGACACACTCAATAAGACACACTCGACAATAGACTGTCACAAATTTAAAAGTCGGATTACCCTGAATATCTGTTCTTAACATTAATCCATGAATCTTATTTTTTTTGCTTAACTTTCACAATAACGCTAAATGACAAATGACAAACCCTTTTAATATTCTTGTTGTAGAAGACGAAATACTCTTCGCCAATAAGCTGGAAATGCAAATAGATAAACTTGGACACCATCTCGTAGGTACTGTCGACAATAGCGATGATGCACTGAAACTAATTGAAACCTACCATATTGATCTTATCCTGATGGATATTTTCATCAATGGCCAATACGATGGAGTCGAACTGGCAAATATGATCCAGCAACGAAAAGACATCGCCATATTATATATAACTTCTCAGCAAGACAATATGAGCTTTAAGCGAGCCGCCCGAACTGACCCTGTTGGCTATTTGCTAAAACCATTTACGGATATACAGCTCCAAAGATCTATCGAACTGGCGTTGGGAAAACTGGTTCCTGGTGAGTTAGATACAATGGCAGAAGGAGAAAAAGTAGACATAAAGCAAAGTGGTCTTTTCATAAGGAAGAACCAAAAAATAATAAATGTAAATTTTGAGAATATTTTCTATTTGAAGTCAGACGGTAGATATTGCCGTGTACATACAGCGTCCGATATGTACCTGATACGATCACCGATGAAGGATATCATAAAACGTTTGCCCGAAGGAGACTTTATTAAATGCCATAGGAGTTACCTTATCAATATCCACAAAATAAAAAGTTTGGACTTGGATAATGACTATGTGATACTTCACGAAATGAAAGTGCCGATGTCTAGGCGTGAAAGAGAAAATCTTTTAAAGAAACTCGATTTTTTAATTTGAAGGAATCGCAAAACTAAACGTGCTGCCTTCTCCCTCTTTACTTTTTACATAGATTGTTCCTTTGTTTAGCTCCACTAAATCCTTGCAAAGGATCAAACCTAATCCCGTACCACGCTCACCAGCGGTACCTTGTTGACTTTTCTTTTCCAAGGAAAATAATTTGGATACTTTTTCGACGCTCATACCTACTCCTTGATCTTGAATTTCAACATGTACTTTTCCATTATTCTTTAGAGCAAGAATACTGATCTCGCTATTGCGATTGCTAAATTTTATCGCATTGCTAATCAGATTTCTTAGTATGGTACTAAAACTCGAAACGTCTGCGTAGATTTCTAAATCACTAGGGATGTTAGTGACGAAGGAAATATTTTTCAACTGCACATTGGCTTGCATCAATTCTGCAATTTCATTCCAAGCCTGTAGTACATTTATTTTTTCTGGATGATAGGGGATGCTATTAGTTTGAATTAGTGCCCAGTTTAAAAGATTATCTAATAATGAATTAAGATGTCTTGCTGTCTTTCCAACTAGTCCGCCTAATGCGGTTAACTTAACCGTATCTTCTTTTTTTAGGAAATAGTCCATTTGCTCATCTACACTTTCCAATGCTATGATGGGACTACGAATATCATGCGCGATAATTCCAAAAAATCTATCTTTTGTCTGATTGAGTTCTGTCAATTGATCGTTCTGTAAAACCAATTTTCTTCTTACTTTCTGTAGTTGGATAAAGAGGTAAGACCCTATCCCAATAATTAAAAACAAAAGGATGGATACGATCGACCAGAACCGAATCCTAGCCGCAGACTTTTCTTTACCTGCTTCTAGTTTAGTGATTTCTTTTTCTTTCTCGGCTGTCTCATACTTTGTTTCCCAATCTGCGATGGCTGTTGTTCTTTCTTTTGAAAACAAACTGTCTTTTAAGGCCAAGTGCTCACTAAGCACCTCTACGTTTGACTTGTAATCCTTATTTTTGAGGTAGAGATGATTCAAACCAAGGAGACAAGCTTCTTTGTTTTCAAAATTGCCCGTATCGTCTGCTATTTTTTTTGCTTCTAATAAATATGTCTTAATGGTATTGTCGGTTAATTCCAGACTTTCTAATGATGATGAAGATTTATCTGAGTTAATGTCTTTTAATTGCAAGTAAGTTGTCGCAATATAAGTGAGCGCTCCGCTTTGATAAGAAACATTCTTTGTTTCCCTGGCAATAAGTAGTGCGTCAGAAAAGTATTTGAGACCTTTTCCAAAATCTTTTAATTTGACGTAATCTTCTCCTAGATTGAGATAGCATAAGGCAACTCCATTTTTATCTTTGCTTTCTTCCGCCATCCTCAGAGAATTTAGATGATAATAAAGCGCACTATCTATTTGATTCATTTCATGAAATCCGCTTCCGATTTTCAATTCACATAGTCGAATTAGTTTGGGATACTCAATCTTCAATGCTAATTTTTGTGATTTTCTAAAATTCTCGATAGCATCTGGATAGAGTTTCATATTGGCTTTGATAGATCCAATATTATGATGCGCCAATGCTATCCCACGCTCGTTTCCTAATTTTTCTTTTATCTTCAGTGATTTTACATAATAGGATAAAGCACCTTCGATATTACCTGTGAGTTGATCTATATTCCCAAGATTGTTGTATGCTTTTGCCAAAGATTCATCTTCTTTATCTTTCAGCGCGATATCTATAAGACGAGCGTAGGTAAGTCTCGCTGAGTCGTATTTTCCAAGCGCTCGATATACACGACCTCGGGAATTAAGTGACATGAGATAGTCTTTACTCCCTGCCTTTCCTAAGGTATATTTTTCAGAATTATCTAAAAGTTTAAGAGCGTCTTCATAATTACCCGATTGGCGTTCTATACCTGCTAAATTTAATAATGCTTTTCCAATGATCACATTTTCTTCTGAACCTTCTAATAAGATAAGTACTTCTTCTAATAATTCTTTTTGCTTTTCTGCATTTCTCTCTGATGCAAATGCCATTGCCATTCCGTACTTTGCCATCGCCTGATACTTGATACTATTAAGCTGACTTGCGAGTACAAGGAGTTTATTGAATTGGATTCTTGCCGCCTCTATATCATTAAGCTTTATAAACGTCAAACCAGCTGCACTGTATAGTTCGCCCAATTGGTCTGCTTGGTTTTGCTTTTTCGTAGTGCCAATTCCTTTGGCCAACAGAAATTCAACCTCCGACTTGTCATCGAAGTCAAAGGTCTTGATCGCAGAAATAATAAGTTTGAGTTTGGAGGAGTCGACTTTCTCATTCTGTATAAGTTGCAGAACTGAATCTTGATTGACTGTAGTTTGGCAACTGGAAAGATAAGCGTAGCCCAAAAGCATAGCAGCTATGCTCCATTGTAAATACAATTTCATTTATACTTGGTTGTTTTGGTGTTAGGTTGAGCTAAAGATAGTAATTAAGTAAGTCAACTTTTCAATTCCATTATAAATTATTTCATGAATGATATTTAATTTCTATCATCTTTCCCTACATAGCTAGAGTAAGTATACTGTGATTATTTCAATGCCTTATTCATTTTAGATTTTAAGTGATGCATTAGATTAGTATCTTTTTTGAAAAAAAAATAAGTCTTCTCTTGGGCGCTTAGATCTGGCTATCCGTTTGTACTTAGCGCCCTATCCTGCAGTTATGCATAGTCGTCTTTTGTCTCTCCTGTCGTCGAGCCTGCAAGTCTACTTGCATCACTATGCAGCCTAGTACACTGCGTATCACTTCTATCCAGAGCGCAAAGATTTTTTTCGCTTGAAGTGGTCTATTTGAAAATGAATGGAAGCGAAAGAGAGAAAATGCAATACCCTCGCGACGTACCGCAGGTGCCAAAGCACTGCAAGCCAGCGGCGCGTAGAGGTGAGGGACTGAAGCGGTATCGCGTTCCGATGGCAATTGGAAACATCGCGGTAGTAGTGGAAGCCCCGACGCCGTCCATCCTTTCATGGACTGGCGGCACCCCCAAAATATCCTATTGGTCAAAACGCTTATAATAATCCTTAATCCACTGATCTATTCCTTAGATTTCTGACTATATTTGCAGCATAAAAATTCACCTATTCAATACGTCAAATTATGGATACTGCTACCGATAATAAAAAGTCAATATCAATACAAGCTGCTGATAATATACGGATGCTCTCTGCCGCGATGGTAGAAAAAGCGAAATCTGGTCACCCAGGTGGACCAATGGGGGGCGCTGATTTTATGCATATTTTGTATTCAGAGTTTTTGCAATACGATCCTGCTGATATGGCTTGGCCGTTGCGTGATCGATTCTTTTTGGATGCGGGCCATATGTCGGCGATGTTATATGCTACGCAAACTCTACTCGGAAACTATACCCTAGAGGATATCCAAAACTTTAGACAATGGGGAAGCCCTACACCTGGTCATCCTGAAGTAGATGTGCAGAGAGGAATAGAAAATACTTCTGGACCACTAGGATTAGGACATGCTTTCGGAGCTGGTGCTGCGGTGGCGGAACAGTTCATGGTTGCACGATTTGGTGAGGCTGCTGGACACATGACGTATATGTACATCTCGGATGGAGGCGTACAGGAAGAAATATCACAAGGGGTAGGTCGAATAGCAGGTCACCTCGGACTAGGTAAAATAGTAATGTTTTATGATGCGAATGATATCCAATTGTCTACCATCGTAGATGAGGTGACGGGTGAGGATACGGCGATGAAATATCAAGCTTGGGGATGGCATACGATCACCATCGACGGTAATGATCACGATGCGATACGCAAGGCAATCCAATCGGGAATAGATGATAAAGACCGTCCAACGATCATCATCGGTAAGACGATCATGGGTAAAGGTGTAGTGAATGATGCAGGAGAAGCATATGAGGGGGAAGTGGAATTGCACGGTAAGCCACTCGGTAAATCGAATGCCTCTTATGCGAATACGATAGCCAACCTAGGTGGTAATCCTGATGCGCCGTTTGAGGTCATGGAGGAAGTTGCGGCACACTATAAAGAAGTATTAGAAAATAAAAAGAAAGCTGCTGGCGAACGGAAGGCGGAATGGAATAAGTGGTCAGATGCTAATCCTGCTTTGGCACAAAAGTTTGCGGACTTTCATGCTAAGAAATTGGATCATCTAGATTGGGATGGTTTTGAGCAGGTAAAAAATAAAGCTACAAGGGATGCATCTGGCGCAGTACTTTCTATGCTTGGTGACAAGCTGGATAACCTAGTGGTAATGAGTGCGGATCTATGCAATAGTGATAAGACAGAAAACTACTTGAAAAAAACGACTGCCTTTGAGCGTGGAGATTTTAGTGGTAAGTTTATGCAGGCTGGAGTTTCAGAATTAACGATGGCTGCGATGGCGACGGGTATAGGACTTCATGGTGGTGTGATCGCCGCTTGTGCCACGTTCTTTGCATTTTCTGATTATATGAAGCCAGCAATCAGGGTTGCTGCATTGATGGAGACACAAGTAATATTCTTGTGGACGCATGATGCATTCCGTGTTGGTGAAGATGGCCCTACGCACCAGCCGATTGAGCAGGAAGCGCAGTTGCGTTTGTTAGAAAAATTACAAAATCACTCTGGTGGAAATGCACTGCTTGCTTTGCGTCCATGTGATGGAGATGAGACAACTATAGCTTGGAAGATGGCTCTAGAAAATAGTGCTACACCTACGGGAATGATTCTTTCTCGTCAGGGAGTAATGGATATTGCAGTAGAGAATAGATACGACAATGCGAAGCACGCTGAAAAGGGTGCATATATAGTAACGGAAGATGAAGGCGAGTTGGACATCATACTCGTTGGAAATGGCTCGGAAGTGTCGACTTTATTTGAGGGCATGCAAATGTTGAGAGAGAAGCAAAACCTGAAAGTACGTTTGGTTTCTGCTCCATCAGAAGGTTTGTTCCGCAAGCAGACTCCTGCTTATCAGGCATCCGTACTGCCGTTTGATATTCCAGTTTTTGGATTAACTGCTGGTCTGTCGGTTACGCTTGAGGGGCTAGTCGGTCATCAAGGTATGGTGCATGGATTGAACCACTTTGGGTACTCTGCTCCTTACACAGTGCTGGACGAGAAGTTTGGTTTTACTGCGGAGAGTGTATATGATAAGGTGATGGAATTTTTAAAGGATTAGATTTTTTAAAGGCGTTTTTTGTTTAATTATTTTAGATGGAAAACTTCGAACTTGAATAAAAAAAAGCCCAGCACTTTGTGCTGGGCTTTTTTTTTACTGAAAGTCTTGACTATCCTCTCACCACCCCCAAAACGGGAGCACCTCCCCCTTTTTGAAAACACTTCGCTCCACTGCGTCCAATTCTAAAAAACCATCCGCTTGAATTAGGTTAACAAAATCACCAGAACCATTGCCAGTATGTGGATGCGCAATATCAAATCCCCCAGGCGTATTCTCAAGGCTGACTTGTAACATGTAAAGTAGCGCAGGCTTGAAAGAATAATCTTCGCCCAAAATTACTTGCCTAGTCGTGCCAGGTGACAATCCCAAACACTGTCTCAAATAAGGCTTGACGTAGCGTAACGTACACATGTAGGAAGAGACTGGATTGCCAGGCAGCGCAAACACGACTTTCCCTTCCCCCGAGGTCCCAAACCAAAAAGGCTTTCCAGGTCTTTGAGCCACCTTGTGAAATCGTTTCTTAACCCCTACTGCCTCCAAAGCGGCAGGCACAAAATCAAACTTGCCTTTGGAAACACCACCGCTGATAATCACTACTGCGTGGTGCGCAAGTATTTCTTTAAGTGTTGTCTCCAGTGCAGACTGGGTATCTATCACGTGATACCTTTTACTGTCTATCTGCATCTCTTTCAGAGCAGCTTGAATCGCATAGCTATTAGAAGTTCTGATCTGATGTGCAAGTGGTGTCCGATCTATTTCTACTAGTTCGTCCCCTGTGGTCAGTATCGCAACCGTTTTTACCGAACGTACTTTTAATTGAGACTTGCCTACTGTTGCTGCTACTGCGATAGCATTAGCAGAGATCAACTCTCCAGCTTTCATTAGCACAGATCCTTTAGGTCTATCGCTTGCACGACGATGTACATTTTGTCCTTGCTTGAGTTGATCAATATTTATAGTAGCAGTTTTATCGTTTATTACTATGTCTTCATAGCGGATTACAGTATCCGTACCTGCGGGGAGCACTGCACCCGTCATTACCTCTATTGCATTTTTAGAATTATTCAGCTTGAGCCGAGCGGCACCTGCAGCAGCAAGGCCTTCGATAGGAAATATTTTTTGTCCCTTAGCAAAGGTTGAAAAAGCAATAGCTATCCCATCCATGGTCACCCGATCATAAGGCGGAAAATCTCTATCCGCCAATAATGGCTCGTCAGCAACTTTTCCAAGTGCATCCATCAGAGAAATGGATTGCGTAATCGAGCTCCCCTTTTGAGCGAGGACGATTTTCATTGCTTCTTGTGCTGAAATCATAATGTCTGTATATATTAACCTCCTATGGATGCCATGGACTCGGTAATAGCATTTGACCTATTTGCCTCCGCTGCGAAACCGTCTACCGCTTTCAAACCGATGGCTTCTTTTACAGAAGTCAGCAATTGTAGATCTGTTGCACCTGCTCTCATCAAGTCGCGCAAACTAAAAGTCCCCTTATCATAAAGACAAGTTTTCAAAATCCCTTTTGGAGTTAATCGAATGCGATTGCAAGTCCCGCAGAAAGTTCTGGAGTAGGCTGCGATGATGCCCACCTTACCTTGAAATCCTGGTATCTCATAATTTGCAGAAGTACTGTACGCTGGATCAGTTACCTTCTGTACTGTTGGAAACGCCGCTCGAATATGATGCAAAATGCGAACATGATTCCAGTGCTCCAAACTGTCTCTCTCAGAACCATTGAAAGGCATCTCTTCAATAAAGCGGATATCTATCGGCTTCTCTTGAGCAAGCTCTACCAGTGGAATGATATCCGCTATATTATGCGCCGCCATTACCACGGCATTTATTTTGGTTGTGATTCCCTGCTCTATAAGGGCATCTAGTGTCCCCATCACTTTAGGCAAAAGATCTCTGCGCGTGATGGCTAAAAAGCGCTCCCTATCCAAAGTATCCAAACTCAGATTGACTGAACTTATACCCAATTCCTTGAGCTGACATACAATATCTGTGCTTAGTGTCCCATTTGTCGTCAAATGCAATTCTTCTAGCTGAGGTATTTTCACTAGATCTCTCAAAAAATAGATCAAGTCTTTACGGATGAATGGCTCCCCACCCGTAATCCGAATCTTGCGCACCCCCTGCTTTACGAGCAACTCACATATACGCAGCATCTCTTCAAAAGAAAGCAAATCTTTCTTGGATAAGAAGTCAATCCCCTCCGCAGGCATACAGTAGAAACAACGCAAATTGCAACGGTCTGTCACCGCTAAGCGCAAATAATTTACCTCCCTACCGTGCTGATCTACTAACATTCAATAAATATAGTCATTCAAAGGATAAGTTAAACTTTTTGTATTCAATAATAATTGTATTTTCTTTGCAGTATAACACTATAACATATCACTAAATTTACTCACTTTGAACAACTTACGTCTATACATACTCCTTTTCGCTTTCATCACTATAGCTCAGACGGCTTTTAGCCAGACGACCTATTTTACCCGAGTCGGTCATGTGCGCGTCAATGCCTACAGTGACTTGATGGATATGGAGGCCGACAACTACCAGATAGCAGCTACTTTCAATCCTGTAGATGGCAGCCTCAAGTTTCAAGGTCTACTCAAGTCTTTTGTCTTTGACCTTGGTCTAGCCGACAGAATTATAAGTGATAAGCGGATCAATGTCGTTGAGAAACCAAAGATTCTATACGAGGGCCGGGTAGTCAACTTTAAGCAATTAGACCTGTCCAAACCAGGGGAGTACAAAATAGTGGTAAAGGGCAATTTGTATATCTGGGGCTATAAGCGCGTTACTGGCACTACGGGTACATTAGTCGTCGAGAAGGATGGCACTATCCGCAGCAAAGCAAAGTTCAAAATGACTATAGAGGAAGAAAGTGTTGCTAAGATCAACGAACTGATGAAAAAGTATTTGCCTTCAGTTCTTAATATCAATGCCGATAAATTGGGTTTGTCAAGAGACTTTTTTATTGAGGCGAACATGGATTTGAAACCGTTAATAAGACCATAAACGAATATGAAAAAATTACTTTGGGGATTGCTAATCCTCCTATTACTATTAGCCGCTGGTGGATTCTATGTCTTCAATATGTCTGGTGACTCTGTTGCTAAGAAAGACGCTGACCATAGCCTACAAGCTAGTGCGCTATATGCAGAATACAGTGCTAATGAGCAAGGCTCTAATAAAAAATACATCGGAAAGACTATAGAGCTTTCAGGTACTATTAGTGAATTATCCAAAGACCAGGAAGGTGCTACCGTTCTCATGTTCACAGAGCCAGGCGAGATGGAAGGCGTAATGTGTACGCTCGAAAAATCCGAAGATACTGCTGATCTTTCCGTTGGCAAAACTGTTACAGTAAAAGGACAATGCACTGGTATGTTAGAAATGACAGGTGTAGTACTTAATAAAAGTGTCTTAGTCGAATAATTATAGGGGCATGCCCACTTACAGAGAAAGGGAAGATAGACAAGAGTCTACTTTCCCTTTTTCTGTAAGGGTCGGGCTCTGTCGTACGCCACGTTCGTTCTGGCCTCACTTGGCGCTAGCCAACTCCACCAAGCTTATCAGTGAGTCTCCTCCCGCTGGTCGGCTACTTTCGATCCCTCATGCAAAAGAAATCGTTCATAACATCACAATAAATCGTCATGCTTAAATTACCACTTCGATGGTATTGTAGACAAGTCTGATATAGCGCAACTTTGTATCAACGGATCTGAACAGTCCACAACTACTCACTCACACTTTCCTCCTAGCATACTTGGACAAATAACAAGCACTCATTTTGGGTATAGTCAATGCTATGCCTAAATCACTCACTTTTCTTAACCGATTGAACTCATGTTTGTGCATTTAAAGTATATCCAGCTTTTCATTTTGCTAGTAATGACTACAAGTCTTACTACTGCAGATGTGGAGTTACCTATATTAGAAATACAGACAGGTAGCATCAATCAAAGTACGCTTACTCCAGATGGCAAGTCAGTCTTATTGACATCTGGTTCACAAATTTTAGTTTGGGACATTTACAAAAAACAAATTTTGCAGCGCTATCACGGCGCAAACTCAGATGTAGTATGTATGAGCCTTTCGAAAGATGGGTCCATGCTTGCTGCCGGGTTTTCTTCTGGTGAGATCACCATCTGGGATGCGTTGTCTTTTGAGGTACTCCAACAATTCTTTGCGCACAATCACAAAATAACTGCTATACATATAAACACCAACAACGCTCACCTTGCGAGTGGAGACGAAACTGGTTTAGTTAAATCGTGGGATACTAATACGGCAAATCTCCTCTTTGAGCATAATGGCCATACTAATCAAATCAATAGTTTGGATACTAGCCCAGATGGTCAGTTTTTATTGTCTGCAGGAGAAGATCAGTTAGCCATGCTCTGGTCATTTGATCAACCTGAAAGAGTGCAAAAATTAATGGGTCATCTATCTACCATTAATTCCGTAAAGTTCCTAAATGATACCACAGCGCTTACTGGCTCCGACGATAAGACTATTTCCGCTTGGGATATTCAGTCTGGTGAAATAGTACATACGCTGGTCGGCCATAAAAGCAATATCATCGGAATTGCCAATATACCCAATCAAAATAAATTTATCAGCATGTCTCAAGATCAACAAGCGATAGTCTGGGATACCAAAACGATGAAAGAAGTAGATCGCTTTGACAATAAAGATCAATTGGTAATGCAAATGTCTTTACAAGGAAATCAAATATTAAAGCTGCATAAAGATCATAGTCATTCGCTGTGGAATCTAGCAGAGCAGAAAAAGACCGATTCTTTTAAGATACAGGATTCTCCTATATTAACTGCTAAAGTTTGCCGTACACAGAATACTATTGTTTCTGGAAACGAGGCTGGTTATATAAAAATAAATATGCTCTCCAATGGAGACTTGATCAAATATTTTCCAGCCCATGAAAAGGCAATTAACCACCTAGCAGTTTCGGCTGACGGAACAATTTTAGCAACAGCATCTGATGATAAGCTGGTCAAACTTTGGGATATCCAATCTGGAGAACTTCTTAGAACACTACAAGGTCATAAAGGAGATGTATTATCTATTGCATTTTCTCCAGAAGGAAGGTTTCTCTACTCTGCTGGAAAAGACAAAATGATCAAATGGTGGAATTTTACTTCTGGAATAGAAATTAATTCTTTCAAAGCGCACAGTGATGATATTACTAAGCTAATAGCGCTTGCAGATAATAGAGTACTTTCTGTAAGTAAAGATCGTACTATGCGTATCCACCTAGCAGAAAAAGGTATTCTAGAAAATGAGATTGGTATACACCGTCACGCTATTTCTTCCGCTACATTAGCAACTAAAGACAGCCTACTATATATTGGAGATGAAGTTGGCAATGTGGCTAGTTATCATATAGGTCAAAATTCATTAACATCTCAAGTAAAGATTCATACGGCTGCTGTCAGTGCGATTAATATCACTGACGATCATGCCTATCTATTATCCTCTTCTGCTGATAAGACTTCTTGTCTTTTTCATTTGCCCTCTGAATCTATGGAGCAAACTTTTAGTGGTCATTCTGCGCCTTTAAGCTATTGTTCCTTTGGTCAAGATGAAAAGACTATCGTAACTACTTCATTGGATTCACAGATCAAAGTTTGGTCTATTCAGGAGTTGGTACAACGATAGGGAAAGGGAATTATTAATTTTCAATTAGCAATTAGCAATGATCAATTTTTAATGATCAATTTTTAATGATCAATTGGCAATTGCACCTGGCACTTTGTAAAATTGCACATGGTAACATTGCACATTGCACATTAAAACATTAATCATTGCACATTGTAAAATCGCACATTGTAAAATTGCACATTAAAACATTGATCATTGCACTTTGTAAAATCGCACACTGTAAAATTGCACATTAAAACATTGATCATTGCACTTTGTAAAATTGTAAATGGTAACATGGCACATTAATAATTGCACATTGTAACATTGCACATTGCACATTAAAACATTGCACATTAAAACATTGTACATTGCAATATTGCACATTAAAACATTGATCATTAAAACATTGCACATTAAAACATTGATCATTGATCATTAAGCCGCGGAGGCGAAAGCTGGAGCTCGACAAGCGGAGCGCGCTAGGGATAAGCGGTAGTAGCGGCATTAAAAAAGCCACTTTTTTTTCCAAGTGGCTTTTTTGATATAGCGGATGGCGCGGTGCCGTTCCGCTTTTTCAGCGGAATCGGGATAGCCCCAAAATATAATTAGAGATGTCCAGAACTGCGAATTAATAATTCACAATTCAACGTTCACAATTAATTTACACTTCGTTTTCTTGACCGAGTACAGCTGCTACATACATTCTATTCATATCAGCGATGTTTTCAAGAGAAATTTCTTTCGGACATTCGACTTCGCAGGCACCAGTATTAGAACAAGCTCCGAATCCTTCTTCATCCATCTGATTGACCATCGCGCGTACTCTTCTCGATGCTTCCACTTGACCTTGTGGTAATTTTGCGAGGTGATTGACTTTGGCTGCGGTAAATAACATAGCAGATGCATTTGGACAAGCTGCCACGCAAGCGCCACATCCGATACAAGTCGCTGCATCCATTGCCTCTGCTGAAGCATCCTTTTCTATGGGGATCGCATTCGCATCTTGAGCCTGACCCGTATTGACAGAGATATATCCACCTGCCTGAATAATGTGATCGAAAGCTGAACGGTCTACTACCAGATCCTTGATCACTGGAAATGCAGATGCACGCCAAGGCTCGATGACAATAACGTCGCCGTCATTGAACTCACGCATATGTAACTGGCAAACAGTAGTACCCTTGAGTGGACCGTGTGGCTTACCGTTGATCACCATATTACATGAGCCACAAATACCTTCACGGCAATCATGCTCAAATGCAACAGGCTCCGTCTTGTTAGACACCAATCTCTCATTCAGCACATCCATCATCTCTAAAAAAGACATGTGTTCGCTGGCTACGATTTGGTGGTTTTCAAAACTACCTTTATGATCTTTACTTTTCTGTCTCCAAACTTTAAGCGTGAGCTTCATATTATATATTTTAAAAATTACGACACACAATATTGCCGTAAATGTGTAACACTATTTGTATGATCTTGTTTTGAGTTCGACGTTTTCAAACTCGAGATTTTCTTTGTGTAGAATGGGCTGTTCATCGTTCCATTCCCATGCAGCTACGTAAGTATAGTCTTCATCATTTCTAACAGCTTCGCCTTCCGCAGATGCATATTCTTCTCGGAAGTGACCACCACAGGATTCATTTCTATCCAGGGCATCGACCATCAGTAACTCTCCCAGTTCCATAAAATCTGCTACCCGAAGTGCTTTTTCCAATTCTGGATTGTACTCATTACTCGTACCAGGTACGAACAAATCGGCGTAAAATTCTTTACGCAAATCTCTGATGAGCCCTCTTCCTTTATTCAAACCTTCAGCACTACGAGACATCCCGCAATACTCCCAAACGATAGCTCCTAAACGACGGTGAAAACTCTCTACTGACTGAGTACCTTTGATATTAATTAAGCGATCAATTCTTGCTTGAGATTCTTTTAAAGCTGTTTCGAACTCTGGTGTTTCATTGCTGATACGTGGCGTACGAATTTCGTTGGATAGAAACTGACCAATGGTATATGGTAAGACGAAATAGCCATCCGCTAGACCTTGCATCAAAGCAGATGCACCTAAACGGTTCGCTCCATGATCAGAGAAATTACACTCTCCCAAAGCAAATAAACCTGGAACGTTTGTTTCTAAATTGTAATCTACCCAAAGACCTCCCATAGTATAATGTACCGCTGGATAAATTTTCATCGGTAGTTCATATGGATTCTCTCCTGTGATTTTGAGATACATATCAAAAAGGTTACCGTACTTAGCAGCGATCACTTCTTCTCCTAGTTTAGTGATGACACTTTTACCAGGGTTGTGAATACCTTTTGAATGCGCCTCGCTCTTACCATATCTTTCGATCGCAGCTGCAAAATCAAGATATACCCCAAGACCAGTGGCAACGACTCCTTTTCCTTCATCGCATGCCACCTTCGCTGCACGTGATGCCACATCTCTAGGAACTAAATTTCCGAATGCAGGATATCTTCTCTCTAAATAATAATCTCTGTCCTCTTCTGGAATGTCAAGCGCATTTTTGAGCCCCTTACGCACGGCTTCCGCATCTTCTACTTTTTTGGGTACCCAGATACGACCATCATTACGTAGACTCTCAGACATGAGGGTCAGTTTGGACTGATAGTCGCCAGACTGTGGAATACAGGTTGGGTGTATTTGTGTATAACAAGGATTCGCCATGAGCGCTCCTTTTTGTACCGCTCTCCAAGCTGCGGTAACGTTGCAACCCATAGCATTGGTTGAAAGATAAAATACATTTCCATATCCTCCAGTGCCTAAAACTACACAGTGTGCAGAATGCTTGATCAATTCTCCAGTCAATAAATTCCGTGCAATAATACCTCTTGCTTTGCCGTCTACTTTTACTAAGTCAACCATCTCGTGACGGTTGTACATGGTAACATTACCAAGCGCAATCTGCCTTGACAATGCAGAATAAGCGCCCAGTAAAAGTTGCTGACCTGTTTGTCCTTTAGCGTAAAAAGTACGAGACACTTGCACCCCACCAAATGAACGGTTGGCTAATAGTCCTCCATACTCTCTTGCTAATGGTACACCCTGGGCTACTGCCTGATCTATAATATTGACACTCACTTCTGCGAGACGATGAACGTTGGCCTCACGAGATCTGTAATCCCCTCCTTTAATAGTATCATAAAATAGACGGTAGATACTGTCCCCATCATTTTGATAATTTTTAGCCGCATTGATTCCTCCCTGTGCAGCAATACTATGTGCGCGACGAGGACTATCATGAAAAGTAAAAGCTTTGACGTTATAGCCGAGTTCTCCTAATGTAGCTGCTGCTGATGCACCCGCCAATCCTGTACCCACGACAATAATGTCGATACGTCTCTTATTATTTGGGGCAACCAAATTCATGGTTCCACGGTACTTACTCCATTTCTCTCCTAGGTCACCTTTCGGTATTTTTGGATCTAAATTTATCATATTGATCTAAGCGTTATAATTATTTCAGAATTTCGTTTCTATCCTTTGAGATGTACCATGTACATCCATATAGGTATGATAGCAAAACCTAGCGGAATCAATACAGAGTATATCGTCCCAACTCCCTTTATAATCGGAGTATACTTTTTATGATTGAGTCCTAAGGATTGGAACGAGGACTGGAATCCATGCGAAAGGTGTAAGCCAATCACTATCATCGATACCACATAAAATATCACAAAGAAAATATTTGTGTAAGCCTCCGACACTGTAGCATACAGATTATTCATCTCTACGCCATCATACGTAACCATCGGAATTGTACCTAACTTCATTTTGAACCAAAACTGATAGAGATGGATCAATAAAAAGACAGTTATAATAGTTCCTAGAGTAGCCATATTACTAGAGGCCCAAGATGTATTTCGCGAAGGCACAGCATAACGAGACCCTTTAGCACTTTTATTAGTATACCAAATGACAAACCCCTGAATAATATGCAACAGAATAAAAAGGTATAAGCCATAGGAAGTCCCCTTTATGACTGGATTTGTGGTCATGAATTTTGCGTACACGTTAAACGATTCTCCATCATCTCCCGCCAGCAACTGCAAGTTTCCAATAAGATGGACAAGTAAAAACGATATCAAAAATAAGCCAGTGAGACTCATGATTAACTTTTTTCCTAAGGAAGAAGTTAGAAAATTGATAATCCACTTCATAGTTCTATTTGATTTTTCTGATCTTAATTCATTTGTAGTTGTACGTGCAAAATAGCCGCAGAACACAAACAAATTTAAATAATTAACATGTAGTAAGCAGACTTGGTTAACTATTTAGAATTAATCTAAAGAAGTTAATATTTTACCTAAAGGTGTGAATACAGTATATTTGCAGCAAAAAAGATGAATACCGTGGAACCACAAAGAGAAACACACTTCTTAGATTATATAGAGATATACCCAGAAATAGAGCCACCAGTCACACTTACAGATGATAGTCAGGTCGCATTCAGCAAGTATAACAAGCAATTTAAGCCCATAATGATAGATAAATACCTATCTATGAGCGAAAAAGGAGCAATAGATGAGTTTACTGAATTCGTACCATGTCTAAAAATTCCAAACACTAAGGACTTTTATGCCGTAATATACTGGAAAGCAAGTTTGATGAACTATCAATATATTCTCGTAACTTACGACAAATCAGGTATGCTCGTCGATAAAGCAATTATCGCAGGTACCTCCTCTCCCAATGGTGAGGATCTCGTGCGTTCAGTAGCAAGTATAGATGAAGATTGGATCATCACTATTGTTTCAGGAGCAGCGATCCAAGCTAAGACCGAATACAATCCAAAATCGAGTAAGGCATTTACCTTAGAAATATTAGAAGGAGGAAAAATTATTTCCTCTGAATAAGCAGAAATTTATAAATACCCATGAGTAAAAATAAGAAGCCGTTTAAAGGCAAAAAAATAACTAATGCTGAACTACAGCAGCGGATCATACAACTATTCAAAAAAAATCCGGACAAAAAATTCAGTCCCAAACAGATAGGAATCAATCTGCGAATAGGAAATAATAAAGATTCCATCAATGCTGCGTTACAGCATTTAAAGGAAAAAGGCTTACTAAAGCATCGACCTACCCCGAAATTTAAACTTAAACCTAAAGGGCTTTTAGCCTTGAAGAAAACATTGACAGGCACCCTCGATATGACTCGAACTGGGTCCGCCTATATGGTCACGGACGACCATACGGATGACATATACATCCCTGCAAAGCGTATGAATGGTGCCTTGCATGGCGATACGGTTAAGGCAAGAGCCTTCTACCCTAAGAATAGAAAAAAACCAGAAGGCGAAGTAATCAGTGTACTTGAAAGAGCAAACGATATTTTTATAGGCACAGTGAATATTACGCGTAAATATGCGATGGTCATTCCTGATAATCCGCGAATGGCATTTGATATTTACATTAATAATAAATCTCTCAGAGAAGCAAAAGATGGGGAAAAGGTAGTTGTCAAAATAGTAGAATGGCCAACCAAATCAAAACCTACCCCTACTGGAGAAATCACTACTGTCCTTGGTAAAACGGGCTCAAGTGATATCGAGATGAAGTCTATCTTGATCAATAATGGTTTTCCATTAGAGTTTCCTGCTGAGGTGATGAAAGAAGCAAGAAAACTTAAAGCTAAGATTACGCCTCAAGAAGTTGACCGTAGACTGGATATACGCGATGTAACGACGTTGACAATTGATCCACTAGATGCTAGAGATTTTGATGATGCTTTGTCTATTCGTCTTCTTGATGATGGCGTTTTAGAAATAGGCGTTCATATCGCTGACGTAACGCACTTTGTGAAACCTAAAACAGAATTGGATAAAGAAGCCTTCAAAAGAGCAACATCTGTTTACCTAGTAGACCGAGTATTGCCTATGCTTCCTGAAAAAATATCCAATGAACTTTGCTCGCTGAGACCAAACGAAGACAAGTACACTTTCAGCGGTATTTTTCAATTTGACGAAAAAAATAAAATCATCAAAGAATGGTATGGAAAAACGATCATCCATTCTGACAGGCGATTTACCTACGAGGAGGCACAAGAGGTAATGGATGCTGGAGACGGGCCTTACTATAATGAGCTCTTTAATCTGAATACACTTGCGAAAAAACTGCGTAAAGCAAGGTTTAAAAACGGTGCAATCAACTTTGAGACGCAGGAGGTAAAATTCAAATTAGACGACACAGGTAAGCCTATCGGGCTGTATCTCAAAGAGCGCAAAGATGCGCACATGCTGGTAGAAGAATATATGCTATTAGCCAACCGTAAAGTCGCAGAATTTATTCAGAAAAAAGGCAAGAAAGACGAGATCCCATTTATATACAGGATTCACGATCTACCCAATGAAGACAAGGTCAATGACTTTGCTCTATTTGCAAAAGAGTTGGGTGTGACGATGGATACCAAAAATGAAAAGACAATTGCCAAATCATACAATACGATGATGGCAGCAGTCGCAAAAGATCCTAGTTTGAAAGTGCTAGAATCATTGGCTATCCGCACGATGTCGAAAGCAGCATATAGCCCTGATAACATCGGACACTACGGATTGGCAATGTCTAACTATTCTCACTTTACTTCTCCGATTAGAAGGTATTCAGATGTCATTGCGCACCGTATCTTGGAGAAGAATCTGGATGGTATATATAGAGTCAATAAGTCAAAATTAGCAGAGAAGTGTCTACATATTTCGAAGATGGAACGTAAGGCGATGACTGCAGAAAGAGAAAGTATCAAATACAAGCAAGTCGAGTACGTGCAAGATCAGGTGGGTAACGATTTTGATGCGTTTATTACTGGTTTTTCCGATAGAGGATTCTTTGTAGAGCTCGCTGACATGAAGGCAGAGGGTATGGTAAAGTTCAATACTACCAATGATCACTACATCGTAGCACCAAGTCGCCTGAAAGCGAAAGGCAGCAAGTTTGGCCAAGTCGTAAAGATGGGTGACAAAGTTCGTGTCCGTATCAAGAGTGCAGATCTTGAGCGAAAGCAAATAGATTTAGTTTTTACTGAGGAAGAAGATTAATTGTTTTTATCTGTAGGAAGAGTAGGCGCTTCCGTCTGATTTTCTACTGGTTGTTGAATAGGGTCTGCTTCGGCAGCCTTATTCCCAAAACTGGTAAAGAAGTACCAAATGATTCCCGTCAGGATAATCATATCGGCTACATTGAATATACCTGTACGCAGATCACCCAATCCTACGTTCATAAAATCTACCACTTTGCCATGCACTATACGATCAAACAGATTGCTCAACCCGCCCCCTAAGATCATACTGAAAGGGACAATTTGATTTTTCAACAAGTCTTTGCCAAATAGCGTCATATAAAATAAGCCTAATATCAACAGTATTGGCAAAAGCTTGAGCAACAATATATTCCATATCCCAGTAAGGTCAGAACCCCATCCAAGAAATGCCCCTTCATTTTCTGCAAATATCCAGCGAAACATATCATTGAAGTGGGAGAACTCTCCTTGCCCTTTAAAGGCAGCTTTCGCCCAAATTTTAGTCCCCTGATCTAACAGAATTGATCCAAATACGACAACCAACACTTTCGCTATTCTATTCATCCTTAATTTTTAGACAGTTGGCAAGATAACAATTTGCTATAATTAATTTACATTTATAGTTTACTACCACCTACACCCTATACAATATGGAACCATTCTTTGCTAATGACGCTATCACCTTTGGAGTATTGATGATGGTATTGGGATTTATATTCTATACTTCCCATCTTGATCATCCTTTTTGGAAGAAGTTTTACAAGTTTGTTCCTGCCCTATTGCTCTGCTATTTTATCCCTGCTATTCTGCATTATCCTTTTGGTTTGATAGCCGCGCATTGGTATCCTGATGGTAGCTTGGCGGGCATACTCAGTCAGTACAATCTGGTCTTACCTGACGGCATGAGTTTTGATGCAATCACCGCTTTCTTGGACGACAGTGGAGTGCCGAGTGCAGAATACAAACCTTTGCAGAAGCATTCCAATCTTTACTATGTAGCGTCTCGGTATATGCTACCGGCCTCCTTGATATTACTGTGTTTAGGTATAGATTTTCAAGGCTTAAAGAACTTGGGTCCTAAGTCTTTAATTATGTTTTTTGCTGCGACCGTTGGTATTGTTTTGGGTGGACCCATTGCTTTACTTATCATACTCAATGTAGCACCTAATATCGTAGATGCCAATCCTGATGAGCTCTGGCGGGGCTTGTCTACCGTAGCAGGATCATGGATAGGTGGAGGAGCCAATCAGACTGCCATGAAAGAAATTTTTCAAGTTTCAGATAGGATATTTTCTACTATGATAGTGGTAGATGTAGTGGTGGCGAATATATGGATGGGCGTGCTTCTTTACGGCGCAAACATAAGTAGCAAGGTGGATAAATATTTCAAAGCGGATTCTTCTGCTATCGATGACCTTGTCAAAAGAGTAAGTACTTATCGCGCGAGCATAGCTAAGATTCCTACGACCACAGATATGTTTATTTTGGCAGCCGTTGCATTTGGCGGTGTCGCATTAGCGCACTTCGGTGCTGATATATTGTCTCCATTTTTTAGAGGGTTCAAAGAGACGCTTTCTTCGATGCGGCTCGATTCGTTGATGTCTCATTTCTTTTGGCTGATTGTAATTTCTACTACTTTTGGTTTGATACTATCTTTTACCAAGGCGCGCAAGCTCGAAGGCGTAGGTGCCTCAAACTGGGGTTCCGTCTTTATTTATATTCTCGTAGCGACTATCGGTATGAAGATGAACATCGGTGATATATTATCCAACCTTGGTCTATTTGCGATTGGTATAATCTGGATGTTGGTACACGTAATTATTCTATTGATCACCGCTAAGTTGATCAAAGCACCTTTCTTTTTTGTGGCGGTCGGGTCGCAAGCGAATGTTGGTGGAGCGGCTTCTGCGCCTGTAGTAGCAGCTGCGTTTAATCCTGCGCTCGCACCGGTGGGTGTGCTGATGGCGGTGTTGGGTTATGCGCTAGGTACTTATGGGGCGATTCTTTGTGCGATGATGATGCAGGCGGTGGCTGGAGGGTGATAGTGCGGATGGTTGCGTCAGCAGTCTGTGCGGATGGAGGTAAATCGCGGAAGATATAATGCCAAGACGCATAGCAATGTGTCTGTATCTAGTATAAATATGCGGGAGGGGTCATCACGGCCTTACAGGCGTGACCGCGTCATCCGCTATATCCCGTTGTTTTTGTAAGAGCAAAAATACGGGATGCCGCTTCTACCTCTTGCCCTTGCGCCTTCCAGGCGACGAGCTTTGGCGCCTACGGCACGTCGCGGAAATGCACCCCTTTTACATAGTACTAGTCCAAAAAAAATCTCCATTCTGGTATAAAATCAGTAATTAAACAGATAGGCTGGAAAAAATCGTTGTACTACGATAGGAGTAAGTCAATTTCAAATGCATCAACGAAAATTCAATAGAATTCTATCAATGAAATAGTCTAAACGCAAATCTTGCTAGCGCTTTCTTTGTATCAGTGTAGGATTTATTCATCACACCTCGAATAACTTTTTGGTTAATACGTGAAGCAACTGGGTACGGATAAACGCGCTGAGTAATATTTTTGATTGGGATATTGGCTTCGGCGCTTAGCTGTAATTCCTGCATTAGATCGCCCGCTTTGGGAGCAATCATAGTGGCGCTGCGAATAACACGATTGCCAAGCGATCTTCTGTTGTCCATCCAGATAGACATCCTTCCATATTCATACTCATCGACTATGGCGCGGTCATCTTCGGCAAAAGACTGATCTTGACGATAATAAGAAATGTTCTTTTCTTCCATTTCCTTTTCTGTATATCCAAATGTAGCAACCTCAGGATCGGTGAACGTTACCCAAGACAAATTATGCGTTGTATTTTTTTTCTTAGCGATGGGTATCAACATGTTTCTCCATAGCTGTCGGACCATCTTTTCCGCACCGTGAGAGAACATATATTTTCCCGCAGCATCTCCAATCACAAAAACGTTTTTGTTAGTTGATTCCAAATATTCATTTACTTTTATATTTCCTTTTTCCGTGAGTTCAATACCCGCTTTATCTAGGCCCATATCTTTGGTATTCACTACTCGTCCTACGGCTAGTAGTACTGCATCAACTGGCTGATTACTCATCTCTCCGTTCTCCTGTTTGATGATGGCCGTTCCGTGTTCGAAGAATACTACTTCTGAATTATAGATAATCTTTATACCTTCCTCTTCAAAACAATTTTGTAAAATTTTAGAAATCTCAGGGCGCTCTTTTGCGAGTATGCGCTCCCCTCGATCTACTATAGTGACTTTACTTCCTAGTCGCTGAAAGGCTTGAGCCATTTCACATCCAATCGCACCGCCGCCAATTACCAAAAAATTCTCTGGTAGTTTATCACAATCAAAAAACAAGGTTTCATTTGTATAAGTAGTAACCTTTTCTATGCCCGGTATGGATAGATAACGGGGTGAAGATCCCGTACATAACAATATTTTTCGCGCGGTAAACTTTTTACCATTTACCTCAATCTCTTTTTTATTGATAAACCTTGCTCTACCAATTTCAACATCTATTCCTTGTGCACGATGATGAGCTGCATCTTCTTCGCTTTTAATTTTTTCTTGTTTCTTATGGATGTACGATAGCACCTTTTTCATGTCTGCCTTCCCTTGGATTTGAAGACCATAAGCTTCTGCCTTTTTTGCTGCGGCAAACATCTTCGCAATGTGTATTAAGGCTTTACTTGGGACGCAGCCAAAGTTAGTGCAGTCGCCTCCGAAGTTTTCTTCCTTTTCTTCTATCATCAATGTGTTCAATCCTATGGTATTGGCAACGCCTGCATTTCCTAGTCCAGCACTCCCCGCTCCTATTACTATGATATCGTATTTTTTCATTTTGTTGATTGTAGATGTTAAGTAGATAAGTGGCTGATATACAGCTTGGGATACTACGCAATTGTAGAACTGTGATTTGTATGGATATGTTCTAGGTTGGGGTATGTCTTGGATGGAGAGACGCTTAGCCAAGGGAGAAAGACAAGACAAGAAGATAGCTGATAAACAGGATGCTCAGATATAAAACAATTGTCATAAATATTTTGAGGAGTTCTTTGATAAACTAGACTTTTCGGATTCTTTGGATAAGTATTGCCTAGTGCTTAAATAGTTGATCAATACCTCAATATCTATTTGCGATTGGTATAATCTGGATGTTGGTACACGTAATTATTCTATTGATCACCGCTAAGTTGATCAAAGCACCTTTCTTTTTTGGGTGCGGTCGGGTCGCAAGCGAATGTTGGTGGAGCGGCTTCTGCGCCTGTAGTAGCAGCTGCGTTTAACCTTGCGCTCGCACCGGTGGGTGTTTTGATGGCTGTGCTGGGTTATACCCTAGGTACCTATGGGGCGATTCTTTGTGCGATTATGATGCAGGCGGTGGCTGGACGCAATTGATCTAATTGAATGCCATTGTGTATACAATACGTCAATGCGGAATATCTATTTCATTCTTTATGTCCATGTTATTATCTTAGGCTGAAAATCTTATCTACCTTGCAAAAAATATAAATAATTTTAATCATGGAAACTATTCTAACTACGCTTCTCATAGTCGCTGCAACTTTTTGTAATGCACAGATTCCAAATTCAGGTTTTGAAGAATGGGAGACAACGAATGGCACGGAACGGCTAGTAAATTGGGACTGCGATGGTTACTTTTTGGATGCGTGCACAAAAGTAGAAATCCTCACCAATAACTTTGCAGTTCGCATGGATAATAGCCTGCCGTGTGCAACTGCTAATATGACAAATACTCAATATTCAGACCTAGGCAATGGAGATTTATCCACACGGTTTGATGCACCAAATAGGGATTTCACGCTAAATTATGACCTAGTTATTGACTCTATAGATCAACCTGCATCATTTATAATAAGGATAATAAAAAGTGGGATTAACGAATTTTTCCGAGTAGAACATGATGAAGTATCTAGCGCTACCTTTACACATAATCTCAGTGTTCCTGCAGAATTTAATTTAGAGGACTTTCTTGTTATAATGGAGCCTGTTGGCCTAAAAAAAATAGGTGGAGAGCATGACTGTGATCTTGGGTATATTTCAGCAATAATAGATAATATGCAAGTTTCAAAAACTGTGAATACAGATAATATATCGCAAGGTAGAATAGCAATTTTTCCGAACCCATCAACCGGAATTTTAAATATCCAATCCTCAGACAAGACTATCGACCGAATAGAAATCTACGACATGCTTGGAAGAAGTGTATATACTCAAAAGATAGAAAACTCTAATTTAGTTTCTTTAAATCTAGATAGTAGAATTGGCAAATTACTCCTAGTGAAAATCGTAGATAAGGATGGTAAATATTGGTTACGAAAAATAATCCTGAGTAAGTAATCACTTTCGGACTAGCGCTGTGAAGGGGAAGTCTGTGCATAGCTTGGCAGGTGAGCAAAAGACCGTAGCGAACGCGTAGCCCGATAACATAGCGACCCATACGAAAAAAAGCCTAGCAGTGATGCTTGGCTTTTTTCGTATGGGTAGGCCCCAAATAAATACTATATATAAATTAATACTCCGCGTTACCTGGCGTCCGCGGAAATGGAATCACATCTCGAATATTGCTCATACCGGTGATGAACAAAACCATGCGCTCAAAACCCATCCCGAAACCTGCGTGTGGACATCCGCCAAACTTACGGAGCTCTAGATACCAACTCAGCTCTTCTTCGGAAACATTCATCTCTTTCATGCGAGCAAGCAACACGTCGTGTCGTTCTTCACGCTGTGCCCCACCAATAACTTCGCCGATGCCGGGGAATAAAACATCCATGGCAGCTACTGTCTTACCATCCTCGTTGGCGCGCATGTAAAATGCTTTGATGTCCTTAGGATAGTCAACTACTACAACTGGCTTTTTGAATTTTTTCTCTACCAACCAACGCTCATGCTCCGCCTGGAGATCTTTGCCCCACTCCACATCATATTCAAATTTTCCTTTTTTATAAGGTTTAGAAGATCTTAGTAAGTTGACAGCCTCGGTGTAAGTGATACGCTCAAAATCATTGTCGACCACAAAACGGAGGGTTTCTATCAAGGGCATTTCGCGACGTTGCTCCTTTGGCATTTGCTTTTCTAGATCGAGGATGCGCTTCTCTAAAAATGCCAGATCCTCTGGGTAATTATCTAAAATATAATTAATCAAGTACTTTGAGAAGGACTCCGCTAAATCCATATTGTCATGGATATCATTGAAGGCCACCTCCGGCTCTATCATCCAAAACTCCGCTAAGTGGCGCGTAGTGTTTGAATTTTCTGCACGGAAAGTCGGACCAAAGGTATAAACCTTTCCCATCGCCAAAGCAGCAATCTCTGCTTGCAGTTGACCACTTACGGTAAGGTTGGTCGCCTTGCCAAAAAAGTCTTTTTTATAATCTACCGCACCCGACTCATCTCTCGGCGCATTGTCTGGTGAGAATGTAGTCACCTGAAACATCTCCCCTGCTCCTTCAGCATCCGATCCCGTGATAATGGGCGTATGCATATGATAGTATCCGCGGTCATTGTAAAATTTATGGATTGCAAATGAGATCGCGTGACGAATACGGAATACCGCCGAGAAGGTGTTCGTACGCATACGGAACTGTGCCTTTTCACGCAGGTACTCTAGCGTCTGCTTTTTTGGCTGGAGCGGATATTCGTCTGGATCTGAACCGCCTAGTATTTCTATTTCTTTGGCAACAATCTCTACCTGCTGACCCGAACCTTGAGATTCTACTAAGGCACCCGTTACCGATATACAAGAGTGGAAACTTACCTGCTTAAGTATATTCTCATCGAAATTCTCAAAGTCGACGACGACTTGAATATTATCAAAAGAGGAGCCATCATTGAGGGCTATAAATCGGTTGGCGCGAAAAGCGCGTACCCAACCTTTGACCACAACATCCTCACCGACCTTAGGGTTTGATAAAAGCTGTGCTATTTCCGTTCTGCGTATAGAAGCCATAATATATTATGTACAGTTATAAAAAATAAAGCCGCGAAGTTAAAGGAATAAATGCTAACTCCCAAGGTTATCCAGAAAGCGATTTTGCACTGCAGGTGTAGGAATCATGCAGGCGTCTTTCTTTCCAAACCATCGGTATCTGTTGCGGGCAACCCAACGGTAGATACCGTCTCTAATGATACGAGGAATAAGCTTAAATGGGTATGCTAGACTCCAAGGGAGGCCGAGTTTTTTGGACATTTCCAACGCAACATCAGATTCCGCATATATCTGTCCATCTTGATACAGCACCACGGTGTCAATATCTTGGCTGTTGAGCTGGGTATCCTTGAGAAATGTCTTGGCAAAGTCAGACTGTAGCGAGGCATAGTGGAAAATTCCATCTGGATCACGTTTGATAACCCACTGAACAAATCCATCACATAGATTGCAAACCCCATCGAAGAAGAGGATGGACTTACCATTATGTGTGTCTACTGGATTCATCTATTATTGATTAGCAAATAGCAATTCATAAAGTTCCTCCACTTTTCCTATAGCAGTGATATTTATATTATACTTTTCAAAAGGAATCCCTTTCGTATTGAATTTTGAAATGTACATTTCTTTGAATCCCATGCGATCTGCTTCTTGGATACGCTGCTCGAGTCTATTGACTGAACGAATCTCCCCTGACAAGCCTACCTCACCACAAAAACAAATGCCATCTTCAATAGTTGCATCCTCCAGTGAAGAAATCAAAGCCGCTACGATAGATAGATCTATAGAGGGATCGTTTATTTTTATCCCTCCTGCAAGATTGAGAAATACATCATTGTGCCCAAAAGCAAAACCGCAGCGTTTTTCAAGTACTGCCAGTAGCATAGACATCCTACGCAGGTCATATCCAGTGGCAGAGCGCTGGGGGGTACCATATATAGCAGTACTCACGAGTGCTTGGACTTCTATTAATAAAGGACGAAGTCCTTCAATGGTAGCTGCGATGGCAGACCCACTCAATACCGAGTCGCCTTGTCTTAGGAATAACTCTGATGGATTAGTTACTGGGTCTAAGCCTGTAGTCGTCATTTCGTAAATTCCAATTTCATCTGTGCTTCCAAATCTATTCTTGGTGGTTCGCAACACTCTAAACATATGATTTTGATCTCCTTCGAATTGAAGGACTGTATCTACTATATGCTCCAATATTTTTGGCCCGGCTATATTACCATCTTTCGTAATGTGTCCAATGATGAATACACAGATTCCACTTTCCTTGGCAAAACGCTGCAATTCATATGCGCATTCCCTGATTTGAGATATCGTACCAGGTATAGAATCTACTAATGGAGAAGTCAGCGTCTGAATGGAATCGATAATCATTATCGTTGGGCCAATGCGCTTAGCTTCCTTTAAGATACGATCTGTATTGACATTGGTGTACAAATAACAATTACTATTTTCATCCTGTATTCGATTCGCTCTTAACTTGATTTGTTCTTCGGATTCTTCTCCGGAGACATATAAAATGTTAAAGTTGTTCTGTAAAGCAAGTTGTAAAAGCAAGGTTGATTTCCCTATACCAGGCTGTCCACCAACCAAAATGACAGAGCCAGGCACAACTCCTCCACCAAGTACACGTGCTAATTCTGGGTCGTGAATAGGCATTCGGCTCGTTGTTCCAGTTTGTACATCACTGATCAAAATGGCTTTATTTGGTATCAACTTATCCGTCTGATTGATTATCGCAGACCTTGCAGTTTGGCTCTTATTTTCTTTAAAAATCTGAGTTTCTTCTAGACTATTCCATGTCTCACACTGGGGACATTTTCCTTCCCATTTTGGAGAATGAAAACTGCACGAATTACAAATAAAAACTACTTTTGCCTTACTCAAGAATAATTTGTTTTAATTGAATTAAATGATAAATTGCATCGAATTTAGAGCTAAAGAGCTCAAATACAAAGGTTAAAGGTAAAGTATACTTTTTGAATTTATTCTAAATAATAATTGTTTAAAAAAATATCTCTTTATGTGACCTAGTTGTTTTATCTCCGTCTTAAGGATGTAAGTTGCAAAGGCAACGATATAAAAAAGAAAGAAAAAAGCTTCGGCTTTAAAGATATATAAGAATTTCATATGTAGATTGTTTTCATTTGGTTTTTTGGGGTTATACAGGGTGCTGGACATTAAGTTGTTGGTACCCTGTTCTTTTTTATACCTATGATTTTCCTACTGAGTTCTTTATTGTAATATTTTTCCAAATTGTGACCTAGTTGTTTTATCTCCGTCTTAAGGATGTAAGTTGCAAAGGCAAGTTTCAAAAATAGAAAGAAAAAAGCTTCGGCTTTTAAAAGATATATAAGACTTTCATATGTAGATTGTTTTCATTTGGTTTTTTGGGGTTATTCAGGGTTTTAAACATTAGGTTGTTTAAACCCTGTTCTTTTTTAAGTTCATATTTTTTGTGACTCCTCTATTATTTCACGTCTTAATACTGTTAGCTAGAAGAGCTACAATAAAAAAAGAAAGCTTCGGCTTTAAAAATATAGATTGTTTTCATTTGGTTTTTTGGGTTATTCAGGGTGCTTGACATTAAGTTGTTGGAGCCCTGTTCTTTTTTGGGGTAAGCTACTTAATCAATCTCGTTCTCCTCTCCCTTAAATATTCATATATCGTTACTACCGAAAAAAGAAGCATAAAGCAATACACAAAATCTTCTATAGGGATAGTGATGATTCTGATACCAAGCATCTCTATTGGATTATACTGCACAACTGGTTCCTTAGTAATGCTTCCAGTGAGGATACCATTGACCAAGGTAAATGGCAGGAAACTGACTAGCTGAGCTTTGTAAAAAAAGGTACGGTAAGTATTATCGAATGAAAGATAATGAGCAAGTAAAAGCGCAGCTGTTGCAAGGCAAGTTACCGATGTATATAGTTTCCCCCAATAGAGAATGCCCACTACGGAAAGTACACTGATAATAACAAAAGTAATCCATTTATCGAAGGACTTAAAAGTGTCCAGTGGAAAATAATACCGCAGGCATTCATAAATAAATAAACAGGCAAAAGGTGCAGATACAAAGAACATCCATTCTTCAATGGGAAGGTGCAAAAAACGATAATCGAGCGTATACAATTCTGAAAAACCCCATACGCCCACCTTGGTAAATAGAAAATCCCAAATGATGAATGGCAGGGCCACTACAATGATAGCAGGGAGTAAAAATTTCCATTTCGTGTGGAATGCAACTCTACGATCAAAACTAAGCGCTACAATTGGCAATACCATAAATCCATGTAAAAGCGCATAAAGATATGCAGTTTCCGCCTGCAGCACCTCCAATGGTTTCCATATCTCTGTCAGCAAAGTAGTATCCGCTGGAGCAAACCAAATTATATGCACAAAAAAAACAGCTAAGCAAAATAGGAAAGCCAATAGCGCATAGTATTTTCTCAAAGATAGCGCAGCATGATTCATTCTGAAAGGAAGTTGATTTATAGGATATTGAATTGATGACGAATAGTGGACTTACACAATAGCATAAACTTTCTGCCATCACTCACTCTGATACGACGATCTGACAATTCTGAGGCAGATTCGCGACTGATTTTTTTAAGAAGGTTGGTGTAATAAACATAAGCTAAATATACACCTAGCCGAGCGCCATTTGGCAACCTAACGATTCCTTGATAAGCATCATCAAAATCTTTCTTGATATCTGCCTCAATGGCCAATTTATCCGAATCAGAAAAAGTATGATACTCTACTCCTGGAAAGTATACTCTCCCACGCTCTTCAAAATCACTTTTGATATCACGCAAAAAATTCACTTTTTGGAAAGCTGCACCGAGACTGCAAGCCGAGGCTTTAAGCGATTGATATTGTTCTTCTTTTCCATCACAAAAAATACGCAAACACATCAGACCAACAACCTCCGCACTACCATAGATATATTTTTGGTACATATCCGTAGTATAGGTATAGTCATCTAAGTCCATTGCCATACTGTCCAAAAAAGCATCTATCAAATCCGTTTCTATATTGTAGCGATTTACGACTTGCTGAAAAGATTGTAGTATTGGATTTAGGCTAATTTTATCTTCGAGTGCTTGGTAAGTATCCATTCTAAATTTAGCGAGCAATGCTGCTTTATCATGGCCGTGAAATGTATCTACTATCTCATCCGCAAAACGCACAAAACCATATATGCTATATATAGGCATCCTCAGCTTTTGGTCAAATAACTTAATCCCCAGCGAAAACGAGGTACTGTACCGGTTAGTTACCAACTGGCTGCATTCGTTACAACTACGCGAGTATAGATCGTTACTTGTCTCCATTACTTATAATATTTTGCTACTTCCTTGGCAACTACTTCACCCGAAATAATTGAAGGTGGCATTCCTGGCCCAGGGGTTGTCAACTGTCCAGTATAAAACAAATTTAAAACTTTCTTGCTTCTCATTTTAGGTTTTAGGAAAGCCGTTTGCATTAAGGTATTTGCCAGGCCGTAAGCATTGCCTTTAAAGGAATTATAATCGGCCTTAAAATCACGATGTGCAAACGAACGCCTATATATCACGTCTTTCTCTATACTTTGACCCGATATCTTTTCGAGCCTATCCATCACCATATGATAATATTTTTCACGCAAAGTTTCTGTATCCTCAATGTCAGGCGCTACAGGAATCAAGATAAATACATTCTCCTTACCTACAGGTGCCACAGCGGCATCTGTCACACTAGGACAACATACGTAAAATAAGGGGGCGGAAGGCCACTTTGGATCTGTATATATTTCCTCCGCATGCTTCTCAAAGTCCGTATCGAAGAACAAATTATGATGCTCTAAATTTTTTAACTTTTTGTTTACGCCTAGATAAAACAACAAAGAGGATGGCGCCATCACACGTTTATCCCAATACTCTGGTGAATAAACTCGATGCTGTTTTTCAAGCAACTCCTGCTCTATATGGTGATAGTCCGCACCACCTACTAAAGCGTCGCAGTGGAATTCGTGGTTTGCTGTAACTACTTTTTTGACTATCCCATTGTCAACAACAATCTGCTTGACTTCTTCATTCAACTTTACTTTCACGCCCAGCTCTTCTGCAACACTTGCAAATCCCTCAATGATCTTATGCATTCCGCCTTTTGGATACCAAGTACCCAGCTTCATATCAGCGTAATTCATCAGACTATATAATGCGGGCGTATTTTGTGGCGTTGCACCCAAAAACAGCACTGGAAACTCCAATAATTGCCTCAGTTTTTCATTCTTAAATTTACCTCTAATCGTCTTTGAAATGGAGGTCAGCATTTGCAGTTTGAACATACTGGATAATACCCGCATATCTGCAAACTCCATGATATTATGTCCAGGCTTATAAACAAATTCCTCCATCCCGACCTTGTATTTATAAGCAGCCTCGTTCAAGAAAGTATCTAATTTTTTTGAAGACCCCGGCTCGTACTTTTCAAACATATCATACAAGTCCTGCTGCTTTGCAGGCACATTCATAATTTCCTCTTCGGAAAAATAAATTCTGTAGGAGGGATCTAAACGAACTAGGTCATAGTAGTCGCTTACCTGCTTCCCAAAAGCCTTAAAAAAGTTCTCAAATACCTCTGGCATCCAATACCAACTAGGCCCCATATCAAATGTAAATCCGTCTTCAGCAAATTTTCTAGCCCGTCCTCCGATGCTATCATTCTTCTCCAACAGCGTTACATCATAGCCATCTTTTGCCAAGAAACATGCAGCAGATAAGCCCGAAAAACCTGACCCTATAACCACTACTTTTTTTGACATTTGTTTTTATTTGGTATTAAATGTATTACAACAGAGATAATAAGCATTTGTTTAATCCTGAAACTTGATGATATGACCTATAAATTAGAAATATTTAAAAGGATATTTTGGAGCCTACCATAGACTTTTTCCATCTAAAGAATGGAAAAAGTCTATGGTCGCTATGTTCCAGGCTCCGTGGTCACTTCGGCCCTGCGGGCTGGGGACTAGCAAACGCCACCATGCCTACACACTATCCCCCACCTTGCACAGCGCTAGGCCGAAAAAACACTTCTATTTTATATATACGACGGGCTATAGTTCGCTGGATTTATTTGATATTTTCCTTTTCCCATTGCTGGTAACCGCCTGCACACTCATAGATTCTATCAAAACCGAGTTGGCGCATTTTGTAGGCCGCTTTAGAAGATCTACCGCCACTGTAGCAGTAGACAAAGATGGGCTGATCTCTATCTTGGGTAACGATCTCTGTGAGAAAATTTTCTCCATGATAATCTACATTGATGGCTTCGGGGACCATTCTACCTCCATAGTACTCTTTGTTGGTACGGACATCTATCATTACAGCACCAGGGGTAGCTCGGTATGCTGCTAAGAAATCAGCTGGCGATATGGTTTTAGTATATTCCTTTTCTGTGATGTCCGTTTTACTAGCTTGTGATGTAGCAGGATCGGAAGTACAGCTATAGCTCGCTAAAAAGCATATTATTGATAAGAACGTTATTTTTATTGTATTCATAATAATTACCATTTTGTCCACTTCTTTTTTGACTTCGAAGAGGCAACTACTTTATATATAAATTCCATTCCGCGCAAGCCATCCTCCACTGTAGGAAAGTCTGTATAGGTCTGCTTTGGTTTTTTTCCTGCTAAGCGAGCCTGCACGCAGTGTGCAAAATTACGATAAATATTGGCAAATGCCTCTAAGTATCCTTCTGGATGTCCAGCCGGTATTCTGGTATGGTTCAATACATGTTTAGACTGATTGCCCACACCTACTCTAAGCATTTCCGTTGGCTTGTCCAACCATTTCATCCACATGGTATTTGGCTCCATCTGCGACCATTCAATACCTGCTTTTTCGCCGTAGACTTTGATGCGGAGATTATTCTCTTCGCCAGCGCAGATTTGACTGGCCATCAAAACGCCGCTTGCTCCGTTATCAAACTTCAATAAAACAGAACCATCATCATCTAATTTCCGCCCTGGAACAAATGAATTTAGATCTGCACAAAGTGCTGTAATTTTAAGACCTGTAATATATTCAGCTAGATTTTCAGCATGCGTACCGATATCCCCCATCGCACCAGCTATACCAGAACGCTTAGGATCCGTTCGCCAAGCAGCTTGTTTTTGATCCGTTTTTTCTAGAAAAGTAGACAGCCATCCTTGCGGATATTCTACCATTACTTTTCGGATTTTCCCCAGCTTATTTTTCTGCACCAGTTCACGCGCATGTTTCACCATCGGGTATCCTGTGTAGTTGTGTGTAAGGGCAAATATCAGCCCCGACTTTTTTACTAGCCTTACTAAAGACTTAGCCTCTTTCAAATCAAAGCATAAGGGCTTATCACAAACTACATGAAATCCATTTTCAAGTGCCATTTTCGCAGGAGGATAGTGCATATGATTTGGCGTAACGATGGAGACGAAATCCATCCGCTGATCTTCAGGCAAAGCTTTCTCCTTTTCGATCATTTCTTTATAGTCTTTGTAGACCCTATCGGCTGGCAAGTAAAAATCTTTACCCGATAACTTCGACTTTTTTGGATTACTACTAAAGGCTCCGCAGACTAGTTCTATCTGCCCATCCAATGCAGCTGCCATGCGGTGCACTGCACCAATAAATGCTCCACGGCCGCCGCCTATCATTCCCATTCTTATTTTTCTCATAGTGATTTTATTTGGCTAAGGATTAAAAGCAATTGCTATTTGGCATTATAGTTAAACAAATTCCAGAATGGCCCATCTGTCACGGTCATAACTTTACCCTCTGATATTTCGGCAGTGCTGTATAAAACTTTATGCCAGATAGCAAAGGTGTTAAAGTTAAGCAACTATGAACTAAAGGATTAAATAAATTTAAAATTATTCAAATAATCCATCACGATTTATTTATCCCCGCATATGAAATACCTGTAAGTTTATGAATATCATAGTCAAAAGTGCTTAAATCCGTGCTCTTGAATTTTGAGACATTGTCATACCCGCATGCTCGAGCAACAACCTTAATTAAATCATTCGTTGCTAAAAAGAAATTCTTTAATTGCTCTGCAGAAGATTCAATAATTAGTCTGCTGCGTAAATCCTTCTTTTGGGTTGCTATTCCAACGGGGCAGTTATTACTATTACAGGCTCGCATTCCTAGACAACCGATAGCTTGCAAAGCAGAATTAGAAACAGCTATAGCATCCGCTCCAAGCATCATTGCTTTCGCAAAATCTTCGGCAACACGAAGTCCGCCCGTTATTATCAAAGTAACATCAGTCGCACCTATCTTATCTAGGTGTTGCCTCGCCCTTGCCAATGCAGGAATTGTAGGCACATTAATATTATTTCTAAGTATTGATGGAGCTGATCCAGTTCCTCCTCCCCTTCCATCCAGGATAATATAATCGACACCCACTGCTACTGCAAAATCAATATCGTTTTCGATATGGCTCGCCGCAATTTTGAAACCAACGGGTATTCCTCCTGTTGCCTCCCTCACTTGTCTAGCTACCTCTTTAAAGTCATCAACTGTGAATAAATCAGGAAATGCTGCTGGCGAAATTGCGCTTTCCCCTTCTTTCAAGCCACGTACTTCTGCAATTTCTTTAGTAACTTTATTTCCTGGTAAATGTCCACCTGTACCCGTTTTTGCTCCTTGTCCAGCTTTGAAGTGAAAAGCTTGGGTCTTTGCCACCTTGTCCAAGGAAAAACCAAATTTCCCAGAAGCTAATTCATAAAAATAACGCGAATTTTTTGCCTGTTCTTCAGGCAGCATTCCCCCTTCGCCGCTGCAGATACCAGTTCCAGAAAGTTCAGCACCCATTGACAAGGCAATCTTTGCTTCTTTAGATAAAGCACCAAAACTCATATCCGAAACGAATATTGGAATCTCTATTTCTAGAGGTTTCTTTGCATTTTTACCAATAACTACTTTTGTACTTACTTTTTCTTCATCCAGCAAAGGCCGAGTCGCTAGTTGAGCGGGTAAAAATTGAATATCCTCCCATTTGGGTAAGGTATTCCTATCTACCCCCATAGACTCAGAAGGACCATGGTGCCCATGTTTTTTTAATCCATTTTTTGCTAAGTCCTTGATCCTATTGGTAAATGGCTCTGTACTTTCCGGGTTCGTATCTGCATATTGCCCTAGATATTCATCTCTATTAAATGGTTGAGGATGCTCTTCTAGATATTTACTTATCTCTTCTTCATCAATATAAATTTTACCGCCCTTTATAATGGAATTAAATTTATGGAGCGCCTCACTATTATCGTATTGGCTTACACCAGTATCCATACGATAATCCCAACCATGTAAGCCGCAGATAAGATTTTTCCCTTCTATATGTCCATCAGCCATAAGTGCACCACGATGCAGACACCTTCCGTACAACACTGAAACCTCTTCTCCGTACCTTACGACTACCAGATCAAGACCGTTGATCAACTTCCCAAATGGTTGATCACGCTTTACATCCTCTAGAGAACACAATTCTAACTCTTTTACTATCATGAATATATTTAGCTAAAAATCCTAGGATAAATACGTCAAATTAATCATTATCGCGAACTTTACCTACATTAGAATAATTATACTTGAACCTACCCCGAAGTTATTCTATAGACTTACGAAACCCAGTATATTTTGATTGTGATGCTATTGACCGCACTGACTATGCACTAAACTTCTCCTTTTTGAACTTAAACTTCGTTTTATCCAACTCCAGAATATCAGAAATTAAATGGTTCTTTAAAAGTGTATTGTCTGGTGTGCTAGTCAGATAATCTTTTTGTACTTCGATGAAGTGAAACCAATTAAAGAAACGTTGGAAGCAGCGTGTACTCATACAGGATTTCATCAGTCCTAAAGGAGTCAACCAAGCAGACGTAAAGACCTCCGTAAGCTGAGGGAAGGCACGATGCAATTTATTGGCGTAGAAAGAAGCGACCCTTTCTTCATGTCCATACTGAAGTATAAGGTATAGAATATACCCAAAAGTTTTCTGAATTTGACCTGTATCTTCATATCCATCGTGGTAAGACCAATTGAGATTAAAAGCATAGGCCTCAAAAATAGACTGTAACAATTTCAATCTACTTTCTTTCGCTATAAAATCGCTTCCCTTTTTGGTAAGGCTCATTTTGCCTTTGCGCTTTTTTGTGAATTTTAGAATATCGTTCAAAATAATAATTGCATTTTGAAGAGACAGCAATTCATCTTGTTTGTACACCTTTCTTTCTCTTAGTTGGAATACCACTTCCTTAGGAAAATTTAGTCTATATATTTCTGTTACCAGCTTTGTATTTAGGTTATTCCATTTAGTGAGTTTTATCTCCCCCTTTTCTGAAAGTTCCTGTAGCAGGTACTCTACCAACTGCAAAAATCCTATTTTATCTAGCAGTGCATCTGAAATATTCTTTTTGTATTGAATAATTGAATTCTCCGAGAAAGGATTATACAATAGTTCATGCATATCCATCGGCGAAAGATTATCAAAATCAGGAATTGATCTTGTATTCATTTCATTTTGTATCCTATTTATCTCCTCTTCTTTCATTGAGTGCAATTTGTGGGTACGGTTTGGCGATAAGCTGAGTAGTGACGAGGAAGCTCTCCAGCATTCATGGCTTGTTCTACGTCGTATCTTGCTGTTAAATTAGCTCGATATTGTAGCCTAATTCTTGACATCTATTTATAAATTTCTCAATATTTTTAGGATTCCATTGTGTACAAGTACTTATTATTTCATCAACTAAATGAATTACTTCTTCAGGCTTAATATAATGTCTCTTGTGGCCCCACCTATTGTAAATATCCTCAGCTTTTGATGTTGGATCAAAGACTCCAAAACTCGCACCTTGAATTTTGTCTGGAAAAACTGTTTTTAGTTGACCGAATGTAATATTTGGATTATCAGTGACATAATGATCAATCACCGCGTTGACAAGCCTGCCTTTATTAAATTCTTGCCCCTTAAACATGAATTTGGAATAGTCTTTATTTGAGTAGTTGAAGGTGAAGAAAGTATCAGATATTACGAAAATTTCGTTGGAATCACTTCTAAATCGACGAATTGTCATTGCTGCTATTGGAATACCATTAATTTCATATCCTTTTTGCAGCTTGTCTTGAAGGATTGGATCGATCGATTCACCTACAAGCACGCCAACCCATTTTGGAGAATATTCTTCATTCCAATAGTCTTTGTTGAAGGACAAAATCTGTTCTTTTCGTGCTAGATATTCCTCCAACTGAATTAAGGTACTCTCGTTAATTTCCTCTTTCTTTAATTCAATTATCCCTAAATATTCTCCTCCGTATTTTGCTAGAATATCAATTCTTCCTCCTCTTTTTCTACTTCCTTTTTGTAAAGCAACTTCTGCATCTAAAATCTCGACACTGTTGAAGTTGACCTCATCTAAAATCAAAATATCCTCATTTTCGAGAAGATATGCCTCCATTGCTAATTCCTTTAGAAATTTGTATTCTAAGATATTTATATTGTTGGCTGTTAATTGGCGTAATATTTTCATGATATCCTCGTCACTTATTAGTCGATTTTGCTTTAAGAAGCTATTTACTTAATTTTATAAATGTTATTAGTTTATCATAATTGTGCATAAGATCATTTTCGGTTTAAGACACATAACTTACTTATACCTACACCTTTTCTATACCCAAGGTCCGCTTTACTTATGTAAAACACACCCCCATCAGCAGCCAACTTACAGCAGCCTTCCAAACCAACCAAACACTCTAATATAAAAATAATGGCTTGCAGTTCATAGTCATTATATACATTTCTGATTATCGCTACTAATATACAATAATATGATTTGAAAAAGAACAGTAAACAGATTCATTAGCAAACTATCTCCAGCAATCCGCGGCGGCGCTTGCGCCAGAGCTCGGCGCAGCGAAGCGAGCAGGATAAGCGATAGTAGCGGCATTCCTTTTTTTGCTTCTCGCAAAAAAAGGGATATAGCGGAAAGCGCGGTCACGTCCCGAGAGTAGCGAAGCGGAACTGAGGGATCGTGATAGCCCCAAATCCGTCTACTCCTTTTCCAAATAAAAAAACTCCATTGCTAGAAATAAGCAATGGAGTTTTTTTGTTGATAGCTAGAAACTTAAATAAATTTACGCTACTTCAATCTTTTCATTTTTGAAAGTGACAAGAAATAGTAGTGCAACCGCTGCCGCGATGCAAGCAGGAATAACCCAAATCATAAACCAGTTATGCGCATCTTCTCCGATAACGTAATTTTCTACAATCATGCCGCCAAGTCTGAAGCCGATCAGCATACCTAGTCCGTAGGTGGCTAGGGTAATGAGACCTTGTGCGGCGTTCTTAATTTTTTCACCTGCTTTGTAGTCCGTATAAATCTGTCCAGAAACGAAGAAAAAATCGTAACAGATGCCATGTAAGAGAATACCGCCGATCAACATGGAAGTGCCGCCGAATGAATCTGCGTCGCCAAAAGCGAAAAGTAAATAACGTAGGACCCATGCTATCATGCCGATCAGTAAGGTTGTCTTTATACCATACTTCTTGAGAAATAATGGCAATAAGAGCATAAACACCACTTCGGATACTTGGCCCAATGTCATCTTGGCAGCAGCGCCGGACACTTCAAGTTCATTAAGAAATTGGTTGGCACTTGAATAATAAAACGCGAGCGGTATACAAATCAAAATAGAGGCGATGAAAAATAGCAGGTAGTTTCGGTCCTTCAATAATATCAATGCGTCGAGGCCAAGTATCTCTCTAATGGAGATGTTTTCGCCTTTTGCTTTGGGTGGTGTCTTGGGTAAGATGAAACTCAAGATTCCTAGAAGTAATGATGCCGCGGAGGCAAGGTTGAAAGTGTTTTGCAATAAGTTGTCACTCTCCCAGCCGAGGAAGCCGATGAGCAGACCTGCTGCAATCCAACCAATAGTACCCCATACTCGGATAGACGGAAACTCCACTGATGGAGCGTCCATCTGATTGAAGGAAATAGAATTGACCAACGCCAAGGTCGGCATATATATAATCATGTACCCGAGGATGTATGGATAGAAACCGCCGAAGTCAACCGCCTTCGCTGCCAAGAATAATAGGCCAGCACCCATGAGGTGAATGATGCCCAAGATGATCCGCGCATCGAAAAAGCGATCAGCTATAAGTCCAATAATAAACGGTGCGATGATGGCGCCCCATGCCTGGGTCTCGTATGCCATGCCGATGTCAGTGCCAGCTGCACTGAGACCAACGGATAAATATGTACCCATCGTTACAAACCATGCTCCCCAAATAAAGAACTCCAAAAACATCATGGCGCTCAATTGTACTCTCATTCCTAATCCCATAATAATAGTGTGTATATGTTATTACTTACTCTTTGAATTCCTGCGAATATAGGCAGTACTATTTATAATCTTCTGATTTTGATATTTTTAAACCACACTCGATCTCCGTGATCTTGTAAGGATATTTTCCCTTTCTTCTTAGTTCCAAAATCGGGAAAGTCCTTCCACTTAGAATTTTTGAGCATGCCCTTCCACTCCTCTGTGAAGAGTACTGTCTCTACCACTTTGTGTCCATTTACCCAGTGCTCTAGGTGACCATCTTTGAGGATGACGCGCACCTTGTTCCATGATCCTGCGGGTTTGGCTACTTCAATACGAGAAGCAATAATATCATATAAATCTCCTGCCCTATGCTTTTCAATTTTTGCATCTGGATGACAGGTGTTGTCTAGTATCTGCATTTCGGGGCCAGTCATCCATGGATAATCATAGGTTTTTGATTCTTCTACTAGATACATGATACCACTATTTCCACAGGCTTGAATTTTCCATTCTAGCTCTAATTCGAAATTATCATATTCTTCATTGCAGACAATATCTCCACCATCTTTCGCTTGCCAGCCGCCATCCGCTTTCTGCGTAGAGACTAGCGCAAGTGCACCGTCTTCTACTTGCCAGCTAGATCCGATAGTTTCTTTATTAAAGTTTGTCCAGCCTGCGGTTGTCTTCCCATCGAAGAGTGATTTCCAGCCAGCAGCAATCTGTTCAGTTGTGAGCACATTATCTTGAGCAGTGCTTGCTAGAGATTCAGAATTCATTTCGCCAGGCTTGTCTTCTGGAATTTGGTTGAGCGTATACCATGCCTCTGGACTCCACAGCGAACTACCACTTTCCGAAATAAAATATTCGTTGAGATGTAAATAGACCACATGTCTTTCTTTCATTCCATTCAATTGAAGGAATACTCTTTTACGATTTGGTGAAATACTTATTTCTTCAATATCCAACACGGCTTCATCTATTTTTGGGCCACCATAATTTGCTGTAGGTTGATATCTCCATTGCTTGATCGTATACAGGTCTTTGTCTAAGCCCTCCCCTGGTCTGAGTGGTTCGGTAAATTCTATTTCTATGCCATCACTCATTGCTCTGATGGCTAGCATTTCAAAGGTGGACTTTCCGTTGTATTTTAGTTTTTCTAGACCGTACCAATTTTTACCAGTTTGCTGCCAGTTTCCAGATGAACCGATACCTCCGACATAGAGTGCGCCATCTGGTCCATACGCCAAGCGATTGACCCCCGCCTCTAGCCCTTGCAAAAATCTAAATACGACACCTTGATATTGCCCTTTTACTTTTTCGGCAAAGACTCTCTTCAATCCGCCATGGGTAACTTCTCCGTGAGTCATTTGCCCTTTATAAGGACCATCTTTAAGATAAGTGATTTGCGAAGGAGAATTTCCGATTTCATCTTGCGGCAACCACACTACTGGCAGCGTTTCTTCCTTATTGGCTGTACCTGCAAAGTCCACTGCTCGCGAGCCATACCATGCATCTTGCTGCACATGTAAAATCTTGCAGGCAGGCAACCAGTCTCCTTGGTTATCTGCAATAAATATTTCTTCGTCCACTCCTATACCAATACCGTTAGGGGTACGAAGACCATTGGCAATATACTCAATGTCTCCACTGGCAATTTCGACTCTAAATGTAGACCCTCTTTGCACAGGTTGATGGAGTGCACTTGCGCCACCTGGCTGAATACCAATAGCGAGGTTTCCATAGAGCCAACCGTCCTTTTCTACTAGTCCAAATGCGAACTCATGAAAATTAGCCGATACATCCCAAGCGTTACACAGCGTGATATATTCATCTATTATGTCATCTCCATTGGTATCAACCAATTTAGTCAACTCCTGTTTTTGCAGTACATAGATTTCGTTATTAACCACCTTCAGCCCTAATGGTTCGGCTAATCCTGAAGCGATCCTTCTAGCTTTTATTTTTTCAGGATCACCACTACTTGCGTTATCAATCAGGTGTACTTCTCCACCAGAGTCCCAAGTGCTGACTACCATAGTACCGTCTGTCTTAAAATCCATCCCTGCCACTTTTGGTAAAAAAGTTGCTGGCCTTGCAGTCGATAAATCAAAACTTGGATGAACTGAAGTCAACGGATAGGTATCTCCAGGTATTTTAGTGGATGCTGATAATGGAGGTGCCTTGGCTTTGGCGCCAGGCGCTTGATCTGTTTTGTGATGCGCAATCGCCTTTCCTGGGATGGCATAAAACAGCGTGTTGTCAAAAGAGTTCCACTGAAGCTGCACACTCTTCCCTCCTCCTCCTTGGAAAAACTGTACCTTGAAAGGGTGTAGACCTTCTTTAAGCGCTAGTTCACCATCTCGTGCCTCTGCACCATGGAAACCGTCATTGTCGATGACCAATTGATCATCCATATATAGCCGTGAGCCGTCATCACTAACTAGACGAAATACGTAATTGTTGTCTTTTTCGATCTTGATGAATCCTTCGTACTCCATGGCAAACCAATCGCCAGCCCAACCAAGATCACTATCCAGTGCATCTACTCTAGATACTATGCCTTCAAATTTTGGTTTAGTTTTCCAGTTGATATCCTTTAAACTTTTAGTGGATTCTGGAATTGAAAATATCTTGACGCGCGCGCCCAGCAAATAGTCTTCCGCCTTTGCATCTTTGACTCCATCTATTGGGACAAGCGTATTCTTTTTATTATCTGCATCCGTGTAATCTTTTTCTAAATCTGCATCTAGGGACATGATATAAGTCACCATTTCCTTGATATCTACTGAAGGTACATTTGGATGAGCATTCATCATCACATTGCCCCAAACTCCTACGCCACCCATTTTTACTTTTTGGGTAAGCATGTCGATATTCTCAGCTGTATTCGGATAGCGTTGTGCGATTTGCTCATATGCTGGACCAATTGTTTTTCGATACGTGTTGTGACAAGATTTGCAATCGTTTCTGGCAATAAGCTTAAAGCCAAGTGGCTTATCTAACACAGTGTCATCTTGGAGTACATTTTTGTTTTTGATCAGGGGCTTTGCTACAAAATAAACTTTGATACTCGTTGGCTGATCATTATGCAAAAGCAATTCGCCAGATAAGTTGGTTGCAGAAATATTATCCATCTTTACTGGCCTAGCGTCCTTTATTTCGAATGTACTATTCGTCTCATAACCGAAATAATTACCCTCTTTATCTTTTACTTCGGCGATAGAATTAATGTTAAGATTGATACCCACCTGTAGCGTAGCGTCAGCATTATCAACTTTGAACATCCGCACAAAACCATTTTTGTTTTTTTCATTATTTAGATACTCGGGGGTTTCCTCTATGCTAATAATTTTTTCATTGGAAGAAATCAGATCATACATTAAATTTACTTGTCCATCTTTGAGGCGATGGCCTTTATATTGAACTTCAGGAATTTCCCTCTTTCCATCTCTTAGTATAAACCAAGGATTACTAATAGCATTAGAAATATAGGCATCTCCAATGGTATTGGGTTGTGGCCCATGGACTGTATTATACACTGCGCCATCAAAGTTCACAAACCCTTTCCACACTTTGTACAATCTGCATTCTTGAGTTGAATACGCCGCCCACATATTTTCATTTAGTGCAAGCGTTATCATTCTAGGAATACTGTCTAGTACAGATCTGAATACCCAAGGTGCGTGTGGACGTTCGTAGTCACTTTGACCAGTCGAAGTAGAAGTAGAGTTTACATCTGTCTCACAAGAAAAGTACAAGCTGAATATGCAAAGGGCGAAAATGGGTAATATTAATTTGGTTTTTTTCATCTGTGGTTTTCTTTGAATTGTCAATACGCTCTAATATAAAAAGATTTTTGAACTCTACTTTTTTTTAGGCAAAATCAGTGATAAATATTAATAAATAACAAGCTTTAACTAGTAAATCAAGCTTATTTTCTTCTTATTCTCAGGGATCTACATCACCCAAGAGCCCACTCTTTTTGAGTGAGGGATAGGAATGATGCGACGGTAGGAGCAGTCGCCCTTTGGAGCGCATGGTTTTGCGAAGCAAGGGGGACCAAGTCATGGAAAGCCCGGTCTCCTCCATGGGTAGGTAGGCGGCAGGGCAAGGAGGAGGGACTCCCAAATCAACAATATTATGGGCATGAATAGGGTATCTATCGCTGAATAATCTCGTTCTGTATATAATATAGTCGCTGCTATGGTGTTTAACATTATATTGCAGGGGCAACACAAGTTTATAGTGCAGAAGATATACAAAATTTCCTTTTTTACGATCCTTTACGTTTTAGCTACGCTGGTTGGAAACGCACAAAGTTTGTCTGGAACCGTCGTCGACGAAAAAGGGCAAGCGGTACCGTACGCCAATATATTCGTCAAGGAATTGCAGTCTGGAACTTCGGCTGACTTTGATGGAAAATTTTTCCTCTCCCTGGTATCCGCTGGAGAATATAGCGTGGTTATTTCTGCACTCGGATACGAATCCAAAAATGTATCTGCCATATTGAGAGAGCCGATCGACTTCAAAATATACGCAACGCTAAGTACGTCTGCAGTGCTCATGAATGAGATCATCGTAAAAGCAGAAAAAAAAGATCCTGCATATGCCATTATTCGGAAGGTAATAGAATCTAAAGAGAAGTATCTCCAGCAGGTAGATAGTTATCAAAGTGAGATCTATCTTAAAAGCATAGAAAAACTGAACTTGAGTCAAAAGACAGAAACTTTTGAAGAAGAAAAAACGGTAAATAAAGATGGCTCGCCGATAGATCCGCTCGAAGAAAAACAGCGTAAGTTGGAGGCGGAAATGAATAAAATAAACATGGTAGAAATGCAACTTACCATGCATCATCAAAAACCGAATAGTTATAAAGAAACTAGAAATGCATTTACCGTCTACGGAAGAAAAGAATCGCTCTTTGTTCCTATTTTATCGGAAATCAATTTTTCGTTTTATCGCAATTTAGTAAAACTAAAAGGAATTTCTGATACGCCCATTATTTCTCCTATCAGCAATACTTCGATTCTATCTTACAAATATAAATTGCTAGAAAGCACTGTGGAAGACAATGGTCAACTGGTCTATAAAATAAAAGTTATTCCTCGTAAGAAAGGAAATGCCACCGTCAAAGGCATCATTTATATCAACGAGGGGCTGTGGAATATTCGCAGTCTGGATGTTGAATTGAATAAGGGTTCAGTAAAGTTTTACGATCAATTTCGTATTCGTCAGAATTACAATATGCTCGATAGTGTCTGGATGATTGAACGACAAGAGTTTGACTACGAAACTAAAGTTGGGGGCAAAAAGAACTTTGTTGGAAACACTTTGATTACTGTGCAAGCATTTGAGAAAAATGTGCAGTATCCATCTAAATTTTTCGGTAATGAAATTTCTGTCCTAACTAAAGAGGCTACCGAACGAGATAGCAGTTATTGGCTAGCGAGTAGACCTGAACCACTCACTCAAGAGCAAAATAAACTGGTAAAATATCAGGACAGTATACAGGCCGTATTAACCAGCGATGTGTACTTAGATTCTATCCAAGCAGAATATAATAAGATAGAATTTTTGGATTTGGTTTGGAATGGGGTTGGGTTTCGAGATCATAAAAAGAAGAGTCATATATGGATAGGGCCGTTGCCTTCGATGCTAGACTTCAAGGTCGTCGGCGGTTGGCGAGTGGGGCCTTATGCGAGCTATTTCCGTAGGTTTGAGAGCGGCAGAATGGTGCGTACTTCCTTGCGTGCCACGATGGGTTTAAAGAACAATGATGTACAGGGAAGTTATTCCTATTGGATGAGGTATGCTCCTCGTAAGTTGGCAGATTTCCGCATAGCTACAGGGCGTACTTTCGATTCTATAAATGATGATGATGCTTATCTCAATCAACTGCGTTCAGCGAATTATATTTTGAATGACTTCCTAGATTTACGACATCAAATAGAGCTGGTCAATGGTTTGTTTTTACATACGCGCACCAGCTATAACAATCGCCAGTCAGCGCGGCAATTCAATACTTCTACTTTTATCAATGAAATCATAGAGGATATCCCCTCCTTGGAGTTTGAGCCTTATAAAGCCATGATTACCAGTCTCGGACTGAGCTATACACCACAGCAACGCTACATGACGGAACCAAACAGAAAAATTATTCTTGGCAGTAAATACCCTACTTTTCACTTGAAGTACTTTAAAGGCTGGAAAGGTGTTTTTGAGAGCAATATTGACTTTGATAGATTAGAATTAGAGATTGAACAAGACTTGGTACTTGGTATTTTTGGCAATACTAAATATAATGTCAAGATGGGTCAATTCGTAAATAGTAAGGATGTCAAGTTTGTAGATTTAAAGCGTTTTCGACAATCAGACCCTATCTTATATTCTGACCCTTTATCATCTTTTCAACTATTGGATACAGCCTTGGCTATTGTAGATTATTTCTTTGAGGTGCATCATATCCATCATTTTAACGGTGCACTTGTTAACAACATACCATTAGTCAAGAAGCTAAGAATCCAAGCTGTTGTCGGTGGTGGCTTTCTTTGGATTCCTGATGCAAATGTTCAGCATCAAGAAATTTTTGCAGGTATTGAAAGGACTTTTAAATTGGGTGCCCGAAGGCGATTACGCATCGGCGTATATGGAGTATTAGCAGATTCCAATTTTGATACACCAGATAGCACTTTTAAAATTTCGTTCGACGTGATAGATACTTGGAGTCGAGATTGGAGTTTTTAAAACAATGTCAATTTGTTTATTGGCTAGATCTGCTAGACCTATCCCAATTAAAGTCCCATACTCTGCATAAACACTTTTTGTATAATAAGATCGATATTAGTAGAGACAATATCGCCCATATTTTCGCACTCTTCAAAGGCATCATTTTCATGATGTTCAGACAACTCTTCTTTTAGTTTTTCTATTTTTTCTTTGGTGCTAATATTATCCTTGCGCATAATATTGAGCAATAACTTTAATCTCGCAGAACCCCCTTTGGCTCTATTAGCAATCAAGGTTCTTTCTTCTAATTGATACTGCGTTACAGTCTCAGGATCCATGAGGGCAATACCCATTTTTATGATTGGATTATTCTCTTTGAAATACTGAGGGAGGTAAAACTTCTTTCTCCCTTCATAGGATTGTTGATCAAAATCTATCGCACGGATTCTATATTGATTGCCTTCGATGTCAGGCGTGACATCGACAACATAATTATAAGAGCGCATGTCACCAAGTAATCTAACAAAGCAACGTTCATTAAATTTTACAAACTCCTTACTAATTCTAGTTTGATCAAACTTGCTAACCTTGAGATTTTGTGCTACAAATCTATCGCCTGGAATACCTGCGATATGCTCTTCTATCAGTGTTCCCTGATCCACCATATAGGTGATCCGCTCAGGGGAAAGAATATGCTCTAGCTCTAATCCATAGACGCGCGAAGCATCCGTCTTTTTCACATAAAAGTGATCATAATTGTCATTATAGCGATTGATGATCCGAATACGAAAGGGGTGTGTATTTCCAAAACTACACCAGTCAATACGTGCTACAGAAAGGTGATCTAGCACCTCTATATTTCCATCTGTTTTGAGTAGGGCATAGATTTGGGTGAGCGCAGTATGCAGCTCACTTGTATCCGACTCTGTGTAGTAGGCCGTCTCCCATAAGGTATCTTCCCCGTGTTCATCTATGAGTGGCGTAGTATTGTTGAAGCGCATAAGATCACTATACTTTACAGGCAAGCTGATTTCCCTCCCAAACTTGCGCATATACATACGCAGTGGCGCTTTCACGGGGAAACTTTTTTTCTTTTTGGAAGGAATGCCACCTGCGCGCATGATTATGGATTTTGTTAATGAGAACCGCTGTTGACTATGGCTAGTTTACTCATAGTCAGCGAGGTCTACATCTAAATATATCAAAATATGTACCTCTTTTATCATAAAATGAAAAAAGACCGAAAAACAGAAGCGCTTCTCGGTCCTATAAGTTTGTTTGGGTTAGAGGCTCTAATCTTACTTCTTGACAATTTTCGTTGACATAGCTCTTCCTCCCTGCGTAACATTTACAATATACATTCCTGGTGCAAGAGCAGTGAGGTTTATCTCCCCTTGTCTACCAAAAAAGGACTGAGTGAAAACTGTTTTACCATGTAGGGAAACCAGTCTCACTTCAGCCCTTGTGTCCGTCAATAATGAAATTGTCAAGTTTTCATCTACTAGACTTGGATAGATATCCGCCTCTAAAGCTTTAATTTCAGTTGAGCTGACAGACGTTTCTTGAACAGTAATATCATCAACGCAAAAATATAGTGGGGTGTTAATTCCAAAGGCACTTATATCAGAAGATCTCATCACTATAAAAAGGCTATCCATAGACCCTAAGCTAGAAAGATCTACCCATGCCCAATCCTTCAAAATGTAATCTTCCGCAGCATCGGCTGCCCTAAAATCTGCTAAATAATATTCTACAGAATCTGTACTAAGTTGACCGTTCTGATATTTCTTAAACACAACAGAGAAGAAATCTGGATCTTCGCCTGTAGCTCCACCGAACTTCTTTGTAAAAGAATCCCCCTCTAGCATGCTGTAGTAAGCGAATGCGTTATTCGTAACATACATTCCTGATAGTATTGCTTCATCTACTCCTGTTTCATCTACTATTGAAATATAATTTCCGCCGAAAGCATAGGATACAGCATAGTTAACCGAGCCGTCAAAACCACTCCCAGCCATCGCGCTAAATTGATTATTAAATCCTCTTGCAACTGTATCTGTATCTGCAGAAATAGCCCAGCCTGACCAACTGTCATAAGTTGAATTATATTCGTTCGGCAAGGAGAGTGAGCCTATTCGAAATCCTTCGCCAGTCATTTCATTAACAATATTTTCACCTGGCTCTAAACCAAAATTTTCGAAGTCATATACCGTCTGAGCGGACAAGAATGCTACAGAAAAAGTAAAAATAAATAGTGTAAAAATTGTCTTCATAATTGAGTTTTATTTAATGTTTTAAAATGTATTATTAATTCAAGCGAATATTCATTCCTATACTAAAATTCCTTCCAGGACTGGATCTTCTTTCTATTATTTTATAGTTCGTATCCCAAATATTATCTATATCTATACGATAGTGAATATCTCCTTGATGATAAGCCAATGATAGACCTCCAAGTGACCAAGCATCCAGTGGATCTAAAAACGTCCTCACAGATGACTGATAGCGGTGATGATATATTGCAGTCCAATCTTTGCGGGACCACTCAAGGCTAGCCTGCCCTTGATGGACAGGTGCGTAAAAAGTCTGTTCTCCAGATTTAATTACTGGGTTTATAAGTTCAAATTCATAGGTTGAGCGATTGTATTGATATGCGGTATGCAAAAGCCATTTTGATTTTCCAGTCTTAAAATCAAAGTCTACAGCAGACTCTAATCCCCTTGACCAAACTAAAGGAAGATTCAGCGCACTATAAAAATTAGCCGACTCCAGTAAGCCCCACTGTATCCAGTTCTGTATTCTTTTTTGATAAATGGTAGTACTCCATCGCAGCTGCTTTATTGGATTATATTGCAAAGTAATATCAGTCCCCCATCCACACTCAGGAGTTAAATCTATATTTCCACCAGGTGCCCAAAACTGATCATTCAAACCAGGTACTCGATAAAATCTATTTAGCGAGGCACCTACATTTAATTGCTCGTTTAGATTATAAGTCGCGGCTAATTTACCACTGATCGGATTTCCATTTTTATCCACCCATTCCCGACGTAGACTTAAAGACAAATCCAGTAAGCCCATTTTCAATGCGTAGTATCCAAACAAATTTAGCTGATTCTGCTTGCGACCACTTTCATAATTCAGCGTCGTAGCCGTAGTGTGTCTATTGCTCACACCAACTTCCCAATACGAATTTTTGACACTATTGCTCAGCTTAGATTCTGCATACCATTGATTAGAATTATTGACTCCCATCACCCCATTACGCGGATCATCATACAGATTATTATCTGCTAGATAGTTTAGCATATTTGTCCACAGCATACCGCACTTTACTCCGCGTTCGTGAACCATCTGTATCCGTACGAAACCATCCGTGACTGCAGCCTCACTCACACTTTGCACTATCGTAGGAGGCACTTCACGATAATTGTACTGCGTCCAAAAATGGAGACTCAAACTTTCTTTTTCCGAAATTTGGTATCCTACAGATTGCAAAAAACTTAATTGCTCATAGGCTGCATTAGTTGTCTTCTTTCTAGGTAGATCAGGTCTTATTTCGTAGTCAAAATCATTCTTTGCCGCACTATACGCTACTCTAGAAGTGAGCCACCACTTCCCTTTGTCAAAGCTCAATTTAGCAGCCTGCTGAAAACGACCAAAACTACCCAATAGTGTTTTACTTGCAAAAGAAAAACCTTCATTCAGTGTATAATTTCTGCGATTATTTAGTGCAACATTTCCACCGATCGAACCCGTTCCGTAACGACCTGCATCACCGCCGAGTGTTATTTTTATCTCTTCCATCAACATGACATTGAGTAAAGAATAATCGAGCAAACCAAGCGTAGAACCTTGCAGTGGCATTCCATTCCAAGTGGTTGAATTTCTGCCCGTACCAGCACCCCTTAAGGACACGGTTGCGATACCCCCTGGCACTGCATTTTTCACGTGTACACTCGCGACCCCTTGCAGCAGATCTGCCATATTTGTTTTATCCCCTTTGATCAATTCCGCCTCCATCCATTGCTGGTCTGCAGTCGACAAGCTGACATGCGCACTACCGCGCACCGTCACTTCCGAGAGCGTCAAGTTTTTAGTTGGAGATACGACCATCGTATCTACCTGACCGTAAGTAGCCATACCCCAACAGGATAAAACCAAAAAACAAATGCCTTTAAAAAAGGTCTTCATGTCGTAAATAAATAAAACGGAATTATAGCAACAGATAGGAAGTATCTCGCAAACAGTCAAGACACCTCAAAGCACTCTAGCAGCTAACACTACCAAGACACTTTGCTATCCACTTGCCTTTCCTCCGAAAGCGAAACGAAAAATATATTGTACTTGGCAGGTCTTCTGACTTACTCCACTTTTGCGCCTTCCCATCCATAGGACAGTGGCATCTTACAAAAGCGATATTGGAGCTTACAGCAGCGGGGACTGTCCCAGATTCTCACTGGATTCCCTATTAAGCTTCATACTTAGAAAAGCACAAAGCACCAAATCGACCGCAAGTTACACCTAAATCCTGTTACCACCAAACGTGCTACAGTATTGCACATTTCTCTATTCTTCCGCGCATTTTTACATATTAGAAATCCAATTCCGCCAAACATGCTTCGGCATTACACATACACCCTTTCTTCTACACCTCTTACATATTAGTTTTTTTTTCATTAAGCGCACGGTGGCAATACGCAGCTTCCCCGCTGATTCACACATTTTATATTTATATATTGGACTCTTTTATTTTATGTTTGGTTTATTTGGGCGCTTTTACGTGCTTTCCGTTCCTACTCCAGACGCTGGCGATCAGTTCAGCTAGGCACGTTGCTAGTCTCCTCCTTTGGTCGGAGCCTTCACACCGTACCGCTTCACAGACCGCCAGCATCTTCCATACCACTTCTATCACTAGCGCAATATATCTTGCTCTGCTTTAAATATATTTCTCTAAATTCGCAGCCTATGAATCCAAAAGATGCACTTATCCAATTTACCGACCGTGGACTCCATGTCCCACAAGCGGATGTTTATATAGACCCTTGGCGCAATGTAAAAAGAGCACTCATTACACACGGGCATGCAGATCACTCTCGCTATGGCATGGATCACTACTTATGTACCCACGCCGCCAAGCCCGTCATCAAATATCGACTTGGAAATAAAATCAATATTGACTCTGTTGCTTTCGGAGAAACAACCACCATCAATGGTGTAAAATTCTCTTTCCATCCTGCTGGTCACATCATTGGCTCTGCCCAAATAAAGGTAGAATACAAAGGTGAGGTCTGGGTGGTATCTGGAGATTATAAAATAGAAAAAGACGGCCTCTCTGAAGATTTTGAATCGGTGCGCTGTCATACTTATATTACAGAATCGACTTTCGGACTACCCGTGTATAAATGGAAACCGCAAGCAGAAATATTTGCAGATATCAATAGTTGGTGGACAGAAAATAAAGAACTTGGAAAGACCAGCGTACTTACTGGCTACAGTCTTGGAAAGGCACAGCGTTTACTGCACGGTCTGGATACTTCTATTGGAAAAATCTATACCCACGGTGCCATTGAAAATACCAATCAAGTCCTGCGCAAGCAAGGTATTATTCTACCAGACACGACCAAAGTCAGTAAGCATCAAACCAAAAAAGATTATGCAGGCAGTATAGTCATTTGCCCTCCATCCGCCACAGGAAATCCCTGGATAAAAAAGCTAGGCAACGTTTCTATCGGAGCTGCATCTGGCTGGATGATGATCCGAGGTGCTCGTCGACGACGCAATGTGGATCGTGGATTTATTTTGAGTGATCACGCAGATTGGCCAGGTTTGATATCAGCTATCGAGGCTACAGGTGCAACGTCTGTATTTGTTACACATGGCTATTCTAAAATTTTTAGTCGGTATCTTTCAGAGAAGGGCTATCAGTCGGCGGAGGTGAAGACGGAGTATGATGGTGATGAAGCGGATGCCAAAGTAGAATAATCCAGGTTGTTAGCGAAATAGATTTTACCAAAACTAAAATTTCTTTTTCATTATACTGCTATAGTTGCTCGCCATCTAGCAATAACTTACAGCGGCTACAAGTAATATTAATTCTGCCTTTTTTATTATCCGTCCCTTTCTGGTAAAGTTCGATATTATCATCATTAGACAGAAGATGGAGGGATGAATCATTGTTGGTAAATTCTATATATTCATTTCTATTCAATTGAAGTTGATATCCTGTACTTTCTTCCATGTAGAGATGGAGATCACAGAGAGAATTTTCTACTTCAATATTAGTAAAGTCCTTATCAATAAGTGCAAAATTAAAATCGCAATTCTTTGCGTTTATCATAGCAGTAACGTTCAATCTGCCGATATCAAACTTTGTATAGTTTGAATTCTTTACATCCATATGCCCAACTTCATTAGCGTGAAAAGCATCATTATCAGAATTCATCACCATCAATAGTCCTACCGTACCGATTTTATATTTGGTTAATGCGGAATTGGCTTTTGAAGGTACAAAAGCAGAGGTGATTCCATTTTTCATCAAGCCAGATTCACCAATGGTAAGTCCTCCAATATTTTCAATTTCTATGGACGAGTTTACAGCACTAATATTAGCTGAGGCTACCTCGCGGAATACTACATTATAGCAATTCTCCAGATTGGCAAAAAGGCGAGTCATTTTAGTCCCATAAACTTCAGTATATTCCAAATCTAATCGGAGATCACCGATTAGTTCACCTAATCGGATAATAGCATAATTATTCCCTTTCACCGATAGATTAATACTTTTAGGTATCCACAGCTTTGTTTCTATCTCGATAAAGTTAATGGAAATCCGTTTGCCGTTGCTCAACTTTACATAACAGTCATCATCCATAAAAATGTGGTTCTTCATATGAAATGCATCCATATTTAGATTACAATCCACGACAATCCTTTGATCTGCACCTACTTTCAAATCTAGCTTAAACTCCTCCAACAAAGCAGCATCGTCTGCTTCTGAACCTGTCCTAACTGTGATTCTAGTTTCTTGTTTGACAAAGTTTCGGTCCCAAGTTTCTATGTTTAAATCCTTTATAATATTTACTCGAATTTCGTTACTTCTGCCGTGTAATGCATAGTGGTCTTTTGTATTATTTGTAGTAATCGTTCCGTTCATTTTCAAACCAAACGAACTTGGCAAATTGGATTCTACCGTTGCGTCCTCTGCTACTTCTATTTCTTTTGTGAACACCTTAGTCGTTTGACCCATAAGTGAAAGGTTAGAGATAAATAAAATAGTAAGGAAAACTATTCGATCAAATCTGAATATTGACTTTCGGGGTAGAGGTCTGAATCTTTTCTTCATAATAATTTATTTTTTCTATTTCATCTTGAATTTTATCAAGCAGTTCAATTTTTGAGGTGTAAAAGTTTAATATCTGTTCTCCAATAAATTTTTGGTACCCATTCTTTTCTATGTAGTAAGTATAGTCTTGAAACTGACCATCCATAAACTCTAGCTGTTGTAATAATATCTGCACTCGCTCAAGCTGATCTACAGGTATAGATTCCTCGGCTAATTTTTGTTTTTTATAATTGACTTGTTGTACGAAGTTATATTGCCCAAGATCGAATTGAGCTATTACCCGGTTTTCTAATGCTTCCGCTTTGACGCTATTTTTATAGCCGATAAAACTGACAAGTAGTATTGCGATCAAGGCTACTAACAAACATATCAATTTCTTATAAGACACTTTGTGTTTTACAACTATCTGAGATTCTATCCCTTGCCAAATAGATTCATCTAATTGATCTGCTTCAAATCGTTTCTTATTCTCTTTCAGATAATCTTCAAATTCTCTCATACTTTTAGATGCATTAGTCTTGTTCTTAATAGTTTGATAGCATATCTATACTGACTTTTCGAATTAGAAACCGACACCCCTAAAAGCATCGCTATTTCTGGATGTGTATATTCTTCTAACAGGTACAGCGAAAATATTTCTCTGCTTCCATTCGGAAGTTTTTGTATTTCCATTTTTATTAAATCAAAATCCAATTCATAAAACCACGGCTCTTCATTTTCCTCAACATAAAGTTTATCAATGGCATTAATCATATCAAAACTACGCCTTTGCTTTACAAACTTGATGCTATTATTGATCACAATTCTCTTTAGCCAAGAACCGTATTTACCTTCATCTTGTAATTGCCCTAACTTTTGAAAACTATGTAAAAAGGATTCTTGAATGATATCCTGCGTATCTACCAAACTATTTGTTATTCGCAGACTAGCAGACAGCATTTCTTTGGCAAAACCATCATACAATGCACGCATAGCACTAAGGTCGTCGGCCTTTGCTTTCGATACTATAGCAGCTATATCTGTGCCTTTATTCAATTTTATCCGTTTGTAAAAGTTTGTATATTCTTAAGATAGTATTATGTAGAAAAAGACGTAAAATTTAATGATAAAAAATTATAGATTCAATAGAATTACTATTCTATTTCATTCACTCCCTGGTAAGCGATCTATCAATTTTACTTATTATACAAGTATTGCTAAGATTGCATTACGATAAACCACATCATGCTGAAATCAAAATTCGAAAATTCATAATCCCTAAACAGCTCAGGAATAGAAGTGATATGAGGTAGCCTTGCCCTCGACTGAAGGAAGGGCTGGCGACGGATGAGCGAACACTTGGAGTGAATACTAGCCAGACCTATCCTGAAGCGAGGGATAGGTTGCCGAATACAAACGGATAGTCCGTTTACAGCAAGACCATTATTCATGTTTTTCAACATGAATAATGGTCTTGCTGTAAGAGCCCCAAAAAATTAATGATCGATTATCAATATACAATTTTCAACGCTGCCTTATTTAATGATCGATTATTAATGTACAATTTTCAATGCTGCCTTATTTAATACTCAATTATTAATGCACAATTTTCAACGCTACCTTATTTAACGTACAATTTTCAATGCTGCCTTATTTAATGATCAATGATTGATGCACAATTTTCAATGCACTACTCTCGTCACTGAGATGATTGCTGACAGACTATAAAAACGATGCTGTGCTCCTAACTAAACGCAATCGTATTCTCCTCTGGAATGGTCAAAGTTTCGGTATTCAATAAAGTGATTTTGTTACTGGCTATTTTAGGCAATTCGTATTTGAAGTAAAAGCGCATGGTGTGAATTTTGCGCTCATAAAATGTGGTACCTAAAGTAGTCTTTCCATTGACTAAAGCAGTTTTTGCTACGGCAGCCATGTGTAGCCATTGCCATGCGATAACGATATTACTCATCATCTCCATATAGATTGTAGCGTCGGCGATGTAGCGTTCGTTCTCGCCCTTCATTGCGAACTGAAGTAAATGTTGCGTTGTCTCCGCCAGCTCTTTGGTAGCGTTTTGTAGCTGCGTAGCATAAGGTATAAGGTCATCAAAAGTAGATGCCATCTTAATCGTATCATTCACTTCGGTGGTCAGATGATTCATAGCAGAACCATTATTCATCACGACTTTTCTGCCGAGTAAGTCAAGCGACTGAATACCGGTTGTCCCCTCGTATAAAGCGGTGATACGCACATCACGATAATACTGCTCCAATGGAAAGTCACTGCAAAATCCGTAGCCGCCTAATATCTGTAAACCATTGCTAATAGAAACACGCCCCATCTCCGAAGGGTAGGTTTTTGCGATCGGCGTAAGTAACTCTAGCAGCTCATGGTACTTTTGCTTTTCATCTTCAGGGCCATGCTCGGCTCTATCTTGATAATTCGCAGCTTGTAGTAAAAGTGCAGAGGATGCCTCGGTAACCGCCTCTTGCAAGTGTAGCATTCGGCGTACATCGGGGTGGTTAATAATCGTCGTCTGATCGGACTCCTTATTTTTATTCCCGCCGGACTGAATGCGTCTACCTTGTGGTCGCTCTTGCGCATACTGTAGAGATGCATAGTAAGCAGCCGTTGCGATAGAATTTGCGGTAAGCCCAACATCGATCCGCGCACCGTTCATCATCTGAAACATCTGCTTGAGGCCACGATTTTCTGTACCGACTAACCATGCTCGACAATCGTCTTCCTCGCCAAAACTGAGGTGCGTAGTACAGTATCCTTTTTGTCCCATCTTTTGAAAATCACCGACCGTCTTCACATCATTGGACTCTAAAGCACCGTCCGCTTTGACACGTAACTTTGGGACTACGAAAAGGGAAATCCCTTTAGTCCCTGCAGGCGCACCTTCGATGCGGCCGATGAGTAAGTGAACAAAATTTTCTGAATACTCGTGATCTCCACCAGAGATAAAAATCTTTTGGCCTTTGAGCTTGTAAGAACCATCTGCTTGTGGATATGCGGTCGTCGTAATATCGGATAAAGAAGAGCCAGCTTGCGGCTCGGTCAGACACATGGTACCTCCCCACTCTCCCTTCATCATTTTGGGAACGTACTTTTCTATCAATTCTGCGGTGGCATAAGTGATCAACAAATCTGCCGCGCCCATCGTCAAACCCGTGTAGCCTGGTAGGGCGTTATTTGCAGATTGTACAATATGTGAAACGGCAGCATGCACCGTATGAGGAAGTTGCATACCGCCATGCTCATAATCAAAAGTAGAACCAATGGATCCATTCTCTCCCGCATCCTTCATAAACTGGCCAACAGCAGGATGGACGATAATCTTTCCGTCCTTGTAGTGTGCCGGCTGCTCATCCATTTCTTTCAGCAATGGATACATCATCTTATCCGCATAGTCCTTGGTAGAATCCAACAAAATATCAAAGCTCTCTTTATCGTAGTCTTTGTATCGCTCGTATTCACACAAAGAAGAAACGTCTATCACCTCATGCAATAAAAAACGCAGGTGATCCATACTGATATAAGCAGCCATATCGAAATAATTTTTTGATTTGTAATAATGAGTCCACTCCGTAAACTTTCAAAACCAAAATGTTTCTTTTGGCGATATTTTTCATTTTCTCAAAAAATACCTCTTGAAATCTAAAATAACGCATGTATTTTGATACAAATAATCAATCTCTTCGTTAAAAATGCTCCCCGATAAAATTCGGGGCAGGCTATGATAGCTCAGGCTA
>ENA-ORXT01000054-ORXT01000054.1-marine-metagenome-genome-assembly--contig:-NODE-54-length-162985-cov-19.424080_pt1 | contig 162985 bp, 128 predicted proteins | sample MGYA00237868_ERZ511482 | MGnify/ENA metagenome assembly ERZ511482 | reverse complement strand
GCCTGCAAAGCGCAATCAACGATCCTACAATTTCCCGGGTCGTACTGAGCGATGTGGGGCAAAACTGGATATCTGACGGGCTACGGATCACCCGCGTTGACGGGTTCACCCTGGAGTTGGAAAATGCCAACGTTATCCTTGAGGCTGAACCCAACGCATTGGAGACTTTTGAATCTTTGCTTATCCTCAGTCGGGCTGATGACGTACTCATCGAAGGTAACGGTGGGACTTTCTTACTGGAGAAGACCGAATACGACCGAAGTTCGCAATTTCGTCACGGCATCAACACCTCCGGCTCCGCTAACCTGACCATTCAGAACCTGAGGATTATTAGGGCGCCTGGCGATGGCATCCTGATCGGCCCCGCCTTTGAAGTCGACACCGATGATGTGGACGGCGACGGCGTCATCAACTCGATGGACAACTGCGTGCTTGTCGCGAACCCGGACCAGGCGGATTCCTTTGATGCGGGTGTGGGTGATGCGTGCGATCCGTTGTTCGCCGGATACGCCGTGCTCGACCTGGCCCTCCAGCCGGCGCAGAGCACAGACTTGGATGGGGACGGAGTGGCCAACGACCTCGACAACTGCCCGGTGCTTCAGAACGAGCAGCTCGACTTCGATGTCGATGGCGCCGGCGACGACTGCGACGAGGACGACGACAACGACGGCATTCCCGACGTGGACGACCCAGACCCGTTCGGAGCCCCTACACCGGCAATGAATCTTGAGATTCTGACCCTCGACGGCAACGGAGGGAGTTGGCTCCTGCTTGACGACACTCGCAACTGGATCAGTGCCGATTGTCGACAGCAACTGATGGACGTTGGCGCAATTGAGCGCTCGGCGGACTGGGCCAGCGCTGTCGGCCTTCGCGCCGGCCATCCCATGGCAGCGCTGTGACGACGTGCTCGAAGACTTCGTGTGCAGCACTGACGCCACAGCGTGTCTGGGAGCAAGTATCGAAGTGGCGACGCTGTCGACCGCTGGGAGTTGGCTGCTCATCGACGGAACGCGCAACTGGATCAGTCCCGATTGCCAGCAGCTGCTGGTCGATGCCGGAACAAGCATGCGGTCAGTGACCTGGCCGATGTTGCGCGAGTTCCCGCCCGCCAACCCCTGGCAGCGCTGCGACACACTCCTCGACCGAGTTTCGAGCTAGCTGGCGATCGCTGGCGTGGCCCGGGAGGTCGCATCAAGCTGGCCGAGTGGGTGAAGGTGTGGGAGCAAACGCGAGGACACACATGAAGAACTACGAATCGCAGCTGAGGAGCAAGATCTCTCGAGCAACTTTCTCGTCATCCGAGCCGTTGAGAGTTTCCTGAACCGCCCTGTCACTCAACCAGAAAGCCGGTCCGGTGCGAAATCGAGGCGGTTGAGCAGAATCTGAGCGGAGACTGAGTCGGAGACACTGGAAACGTCGGCACGAACTTCACCAACCATGTTGACAGAACACCCAGTCGTATCAACCGGGAAGACAAGACCGTTCGGTTCGCCGTAGTACCAATTCTGCGTGCCTGCTAATGGCGTAGTTGAGCCGTTCGCACAATGGTGTCTGTCAAAGACACATCGGTAGTTCGCGCCCGATAATTGGAACCGTTGAAGCACCGCCCGGCCGATGCCTCCCGACCAGTTCGCAAAGTAGGTCCTGAACATGCCTGATCCCTGAGGGCCAAGGTTGTAGTCGATGTAGTTCGCAATCGGACTGTCGAAAAGAGCAGTTTTCCCGAGCTGCAGTCCGAACACCTCAAGATCCACGTCTTCAGCACAAGTCACCAATCCCCACGCGGAGATTGTGTTCGATTCGCTTACGACGACCACCGCGGTGCGTTCCCTGAGGAATGTGTCAGCTATTAGACCGTCGGCCAGATCCTCGCTCACCTCTGCGGCGCCAAGCCGGTCTGCCGCCCAGTCGCGCGAGAAGCCGAGAGCAACCCGACTCACGAAGTCCACTATGTCATTCGTCGGCGCGGTAGCTGCGACGGTTGGTTCTGGAGTCGAAGGGACGGGTGTCGCTGCTGAGACAGGCGTGGTCGTAGGCGCGAGCGGCGTCGGAGTTGCGGTGACAGTCGGTGTCTCGGTCGGTCCAGCGCTCGCGATCGCGGTTGCTTCTGGAGCATCGGTCTGAACTGCTGGTGCTGTCGCCTGATTCGATACCGGATCATCTGGCTGAAGCTGAAAGATGGCCCACAACCCCAGACCAACGGTTACCAGAGCGAGAAGGCCAGTGACCATCCAAGTTCGTATGCGGGGTGATGCCTGCGGTTCGCCCAGGCTCAGGACGGTAGTCGTTGCAACTTCGTCTACCTCATCAAGAGCCTGAGCACCGGCCATTCGTGCCGTTGCATCAGCTATTGCCTTCGGGCCGGCGAGCGCGTCGGCGAACTCCGCAACAGACGCTTGGCGCCGATTCGGATCCTTGGACAACCCGCGACTAACGACGTCGCTCAGCCAGCGCGGAACATCCGAACGAACTTCATCAAGAGGCGCCGGCACCTCATCGAGAACACGACGGATGACTGCGTCAACTGGAGTGTCTTTGGTCTGGAAAGGTCCCTTGCCTGCAACCATGGTGTACAGGGTCGCTGCAAGCGAGTACACGTCACTCTGCTCAGTCGCTGCTCGCCCTTCGAGCCGCTCAGGGGCCGCATACATCGGCGTTGCAGACACGTGCGTTGACATGGTCTGCGTCGAGTCGATCAGCTTCGCTATTCCAAAGTCTGCGACAACAGTCGATCCGCCATCGTCCACGAGGATGTTTGCAGGCTTCACGTCACGATGCAGGACCGAGCGATCGTGCGCGAAGTCAACCGCATCACAGACTGTTGTCATTAGCTCGACAGCGCTCGCCCAGGGAATCGGACCGTCAGTATCCAAGCGATCCTGGATTGACTCGACCATCAGAGGCATCAGTAGGTACGGCTCACCGCGATCAGTGACGCCGGAACCAAGAATGGAAATGATTCCATCGTGAGCACCGAGGTGCTCTATAGCTTCTGCCTCGCGCTCGAATTGCTTCCGGGTCCTGTTGTCTGCGGCCGTGAGCCGAAGCACCTTGACGGCGATGATTTCACCATCTGTCGCCCGGGACGCCGAAAACACAACAGCGGAGCCACCGCCACCAAGCAGCGTGCCTGGGCCAAGGCCATCGATTCCAAGTTCGATCATGCCGCTTAGCAGTCGTCGGTGAGTTCGTACCACGGGCTGGCAGAGTGAAAGCTTGCTGTTCCGGCTTCCCAAGCTGCGTTGCTTGGCGGCGTCAGGCTTGCGGGTACCGACAGTTCGATAGTCGACCCAGAAACATCAAAGGAAATGCTCTTGAAGTTGTAGTTGTAGATCGCCTCAGCGGAACGTTGACTGCCGATGAGCGAAAACTGGTAGAAGTCGATATCACCGTCGCTCGCCGTGGCTGTGGCCTGCCAAACGATGTCCTCTCCCCGGGACGGAACGCTGCCATCGACCTCGAAGGTGACCGTGAGTCCGCCGCCGCTCGTTTCATCAACTTCGACGGAGCGGAGGTCAAGCCAAGGCTCAGCCGAAGGCGACCGATTGAATCCAGAGCCACCATCCACGGCTACATCTCCGGTTCGGTCCGAACAGGAGAACAACACGTCTGAGTTGGTCGTCGGGCGTGGAGTTGCCTGTGGTCTGGGCGTAGCAGCTGTGTTCGTCCCAGGGACCGACGGCCTCGCATCCGCTGGCAACCCCACACTGTTGCAAGATAGGGGACCGTCTTTATCGAGAAGGTCTGCGCCATCGATGAGCAACCCCGCGTTTCCGTTTCGAACCAACCGATACTCGATCGCCCACAAACTGCAGTGCTGCCCATCAGCCCCAAGGCTGCCTGCTTGGGTCGAGACGAAAGAAGCGGTGGCGATGATCGCTCCGCCGGACTCGTAGATCTGACCAATAACGAAGTCCGAGAGTTCAGTAGTTCTCATCGCCTCGCTGAAAGCAGCAAAGCCGCCAGGCTGGCCATTGATGTTTCCACTTCGGAGATTGAAGGCATCGGCGTACGCCCCGCGGTTCACGGCCGCCGTGTATTTCCTGAAGAGAGAAGCGACGCTCGGGTACAAGTCGTTGCTGGCAACTGCAGCAGACCGACGGTCACCCAACGCTGCTTCGATGGAACGCTCTTGAAAGCGAGCCTCATCCCCCGAGCTCCATGGAGTGAGCAACCGGCTGGCAACCCAACCCACTAGCCCGTCGACCTCGACTGGCACCCAAAACGTCTCTTCCAGATCGGCGCGGCGGACCTCTTCGCCTGTCACGAGCACTTGATGCGTCGCATATAGCTGTCCAACAACTGCACCGCCTGGTTCGTTCCGAACATTCACTCGGCCAATCGCATCTGTCCGAAAGATCGGAACTGGAGTTGGGGAAGGAACGACCGTTGGTCGGGGGGTTGCAGTCGGTTCCGGTTCGGGCGACCTCGAGGGCACCGGCACCCCGGTCGCGCGCTGCTGAGGCTCGCCTGCCTCTTGCTCGATGGTTGTCGACGACGACTCGACGGCGGCGAGCCGTTCCTCGAGCAACGCAATCTCAGCTTCTAGCTCTGCGCTGCTGTGTTCCGTGCCACAGCCGACCAAGATCAGGGCGGCGCACCAAACTAGACAAGGAAAAGTGAAGAGCCTGGTCCATTGCGCGCTCGTGATTCTGAGAGCGATTCGGCGCACTCCCACACCTAGCCCCAATGGCCCGACACGTAATCGACAAGCTCAGGTCCCTCAAGCTGCCTCGTGGTATTGCCAACCCGCACATAGAAGACCTTGTCGCCCTTCGTGGTCTTCGCATACACCGGCGAGCCTGACGGTTTCACGTCCACAAGACAGGCCACTTCGCCGCCTACAGTCTCAAACCGAATGCCAGTGAGCGTTGCCGTCGAGGCCTCCCCGACAGAATGCATAAAGAGCGTGGTAAGCCAGTTCTGATACCCGTCGAGGTCATGCTTCTTGACGTCAAGGTCCGGCTGCACACCGGTGACGTCGCCGTCATCGGTAATGCCGATGCCAAGAGTTCCGCCGCCCGAGTTCATGAACGCAGCGACCGTCTTGATCACGCCTTCGTTGATGACCTTCTCTGGCACATCTGAATGCTGCGGCACACGAGCGGTCGCCTTGAACTCAACATGGAAGGTCTCCATCTGCCGGAGCAGTTCGCCCACAGTTGGCAGGTGTGGTTCGTCAAGAAGACGACCTGGCCCGTGCGTCAATCGCTCGAACCCAGCCTTCGTCACTTCGGCCATCATAACTCGACGCTTGGAAAGAAAGTCGAAGTAGTCCATCGAATCCCAGCCGCTCGGCAACGCATGCCAAAAGCGAGCTTGCTCTTGCTCAGCTGCAGACATGTCAGCGAAGTACCCGGGGAAGTAGTCCGACGGGGCCTTGTCGGAGATGTCGATGTTGTCCGCCCACTCCACAAAGGAGTAGTTCGCCATCTGATTGGTGCGCGTCTGCCCCGTGATCCCAATCGAGGAGAGGTAGGCCTTGGGATACAAGTGGTGCCGTTCGATCGGAGCCTTCGTGCCCCGAAGGGCCGGGTCAAGCAAGTCGCTGATCCTGACAGTCGAAAACAGCGCTGTCGCATCGAGCAGGTTCAATGCGGCGTAGTAGCCGAAGAGGTAAGGACTCCACGCTCCAGAGGACTCCAATTGATCCGGCAGCGTCACACGCCAGTAGTCCTCGGTCAGTTGCGTGTCGATGATGCCTTCGAGCACCTCCACAAAGGCCTCGGGACTCTCGGCTTCGGCAATGCGGCGAAGGTCGGACTCAACAATGGTCTCCGGACTTCCGGTGTAGCGACCAGTAAGCGAAGACATGAAGAACCAGCGACTCATGACATTGCGCAACTCGTTGTGCTGAACCCCAAACTCAGTGCGACCCACGAGGAAGATCAAGTAGCCGTAGAGGAAGTTGTTGGCAGACGTCAACATGCCCTTGCCTCGGAATCCACCCTGCTTCACTGCTACGAGGTACTCGTGCCAGTTCGTCAGGTTCAGAACCTTGGCCTGGGCCGATTTGAGATCGTCGAACCGGGCGTCCCGATTCTCGTCCGTAACTTCGCCCGTCTCCGGGTCTCGACCGCGAAGCACCTGATACGCCGTCTGAAGAACGCCACGCTTGAGCGCGAGACCAACCGCAACCCTCAGCATCTGGTCTGGCGATGGAGCAAGGAAATGGTTGAACGGCGATGCCTCGCTCGTCGACGGAAGCTTCGCTCCTTTCGCGAAGTCTTCAAGCTCATGGCGACCCTCAGGCCAGTACACCGACATGAGCGTCAGGATGAAGTCCGCCGAGTTGAGTGGCACTCCCCCGGAGTTGATGCGCTGGAAGATCTCGGCAACGGTGTTGATCTCAAGATCGGACGACAGCTCGAGTGCGGAGAACTGATAGCTCGGCAGCGTCTCCAGCGCGCTGATGGCAGAACTGATCTGCTGGCGCTCTTCTCCGGTCAGCTCACGAGCCGCTGACAGGGTGTCCATGAAGTCCGTCGTGAATTGGTAGACACCCGATTCGGCGTTCCAGACGTCTGAGATGTTGGAGATGAACTCCGCGTCGTTGTCAGTTGCCGCGTTCGCTACTGCGAACTCTTCCTTCAGCGGATTGAAGGCTATTCGGATCAACTGCTCTTCGTTGTCATCGTTCAAGATCGGCGTACCGGTCATAACGGCATAGAGGCTGGTAAGGCGTTGCTGCCCATCGACGATCATCTTCGGCGCGGTCACTGCCGCGTTGCCCGAACCGATCGCGTGATTGTCGACGTCGGATGTCGTGTTCCAGAGTAGGAAGTAGCCGGCGGGATAGCCCCGGTACAAAGAGTCGAACAGGTCCCGGATTTTGGCGCGGTTCCAGACAAAGGGCCGCTGGAGATCAGGCAGCCCAAGTTGACCTGAGTCGATCTGCTCTACGAGCAATCTGATCGGATAGTTCGTGTTCGAAAAGAGCATTTCAGTCCCCAAAACTGCCAGTCTGTGCGTTGTCGAACAGTAGATGAATTGGCTGGCTCACTACATGAAATGCACCAATCTTGAGCGAGGCAGAGCTTCCCTTACCGAGTGAAGAGTGGCCCCCGAAACGGGTGCTTCCAGTCAACCTGAATAGCCGGCTCGACAGTGGCCAACGACGCTGCCTCAAGGAGCAGCGTCACATCCTGCAGCACACGGCCGATCTCATCGATCGCCCTATCAAGATCGTCAAAGGTCGGCAGGGCCTCCATACCCCGGTTGTCCGTGTGAGCGACGAAGCGGTCGGCGAACTCGCGTATGGACCTGGAAGCTTCCTCCAGCCGTGCGATGGTCTGCTCTAGCTTGTCCATCGACATGTCGGTGCCTCCGTCGCCAAACAGCTCGTCGTACGTTTTGATCGCAATCTCTTGCGGTATCCCGTCGGAGTGAAGACCTACGAAGCGGCTCCGCGACATCACCCCACAGTTCTTGGATATGTCTGCGAGCAAGCGTCCAAGCGAAATCTCTCGATGCCCAGCCTTCGGGTCTGCAATCCGGCGAACTGCAATTGCCTGGCCGTCGACGTACATGCTTGCGTAGTGATCAAGGAATACGCGGCCGTCCTTTGCCTCGAGGGCCGCTCGCATCTCACGCCATATCTGGCGGTTGTGGAACATACCGACGACTTGGTCGTGAACTAACGCCAACCACTCCCGCCACTTCTCGAAGAGCTCATCGTGCTGCGACGGCGGCGCAGTCATGTAGTAACCGCTTGCTCAGACTTTTCACTCTCTGAAATCACTTTGAATCGGCGACCAGGGCAGAGCTTGAATGGCTTCAAAGCTGAGGCATTGAAGAACAAGAAACGCAGCAAGAAATTTGATGATCGATGTTTGGCCTGAATCCAAGATTCACCATCAGTCGTCTCAATCACCGCTTCGACTCCGTCGAGGTCGTTGGGACCCTCGTACCGGACGAGCACGGCCTCCTCTTCGAGCACATCCAGGAGCTTGTCGACAATCCAGAGCTTCTCGTAGTCAAATCCGTATGACGGTTCTTCTGCCATCGTTTCCCCTTCCGGGAGTAGCTAGCTACTCTATGCAACGCTCCGAAACCACTTTGGCCCCTCACATCCGTGCATGCCATCGAGATTGCTTCCACATCCACTGTTGGCAAAGCGACAGGCGCTCTCCCGGCACGTGCAAGGTTCACACTCCCGCGGCCCATCCGCGGCCCACGAGCCTGAAACCGCCCCAAAACCCGCACCGCGCCGCCAAACCACATCAGCTTCCCAAGCTGAATACGGGAGTTCGATTCTCCTCACCCGCTCTCTAGGTGTGAGCTGCAGGCCGGCCAGAAACAGGCGCCTGCGGTCCCTCGTCGGTTCGCGTTACTGCCCAAAGTCCCGGTTGAGCGCCGCGAGGATGTCGTCTGCGGCGACGAGGTTTCCGAATCGGTGCAGCGTCGTCGAGATGGATTGCTCCTTGAGGTAGCTCAGCAGTTCAACGCGACCGGCAGGGGTCACTGGGCCATCGAGTAGCTCGATGTTGCAGGCTTGAGCGGCCTTGGCCAAGGCGCCAGATCGCTCGACACCGACCAGGCGAACGCGCTCTATCCCACGCTTCGCCATGTCGGTGAGCCAGACAAAGTCGTCGCCATCAGCATTCACCCAAACGAGTTCGACACCAGTGATCTTGCAGGCCTTCTCGAGCAGACGCACCTCGTTCGGGTGAGCGTCTGGGGCCACGTACGCGCCGACTACCGGCAGCGGCCGGTAGCGCAACACGTTCGCTTCGCAGAAGAGACCGGCGTCGTCGTGATGTTGTGAGAACGTGCGCTGCCATTGCTCGGCGTAGTCATCGGTGTCTGCAGTCGCCGTCGAAGACCAGGTTCCAAGCTGCATGAGATAGTTGGGGCCGCCGGCTTTCGCGCCAGGCCCAACCGAGCTTCGCTTCCAACCACCGAAGGGCTGGCGTTGCACGATGGCGCCGGTGATCGGACGATTCACGTAGCAGTTCCCGATCTCGACGGCGTCGAGCCACTGCTTGATTTCATCGCTGTCCAGGGTGTGGATTCCACCCGTGAGTCCAAAGTCGCTTGTGTTGGCGATCTCGAGGGCCTCCTCGAGGGTTGCCGCATTCACCAGGCCAAGCATGGGACCAAAGCACTCGGTTCGATGGAACCATGAACCGGGCTTCACTCCATCGCGAACAGACGGCAGAAGAACGCCGTCTTCGGAGATGGCTGGAGCAACCAGCCAGGACTCGCCGGGCTCCAGCTGTTCAATCCCGCGTTGCAACCGAGAGTTGATGCCGCCAACGAGTGGCGCCACGTCAGTCTCCAAATCGAGTGGAGATCCCGGCGACAAGCTGGTCACGGCGTCGATGAGCTGCCGGCGGAATCGCTTTGACGTGTACACATCCCCGACGAGGATCGCGATGCTGGCCGCCGAGCACTTTTGGCCCGAGTGTCCGAATGCGGACTGCACCAGATCGGCGACGGCCATGTCCAGGTCGGCGTTGGGGGTCACGATCAGGGCGTTCTTGCCCGATGTCTCAGCGAAGAGTCGAAGTTCGGGCTTCCATTCGCGAAACAAGCCGGCGGTTTCACTTGAACCGGTCAAGATGACGGCGTCGACAGACTCGACGAGCGTCTGGCCGACCTCGTTATCCGGCGTGCGAACGAACTGGAGGACATCGCCGGGAACGCCAGCCGCCCAGATTGCCTCGGCAATGATCTCCGCGCATCTTGGCGTCTCCGGGGCCGGCTTGCAGATCACCGTGTTGCCTGCTGCGAGTGCGCTGAGCATGCCGCCAGCAGGAATGGCACAGGGAAAGTTCCATGGCGGGATCACGGCGACGGTTCCGTGCGGCGTGAACTCGGCCCCGTCAACGGCTTCGAGCTCCACGGCGTGGTCGGCGTACCAGCGGGCGAAATCGACCGCTTCGGAGACTTCGTTATCGGCCTGGGCGAACGTCTTCGACGCTTCGTGCATCATCGTGGTGATGAGCTCGCCGCGGCGAGAAGCGATCTCGGCCCCGGCCTGGTGCAAAAGCCTTCGGCGATCAGCGGCCGGGGTTTTGCCCCAGACCAGAGCGGCTGCTTGAGCCCGATCAACGACTCGCTGAACGTCGTCGGTTGCGGTGAGGAGCGGGGCAGAAAGAGGTCGGGGTTCGGCCTGGCTGACCTCGGTGATCCACTCGATGTTTTGCGGAAGCGTCGGGTCGGTGTCGGGCTCGTTGAAGAACGGCTCGTGGGCCTTGGACAGCTTGGCCTCGTTGCGTCGATCCTGTTGGCGACGGGGCGAGGTGTCGATCTCGGAGCGAGCTTCCAGTCCCCGGCGGAAGAAGTCGGCTTCGGCCTTGAACGCGGCCGAACCGGGCGCCAGGTCAAAGAGCTTGCGCATGAAGTTCTGCTCTGCCGCGTTCTCTTCAAGGCGCCGGAACAGGTAGCCGATTGCCACGTCGAAGTCATCGTCGCTGACCGCGGGGGTGTAGAGCAACATGGACGAACGGCCGTCACCGCTCGTGGATTCGTGCACGGCCTTTGCCTGGCCCGCGGCCATGCCTTGGAGCATCTCGAACTGAACTCGATCGCTCACGCCCCGGGCCCCGGCGAGCAGGTTCACCCAGGCAACGTGGAAGAGGTTGTGGCTTGCTACACCAATCTTTACTCCGGTCAGGTTCTCGGGCGTCAGCACCCAATCGAGACATGCGCAGAAGCTTGCATCGCTCTCGATCTTTGAGGAGAACGGCGCGGGCTCCCATCCGTGCATGGCGGCGTCGACCTGCTCCATAGCAAGGTTGGCTCCCTTGACGAGTCGGATCTTGATGGTTCCTCCTCCGCGGCGGTGGCGCTCGTTTGCCCACCCGACAAGCTCCTGCAGCACCTCGAACGCATCGGGCAGATACGCCTGAAGCACGATGCCAGCATCAAGATGGGCCCGCTCTGGCGCACCCAGAATGTTCATGAAGGCAGCCAGGGTCAGGTGCAGGTCCGCATACTCCTCCATGTCGAAGTTCACAAAGGTCGGCGGACTCGTGATGGCCGCCTCATCGACCAACCGGGCAAGTCGCTCGCTGATACGACGCAAGCCCGCATCGAAAGCAAAGTGATTCAACTGAGCGGCGACGGCGGTGACCTTGACCGATACGTAGTCGATGTCGGGAGTGTGGAGTAGCTCGATGAGCTTCTCCAAGCGAGCGTCGGCCTCCGCGTTGCCGAGTACTGCCTCGCCCAACAGGTTGACGTTCACGGCGTACCCGTCTTCGCGCTGGCCCGACAGGTGCTTCTTCAGCGCAGCCTGCTCAGAGGGAGCGACCAGGTGGCCAACGATCGACCGCATTCTCCACTCGGCAATCGGCATCACAATCGAGGGCAGGATCGGGGCGACCTTGGCGCCAACCTTGAGCAGCATCTTATCGACCGGCGACAAGAAGCCGGGCAGTTGGGCCTTGTCAACGAGCGACGCCAGCTGGGCCGCACCGATCTTTGCGCTGTCTTGACGAGCGACCCGGTCGATGAACTGCATCACGAAGAACACGCCGCCTTCGTCGGTCACCAAATCACCCAGGCGCTTCATGGTGAGCTCCTCCGCGCGCGACGTGAGCTCGTCAGCGCGTCGGAGCCAGCGATCAACGACCTCCACCGCGGTGTCTACCAGTTCAGCTTCCTCAACAGTGGTGCCCATACCTCAAGTCTGAATGAGCGTGCAGCCGTTGTATTGTGCGCGTTACTCGCTCTGCGACCCGAATCCGTACAAGCGGCGCCCTGCGGATCTACTTTGCTGTGCGCGCATCGCGGAACTGCGCGGGCGTGTAGTTCGTGAGCCGGGCGAACTGGCGAGTGAACTGCGGCTGATCGTAGAACCCGCACTGCGTGCCAATGTCAGCGACGGATCGATCCGTGCTTGCGAGCAGTTCGGCCGCCCGGTTGACGCGAACACGCAATACATACTGGGTGGCGCTCAGGTCAAAGACCCGCTTCATGCGGCTGTCCAGCTGCGACCGAGAGCAACCCGCGGCCTGAGCCATTTCCGCGACCGAAATGCGTTCGCCAAGTCGATCAGCAACCAGGCCCACCACGTTTTGCAGATCGGCGAGCGCGATGTTCCTGTCACTGGGAGCCCGCAGGTCTCGACTAACCGAGACGAGACCGACGACTTCGCCCGTGCCGTCGGGTTCGCGCACCGGCAGCTTCGTCGTCAGGTACCAGCCGGTATCACCATCGGTCCCCAGGATCAGCTCGAGTTCATCACGGAACTGGCGACCTTCGTCGATGACTTGACGGTCCTGCGCGTCATAGCGTTCGGCAAGCTCGACAGGAAAGACGTCAGAGGCCATAGACCCAATAACGTTGCGCTTCGACCGTCTACTGGTCCGTCGAACGAACGCAGCATTCACTTCCACATAACGATGATCCAGATCCTTGGCGCAGAAGATCACATCGCTCAGCGTGTCGAGAAGCGAAACCAATTCCTTCTGGCAAGAAAAGAGCTCACCGGGAGAAGATTGCGTCACGGGTCATTTCTACCCCGCGCAGAACGCATCGGCGCTCAGATGGCATTGGTACGTTCACCGCATGAAGATCGAACGAATCTCCTACCAAGGCAACTTCGAAGAAATGGTCAGCAGTGAGACAGGGACAGCGCCATGGAAGTGACGTCGGCAGTGGAAATCGATCGGCCCGCGGCTGAGGTGTTCGACTACCTGGCGAACATGGAGAACAACCCGGCATGGCAGAACGGCCAGGTCAGCTGCACGTGGACCAGCGAGCCGCCCGTTCGCCTCGGGTCCACCTATGACCAGGAAGCGAAGTTCCTCGGCAAGTCCATCGTGTCCAGCTTCTCTGTCACCGAGTTCGAGCCCGGACACCTCATTCGGATCGTGAGCACCGGCGGGACCATGGACATCGACGTGACCCGTACCGTCACCGAACTGGCCGCCACCCGCTGCCGGGCCGACGCCATCGTGCGCGGCGACGCCCCGGGGCCCATGAAACTTCTGGGGCCGCTCCTGCCAACGCTCGTTCGCTCCAGCGTCAACAAGGACTACCAGCGACTCAAAGCCCTGCTCGGATCCCGCTGACTCTCGCTGGAGCGTTGTCGCTCTGAGACGGGCGAGAGTGACCGGCGAGAACCCCCCGATATCCGGCTTCTAAGCTCGCGCAGCATGACCAGCGACACCGTTCTCATTGACTCGCCAGCCGAAGGCGTCACCCGCCTCACGCTGAACCGCCCAGACAAGCTCAACGCGCTGACGCTCGAGTTGGTCGAAGCGCTGTACGACGCCCTGGCCGCCGTCGACGCCGATCACGACTGTCGGGCCGTCATCCTGACCGGCGCCGGCAGAGGCTTCTGCGCGGGTCTCGACTTGAACGGATTCGGCACCGTGCCCGGCACCGAGAACCAGGGCCGGGTACAGCAGGGCATGGCCACCCAACAGCTGATTGCCAACCTGGTCCATCAGATGCGGGACGTGCGCCAGCCGATCATCTCGGCCATCAACGGGGCCGCGGCCGGCGGTGGCTTCGCGCTCGCCTGCGCATCGGACATTCGCTACTGCGGCGAGAGTGCCAAGTTCGGAACCGCATTCGTTCGACTGGGCTTGAGCGGTTGCGACATCGGCGTCAGCTGGATGTTGCCCCGACTGATCGGCGCCAGTCGGGCATGGGAATTGCTCCTGACCGGCCGAGTGTTTGACGCCGCCGAAGCTGACCGCATCGGTCTGGTAAGCCGGATGGTGCCGGACGCGGCGCTCGAAGACACGGTGCTGGCGGTGGCCGCCGAGATTGCGGCCAACAGTCCGTTCGGCGTGTGGATGACCAAAGAAGCCATGTGGTCCAACCTGGAAATCCCAAGCCTGCGCGCCGGCATCGATCTGGAGAACCGCAACCAGATCATGGCCAGCCAGACCGCCGACGCTCGGCTCGGGCTCAGCGGCATGCCGGGCCAGAAGCGGGAGTGGACGAACTCCTGAGCGCTTCCACCGGCTCATCACGCCACGTGCGGTTCACCCGCTCGAAACGGTCGTGATACCGGCCAGCGACAATCTGTTGCAGCGAACCTCAGCGTGCCCGGGTCCTACTCCTGAGCCAGAATGCCGTCGACACGACTCAGGAGCTCCTGGTCGTCATTGTGCGAATGGGTGAAGCCCAGTGATCGCTCAGTTTGCACGGTCTCGATCGACCGGTACGCGTTGATGTACGCCCGCCGAAAACTCGACGGCGAACTGTTCCCGCCCGAACCATGCAGCACCCCTTCGTTGTGCACCGTGATATCGCCGCGGCGAATCTCCACCGGCGTCATCTGATCACCGGCCAGCAGATCGGTCACCAGCGTGTGCTGCTCCTCCCTGCTCTCGCCGGCCGGTCGATGAGGTCGAACCGGCTCGGTGTGGCTACCGGCCAGGAACTGCATGCAGCCGTTCTCCAAGGTGGAGTCGTCCACCGCCAACCAGCAGGTTGCGGTCCGTCGATCGTCGGTGTTGATCCAGTACGCCTGATCCTGATGCCAGGCAAACACCGCATCCTCTCGGCCCGGTTGTTTGGCCAGCAACTGATCGAAATCCAACACCATCCCGTCGCCGCACAGCTGGTCGGCAATGGTCTGGCTCACACGTTCGAAGATGTTGCCCTGCCACCCCGGGTGGTACTTGCGCGGCAGCATCACATTGAACAGCACGAAGTTGGCGGGGTCGCCGCCGAAGTCGCCCGTGACCATGTCATAGAGATCACGTCCTTCGACCTCAACCTCGCCGCGCATGAACGCGTCATACACATGGTCAAGCTCGGCAACCTCGGCTTCGCTCAACACGCCGGGCAAATGCACATACCCGTCGCGCTCGAACAGCTCCCGCTCCTGCTCGGTGATCACATAGCGCTCGTCAACTCGATGACCCATGACCTGAACCTAGCGCTGCCCGGAGACCGCCAATCCACAGCGCCACGCCCCGCTCGGCGAAAGGGCCTCAGAGCAGGGCCCGCAGCCCGGCGGTAACCACGGCGGCGGCAACAACCACGACGATGAAGGGCGCTCGCCGCCAGACCAGGAGCGCGGCCACTCCCAGACCAGCCAGTCGCTCATCAATGACAAGGTCGCCGCCCTTCAACAACGTCAGCGAGACGATCACCGCCATCACCACCGCAGCCGGAATCAGCCCCGCGGCTCGGGCCAGTACCGGACGGCGCTCCAACAACGGACCAACCAGAAACGCGCCAGCCAGCCGCTGACCCCACGCCCCAATGGTCATCACGATGATGGCGACCGTCGTCATGTTGACCCCACCTCACTCCGCACAAAGAACAGACCGGCGGCGACACCCAGCACACTCAGAATGATCGGCAGTCCCGCCGGCGCGAACGGCAACAGCGTGAGACAGATCAGTCCGCCGGCCAGTCCGGTGATCAGGCCGTCCCGTCGACGCAGCAAATTGCCGATGATCGCCAACATCGCCGCCGGAAAGACCGCGTCGAGACCCCATCGGCCGGTGTCACCCAACACATTTCCCAGGAACGTTCCCACCGCTATTCCCGCAAACCAGCCAATCATCATCCCGGCCGTTGTTCGCCAGAACTCGCGCTCCACACTCTTGGGATCGGGTTGCTGCACGGCCACCGCAACATTCGGATCGAACGCGTTCACCGCCGCCGCCGCTCGGCGCAGGAAGCCCTCCGGCAACTTCGGACTCAAGCTCACCGCCAGGATCCCGAACCGGGTGGCAACCACCCACCCCGCCGCAATGGCAGCCCAGTCGCTGCCCCCGCTGTCGCGCACCGCCAGATACGCAAACTCCGAGGTGGCGGAGAAGATCACCGACGATGCGATGAAGGCCCGGGTTGGCGATGCGCCGGCGTCGATGAGAACAACCTGCAAGGTCACACCCAACGAGAAGAACGTGATGGCCATGGTGGCGAAGTCGGCCAAGCTCAGCCGCGGCGCGGCCGGGGTCCGAACTGCGGTCGTCGGCCAGCCATCTTCCATGGCGGGAGTGTAGATCTCGGCCAGCAATGGCGGACCCGCTGCTCCCGGCCACCGGCCGCTGCTCATCGATGGACGCGGCGGACGCAACTGCAGCATTGAAAGCCACGGTCCGCACTCGACCACGCGGCGAATCTTGGGGCGTCTTCATGAAGGATTCATCTTCGAAGGCGTACAACGGTCCCATGGGAACCACCACCACCGCCGACCATCACCCACGCCCACCCAAAGCCGTTGCCGTATTCATCGCGGTTCTGGCCGTGGCGAGCGCCGGAATCGGGGCGCTATGGGCAACCAGCGCCAACGCTCAACCCCCACCACCCGCACCGCCACAAGTGCTGCAGAACGGGGGGTTCAGTCAGGGGTCCAACCACTGGTGGAACGACGGAACGTGGCTTCGGGTGGCGAACAGAAGAGCGTGTGTGGCCGTTCCGAACGCCACCATCAACCCGTGGGACGCGCAGCTGGGCCAGTCAGGAATCTCACTGCAGGCCGGCCAGCGGTACCGGGTGCAGTTCCGCATGCGCGCCAACACCGTCACCTCGGTTCAGGCCGTGGTGCAAGACAGCGAGAGTCCCTACACCTACCACCACGCCAAACGACTCCGGCTCACCCGGAGTTGGCAGACCCACAGGTACAACTTCACTGCGCCCACGTCCAATGCCCACACATCGTTCATCTTCAAGTTCGGTGGCCAGTCGGCGTCGAAGGTCTGCGTTGCCTGGGTGTCGATCAGGGCCACCCCGATGCAGCCCCCCGCAACGCCACCTCCAACGGCAACGCCAACTCCACCGCCACCGCCAACGCCAACGCCAACGCCACCGTCACCGCCACCGCCACCGCCACCGCCACCGCCAACCGCGACGATCGCTCAGGAGAACCTGGACCGGATACTCAGCAACCCCACCCGAAACACCCAGTTCGACAGCAACGAATTCCGCGACGTCCCGATGGACCAGATTCAGGTGAGCGACTTGACCGTGAACGCGGATCTCTACAACGAGACGCTGCTCGACACCAGTACCAGCGGCTACTTCCGGGTCAAATGCGAAGTCAGCCACTTCGCCTATGACGACCCCATTGTCTTCCCCAACCAACCAGGTCGAGCCCATCTGCACATGTTCTTCGGCAACTCCAACGCCAACGCGTTCAGCACGTTCGACTCGCTGCTCAACAGCGGTACCGGAACCTGCAACGGCGCCGACCTCAACCGCACGTCCTACTGGGTCCCCGCAATGCTCGACCCGGACGGCAACGCACTCATCCCCTTCGAAGTGATGGTCTATTACAAGAACGACAACTTCAGACTCAACGGCGCCAACGAGTTGGTCGGGCCGTTCCCTGACAACCTTCGCATGGTGGTCGGCAACGCCATGGCCAACCAACCCCAGACCGCACTGACCGGCGGCCCCGGATCCTCGCCGGTTATCAGCTTCAACTGCGGACCCGCCTATGGCAACGCCAATCAGCTCGGACCGTTGATCCCGGATTGCCACGGGACCGGCGGTGGCAACTACGGCCCCAATGGCCGCGCTTTGGAAATGAAGATTCTGTTCCCGCAGTGCTTCAACCCCACCGACGGCACCTACCGGTCCGACGGCGACCACATGGACTACTCCGAAGGCGGGTACTACAGCCCCAGCTGTCCCGCCTCGCACCCCTATGACGTGTCCTCGATCATGTACCGCATCTTCTTCAGTCCAGACGAGTACGGCGGTTCGCTCACCGACCTGCATCTCAGTTCCGACGTCCGCCACGATGGAACGATCCTGCCCGGCGGGACCACCGCCCATGCCGACTGGTTTGGCGCATGGAACGAAGACGCAATGGACCAGTGGGTGCAGAACTGCAACAACACCCGGGCCGATTGCGAAATCGGACTCCTCGGACGCAACCCCCTGGTCTCACTGGTGCCGCGGCAGGAAGGCTTCTATCCCTACGGGTATCGGGCGCCGGCCCAGGAGCTTATTGAGCTCTGCCCCGGTCGGGAGTTTGACACAACCCGTCCGCTGGAGTCGGTGGCCAACTGCCACATGGGATAGACCCCATGGGCACCGCACAGCTCAGAGGTCACTTGCACCAGTCACAACCGGCCGGCTTCTATCACCCGCGCCAGGAACTGCTGGGTCGGCCGAAATGCCGCGCATCGGCGGCGCTGGTTCGGACATGCGGTCTGACACCATGGGGCGATGGGGAAGTGGTCGACCAGCGGGGCAGTCCGAGCGATGATCTCGCTGGTGGTCGTTGCGTTGGTCGCGCTTCCTGCAGTGACCGGCAGGGATTCGTTTCCGCTGTCCAACTATCCAATGTATGCGGAGGCCCGACCCGCGATGGCCACATTCAACACCGCCGTCACCATCGGACCTGACGGCAACTGGCACCGGCTGTCGCTGGACTGGATCGCCAACACGGACGACCCGCTCGTTGCGCAGTCGCTGCTGAGTACCGAACTCCATCGCGATGGCGGCGAAACGCTCTGCAGCGAGATCATCGACCGCGCCCCCAGTGCTTCACCACCAACCATTCAGCTGGTGGCCGATCGCGTGGACCTCCAAACCGGCCAACTACTCACGCGCACCGTCCACCGCGAATGCGATCCATGATTGGGGTGCTCGTGCCCGAGGGCTCGGCCCGCCACCTGGGCATCTTCCGCGCCGCCGTCGGGCTTTACACCACCGTCTACCTGATTGTCCGGGCGCCGTCATTCCTGAGCCTGGCCACCAATGACGCCCAACGTTTTGACCCGGTCGGGATCGGTCGCATACTCACCGGCCCGCCGCCGGCAGCGCTCATCCACCTCCTCTTCGGCGCCACCATCGTCCTCGGCGCCGCAGTCACCGTTGGTGCCGCTCACCGGATCATCGGACCCCTGTTCGGACTGGCGGTGCTGGCGCTGTTCACCTGGCGATCGTCCTGGGGTCAGATTCTGTGGTTCGAAAACCTGGTCGCCGTCCACGCACTGGTCGTCGGCTTCAGCCCATCGGCCGACGCCATCACCTGGCTGCGCCGCTCGTCCACCGCTCCCGACCACCAGCGTTATGGCCACCCGGTGCAGCTCGCCGCCCTGATCACCGTCACCACCTACCTGGTCTCAGGCATCGCCAAGTTGCGCATTGGCGGGCTTGGCTGGGCCACCGGCGACACCCTGGCCAACCACATTGGCTTCTCGGCCCAACGACTCGCCGTCTTCGGCGAACGCCAACCCGTGGCCGCCGACCTGTTGCTCGACCACACCGCACTGCTCACCGTGGCCGCAATAGCTCTGCTGGGGCTCGAACTCGGCGCGCCGATCATCGTCCTGACTGGCCGCAGGATCCGATGGTCGTGGAGCGCGGCGATGGTCGCCGCCCACATCGGCATTGCGCTCACCATGTCGGTCGTGTTTGCCTACCACCTGATCGGACTCGCCATTCTGCCGGTCCTGTTGGCCCGCGACCCCCGCGCAACTGCGACAGCAGAAGCCGGATAGAAGACGGTTAGAAGACGGTTAGAAGATGGTGTAGCCACCGTCGACGCAGACCTGCTGGCCGGTGTGGAAGCTCAGATCCGGGTTGGCCAGGAACGCCCCCACCTCCCGAAACTCCGCGGGGTCCGCCCAGCGGCGCACCGGGGTGCGCTTGGTGGTGACTTGGCGGAAGGTGTCGTTCTCATACGCCGACGCCGCCAAGTCCGTCATGGTCCACCCGGGCAGCAGTGAGTTCACCCGGATCTGATGCCGGGCCAGCCCAACCGCCAGCGCCCGGACCAGTCCGTTGAGCGCCGTCTTCGATGTGCCGTAGGCCTCGTTGCCGGCCGCACCGTGAATGGCAGATGTGGAGGAGACGGCCACCAGGCTGCCACCAGATCCCTGTTCAACCAGCACCCTTGCCGCTTCGCGCAGACACAGAAAAACCCCGTCGAGGTTGACCGCCATGACGGCCCGCCACTCCTTGAGTGTGAGATCCAGAAACGGCGTGCCGGTTCCGCCGCGGCCGGCGTTGGCAAACAGGCCATCCAGGCGCCCGAAGTGCGCCACCGTCTGGGCCATTGTTGATACCACGGCGTCCTCGTCGCTTACATCGCAAACCCACCCGTGGGCCGACGCGCCGCGCTCGGTCAAGCCGGCAACTGCGGTCTCGTTCTTCTGGGCGCTCCGACCCCACACCGCAACCGAACCGCCGTTGTCAGCGATGCCTTCAGCCAGGCCGAGTCCAATGCCACCGTTGCCGCCGGTGATCACGAAGACCCGACCATCAAGAGGCCTTGTCATTTGCTCAACCGACGTGTGCACCATGGGGCAATGGTAGAGCAGGTTGGCCAGTCACTCTCCGAACTCGCCAGCTCGGTCGGTCCTCGTTGCGGTTTGGCGTTGCTCCACCGGCAACGGCATTGCTCCTCTGCAACCAACGGCCGCGCCGAGCGAGGCCAATCAGTGGATCGGCTGGCCTTCGGTCAACGTGACATCGGCGGCATCGTCGGCGTAGGCGGCATCGGCAGCATGGGCGGCATGGGGGTTAACGACCTCGACGTCGGGTTCGGGATCATTGCCGGGTTCGGGATTGTTGAGGAAACCGAAGAATCGACCTTTGACCAACCAGCCAATGGCAAACGCGGTGACCGCCACAATCTCGGACCACAGGAAGACCAGGTCCCAGCCACTGCTTCGAGCCCAGACCAGAACGACCAGCGCGGCCACGATCGTGAGCCCGCACGCCCGGTAGATCGTGTTGCGCCGCCGCTTTGCATCGGTCAGCGGTTTCCCCGGTGCCGACTTGGTGAAGAGGAAGAGACAGAAGATGGCCAGGATGACAAAGAGAATTCCCGCCGAGACGTTGTGCACATTCAGTGCTCGGTCACTTTCATTTTCGGGCGTTGGCGCCAGCGCAACGGTTGCGCAGGCAATGCCTCCCACGATGCTCAGGGCGTTGTCGATTCCATAGCCCTTTCGGGGTTTGATCTGGTAGGTCACCAGGAACAGACCCATGGCAAACAGCGCGCCAACAAACCAGTTTCGACCCGGGCCGTAGTAGTAGTGACTGAGCGATCCGTGGAACACATCGTCACCAAAGACTTCGTCGATGAACACGACGATCGGCGTCAAAGTCAGCGCCAGAAGACCAATGAAGATCTGCAGCGCTCGATAGGACGTGACAAATTGCTCACCGTCTTCGGATCCCAGCCAGAACGTCTCCAGCAGCCGCTCACTGGTGACCCCTCCTTGTCCTGTCGTCATCGCGCTCGCCTTTCATCCTGTGCTGCCGGGCACTGCCCCGGTTCTACCACCTTGACGCGCTGACGTCCGGTCCGGTTGACCGCCGCCGCAATCGTGGCTCGCGAACTGGCGATCCCGGCGGTGGTCGGGACCGAGAACGCAACCGCCACCAGGAGCACCGGCCAGCACATCACGGTGGACGGTGACAAGGGAACGGTCGAGCTACCCGCCCGAGCGCACCTCGCAGTAGCTTTGACTGCGAACAAGGGGGACAACGCCGGTGAAATGGTTCTACACATTCGATCATGCCCATGAGCAGCCAGCCGGCGAGCTCAAAGCCCTTCTTGGTGGCAAAGGAGCAGGCCTGGCCACCATGACACAGTTGGGGATACCGGTACCTCCGGGGTTCACCATTCCCACCACCGCGTGTCTGGAGTATCTGGACTCCGGCTGGTCCTCAGAGTTGAGCAACGCCACCACGGCGGGTGTGGCGACCATCGAGGGCGCGGTGGGGCGACACCTCGGCGACCCGACGGCGCCGTTGCTGGTCAGTGTTCGATCAGGCGCCGTCCAGTCGATGCCCGGGATGATGGACACGGTCCTGAACGCCGGCATGACCCAGGAGGTTGCGCGGGGTCTGGCGGAACTCACCGGCGATTCAACCTTCGCCTGGGACACCTTCCGACGCGCCATCACCAGCTATGCGCAGGTCGTTCTGGGTGCGCCCGTCGCCAAACTTGGATCGTTGGAAGCAACCGCCACCGGCACCAACGATGAGGAACGCTCTCTGGCATTTGCGGCCGCCGTCAGCGCCGCGGGTTATCCGGTGCCAACCGACCCGCAGCAGCAGGTGAACGCCGCCGTCGAAGCGGTCTTCGGCTCCTGGCATGCGCCTCGGGCCACCGCCTATCGAGACCGCGAAGGGATCGATCATCACCTTGGTACCGCGGCCAATGTTCAGGCCATGGTCTTTGGAAACATGGGCGCCCGCTCCGGTACCGGCGTTGCCTTTTCCCGGAGCCCCTCCTCCGGAGAGCCCGGCCTGATGGGCGACTTCCTTGTTGGCGCGCAGGGCGAAGACGTGGTGGCTGGCACCCACCAGACTCAACCGCTGGCTGACCTTCAACAAAGGTGGCCGGACATTTGGACCGAACTGAACGCCGTGGCGACCCGGCTTGAGCATCACACGGCGGACATGGTTGACCTGGAGTTCACGGTGGAGGACGGTCGACTCTGGCTGCTGCAGACCCGCGTGGCCAAACGCAGTCCGGCCGCCACCTTCCGTACTGCGGTGCAGATGGCCAACGATCCGGACTTCCCCGTTGACCGGGCCGAAGCCGTCCGGCGCTGCGCGGAGCACATGGATGACCCACCCCGCCTGCCTGTCCAACAGGGCGCCGCCGCGGCGGGCGAAGATGTGGTCATCGCCACCGGCCTGGCTGCGTCGCCGGGCCGAGCCATTGGCGTGGTGTCGCTTGACCCCGACGATGCGGTGGCCCGAGAGCAACGCGGCCAACCCGTGATCCTGGTCCGCCGGGAAACGTCGCCAGCCGACGTCCACGGGATGGCAGCTTCGGTTGGACTTGTCACAACGGTGGGCGGCATGGTCAGCCATGCGGCCGTTGTCGCTCGGTCATGGGGATTGGCGGCCGTTGTCGGATGCCCGGACATCCAACTGACCAACGACGCAATTCTTGCTGGTGACCGGCGAGTGCTGGCCGGTGAGACCATCACTGTTGACGGTGATACCGGACGGGTTCTGTTGGGCGAGCGGCATGCCGATACCCAGCCACTGCCCGAGGTGGCGACGATTGCCACGTGGGCCCGGGCCGCCAACGGGCAGGCGGCAACCGCCGAAGGATCTGCGGAGGTGAACGCCGACGACTGCCTGCGGACGTTGGCGCTGAAAGGCATGGCGGAAGCCGACGGCCTGGCCGAAACACTGGGAACCAATGAGGAGCGAATCAGTGAACTCTTTGTCGAACTTGAACAGCACGGCCTGATCGCCGAACTGAACGGCGGCCGGATGCGGCCCACACCGCTTGGGGCCGAGCACGTGGCGGGGCTCTACGCGTCCGAAAGTGGAGCGCTCGATGCGTGCAACACCGCTCTTGATGCGTTCCATCAGCCGAACCTGGCACTCAAAGAAGTGGTGACCGCGTGGCAGGTTCGCACGGTGGACGGAGCGCAGGTCCCCAATGACCACAACGACCCCGGCTATGACACCGCGGTGATCCGCCGGCTCCACAACGAGGTCCACGCGGGGGTCACTCCCATCATCGCCAAACTGACCACCGTCCTCCCCCGGCTTGGTCGATATCACGCGCGTCTGGAAGCAGCGCTGGATCGCCTGGCCGCAGATGACCAGCGCTACATGGCCCATCCGCTGCTGGACAGCTATCACACGGTCTGGTTTGAACTCCACGAGGAACTGATCAAGCTGGCCGGCCGAAACCGCAAAGACGAAACCGAAGCTGGCCGCGCCTGATGCCGGTGGTCACGCCCACCGAGCCGTGGGCCCGACCCCCAAAAATCGTTTCGCCTCGCAACGTCCAACCGTGGGACGGCGACGTTGACCTCGTAGGCACCTCTGCAACCATCGAAGGGGCCACCATCACCGGACCTCTTCCCAACCACGTCCTACCGGCCGGCGAAGACCTGAGCTTGTCGCTCACCGACTGCGTGCTGACCGGCGTCTCGTTTGCCGACCACGCCTCGCTCACCATTGACTGCACCCGTTGCACATTGCACACGTGCGATCTCAGCCGGCTCACCGTGTCCTCGCTGGACTCGGTCACCCTCAACGACTGCAAGCTGATTGGCACCAACCTGGCCGACGGCGAGTTCAGTGACATGGTCATCACCGGTGGCATCGCCCGGTACCTGGGCATCCGCATGGCGGCGGTGACCCGAACCTCGTTGCAGGACGTGGAACTCACCGAAGCCGACCTCTATGACGCAAAACTCACCGACGTCACCTTCGACGGCTGCTCCCTTGAGGCGGCGACCATTGACCGCTGTGAGCTCACCCGCGTGGACCTGCGAGGCGCGCGCCATCTGGGGTTCACCATCAATGGTTCATTGGCCGGGGCGATCATTTCGTCGCCGCAGGTCTTCGATCTGGCCTATCAGTTTGCGCTCAGCAGCGGCGTGTCCATCGAGCAACGCGCCGAGCCCACCATCTGATCCAGGCCAGCTCCGTCTTCTTACCAAGGCTTCAGGCTCGGCAAAGCCGGCCGTAACCAACCGCCGTTACCGTCGTTCTCATGAAGCCCAGCCACATGAAGACAAGCCACCGAATCACACGCCACCCTGTGCAAATTGGCCGGCAATGTGTCATCGCCCTGATGGCCGTCTCTCTGGTCGCCGCTGCGTGCGGGTCCGAATCGACGGTGGCCTCCACCGAGCCCGAGCCCACCGTTGCGGCCGAGCCCACCGTTGAGGCCGCCGTCCCCAAAGCCACGACCGCGCCAGCCACCGAAACCCCAAATACTGCCGGAACGCTGACCGCGGTCGCCAATGCCCAGTGGGCGGACAACGTGACCATCGAGACCGGCGCCGACACGTTCCAGTTCATCTCCGATGGCCTACCCAGTCACGAACTCCCCGACGAATTCCTGATTCCGGTCGAAGGCAATATGCCGCCCTTTGACGGCGACAACGTCACCGAAGAATTTGAGATCGTGGCCACCGATGAGCTCCTCGTCGCAAGTCCGTTGAACGTGGAGATCACCCTCAACCCGGTGTACGCCGACGAGGTGACGCTGACGTCGCTCAGCACCATCGGCGTCATGATCAGCGGCGTTCCTCTGTTCAATGATTACGAGGACATGAACCGCGAGTTTGTGGCCCTGGACGACAACCTCTCGCTCGATGGCGCCTTCTTCGTCGACGCCTGCAATGGACATCCGCTGGCGTCCGGGAACTCGTATCACTACCACGGGGTTCCCTACTGCATCACCGACGACGTGGACGTTGCCGGCCAACATTCGACGCTCATTGGCGTGCTGCTGGACGGCTTTCCCATCTACGGGCCCCAGGACACCGACGGCGTCACCATCAGTTCGGCCGACCTCGACGAGTGCTCGGGCCACGTTGGAGCCACGCCCGAGTTCCCCGAAGGCATCTACCACTACCACCTCACCGAAGACATGAACCCGTACTCCATCGACTGCTTCCACGGCGAGATTGACTACGGCGGCAATGACCGTGGTGCTCCTCCGGGCGGGGGCCAGGGCGGCGGCGAAGGGGCCGCTGGCCGACCCGGCGGTGGCGGACCTCCCGACCTCACCGAAGCCGCGGCCACCCTTGGGGTCTCCGCCGCTGACCTGGAGACGGCGCTCGGCCAACCGCCATTCGATCTGGCCGCTGCCGCGGCCACCCTGGGGGTAACCGAAGCCGCGCTTGAGAGTGCGGTTCCCGCTCCCGGCGAGGGCCGGCCCGGTGGCGGGCAGGGTGCCCCACCCGGAGGCGGACAAGGTCAGCCTCCCGCCAACGACACAGCTGCAGAGTCGGCGACCCCCGCGGACACCGGCTCCACCGAATTCGCCGACCGGTCGGCGGCAATTCTCAACGCCGCCTGGGGCGACAACGTGACCATCAGCATCGATGGCGGCACCGCCACCTTCAGCAGCGATGGCCTTCCCAACCACGAGTTTCTCGACGTCTACCTCGGCGACGGGCGGGACGGAAAGTTCATCGCCGGCGGGGTGGAGCCCTACAACGCAAACTTCTCATTTCCCGTAGTACCGACCATGGCCAGCGTGCCTTCTGAAACTCCCAATGGCGCCATCGGGGTTGCGGTCAGCGGATCGGTGTTCTTCGATCCGTTCGAAGGTGACGGTTCCGGAACCGTGGCCAACGATGACAACGCAACCATCGATGGCATTCCGTTCATCGACGCCTGCGGCGGACACCCGCTCCCGAATGCGGTGTCCTACCACTACCACGGCATTCCGTTCTGCATCACCGATGCGCTCGACACCGACGGCCAACACTCCGAGTTGATCGGCTACCTGTTTGACGGCTTTGGTATTTACGGACCCCAGGATGTTGACGGCGCCGAGCCCACCGACCTGGATCAGTGCATGGGCCACATCGGACCCACCCCCAACTTCGACGAAGACACCTACCACTACCACGTGTCCTCCACCGCCAACTACATCTCTGCGTGCTTCAGCGGGGTGCGTTGATGTCCAACCGGTCGTCGGTCACCCGGACCGCGTGGAAAGTGGTCGTAGCGTTGTGGATCGCGTTCTTTGTGTGGACCGTCAGCGTCAACGGATCCACTGATGGGGCCGCACCTCCGGTCCTTCCAGAGATCCTCCCCGACGTGGCGACCACCCCGGCCGAGGAAGCAAAAACGCAGTTCTCGTTGGACCTCACGGTGATCAACACTGCGGACCATGACGTGATCTATGCCGTTGAGCAACGCGCCCGCCCCGGGTATCGGATCTTCGCGTTTGACCCGGCCACCGGCACCGAACAGACGGTCTTCACTGTTCCGAAAAACGCCATCATCTACGGCATTGCGCTGAATTCGACTCGGGACCAGCTGGCCGTTGCCTACACACCCGACTTCAACCTGGGTGGGGCTGGTCTTTCGTTGCTTGACCTCACCTCGGGCGAGCTGACCGAGATCATCGCCACTACCGAAGACGTCTACCTCACCGAACCCGAATGGTCGTCGGACCGTCAGTCGGTGTTTGTCACCCATGTGGATCGTCGGGGCGAAGACGAAGAGCTTGCGCTGGCCGAAGTCGACATCACCCGCGGTGAGGTGGAGATCGTGATTCGGGACGGCATCACCCCCGCGGTTCAGGACGACGATTTGTTCTACCTCGCCGTCGCCGACGACAACGCCCGACGTTCGGTGGGCGTGCTCGACGCAAGCGGTCAAACCACCGTCATCTCGGTGGGCGACAACCAATACGATCTGGATCATCTGGTGGCAGGCCCCGGTACCGATACCGCCCACGTTGCGGTCCTTGACCCCGTGGACACATCAACCCTCACCTTCGGTACGGCCGCCGACGCGCACGGCAACCACAACCTTCGGTCCACCTGGTGGTCGCTGAACCACGATCCGTCGCCCATCGATATCGACGGCGCCACGGTCTATGACGCTGAAGTCTCACCGTCAGGTGCCATCATCTACGCCACCGTCGAAGGGTTGAGCATCGCCCGCGATCAACGCGTGGACCTCATCAAATCCCGCGCCATTCGATTTGTGGCCGCCTGAACCCATGCGCTTCAGCTGGTGGGAACCGGCGTGTGGTTGAAGCGGAACGCGTTGGCCAGTCCGTCCATTCCGCCAAGTTTTTCAATCAACGCCGCCTGGGATGCAAACGCCTGTCGGTCCGCAGCCGCTGGATCCACGATCGATCGCAACGTCGCATCCATCTCCACCCGCACCGTCTCATAGGCCGGGTTGGTCCCCAGATCCTGAAGCTCCTTCGGATCCGCGGACAGGTCAAAGAGTTGCGGCCGTGCACCTTCGTAGTGGACGTACTTCCATGGACCACTTCGCACCATGAAGTAGCCGGTGGTTGACCCACCATCGTGATACTCAGAGAACGTGACGCGCGAGTCATTGGCCGCGCTGGCCAGCGCCAAGAGCGACTCGCCATCAGCTTCGGAATCAGCAGCGCCGGAGGTCAAAGCCAGCACGGTGGGATGCACGTCCACCAGGTTGACGGGCGTGTCACTCACCTGGCCGGCCGGAACGCCGGGGCCGCGCATGATCATGGGAATCCCCACCGAGTCTTCGAACATGTGGCTCTTGGCCCACAGTCCCCGGTTGCCGGCCATGTCGCCGTGATCGGAGGTGAAGATCACGTGCGTGTCGTCGGCGGCCCCTGACGCATCGAGCGCGCCGAGAACCGCGCCGACCTGGTCGTCAAGAAACGAACACAGACCAAAGTACGCGCGGCGACCATCTTCTGTTGTTGGCGAATCCGGCCCGACATCGAAGCCGTTCCCGTACCCGAAGAAATCCTTGACCGACTGGACCTGCGGATGGATCTCGTCCACCGGCGGAATTTCCGCCGCCAGCGTCCCGGCGGAGGCCGCCGACTCGTACCGATCCCAGTATTGGTGCGGAACCGTCAGCGGGTAGTGCGGCGACACAAACGACACCAACAGCACCCAGGGCGCAGTGTCATCGCCATGGTCGGCCAACCACTGCACCGAGGCCGCTGAAATCACCCGGTCATAGGTCACGTAGGTGGACTCGCCAATGCCCACGTCATTGGCGTATTCGACGGCTTCGGGATATCGAGCCGACGGACGGCGGTCAAGACCCTGGACCCAGCCAACACCGTTGACCACGTGCATCGGCAGGATCTCTTCGGTGAACCCATGGTCCTGGTCCACTGCTCCGTAGTGCAGCTTGCCAACCGAGGTGGTTGTCCACCCGGCGTCCCGCGCCGCATGGGCCCAACCCGGTACCTCTCCCCGATAGGGGTGTGCACTGTCCCATGCTCCCAGCCGATGCACCCACCGGCCGGTTTGGAAACTGGCCCGAGCCGGCACACAGATTGGCGACGGCGTATACGCATTGGTGAACCGCACTCCTGCCGCCGCCAGGGCGTCGAGGTTGGGCGTCTGCACCACCGGATGGCCCGAACACCCCATGAAGCGCGGCGAGTGCTCGTCGGCCAGAATGATCAACACGTTTCCCATAACCGTCTCTCCGCTTTCGCCGGCGACCACGCGTGGGTGATGGACCATGGGGTGATGGACCATGGGGTGATGGACCATGGGGTGATGGACCATGGGGTGATGGACCATGGGGTGATGGACCATGGCGGCGCCTGTTCCATGTGGTGTGATACCGCCAACAGCTCGGTGACATCGCCTGCGTGGTTCCCGACGATAGTCCCGGCGGCGCGCCCGGGTTTCTCGTCGCAATTGCATCACCGCCGAAATCGCTGTCAGCTGGTGTATCCCGGCCCGTCATACTGGTGTTCATGATTGTCCCCACAATTGACATCTCGGCGCCGACCGACAAGTCACTGAGCGCGATCGATCGGGCGTGTCGCGATCACGGCTTCTTCCTTCTGGAGGGCCATGGCCTTGATGAGGTCATTGCCAACACCTGGCAGCAGGCGCGCGCTTTCTTCGACACCGACCGCTCAAACCGAACCGCAGTCATGCGGGACAGCACCAACCCCCTCGGCTACTACGACCGGGAGCTCACCAAACGTCGGCGCGACCACAAACAGGTCTTCGATTTCATCAACCCGTCCTCGTCCCGCGGTGACCAATTGAACTGCTGGCCGTCCACCCCCGCCGACTTTCGGCCAACGCTCGCCACGTTCTGGAATGCGTTCAGCGAATTGGCGATGCGAACAACAACCGTGGTCCACAACTCCCTTGGGCTGACCGACCAACAAGCCAGCCACTACCGCGGCGATCCCAACACCAGCGCCGTTCGTCTCAACCACTACCCGGTCGGCGATCCCGTCCCCGAAGACGAACGGGAAGACCTCATCGAGCTGGGTGAGACCGCGCTCGGGTACCACACCGACTCCGGGGTTCTCACGCTGCTGCTGCAGGACGACACCGGCGGCCTCCAGGCCCGATTGGCGTCCGGTGAATGGCTGGACATCGAACCGCAGCCCGGAACCATCGTGGTCAACCTGGCCGACACCATGCAGGTGTGGACCAACGACCGCTACCGGGCCGCGGAACATCGCGTTCTCACCATGACAACTCAGGATCGAATGAGCATTCCGTACTTCCTCAATCCGGTGCGCAATGCGGTTGTCCAACCCATTCCCGAGCTGGTGACCATGACCGGCGATGCCCCCGTCTATCGTCCCTTCGCATGGTCGGATTTCATGCAGGCCCGCAACGCAGACAACTTCGCTGACCTCGGTGCGCCCGACACCCAAATCTCGGATTACCGGGTCGCCGGTGTCTGAACCCCAACCGGCCCAACCGTCAACCGAACCCTCGGCCCCGGATCCGTTTCGTCACGCCCTGCTCGACGACGGACAACAGCTGGAAATCATCCTGGTCCGCCACGGACAACAGGCCGACCGCAAAGTGGATGACTCGCCGTTGAGCAGGTTGGGTCAACAACAAGCTCAGGTCGTTGGTGAGTTCCTGCGCGGCGAGGCACTATCTGCGGTCTACTCAAGCCAGCTGCAGCGCGCCCACCACACCGGCCTGGCCATCGCCGGCCACCATGATCTGGAGTGTGTGGTGGACGAACGGCTCCGAGAAATCCAGATCGGCCGTGATGTCCCGGACGGTAAGAGCATGCGGGATCTCATCGACGATGATGAGCTCAAGCAACGCGGTGAGGCCTTCATCGCCACTCGCCGCTGGGAAACGTTTGCGCTCAGTGAGACCGGCGAGGAACTTCGCGCTCGCGTCGCCGCGGCCATCGACGCCATCTGCGCCCGTCACCGTTCGACCGGTGGTGATACGGCCCGGGTGGTCGTGGCCTGTCATGGCGGTGTGATCAACGCCATCGTCGGCCACGAGCTGGGAATACCCATGGACTTCTTCTTCACCACCGCGCACTGCTCGGTCCACCGACTTCGAGTCGGCGCTGACCGCATGGTCGTCGAATCACTCAACGACACCCGTCACCTGATTGGTGAGCACCTCACCTACTAGGTCGCGCCATTGACCTTGGGCGCCCACTGGCACCAACCGCCAAATCAATCCAACCCGTTGAGCGTCACCGTGCACGTTCCGGGCTTTTCTCGCGGGACGACAGCGTTTCGGTGATGTTTCGGTGATGCTCCGGTGATGCTCGGTGATGTTTCGTGCACTATCGAGTTCAGGCTGGTACGTTCGGCCAACGTCGAAAATCCTTGAAGCTACTTGGCGAAAGGTGAAGCGGCGGGCGTTGCCGGACAGTCGTCGGAGAATTCACATGAAGCCAAAGCAGACGCAACGTGAGCGCACCGAGATCCGCCTCGAAGACGCGGCGCTCAGCTTCCTCAAGACCGAAGGTCTGCTGGCCGGACTGAACCTGCGGGCGGTTGCCGACGAGGCCGGAATGAACAGGGGGCTCGTCTACCACTACTTCGGATCAAGGCGGGAGCTGTTGCGGTCTGCGCTGCGTCGTCGAGTCAACCAGAGCATGAGCGCCATGCCTTCGGGTCCGGTGGGCACCTGGGATCAACGGGTGAACCGACAGTTTCGGTACCTGGTGGAGAATCAGGATGTTGTCCGCCTGCTGACCGCGCTGATACTTGATGGCGACGAAGAGACCCGTCTGATGCCGTTCCGCGACGGTGCTCTTCAGGACTTCCGCCAGCGGCAAAGCGACGGCGAAATCCCTCAGGACCTTGACCTCGAAGCGCTCCAGATCGTTGGCGTATGCCTGACCTATGGGTTTGCGATGTTCCAGGACGTTCTGGCCCGGGAATCAAAGATCGACGATGCAGAGTTGGCGGACCGGGTGGAAGCCGTGATCACTCGAGTGCTGGGCTCGTTGGCCGCAACGGAAGCTCCTTCGGGTTGAGTCGTTTCGCAAAGTCCGCCACCGTGGCTGCGTAGACCGGATCGGCGTAGTAGTCCGAGTGGTTTCGGTTCACCGGACGAGGGTCGCCTTTCATGAGCGGTGTGGGATCGTGCGGATCCCGCAGTGCCGTGTCGTCAATCCACGGCCGGATTTGGCTGGCCAACCGACGTTCATCGGAGGTCCGAGCGACGATGGGCCCGCCGATGTAGTCGGTACGGCGGTAGAGGTTGCGCCACGAAGGTCCAACCCCGTCGTCAATTCTCGCCATCACGAGGTCGTCGGCGATTTCGGCCATTGCGTCTTGAGAAAAGAACTCCTGGAAGTAACGCCCGTACACCCGGGTGAGTGGTGAACCGTGGGTCACCAGCGCAACTCGACCACGAACGTCCGGGGCGAGCTGGGCCAATGCGGCCGCGGCCACCACGGTGCCCTGGCTGTGCGCTGAGAGCACCACGCCGCCGTCGGCGTCGGTCAGCACCTCCAGCCGTCGGCGCAGCTGATCAACAGCCCGCTCGCCATAGGACGGCGGCGCCCACGGGTGGAACCATCGGGGCCAGAAGGTTGCCACGTCCCAGACAATTCCCAACGCCCGTCGAAAGTTCCGGTCGCGGTACAACCGGTTCATTGCCCCCACCAGCGCGATCGGCAACACGCTGAGCGCCCATACCGCCGGACCGGCCGCCGCCAGAACAGTGGAGCCCAGACCCAGGACCTCCAAAGCAATGAACAGCACCAGCACGATCACCGCCGGCACGGTCATGAGCGTCTCGGCCCGATCGGTGATCTGGGCCGCGGACTCCGCATCGCTGATCTTTTTGAGCCATGCACCGTCCACCGGGTCATCCGGGTCCACCCGATCAACCTGGTTGTCCTCGCTCCGGCCGACATCGGTTTGGCCCTCGTAGTCCCGAGCGATCTGATTTGGCCGTCGGCCCGGCGCACTGAACCAGCCCGCCAGGCCAACCAGAATCAGCACGAAAACCCAGCCGAAACCCAGGGCGGCAACCTGCTTGAGTCGGTCTTCGGGATAGTCGGTTCCCAGCAACCGCTGCATCTGCAGAATGACGCTGGACCCAATGGCCACAACCACCCCCGCACCAAAAACGGGAACCACCGCCTGAAGGCTCATGACCGGATCGTTGTCATTGATCCACATACGGGTCGTGGCGCGCCGCAATCGACGCACCCACCCATCGGTCGCATCACCCGAGGCGCCGATGAAGGCCAGTGCAGTGAGTCCGACCCTCGCTTTGGTGACGCCAGTTCGCTTCGGCCGAAACAACCGGTAGGCCACCCGAGCCAGGTACCACAGCCAGAAGAGTCCAAAGAGCAGGATGAACGCCCCGAAAATCATGCTCGCCACCGTTTGAACGAGGACCAGGTCGGCGGCGTCGTTGGTGAGTAGATCGGTGGAGGCGCTCCCATTGATAGTGAAGAGGTCCACGACCGCCAGCACCAGACCAATGACCGAGAGTCCGAGCACCACCGGCAGGATCCGGGTGGACACTCGACCAAAGCTCGCCACCAACGCAATACTCAGAACAACGACGACCAGACTGACAACGGTTGCCACTTGCGATGCCCCCGTCAACGAGTCCCGAAAGGTCGCCGATCCAAAAATTCCGGGCACCTCGCCGGCCAGACTCACCCGTTGGCGGCTGGCGGCTTCAACACCAAAGAGGCTGACGATGGCCAAACCGAAACTCAGATGCGTGGTCCCCAGCCAATGCGCCACGTCACCTCGACGCCACAGCTCCGGCGATGCCAGATTGACCTGCCGAGCCGGGTCCGTGGTGCTGGTGGAGGATTGATGTCGCGGTGCGTGACTGCGTGAGAGACGAGCGAGCGCGGCCACCGCCAGCACCACGCCGGCCAGCGCAATGACCCCCACCCCAACCGCCTCCGACGGCGAGTCGGTCCACCATCGCCACGGGGCCAGAAACCAGGTGCGGTCACAGTCAGCGGTCGTAGCGCATTCGTAGCTGACCACGTCAATGAGCAGCACCGCGAACATGGTCGTGAAGATCGCCGTGTTCAGCAACGCAGCAAGACGAACCAGAATCACCGACGCCGGTCGACGCCATCCCGGATCATGGGCCGAGAACATCCAGCCCGCAATGTTGAGCATTGCGAACGGCAGGAGGAACACCCACAGCGCTCGGCTCCGCGACCGGGACGTGATCCCGCCCCATGAGTACGCCTCCAGATGATCGGCCGCAGTGATCCCGGGCAGCCACGCCGCCGGTCGGAAGAAGCCGGCCTCGTCGGTGCCGGCCACCAATTCCGCATGCGGCACCCCAAGCAGTTCCTCAGGCGTCGCTCCCCCAACGCCGTGCACGCGTAATTCGGTGATGCCGGAAAAAGACGCGTTCGCCGAGTCTGTCATGTCCCACCCCTGGTTGTACGTTCTGCCCGCAATGCGGTGGCGTGGTTCAACCCGCTGTTGTCAACGCTCCGCCCGTTCACCGTAGCTCAGTTCGACCCCTCGACGACCGGGCTTGGCGATCAGTCGTTCACCCATCCAGACCGGTCATACTGACGACCATGTCTTTGCGCCGCGCTGCCGGGTTTGGATTGGTGATTGGACCGGTGGTGGTGGCCGCTTCGGAGCTGGCTCACCGTCGCGCCGCCCGGCGGCACCGGCCCCCCGAAGGAACCGTCGAGGTGGTCGTCGTCCTGGGGTGTGGAGGTTCCCCTGATGGAGCGCCGTCCCCAACGCAACGTCGCCGGGTGAACGCCGGCGTGCAGGCCCTTCGGGACAGCGGCGCCCGGGAGCTCATCATGACCGGCGGTCGGGTGACCACCCCCGAGGTTCAGGCGTTGACCATGGCGGAGATCGCCACCGAACTTGGGGTGCCGGCCCATCAACAACGATGCGAAACCGAGTCGACCACAACGTGGGAAAACGTGCACAACGTTCGCACCATGGTGGCGCCCGATGACCGGGTGCTACTGGTCTCCAACCCGTTGCATGCCGCTCGGGCACGACGCCACTGGCTGGGGATTCACCCCGAAGATGGAGAACGGGTGTTCACCATCGGGCGTCCCGCGCCGTTGCGGGCCTGGCCCCGTTCATTGCTGGTCGCGGTCTACGAGACCGCCGCCGCTCTACGGCACCTGACCAGAGACCCGACCGCACGACATTCCCGCACGTCGAATCACTGATTTTGTTGCGGTGAGAATGCGGCGTTTCGCCGCGCAAATCCGGCGTTTCCCATGGGAAACCGGCGGCGGGAACCCGTCGAGCCGAGCATGGGAATGGCGGGGGAACCAGTTGGGGAGGCCTTCTTGACACTGGGGGCAGTTCATCGATCACCCCCGAACCGTGTTGCCGGTTTTAACCCGGCAGAAAGGCACCCATGTCCACCCTGTTTCTCTCCCCCACGGAACCGCTCATGTCCCCTTCGCCCCACCACCCGACGGGCGGCGGTGCCCCCCGCCGCCGCTCGTCGGAGCCACTCCTTGACCCCTCGCAGGCGTCGATTGCGCTTCGGGTCTCGCCCGAGGAACTCCTGGACCTGGTCAACGCCGGCGACATTACCGCCTACGACCTCGAAGACGGCCTGATCCGGTTTCGACCCGACGAGATCCGCGACCTCGCCCTGGACCGGGGCTGGTAGCGGCGAGCTCAGAGCATGTAGCGGTACACGTTGGTTGCGCGTTGCTCAAAACCAATGCGTTGGTAAAGGCGGTTGGCGGCCTCCCGGGTTGGGCGGCTGGTCAAGTCCACCGTCAATGCGCCAGCCGCTTTCGCCCGTTCCAATGCCACATCGTTGAGCAGCCGGCCAACACCTTTTCCGCGGGTGTCACCGTCCACCACCACATCCTCAATCCACGCTCGCAGTCCGGTGGGGATGGGGAACATGGCCAGCGTGAGGCTGCCCACAATCCGGTCATCCCGGGTCTGGTCCCGGGCGATCAAAAGCGTCGACGCTTCGGAGCGCACAATGACCTCCAACGCCTCAGCGTTCGGCGGCGGATTGGAAGACGAGAGTTGGGGTATCAGGTGCTCGAAGGCGACCACCAATTCTTCGGTCACCGCGGTGACTTCTTCAATCCTCACCGGCGCGTTCTCAGTCATGCCCAAAGGGTAGGCGGTGGGACCAGGGTTGCCCCGCCGGTGGACCAGGCGGCAGGACCTACACTCGCTTCAATGAGCTCTCCTTCTCTGAGCGTGGCCGCGGAGCGGTTGCTCCCCGCCGCAACCGAGGCCCCGCGGTGTGCACCTTTCACCAAGTCCATTCAGGCTGACCCGATCGGCACGGGGCTCGCCGTCGATCTGGTCGTGCTGATCAGCACGCCGGCCCCCTGGCCCAAGCCCGTGTTTGACCATGGGTGGTTGACCGGCATCAGCGGCAAAGGCACCACCGCAATGGGCACGGTGCGGGTCCTGGCGTCCACGCCAAACCGGGACAATCCGGTTGGCACCGTGCACGCCTGGTGGCGCCGCGATGGAGCCGTCCAGGGAGTTCGTCTCCGTGTCAACTCAAACGAGGACCTCCAGGAAATGCGACGGGAGTTCGACACAATGCCTCCCCACCATTCGCGGTTCGCCGTCGACGGCGGAATCACCGACCAGGCGGTGCTGATCTGCACCCAGGGCAGCCACGACATCTGCTGCGGTGCCGACGGAGCCCGGCTGGCCAACGAAGCCGCCGCTCATCTCGGACCAGAGGTTTCGGTCTTTCGCGTAAGCCACACGGGGGGTCACCGATTCGCCCCGACCGCCATGACCTTTCCTGACGGGCGCATGTGGGCCTGGCTCTCACTTGGCGATCTCCAACAGGTCCTCGATCGCGCCGGCGAAGCCGCCGACCTTGCCCCGCAGTGTCGCGGTTGGTGGGGGGCCGACAGCGGTCCTGCGCAAGCCGCAGAGCGCGCGGTCTTCTCAACCCTGGGATGGCGAGCGGACACCCTCGACCGTCACATCACTCCCACCGATGCGGCCAACGAGTTTGATGTCCGAGCCGGCGATGACGAGTACCGGGTGACGGTCAGTGTTGGCCGGGAGCTTCCCACCATTGCCTGTCGGGCCGCAGGTGGCCTTCCCGCCAAACCGGCTCGTGAGCTGCGAGTCGATTCCATCACGGAGCGGAAGACATGACCGAAGCAGGCTCGTCGTCTCCTGACGACCCTGCAACGTCTCCTGACGACCCCGCAACGCCCGGCGTGGATATTGCGGCCCTGACGGCATGGATGGACGCGCAGGAGAACCCGTCGTTGGGTCATGGGCCAATTCATGCGGTGACGCCATTGGCCGGCGGAACCCAGAACATCATGCTCCGCTTCAGCCGAGCCGGCTCCAACGACGACCAGCTCCAGTTCGTCCTGCGACGGCCGCCGCTGCACAAACGTAAGAACAGCGACGAGACCATGCGAAGAGAAGCCCGAGTCCTGGCGGCGCTCAGTGCCACCCAGGAGGGACAACGGGTTCCGCACCCGCGCCTGATTGCCTCGTGTGCAACCACCGACGTGCTGGGTGCAGCCTTCTACCTGGCCGAATGGATTGACGGTCGTAACATCACCGTTTCCCCCACCGACCACCATCTCTGCACTCCCGGCATTGGCCACCGAATGGGTCTGTCCCATGTTGAAGCGCTCGCCGCGCTGAGCCGGGTGGATCACACCAGCAGCGGTCTGGACGGGTTCGGTCGACCCGATGGATGGTTGGAGCGCCAGGTCCCCCGATGGCGATCCCATTGGGAGGCCTACCTCCAGACCCCGGGCTATACCCGAGACGACCTCCCCGGAGTCGACGACGTTGGTCAGTGGCTGAAGGAGAACCAACCGGTGCAGGAGCGACAAGGCATCGTCCACGGCGACGCCCACCTGTCCAACGTGCTCTTTGAGCCCAACGGTCCCGAGGTTGCCGCGCTGGTCGATTGGGAGCTCGCAACCCTTGGCGATCCCAATCTGGATCTTGGTTGGCTGTTGGCCACCGGGGTCGGCAACAGCAGCCCCGGTGACGTACCGCCCAAACTGGGCGCGGGCCTGACCACCAATCCCGTAACCGCCCAGTTCCCCGGCTACGACGAGGTGATCTCGCACTACGCCACCATGACCGGCGCCGACATGACCCACGCGTTCTGGTACGGCACCCTGGCCTGCTACAAACTCGGAATCCTCATCGAAGGTACGTGGGTGCGAGCACTGGCGGGAAAGGCGCCCCGGGAGGTTGGCGATCAGTTGCACACCGCGGCACTCGGACTCTTCGCCCGTGCGCAGTACTTCATGGCGGCGTGAGAACTACGTCTGCAGGTTGACGCGGCCCAGACCGATGGAGATTTCCCCGACGATGGACCCCGGGTGACCGGCTTCGTCGGCCACCGCCAACGCGGTTGCCGCTTGCGCGGCCGGAACCGCAACGATCATGCCGATGCCCAGATTGAAGGTCCTGGCCATCTCCGCGGGAGCAACGTCGCCGATGCGCTGTAGCTCCTGAAACACCCGGGGGATCTCCCACGACGTCATGTCGATCTGCGCGTTGACATCCGGGTTCAGGATCCGGGGAACGTTGCCGGGGATCCCACCACCGGTGATGTGCACCACCCCGTGGACATCAAGACCAGCATCCTCCCGCATCTTGAGAATCGTCGGTGCGTAGATGACCGACGGGACCAGGAGTTCATCGGCCACCGATTGGGATGCTCCGTCCCACGCGGGATCGGTGAGCGCTTTGCCGGCCACATCGAAATAGAGACGCCGAGCCAGCGAATATCCGTTGCTTCGCAAGCCCGGAGAATGCAGGCCGATCAGCACGTCACCGGGGGCCAGCGCCTGTCCGTCAATGGCCCGGTCGCGGTCAACCATGCCCACCGCAAAGCCCACCAGATCAAATTCGCCGGGCGCCATTGCCCCAGGATGTTCGGCCATCTCGCCGCCCACCAGCGCGCACCCGGCCTGCCGGCAACCGTTGGCCACGCCCGCCACCAGTGGTTCAATCTGGTCGCCGTCCAACTCCCCCACCGAGATGTAATCCAGAAACAGCAGGGGCTCGGCGCCAACACACACCAGGTCGTCGACGCACATGGCCACCAGATCAATACCGATGGAATCGAAGCGACCGGACTGGTGAGCGACCATTGCTTTGGTGCCCACGCCGTCGGTGGCCGAGACCAGAACCGGATTGGTGAACCGAGGAGCCGCCCCGACCGCGGCCGAGAGCAGTGGCGAGAGATCAAACAGTCCTCCAAAGCCGCCGATGTCGCCCAACACCTCTGGCCGGTAGGTGCTCCGCACGAGCGGTTTGATTCGCTCGACCGCCGCTTCGCCGGCGACAATGTTGACGCCGGCCGCCTCGTAGGTTTCACCCACGGGCGGATCCGTCGGTTGCCACCTCGGTCACATCGCCAAAGCTCAATCGACGAGCCGAGGCCGCCGCCGCCCCACCGTCGGAGTCCTCCAGCACTCCTTTGGCGAGCTCAACGGGAACATCCACCGGATAGGTGCCGGTCAGGCACGCGTCACAAAAGCCGGCACCCACCGCGCCGGTTGCCGTTACCAGCCGATCGAGGGTCAGATAGGACAGCGTGTCGCAGTTCAGGTACTCGCGAATTTCTTCGACGTCCAGATTGGCAGCCAGCAGCTCGCCCCGAGTACCGGTGTCCATGCCGTAGAAGCACGGCCATCGATAGGGCGGCGAGGAGATACGCATGTGGATCTCGGTGGCGCCAGCCTCGCGCAGCATGGCAACCATGGCGCGGGTGGTCGTGCCGCGGACAATCGAGTCATCAACCACCACCAGGCGTTGACCAGCGATGTTGTCACGGAGCGGGTTGAGCTTCATCCGTACGCCAAGGGCCCGCATCTCCTGAGTGGGCGCAATGAAGGTCCGGCCGATGTACCGGTTCTTCACCAGACCGTGACCAAAGGGAATTCCGCTGGCGCGGGCGTATCCCTCCGCCGCCGGGATTCCAGATTCGGGAACACCCATGACCATGTCGCCATCCACCGGCGCCTGCGCGGCCAGCGACTCACCCATGCGCACCCGGGCCTTGTGCACCGACTGTCCATAGAGCCGGCTGTCGGGCCGGGCGAAGTACACAAACTCAAACAGGCAGAGCCGGGGATCTATGGCGTCATCGGCGAAGGGGAACAAGGTGCGCAGGCTGCCGTCGGCGTCAACGATCACCATCTCACCGGGATCGAGTTCGCGTACGAAGCTGGCGCCCATCACGTCAAGTGCCGGGGTCTCTGATGCCAGCACCCAACCACCACCGGCCAGCCGACCGAGTGACATGGGACGGAAACCATTGGGATCGCGCAGTCCCACGACCCGGTCCTCATCACAGAGCACGAAGGTGAACGCTCCTTTGAGCCTGGGGAGCACATCCACCAGTGCCATCTCCAGCAGGCTCGAGCCGGCTTCGGCCGCGGCGTCGGCACCAATCTCGCGTGCTCGCCGGTCAAGAAGCTCGGCCACCAGATCGCTGTCACTGCTGACGGTTCCGGGCAACATGCCTGCCTCTTCAGCCAGTTCGGCCGTGTTGACAAGGTTGCCGTTGTGACCCAGCGCAAACTGGACGTGCTCGCTGCCGCGATAGACGGGTTGGGCGTTGCGCCAGGTGCTGGAACCCGTGGTGCTGTAGCGGGTCTGGCCAATTCCCAGATCGCCGTCCAGGACGCCCAAGGTTCGATCGTCAAAGACGTTGGAGACCAGGCCCATGTCCTTGACAATCGTCAGCTCTTCATGGTTGCTCACCCCAATCCCGGCAGACTCCTGGCCGCGATGTTGCAGGGCATACAACCCCAGGTAGAGCATGTGGGCCACCGGCTCCCGGGGGGCAAAGACCGCCACGACGCCACAGGCCTCCTTCGGGCCGTCGCCGACGGCCTCGTCTGTCTCAGGGACGTGCCCGCCAATGTGCCCGGGGGTGTGCTCGGAGATGTGCCTGCGGATGTGATGGTCCCGCTCGGTCGCCGTTGGTTCAGGGAGTGTGGTCATGTCAGCCTTGGGTGGTTCCTGCACCGAGCGCCGCAGGCAGCCGGTTCTTCCAGTGGGATGTCAAATCCGCCAGCGGGGTTGCGAAGAGTCCTTTGACCGCCAGGACATCGCCGGTCGCCAGGCCGGCTCGGGTCGCCGGTACCCCCGCCGCCTCAGCTCGGGCCACCACCTCGGCCAGATTCTCCGCGCTGGCGGCCACCACCACGCGTCCGGGTTCTTCGCTGAACAAGGCCCCATGGTCGGCGATCCGCGCCACCGTGCAACCCACCTCAGCGGCAATTGCCATCTCGGCCAGACAGGCTCCCAACCCACCGGAGGAGACGTCATGGGCGGCGGTCAGCACCCGGTCACAAACCAGGGAGCGAACCAGCGCCCCCACGGCCCGTTGCGCGTCTACATCAACGGGGCGAAGCGTGCCGCCACGGTGACCTTTGTTGGCCGCCCAGAGCGAACCGTCCAAGGTGGTCCCCGGCGAACCCAAAATCACAATGCGGTCGCCGTCGTCCCACGCCATTCCGGGCGGGACATGGGTCAACTCGTCGATATAGCCAAGCAACCCCACAACCGGCGTGGGATCAATGTGACGCCCACCGGACTCGTTGTAGAGACTGACGTTGCCGCCTACCACCGGTGCGTCGAACGCGGCCGCCATTTCGCCCATACCGTCGATGGCCTCTGACAGTTGAAACATCACCTCGGGGTATTCGGGATTGCCGAAGTTCAGACAGTTGACGGTGGCGATGGGGGTGGCGCCCACACACGCCAGGTTCAGCAGCGCTTCGGCCATGACCCAGGCGGTGCCGTGCCGAGGGTCGGTGGCGCACCAGCGGTGATTGCCGTCGGTGGTCAACGCGACGCCGTGGCCGGTGTCAGCGCCGGTGAGGGGATGCTTGACCCGGAGCACCGCGGCATCGCTGCCGGGGCCAACCACCGTATTGAGGAACAGCTGGTGGTCGTATTGGGACCAGATCCAGGAGGTGTCGGTCAGCATGGCCGCCAGGTCGGCAACGTAGTCCTCGGCGCTGGAAGGAGCCGCAAGCGCGTCCGGACGGTTGGCCTGGGTGGCGGCCCAGTCAGCGGGAGCGGCGATTGGCCGGTTGTACAACGGTGCGTCTTCATGCAGGGATCGGGCCGCAATGTCGGCGACAACCTCGCCGTCAAAGCCGTGCATGATCCGCAGCGAATCACCTTCGGTGACCCGGCCCACCACCGACGCGGTGACTTCCCACTTGTCGCAGATGGCCACCAGCTCGTCCAGGTTGCCGGGCTCAACAATGGCCAGCATGCGTTCCTGGGATTCGCTGGTCATGACTTCCCAGGGCTCCATCCCCGGTTCGCGGCGGTGCACCGCGTCCACATCCACGTCCATGCCCACGCCGCCGCGCGACGCCGTCTCACTGGTGGCGCAGCACAGGCCGGCGCCGCCCAGATCCTGAATGCCGACCACCAGTTTCTTGCCCAGCACCTCCAGGCACGCTTCAATCAGCCGCTTCTCTTCATAAGGATCACCCGCCTGCACGTTGGGGCGTTTGGCGGCTTCGGCTTCTTCGTCCTCGGTGAATCCGGCCGACGCCAATACCGAGACGCCGCCAATTCCGTCACGACCGGTGCTCGAACCCATCAGGACCGCAAGATTTCCGACCCCGGACGCTTGTCCCAGAACCAGGTTCTCTTTGGCCAGCACTCCCAGGCAAAGCACGTTGACCAACGGGTTGTCTTTGTAGGTGTGATCAAAGACGGCTTCCCCGCCAATTGTTGGCACTCCCACCGCATTGCCGTAGCCGGATATCCCGTTGACCACTCCCTCGGCAATCCAACGGCTGCGAGCGTCATCAAGGGGTCCAAAACGCAGCGGATCCATTACTGCAATGGGACGAGCACCCATCGTAAAGATGTCGCGCAGGATGCCGCCAACCCCCGTCGCTGCCCCCTGATAGGGCTCGATGGCCGACGGGTGATTATGGGACTCAATACGGATGGCCAGGGCGACGCCGTCTCCAACGTCGAGAACACCGGCATTTTCTCCCGGACCCACCAGAACTCGCTCGCCCTCGGTGGGCAACCTCTTGAGATGGACCCGCGAAGACTTATAGCTGCAGTGTTCGCTCCACATCACCGAGTACATGGCGAGCTCGAGGTGATTGGGATGCCGGTCGAGGATGCGGTGAATGGCTTCGGCCTCATCATCGGTAAGCCCCAAAGCGCGATGAACTTCAGGATCAATTCCCTCAGATTCTGTCACTGTTTTGCTCCAGTTCTTGGCAAGATGGCAAATATGAAACGTGCGAAAATGTCAGATGAAGAGAAGAAGGCCCGTCGGGCCGTGCGCGAGTACTTGACAGCGCTCGAAATGAACAAGCCGAAGCGGGGCCGGAAGCGGACTCCGGAGTCCATTGAAAAGCGGTTGGCCGCAATTGGCGAAGAGACCGCCGATGCAACACCGCTCAAGCGTCTGGAATTGGCCCAGGAACGCATCGACCTCACCAAAGAGCTTGAAACCCTCAGCGAATCCGAAGATTTGGAATCGCTCGAAGCCGACTTCGTCACCCACGCCAAGGCATACGGCGAAGCCAAAGGGCTGTCATACAGCGCTTGGCGCGATGTAGGCGTCTCGGCCGAAACGTTGAAAGCCGCCGGGGTCTCCCGGGGTTCTTGATCCACGGCTGGTCCTGACCGGATGACAACAGTCATACGGGAGCAGGAACCATATTCAACAAGCCGCCAAACAACACCCGGCCGTCCACACTCCCCAGGAGTTCGTGGGCGGCCCGTTCTGGATGGGGCATGAGACCCACCACGTTGCCTTCAAGGTTTGAGATTCCCGCAATGTCGGCCACCGAACCGTTGGGATTGGACGTGTAGGTGAGCACAATTTGATCATTGGCCTTCAGGGTGGCCAATGTGTCAGCAGAACACGTGAAGTTACCTTCAAAGTGATTGATAGGGATGCTGAGTTCTGCCCCGATTTGGGTAAAACGAGTAAGAACCGAGCGAGTGGATTCAACTCGAAGAGTCGTCGGCTGACACAAAAACTTCAAGCCCGCGTTCTTTTGCAAAGCTCCCGGCAACAACCCGGCCTCGGTCAGGATTTGAAAGCCATTGCAAATGCCAACCACCGGACCGCCGGCGGCGGCAAAATCGGCGATGGCCTCCATGGCCGGAGAGAACCGGGCAATCGCGCCGGGACGAAGGTAGTCACCGTGGGCAAACCCCCCGGGAATCACGACCGCATCGACCGAACCGACCGTTGGTTCGCCGTGCCACAGAATGTGGGCAGAGGCGCCCAGGGACTCCACGACCTCGATGACGTCGTGTTCACAATTGGAACCGGGAAAGTTGACAACACCAACGGTTGTTGGCATGGCCTAGCCGTTGACCGCGGCGGCCGCGGTCAGCTCAACGTATGAGTCCTCGATAACCGGATTGGTCAGAAACCGGTCGCACATGTCCTGCACCTGGGCTCGGGCATCGTCCTCAGAAGCGGCGTCCAGAGTGAACCGGATGCTCTTGCCCACTCCCACGTCTCGAACTCCGGTGAAGCCCAATGCGGGTAAGGCTCGTTCTACCGTGGCCCCTTGCGGATCCGAAATTCCGTTCCGCAAAGTCACCTCCACGCGTACGTCAAAGGCGGTCATGATCGGGTCTCCTTGGCGGGAAAAGGGGGCAGATGATCAGGCATCGTCAGCTTGTCACACCAGGCCAGTCGGCAAAGGTATGCCCGGTGATCTTCTCGTACGCTTCGACGTACCGACGGGTCGTGGCCTCCCGGACCGACAACGGCACGGCCGGCGGTGGATAGGTCTTGTCCCAATCGAGCGTGTCCAGATAGTCACGAACCGGCTGCTTGTCGAACGAGGGCGGGGTGGCACCGGGCTCCCAGAGTTCAGCAGGCCAGAACCGTGACGAGTCCGGCGTCAACATCTCATCAGCCACCACCAGCTCCCCGTTGAGCAGACCAAACTCAAACTTGGTGTCGGCAATGATGATGCCCCGGTCCCGGGCCAGCGCCGCGCCGCGGGTGTACATCTCCAGTGACACGTCACGCAGTTGGGCCGCCATGTCCACCCCCACCATTTCCTCTGCCCGTTCAAAGGAGATGTTTTGGTCGTGCAGACCGTCCTCGGCTTTGGTGGACGGGGTGAAGACCGGCTCCGGCAGCTGTGAGGCCTCCAGAAGATCTTCTGGCATCGGCGCGCCGTGCATGGTGCCCGACGTCGTGTATTCCTTCCAGGCCGAACCGGCGATATATCCCCGAACGATGCACTCCACCGGGAGCATTTCCAGCTTGTGCGTCAACATGATCCGGCCGGCGACTTCGGCGCCCGCGCCGGCGATTGGCGTGTCGGCCAGGTCGGTGGAGATGAGGTGGCTGGGAACGATGTTGGCCATCTGGTCAAACCAGTAGGCCGAGATGGCGGTCAGCACTCGACCTTTGTGGAGCACCGGTTCATCCATCACAACGTCAAAGGCGGACAGGCGGTCCGACGTCACCATCAGGTAGCGGTTGTCGCCGGCCTCCCAGATGTCGCGGACTTTGCCGGAGTAGACGTGCGGCAGGTCAAAGGAGTGCGCGGGTTCTCTCATGTCAGATTCCTTTGGTCGGGCAAGGCGAGCAGTGATCGAATCGGGTCACAGGATGGCGATCAGAGAATCGGCGCCGGCGCGTAGGCCGCCGCCTCGGGAAAGCGCTGAACGATGACTTCGATCCGGCCGGTGACGGCGGCGACCTGAGCTTCAGCAAGTCCAGCCAACGAGAGGGGATCGCCGACCGATGCAGCAATCTGATCGGCGGTGAGCGGCAGTCGATCGTCAGCTCCGAGGCGGGCAAAGAGGTCATTGCCAAACGCTCCGGTTTCGCGTTGGGCAAGCGCCACGTTCACTGCGTGCTCTTTGATGACTTCGTGCGCCGTTTCCCGACCGGCACCGGCTTTCACCGCGGCAACCAGCACTTTGGTGGTGGAGAGAAACGGCAGGTACCGATCCAGTTCGCGAGCGGCGACTGCGGGATAGGCGCCAAATTCGTTGAGCACGGTCAGGAAGGTCTCATAGAGACCATCAAGGGCGTAAAACGAGTCGGGTAGGGCCACCCGCCGGACCACCGAGCAGCTGACGTCCCCTTCGTTCCATTGATCGCCCAGGAGGGCGCCAACCATCGCCAGATGTCCCCGCAGGATGGCCAGCAATCCACCCACCCGCTCGCAGGAGCGGGCATTCATCTTGTGGGGCATGGCCGAGGACCCCACCTGACCCGCTTGGAAGCCTTCGGTTGCCAACTCCTGGCCCGCCATGAGGCGAACGGTTCGGGCCAGGTTGGCCGGTGCGGATGCCAGCTGCACCAACGCACTCACCACGTCGAAATCCAAAGACCGGGGGTACACCTGACCAACGCTGTCAAAGCGATGCTCGAATCCCAGGTGGGCGGCCACTGCAGCTTCGACCGACGCCACTGCCTCAGCACTGCCCAGCAGGTCAAGCATGTCCTGTTGGGTGCCAACCGGACCTTTCAGGCCGCGGAACGGGTAGCGCGCAATGAGCTGGTCCAACCGTTCAAAGGCCACGAGCATCTCTTCGGCGGCAGTGGCAAATCGCTTGCCGAGCGTGGTGACCTGCGCGGCCACGTTGTGACTGCGTCCCGCAACTGCCAGCGTGGAAAACTCCGCCGCCCGTTGGGCCAAGCGGGCCAGAACCGCCACCGTCTGGTTGCGTATCAGGTGGAGGGCCTGATGGATCTGGAGCTGCTCAACGTTCTCTGTCAGGTCCCGGGAGGTCATGCCCTTGTGGATGTGTTGGTAGCCGGCGAGCGCACAGAACTCGTCAATGCGGGCTTTCACGTCATGACGCGTGATCCGCTCCCGGGCCGCAATGGATGCCAAATCAACCGTGTCAATCGCCGAGCGGTAGCCAACGATGGCCTCGGACGGAATGTCCACCCCTTCAGCCTGCTGAGCTTCCATGATGGCGACCCACAGCTCTCGTTCCTGTCGAACTTTGGATTGGGGAGACCACACGTTCACCATGGCCCCGCTGGCATAGCGGCTGGCCAGAACGTTGAGCGGCGCGCCAACCGGTTCAGACACTGGCTACGACTTTGGACATGGACGTTCTCCCTGGTGGTGCATGGTCTTGGTGTCAGTTGATGAGAGTCAGCCCGGAGACTGCCCAGCGACTGCGGCGTCTTGAGCGATATCGGTCCGGTACTGCATCCCGGGCCACGAGATCTTTTCCACACCGGCGTAGGCGCGGTTTCGGGCATCGGCAAGCGTTGCCCCGCGACCGGTGACGTTGAGGACCCGACCACCGGCGGTAACCAACCCGCCGTGCGCGCCGGAACCGACGCCGGCGTAGAAGACTTCGACTCCCGGCAGCTCTGCGGCGTCGGCCAGTCCAACAATGTCATCACCGGTGCGGGGTTGGGTTGGGTACCTCTCGGTGGCGGCCACCACGGTGACCATGGCGTCGATGCTGAAGTCGGGGTCTTGGCCAAGTTGTCCGGTGGCCGCGCCCAACAAGAGCTCATACAACGACGACTCCAGTCGGGGCAGGACGACCTGGGTTTCTGGATCGCCAAAGCGACAGTTGTACTCCAGGAGCTTCGGGCCGCTCGGGGTGAGCATGAGCCCGGCGAACAGTACTCCCCGGTAGTCAATGCCACGGCGCCCCAAACAGGCAACGGTCGGCTCAACGAAGTCATGCATCACCAGGTCGACCATCGTGGCATCAGCAGCCGGGACCGGCGAGAACGCCCCCATGCCGCCCGTGTTGGGCCCGGTGTCTTGGTCACCGAGCCTCTTGAAGTCCTGCGCGCCAGCCAGCGGCACCGATCGATTTCCGTCGGTGACAGCGAAGACGGAGAGTTCCGGGCCCGTGAGTCCTTCTTCGATGACCACCGTGCGGCCGGCATCGCCAAACGCGTCGCCGGACAGGTATTGGTCGACCGCGTTTTCGGCTTCAGTGCGGGATTCGGTGACCAGCACCCCTTTGCCGGCTGCGAGACCGTCCGTCTTGATCACAAACAGGTCGCCCATGCTCGCCAGGAAGGCCTGGGCCTGGTCCCGGTCGGTGAACGAGCCATGACTGGCCGTCGGCACACCCGCATCAGCCAGAAGGTCTTTCATCCAGGCTTTGGAGCCTTCGATCTGGGCGCCATCGGCTCCCGGACCAAAGACGGCCGCACCGCCGGCTCGCAGTTTGTCGGCCAGTCCGTCAACCAGTGGAACTTCCGGTCCGACCACGAACAGATCGGCGGTGATTTCGTGTGGGGGGCAATCAGTCGAGCCATCAATCCCGGGATTGCCAGGGGTGACAACCACCCGAGCGTCTCGGGCAAGGACGGAGGCAAGGGCGTGCTCGCGTCCGCCGGACCCAACGACGCACACGGTTGGTTTTGCGTTCATACGATCCAGCCGGCGTGCATCAGGCCCATCATCGTCCTGGGGGTCAGGCCGCTGCGTTGAAGTGGAAGAACTGCTTGCGTCCGGGTCCCACGCCCACCAGATTCACCCGGCACCGGCATTGTTCTTCCAGCAGGTCGAGGTAGGCGGCGGCCGCGGCCGGAAGGTCTGTTCGTTCGGTGATGCCGGTCAGGTCGGTCTGCCAGCCGGGCAGTTCCTCGTAGATGGGTTGGGCGTCATGGAACGCGGTCTGGTGATAGGGCATCCGGTCAACCCGCTCACCGTTGATGTTGTAGCCAACGCACACCTTGACGTGATCAAGGGTGTCCATGATGTCCAGCTTGGTGATCGCCAGCTCACTGAGAGAGTTGAGGCGAACGGCGTGACGAGCCATGACCGCATCAAACCAGCCCGTGCGGCGACGGCGGCCGGTATTGGTTCCGTACTCGTGTCCCACGTTGACAAAGTGGTCGCCGATCTCATCGAAGAGTTCCGTGGGGAAGGGTCCCGCCCCCACTCGGGTCGTGTAGGCCTTGGCAATGCCGATGACCCGGCCGATGTCGAGGGGACCAACGCCGGCCCCGGTGCAGGCCCCGCCCGCCACCGGATTGGATGAGGTGACATAAGGGTAGGTGCCGTGATCGAGATCGAGGAACGTGGCTTGCGCGCCTTCAAAGAGCACGCCCTCGTTGTTCTCCAGCGCGGTATGAACCAGATCGATCGCATCGGCAATGTGCGGCTGAAGCCGCGGCAGGCACTCACCGATATAGGTGTCCATCAGTGAATCGAGGTCGTAACCCAGCTTGTTGTAGACCTTGGCCAGAAGCGGGTTCTTTTCGTGCAAGACCACCTCCAGCTTGGCGCGGAAGATCTTGGGATCCATCAAATCCTGCATCCGGATGCCGATACGCGCGGCCTTGTCGGCATAGGCCGGGCCGATGCCCCGCTTGGTGGTACCGAGCTTGTTTTTACCCAGATGCCGCTCCATCAGACCATCGAGTTGCTGGTGGTACGGAAAGATGATGTGGGCGTTACCGGAGACTCGAAGGCGGCTGCAATCGACACCTTTGGCTTCAAGCTTGTCCATTTCGGCGAGGAGCACCAGTGGGTCAACCACCACGCCATTGCCGATGACCGGGGTTATGTGGTCGTACAGCACGCCGCTCGGCACCAACTGCAGGGCGAACGATTCACCGTCGACCACCAGGGTGTGTCCCGCGTTGTGACCGCCCTGATAACGGACAACCGTCGTCATTTCTTTGGCGACCAGGTCGGTGAACTTGCCCTTGCCTTCATCGCCCCATTGGGTTCCGACGACGATCGTTGCGGGCACAGTGGCTCCTCTTGTTGCTCGGTTCTCGACGTCGTGCCCCGAGCGTCCGGTGTCCCGTCCATCTCAAGGTGCGCACCAACAAGGGCAGAAACCCGTCACGGCTGCGCTTACGTGCCGCTTACGGACAGATTCTAGCCAGCTGGTGAGGCCGGAACATCGGCATTCCGGACCAAAACGACGATCGGCGGCCGCTCATCTCCAAGAGACGAATGGCCGCCGACGTCGAGTCGACTGTTGTCGTTACCGTTCAGGCGCTTCCGCCCGTACCGGTGGTCGTGATCAGACGTCGCTCTCATGACGGCGACGGCCGAGCGCTACGAATGCCGCACCGGCAACGATGAGCGTGGCAGCTACCAACGCCAGGTCGGTACTGTCACGACCGGTGACCGCCAGCGGAACGCCAGCCGGAAGCGGCGTGAACAGGTCGGTTACCGGCGGCTGAACCACCACGATGACCGGAGCAGGCGCCGGAACCGGAGCAGGTGCTGGCGCCGGTGCTGGAACCACCGTGGCCGGAAGGGCCTTCGGAACACCTTCATAGTTCGATGGATCGGTATCGCCGATGGGGTTGCCCGTTGGGTTGCCATCGGCGTCAAGCGGCGTACCGGAGACGGTAGCGACGTTGGTGTACTGACCTTCGATGACCGTACCGGAGGTGGTGCAGGTCATCGATTCGCCAGGGACAAGGGTCGTCTTCGGGCAGCTGATGCCGCCTTCAACATCGTCGTTGAGACCAACGTTGCCCAGCGCCACGTCACCGGTGTTGGTGATGACGTAGGTCCAGGTAACCACCGATCCCGGTGCAAGACGAGGACCAGGAGCGGTGTCCGCATCCTGACCTTGGGTTGTCTTCTCCACGGTGATACCTGGAGTGTTTGGCACGCCAATGTAGTTGGACGGATCTTCGTCGGTCACGCGCTCACCCAGTGGGTCGCCGTTGGAGTCCACCGGTACCGCAGCGACCGTCGCATTGTTTGTGTAGGGACCTTCGACCGCCACACCAGTGATGGTGCAGCTGTCAGAGGCGCCCGGAGCAATGTCGTTCACCGTGCAGGTTCCTTCGACATCATCGGTCACAACAATCTCTGTGAGGGCTGCTGTGCCGGTGTTGGTAACCGTGTAGGTCCAGGTGACTACGGCGCCGGGGGCCAGTGCAGGACCCGGTGCTGCGTCAGCGTCTTCGCCGTTGGTGGTCTTCTCAATGTTGACCCCGGTGGTGAGTGGCACGATGCCGGCATCGATGGTGAGGTCCGACACGCCGCCGACGACGGTCACGATCGACGTCAGGCCGGTGGCCGGGTCGACATCGCTGTCGAGAGCGTCGTCACCGGAGTTCTGGGTGGTGATTTGCTCGTCGGTGACGAACTGCAGGATGTAGTCGCCGGGTTCAACGGTGAAACCGTAGAGCCCGTCGGCGTCAGTTTCTACGCTGTCGATGATCTCATCTGGAGCACCAGCGGCGTCCACGCTCCACAAGTTGACGGTCACACCTTCGAGGCCCGGCTCACCTGCATCCTGCAGGCCGTTGACGTTGGCATCAACGAAGACGAAGTCGCCGATCCCCTGAAGCTGTACGTAGCCGAAGTCCTGATCCAGGTCATCAGCAGTGGTGATGGTCACTACCGACTCGCTGTCAAGGCCACCGTCAGCATCGAAGGTCGCAGCCACGTTGGCGGGCAGCGTGGCGGTGTCCACGGTCACCGTGTAGGTGCCCGGGGCTACGTCTTCGAAGAGGTAGAGGCCTGCGACATCGGTCGTTGCGGTACCGATGACCGTGCCGGAGGCGTCGGTCAGGGTCACGTCAACACCCTCAATGGGAGCTTCGATCGCATCTTGGACACCATCGCTGTTGTTATCGAGCCAGATGTAGTCGCCGATCTCGAAGAGTTCAGGTTCCTGGTATCCGAAGTCCTGGTCAAGGTCCTGGGCACCGGGCGCCAGCGTCACAACCGAAACATTGGGGGTGGCAAGACCATCGGCGTCGAAGGTGCGCTCCAAGCCAGCCGGGAAGCCGACTGACTTGTTGACGACCACCGAGTAGGTGCCAGCCGGAACGTTGGTGAAGAGATAGGTGCCATCGGTACCCGTTACCTGGGTCTGAACGGTGTTGCCATCCTCGTCGACCAGTTCCACGGTCACACCGGGGATGCCGCCTTCGCCGGCAGGGTCGCCGTCGCCGTCGGCGTCGAGCCAAACCAGGTCACCAATGGTGCCCAGCGGTTCGGCGGTGCCGACGTAGTTGGAAGGATCGGTGTCCTCGACGTCTTCACCGTTCGGGCCAACTGCATTGACCGTACCGGTGTTGCTGTATGCGCCGTCGGTTGCCACGCCGTTGGCGGTGCAGGTCACGGTGTCGCCCGCGGCCAGCGTTGGGATGACGTTGTCGGTGCCACCAGCACACACAATGTCGCTGGCAGGAACCAGGTTGTCAGTGACCGTAACTGCGGTCACATCAACGGCGCCGGAATTGGTCACCTCGTAGGTCCACACGACCGGATCGCCAACCTGCACCGTTGGTGCCTGGGCAGCGTCATCAGCATCGACGCCGTTGGTGGCCTTTTCAAGGTCAACTGCGGGCACCGCCACGTAGCCGAAGTCCTGATCCAGGTCATCGGCGGTGGTGATGGTGACTTCGGACGTGTTATCCAGGCCGCCGTCAGCATCGAAGGTCTGGGTCAGACCGGCTGGCAGCGTCGTTGCGTCGACGGTCACCGTGTAGGTGCCTGCGGGAAGACCGCTGAACAGGTAGAGGCCGTCGGCGTTGGTCACTGCGGTCTGGGTAGCGCCTGCGGCGTCGGTCAGGGTGACCGTGATGCCCTCAAGCGGGGCTTCATCGGCGTCCTGAACGCCGTCGGCGTTGGCATCGATCCAGACATAGTCGCCAATGGCGAACACGGGGTCCGGGGAGTCGTAGCCGAAGTCCTGGTCCAGCACGTCGGCGTCGGTGATGGTGGCCGTCGACGTGTCGTCGAGGGTGCCATCGGCGTCGAAGGTCTGGAACACACCTGCGGGCAGCGTGGCAGTGTCCACGGTTGCGGTGTAGGTCCCGGGCGCCAAGCCGGTGAACAGGTACGAGCCTGCAGCATCGGTGGTCTCGGTGCCGATCACCGTGCCGGTGGCGTCGGTAAGGATCACGTCAACTCCGGCCAGATCGGACTCGGTGGCGTCCTGGATGCCGTCTTCGTTGGCGTCGAGCCAGACGTAGTCACCGAAGCTGAACAGTGGGTCTTCGACGTAGCCGAAGTCCTGATCGAGGTCATCGGCGCCCGCAATGGTGGTCGTTGACGTGTTGTCAAGGACGCCATCAGCGTCGAAGGTCTGACTGACACCGGCCGGCAGCGTGGCGGTATCAACGGTGACCGTGTAGGTGCCATCGACCAGACCGGTGAACAGGTACGAGCCTGCAGCATCAGTGGTCTCGGTGCCGATCACCGTGCCGGTGGCGTCGGTAAGGATCACGTCAACTCCCGCAAGTGGGGGTTCGGTTGCATCCTGAACGCCGTCACTGTTTTCGTCGAGCCAGACGTAGTCACCAAGGTTCCAGACAGGAACGGCAGCGGCGATGTAGTTGGAGTTGTCGGTGTCCAGGACGGTGACGCCGTTGGAGTCTTCACCGGAGGCCGTTGCCGTGTTGGTGTAGGGACCTTCAACGGCCACACCGCTTGCCGAGCAAATCTCGACCGCGCCGACAATCAGCGATGGGATCGGGTTGCCGGCTGGGCACGTGACGGTGACGGTCGGGTCGCTGTCGCTCACCGCGACGTTGGTCAGATCGAGGTTGCCGGTGTTCTCCACCGTGTATTCCCACGTGATGGCGTCGCCAACAGTGACCGCTACGGCGTCAGCTGGTAGGTCAGCCTGATCACCGTTGGTTGTCTTTTCCACGTCGACCGCAGAGTCGCCACCGAAGTAGTTGGCGGGGTCATCGGCCACCTGTGCAGGAAGCGGATCGCCGTTCTCGTCCACGGCGGGATTGCCATCTTCGTCAACCGGGATTGCGGCAACGTCACCAATGTTGGTGTAGGCACCAGCAGTTGCGGTTCCGGTACCGGTACAGCTCACCGAATCGCCAACCGCAAGCAAGGCGATCACGTTGTCAGTGGAACCTTCGCAAACCACGACGACGCCCTGATCGTCAGTCACGGTGGCCTGGGCCAGGTCGAGGTCGCCGGTGTTGGTGACCGTGTAGACGAATTCGACGGTGTCACCAGTCACAACCGACGCTGCGGTGGCAGCGGTGTTGGCATCAGCACCGTTCACCGTCTTTGTGATGGAGACGCCGGGCGCACCAAGACCGAAGTAATGCGATGGATCGTCGGCCAACTGATTGGGAAGGGGGTTACCGGCGGCATCCAGGATGGGATCGCCAGCGGGGTCGACGGGCGAGCCCTCTGCGTCACCCCGGTTGGCGTACTGACCGAGTTCGGCAACGCCGGTGGCGGAGCAGGTCTCGGTTACGCCGGCGGCCAGCAGCGTGATGATGTTGTTACCACTTGATGGGCAGACAACATTGACGCCCTGATCGTCGACCACATTTACATTCGCGAGATCGACGTTGCCGTCGTTGCTCACGATGTAGGTCCAGGTCACCGCATCGCCAAGATTCAGAACGGCACCCGTTGGGGTGTCCGAGTCGAGGTTGTTGGTTTCCTTTTCCAAGCCCAGCGCAGGATCCGCACCGAAGTAGTTGGAAGGATCGGCGGCAGTGGCTGGCTCGGTTCCGTCGATTGGGTTGCCGGAGACTGAGCCGATGTTCTCATAGCCGTCGGCTTGCGCTACGCCAGAGGCCACACAGGTGAAGGAGTCACCGGGAAGAACCGGACCGGCAATGGCGTTGCTGCCGGTGTCACTGCAGTTGATATCTGCTGGTGCCACCAGATTGTCGGTGACGGTCACGTCGGTCAGGGCAACGGTGCCGGTGTTTTGGACCTCGTAGACCCAGTTGACTGGGCTGCCAACCAGAATGAACACCGCATCGCCCGCCGTGTCGGCATCAGCGCCGTTGGTCCGCTTCTCGATTTCAATGGCCGCCGTACCGGCGATGTAGTTGGAAGGATCGGCGTCGGTGGCAGGCCCGGCGTCGGGTACCGGGTTACCGGCGGCGTCGGTTGGATCGCCAGTCACCGAGCCGACGTTGGTGTAGGAACCTTCGACGGCCACGCCAGTGGCCTCACATGTGAACGTGGCACCCGGAGCGATTGGCCCGGCAATGGCGTTGCTGCCAGTGCCGTCGCAGTCAATGTCGGCGTCGGTCAACTGGTCATCGGTAACGGTGACGTTGGTCAGGCTGGTGGTTCCGGTGTTTTCAACCAGGTAGTTCCAGGTAACGGTGCTGTCAGGAGCGACGATGACCGCTTCAGCGGCCGTGTCTGCCTGATCGCCGTTGGTGGTCTTCTCAATGTCGATAGCTGCGGCGCCACCAAAATAGTTGGCCGGATCGGTGTCACCAACTGCGGGGGGCAGCGGCGTCCCGTCAGAAGCTTCGGGGTCACCCACTACCTCACCGAGGTTGGTGTGCTGGCCTGCGTCGACAGCAGTGGGGGTACCCACACAGGTCACGATGTCACCAGGTGCCAGTGCACCGGCGATGACGTTGGAGCCGCCACCACAGTCAATTTGGGCGGGCGTGAGAGCGGTGCCTGCGGTCGCCGAATCGGTGACCGTGACGTTGACCAATGGAACGTTACCGGTGTTCTCAACAATGAAGTCGAAGGTTGGCACGGCGCCAGTAACCGAGAGGCTTGGTCCTGGTGCGGCGTTGGCATCATTGCCGTTGACCGTCTTGGTCAGGCTGACGTCCGGTGCAGCACCGAAATAGTTGGACGGATCTTCGTCGCTGACGGTACCGACGGGGTTTCCGCTCAGATCCACCAGAGGCGCACCGCCGGAGTCGACGGGGTTTGCGACGACCTCGGAGTCGTTGGTGTACTGGCCAGCAATGGCCACATCTGAGGCGGTGCAGGTGAATGAACCGTTCGGAGCGATGGGGCCAGCCACGGTGGAGCCACCGGTGCCGTCGCAGTCAAGGACTGCGCCTTCGCTGTCGGTGACGGTGAAGCTCACCAAATCCGTTTCACCAGTGTTGGTGATCGTGTACTCCCAGACGACTGCTCCACCTTCAAGGATGGTTTCGCCGGGAGCAACGTCAGAGTCAACGCCGTTGGTTGTCTTTTCGATCTGTACGGCCGGTGTTGCCTGGCCGAAGTAGTTCGATGGATCCTGATCGGTCACTGCCGGCTGCCCAGGAATCGGCGTGCCGGCGGCGTCTGAAGGAAGACCGGTGGCCGTCGACTCGTTGGCGTAGGGGCCGACGATTGCGGTACCGGTTGCCTCACAGGTGACGGTGTCGCCCGGAAGGATGACCGCAATCACGTTGCTGCCGGTTGCAGCACAGTCGATGTCGGCAGCGGCCACGAGGTTGTCGGTTACTTCGACCTGCGCAAGAGGAACGGCTCCGCTGTTGGTGACCTCGTAGGTCCAGGTGACAGGAGCGCCAACGGGAATTGGCTGACCGGCGGGAAGGTCAGAGTCCTGGCCGTTGGTGCTCTTCTCAATCGTCAGGCCGGGCTGCAGTGGGTTGTAGTGCGATGGATCCTCAGCGGTCACCGTTGGCACACCAGGAATGTCCAGCGGATTGCCCGCATCGTCCGATGGTGTGGCGACAACCGTTGAGTTGTTGGCGAACGGAACCGATCCGGCTGTACCAGTGGCGGTGCAGGTCAGGAGTCCGTTGACCTCCAGAGGACCAGGCAGAACGTTGGTTCCGCCACCGCCAACGCATTCGATGTCGGCGGCCGGGTCGTCGGTCACGGTCACATTGGTCAGCGGCACGTCGCCGATGTTCCGGACCACGTAGGTCCAGGTAACAGTGGTGCCCGGCGCGACGCCCGGGCCTTCAGCCGGGGTATCGGCGTCGACGCCGTTGGTGGCCTTTTCAATTTCTACCGCAGGGTTGGCCTCGCCGAGGTAGTGGGAGAGATCAGCGTCGTTCACGGTTGGGACGCCGGTGATGGGGTTGCCAGCGGCGTCCGCTGGAGTACCAACAACGCTTCCTTCGTTGTCGTATTCGCCGAAGGTGGCAACGCCGTTACCGAAGCAGTTGACCGACTCGCCGGGAGCCAGATCGGCGATGACGTTGCCTGTGCCTTCACCACATGAGACCGTGACGCCTTCGGAATCGACAACGGTGACATTCACCAGGTTGACGGGCCCGTTGTTGGTGACGGCGTAGACCCACTGAACGGTGTCGCCCACAGTGATGGGGTTCGGCGGAGTCGGAAGGTCGGCATCGACGCCATTGGTGGACTTCTCGATAGCGATCGATGGTTGCTGACCGATGTAGTGCGAGGGGTCCGCATCGTTGACATCGGGAAGACCAACGGGGTTACCGGCGGCGTCTGATGGCGTACCAACGACCGAGGAGTCGTTGCGGTACTGGCCGGCAGTGGCCGTACCGGTGGCGGTACAGCTGAAGCTGCCGCCTGGTACCAGCGGACCGTCGACAGTTGGACCGCCGGTGCCGTCACAGTCAAGCGACTGGGCAGGTACGTCGGTGACGGTCACATCGACCAGAGGAACGGACCCGGAGTTGGTGACCACGTAGGTCCAGGTGACGGTCTCACCGACCACAAGGGCGGGGCCGGTTGGAACGTCAGCGTCGACGCCGTTGGTGGCCTTCTCGATATCGATGTCCGCGTTGACATTGACCACGTAGTTGGAGGGGTCGGTGTCGCTCACATCGGTGGCACCGGGGATCGCAACAAAGGCGGCGTCGGCTGGCGTACCGTCGACATCACCAATGTTGGTATATGCCGTGGTTCCCGCAGTGCCGGTGGCGCTACAGGTGATGGTGTCGCCGATAGGAAGCTGAGGAATCGGGTTACCGCCCGGGCAGGTGATAACCACGCCCTGGTTGTCGGTGACCTCAAGGTCGATGAGGTTGGTCGTGCCGTTGTTGGTGACTTCGTAGGTCCAGGTAACCGCGTCGCCCGGAAGCAGCTGCACCGCGGCGGCCGCAGTGTCTGCGTCGGCGCCGTTGGTGGCCTTTTCCAACTGGATGCTCGGCGCTACGGGGATGTAGTTCGAGGGGTCATCAGCGCGGACGATGGCGCCAATGGCAGGATCACCGTCTGAGTTGATCGGGATACCGGTAACAACCGAGTCGTTGGTGTATGCAGTGGTCCCTGCGGTGCCGGTGGCTTCACAGGTGAAGCTGTCGCCGGGGGCAATTGGTCCAGCAATCACGTTGCTGCCGGTGCCATCGCAGTTGATGGCGCTTGCCGGAATCTGGTTGTCCAGAACTTCCAAGCTGACCAGATCCACCTGACCGGCGTTGGTCACGACGTAGGTCCACGTGACGGTGGAGCCGGTAATAACTTCGACGGCCTCCGCAGGTGTGTCGGCATCGACGCCGTTGGTTGCCTTCTCGATTTCCACGATGGGCTCACCGAAAATAACCGTTTCTGTGCGGGTTGCGACGGCGTCAATCTCGAGTGAGGTGTCAATCACGTTGGCGGTCTGGGAGGTGTCGCAGTCACTTCGACCAGGAGGCGAAGTGGGGATGTCGTCATCGGTGATGATGATTTCTCCCACGTAGCGACCGTTGAAGCCCGGGAGGCTGTCGAGGTCGATGGCGATAAGCGTGTCGTCGGCCTCACCCGGAGCATCCGGGTTGCGCTGGTAGTCATCGATGACAATGGTCACCGGGTCGCCATCACCAAGAAGGGTGATGGTCATGCCCGAGGTCGCCGCATCTTCGAAGATAAAGATCTCGGAGCCATCGAGGTCAAGGGTGGTTCCGCCGGAGGTGTCTGAAATCTGACCTGTGGCAATCACACCGTCGGGAATGATGAGGTCGATGGGACCAGCCGGCGCATTGGGCTCGTCATCGTTGGCGTCGAGGGTCAGACGAATGTCGCCACCGGTGCCCGCGTCGTAGTTGGAGTCATCGTCACCCGTGTTGCCGATGAAGCCGTAGTCGTCAATGGTCGTGAGACCAGTGTTCACCGAGGCGAGATCAGGATCGGGAGCCGAGTTGGCATCGGTCTCGCCGGCTCCACCGGTGTTGAACGACTCCACTTCCTGCGGAACGTCACCGATGAAGTACAGCAGTCCTGCACCAACGGCTTCCGCAATGGCGGGCCCCGTGGGGTCAGAACCAGCCACGCCGTCGCACGGACCGCCCCCCGGGCGCGGCCCGACGGTTGGCGTACCAGACGAGTCAACGCCTGCGTTGTAGAGGAAGACACCAGGGGTGTCATCCGGCGACCCGTTCGCCGTATCCGCATACGACGTAAGTGGCAAAACTGTGATTAATCCGACAGCAACCATCGCTATCGCAACCACAGCAGCGACCACGCGCCACCAACCCCGCTCACCACGCCTCACCCAAACGGCTGTAGAGCTCATCCTTGTACGTTCCTTCTTAAGTCGGACTATGTGCAGCGTTCGGCCCTACCGCCGAACGGGCGCCCGAGTAAACGGTGCACCAATCTGCTGGACCAGCAAAGCAGGTTTCTCGTGATGTTGCAACCGTCTGGACTAGGTCAATCTCCCCGGGAGGAAGGGCCCAAATTGACCGTATGGGGTATCAGATGGCGGTTTGGTGCGGATCTTGACGCTCACCACCCCGGTCTATGACGCAGCAATTTCTTTTGCGGAGCGGAAACAATCGAAAGCAAGTGAAAGGTGGTCTGGCGCGTACGCCCGATTCACGCGGCTTTGCGCCCCAGCTGCTGAAGCTCCGGGCCCGGAGCCCAGCCGGAGCGTTTGACCCCTCAAACCCAGAACGACCGGCCCCTGCGGGCCGGTCGCTTCTGAAATCTCACTTCTACCGGACAATGTCCGGTTGCGTGTTATGCCTGATTGTCACGGCGGCGGCGACCGATCACCAGGAACGACCCACCAACCATGATGAGCGCTCCGGCAATCAGGGCCAGGTCCGCACTGTTACGACCAGTGAGAGCCAGCGGGACCGGAACCGGCGTTGGGGTGGCAATCACGGTGATGACAACTGGCGTGGGCGTTGCCGCCGGCACGACCGTTGCTGGCACCGTGGCCGTAGGAACACCGAGGTAATGCGATGGATCCGAGTCCGCTGGCCGTTCAAGACCAGGGATTGGATTGCCCTCCGCATCAACCGGCGTACCGGAGACCGAGGCGTCGTTGGCGTACTGACCCGTGAGGACGGTGCCCGTCAACGTGCAGGTCATGGTCTCGTTAATGGCCAGCGTGGTCTTGGGGCAGGAGATGCCACCTTCACGACTGTCATTGACCGCAACATCAGCCAGCGCGGTTCCACCGGTGTTGGTCACCACGTAGGTCCACGTCACCTGAGAGCCGGTCACCAGTGATGACCCCGGCGCTTCGTCAGCGTCGTTGCCGTTGGTGGCCTTCTCAATCTGAATTCCCGGCTGGGCGACAACAATGCCTGCGTCGAAGCTCAGGTCAGTGACCCCGGCGCCGACCGACAGGATTGCCGTAAATCCAGTTGACGGATCGACATCGCTGTCGGCAAGGTCGTCATCGCCCGCATTGGCAGCGGTCAGCTGGACACCGGCAACCTGAACCTGCAGGACGTATTGCTGGCCCGGGGCAACGAGGAAGCCGTATTGACCATTCGGTCCGGTGGTAACGGTGTCCAGGATGCGATCCGGTGCACCGTCAGCATCAACGCTCCACAGGTTCACGGTGGCGCCGGAGACCGGTTCTTCACCCGGATCCTGGAGGCCGTTGCCGTTGGCGTCAACGAAGATGAAGTCACCAATACGGGATGCATTGACGTACCCGAAGTCCTGGTCAAGATTGCTCTCGCCCAACTCCAGATCCACGACCGACATGTTGTCGAAAGCGTCATCAGGGTCAGCAGTCTGGAAGACATTGTCCGGGAAGGTGCCGGTATCAATCATCACCGTGTAACCGGTGCCGGCGGGCACGTTCTCGAAGAGGTATGCACCGTCGCCGTCGGTCGTGTCGGTATCGATAACGGTGCCGTCAGCGTCCTTCAGGTCGACCTTCACGCCTTCGATACCTTCTTCGTCAGCGTCCTGAATGCCGTCGGCATTCGCATCAAACCAGACCCTGTCACCAATCGTGCCGGCCAACACATAACCGAAGTCCTGAACGGTGTTGATTTCACCATCGGCAAGGTCCAGTTCTGACTGGCCGTCCAACGTTTCGTCCGGGTCAGAGACCTGCGTTGCGCCTGCGGGCAGCGTCGTTGCATCAACGCGGACGGTGTAACCGTCGGCGCCGGGTACATCAGCGAAGGTATAGCGACCGTTGGCGTCGGTTACCTCGGTGGCGACGACCTGGTCGTCAGCATCAACGAGTTCCAGCGTCACATTGGCGATGCCTTCTTCGTTGGCGTCAAGAACACCGTCGCCGTCGAGGTCAAACCACACCGTGTCGCCAATGGCGCCGATACGGGCAGGCTCGTAGCCGAAGTCCTGTTCGGTGTTGTCTTCGCCAGCCGCGAGGGTGTAGGTCGACTTGTTGTCATTGCCGCCGTCGGCGTCAATGGTCTGAGTCACGCCGGCGGGAAGGCCGTCGGTAACTTCGATCGTGTACTCGCCAGCGACCAGACCGGGGAAGGTGTATTCGCCATTGGCGTCGGTGGTCACCGTCGTCGTTGTGCCGTCAGGCCTGGTCAGCGTCAGTTCGACGCCCTCAATGCCTTCTTCATCTGGATCCTGGGCGCCATCGCCGTCGGTGTCGAACCAGACGAAGTCACCAAGTGACCCGACTTCCTCGTCCACCGCGTTGGCGTTGGATGGATCGCTGTCAGTCAGTTCGTTACCGAGTGGATCGTCACCGGTTACGGAGCCGATGTTGGTGTACGGACCAAGCTCAGACAGCGTGCCTTCCGCAGCACAGGTCACCGAGTCACCAGCAGCCAGCGAGGCCACGGTGTTGTCGCTGCTTCCATCACAAACGATGCCCGTCAGCTTGTCGTCGGTAACCGTAACGTCGGTGATCGCGACCACGCTGTTGTTGGTCACGACGTAGGTCCATGTGACCGGCGTGTCGACGGTGACGGTGACAGCGTCAGCTGCGGTGTCTGCATCGGCGGAGTTGGTGGCCTTTTCAATGTCCAGGGCTGCGGCCACATAGCCGAAGTCCTGGTCGAGGTCAGATTCACCATCTTCGATGGTGGTCTCTGACGTGCTGTCCAGACCGCCGTCGAAGTCACCGGTTGGTGACAGGCCGTCGAGCGCCGCCGAGGCGGTGTCAACGGTGATGGTGTAGGTGCCGGCGTCAAGTCCGGTGAACAGGTACAGCCCACTGGAGTCGGTAACGTCGGTTACCTCGGTTCCGTCCGGAGCGCTGAGGGTCACGGTGACGCCTTCGATACCGGTTTCGCCGGCGTCCTGAACGCCATCGGCGTTCGCATCAAGCCAGACGAAGTCACCGATTGAACCAAGAAGAGGCTCGACGTAACCGAAGTCCTGGTCGAGGTCCTCCGGCGCCGCAGCAGTCAGGGTGGTCGTTGACTCACCATCGAATGGCGCATCGTCATCGAAGGTGGGCACGAATCCCGCAGGCAGCGTGCTTTGGTCCACCGTCACGGTGTAGGTGTCAAACGGCAGTTCGTCAAAGAGGTACTGGCCGTTTGCGTCGGTTGTTGTGGTCTGGGTGGCGCCGGACGAGTCGGTGATGGTGATGGTGACATCTTCAATGCCGGACTCGCCGGGGTCGAGAACACCATTTTCGTTGGCGTCGAACCAAACCGTGTCACCAATGGTGCCCAGAACCGGCGGCACGTAGCCGAAGTCCTGGTTGGGATCCGATGGTGCCTGCTCGGTCAAGGTGGTGGTCGACTCATTGTCGAGTGGTGCATCCTCATCGAAAGTCTGCACGTAGCCAGCTGGCAGAGTCGCCGGATTGACCGTCACGGTGTAGTCACCGAACGCAAGGTCGGTGAACTGGTAGAAGCCGTCGCTGTCGGTGACCATCGTCGAGGTGAAGCCACCAGGACCGGCGAGGTTCACTTCTACGCCGGCGATGCCAACTTCGCCGCTGTCGAATGCGGCGTTGTTGTTGGCGTCCAGCCAGACGAGATCGCCAATGCTGCCATTGGGAGCTGGAGGCTCGCCGATGTAGTTGGCTTCGTCTTCGCTGCTCAGATCATCAAGGCGGTTGCCATCAGGATCGGTGAGGGGCTCACCCGCAGCATCGGCAGGGGTACCCGTGACGGTTCCGAGGTTCCGGTATGGACCTGCGATTGCTTCACCGGTGGCGGCGCAGGTAACGCTTACTCCAGCAGCCAGAGACGCGATGTTCGGCGTTCCGTCGCCACAGTCAACGCTGACGGCCTGATCGTCGACGACGGTCAGCCTTACCAGGTTGGTGGTGCCGTCATTGGTGACCACGTAGGTCCACGTCACGGTGTCCCCTTCATCAACCGTGATTGGTGAGCCGTCCTGGGCGTCATCCCCGTCGATGAACTTCTTGAGTGTCAGGACGGGGTCGGCACCAACGTAGTGCGATGGATCCTCATCGGTTTGTGGATCACCGATGGGGTTGCCCTCATCGTCAATCGGCTGGCCGACAACCGAGCCGATGTTGGCGTAAAGACCGTCGGCGACCGCAATACCGGAGGCGTTGCAGATGACTTCTTCGCCGGGTGCGAGCGAATTGATGATCGCTCCGGTGCCCTGGCCACAGCTGACGATCACGGCGGGGTCGCTGTCGGCAACTTCAACGTTGAGAAGGGTCTGGTTGCCCGGATTGGTGACCACGTAGGTCCAGGACACAGCTTCACCCGCAAGGATGGCTGGTGCGTCAGCCGGAGTGTCGGCATCAACGCCGTTGGTGGCCTTCTCGATGTCAAGACCGGGGTCGCCACCGAAGTAGTGCGAGGGATCCTCAGCCGTTACGTCGCCGACACCGGGAAGTGGCGTGCCCGCATCATCGGATGGGGTACCGACCACGTCACCGGTATTGGCGTACTGACCAGAAGTGGCTACGCCGGTTGCTTCACACTGGGTGACGGCACCGGGTATCAGGACGGTGGTGAAGGTATTGCTGCCACCACCGCAGTCAATGACCACTGATGGATCATCATCGTTCACGGTCACACTCGACAGTGGAACATCGCCGGTGTTGGTGACTTCGTAGATCCAGGTGACAACGCCGCCAACCGCGATTGTGGGACCGGTGGGAGTGTCAGCGTCCTGCTCGTTGGTGGACTTCTGAATCGTGATGGCGGGGTCGGCGTCAGCGATGTAGTTGGACGGATCGGTGTCATCGACGCGTTCGCCCACGGGCTGACCGTCCTCGTTGACGGGCTGACCCGAGACCGAACCGAGGTTGGTGTAGCTGCCGAACTCGGCGGTGCCCGCACCGCTGCAGGTGACGGTTTCGGCTGGAGCCAGGTCATTGATGACGTTGCCGGTGCCCTCGTTACAAGAGACGGTTACGCCCTGGTCATCCACAACGGTGACATTGGCCAACGTCACCGGACCATTGTTGGTCACGATGTAATTCCAGGTGATGGGGTCACCGATCTCCAGAACGACAGCCTCGGCGGCGGTATCGGCGTCCTGGCTGTTTGTGCTCTTCTCCAGGAGAATGGAAGGCACGATGCCGATGTAGTTGGACGGATCGCTGTCGGTCACGTTGGGCAGACCCAGAGAGGCGCCCGCCGCGTCCGATGGGACACCGCTAACCGACGAAACGTTGGTGTACTGGCCAGAAGTGGCCACGCCGGTTGCATCACAGGTGAATGTGTTGTTTGGCGCCACGTTGGAGATCGGTCCGGCGACGATGTTGCTGCCACCGCAGTTGATGCTGCCGGGGGCGATCTGGTCGTCGGTGACGGTGATGTTGGTCAGTGCCGTGTCGCCGGTGTTGGTGACGACGTAGGTCCACGTCACGGTGTCACCCACCACGATTTGTGGTCCGGTTGGATCATCGGCCTGCTCACCGTTGGTGAGCTTCTCGATGTCGATGGCTGGACTCACGCTGACCACGTAGTGCGATGGATCGGCGTCATTAACCGCAGCCGCGCCAGCAATGGCGGCGAAGGAGGCATCAGCCGGCGTGGCCGAAACCGAGCCGATGTTGGCGTACGGCGTTGCCCCAGTGAGAGCAGCGGTGCCGACACCAGTGCAGATCACACTGTCGTTGGGTGCCAGCTGGGGAATGGGGTTTCCACCGACACAGGTCACCGCAACACCCTGGTCGTCAGTGACATCGGCGCTGATCAGATTGGTGGGACCGTTGTTGGTCACCACATAGGTCCAGGTGATTGCTTCACCCAAGGTGAGCGCCACTGCGTTAGCGGGGAGGTCCGCCTGTACGCCGTTTGTGTCCTTTTCGATGGTGATGGACGGGGTCTGGGGGACGTAGTTCGAAGGGTCAGCGTCGGTGACGGCGGCCTGCGGAGCTGGCGAACCGTTTGCGGCCTCCGGCGTACCGGTGACCGTCGAAACGTTTGTGTACGCAGCGGCACCCGCGACGCCGGTGGCCTCACAGGTGAAGCTTCCACCCGGGACGACAGGCCCCGGAACAACGTTGGAGCCGTTGGCGCAGCTGATGTCCGCGTCTGCAAGCTGGTCATCGACCACAGTTACATCAGAGAGGGGAACCTCGCCGGTGTTGGTCACCACATAGGTCCACGTGACGGTCTGACCGGCAATCACCGGCACTGCGGTGGCTGCGTTATCGGCGTCGGAACCGTTGGTGGCCTTCTCAATGTCCACCGCCGGTACACCGAGCAGAACCGTGTCGGTTCGGGTGGCCACTGCGTCGATCTCCAGAGAGGTATCGATCACGTTGGCGGTCTGGGAGGTGTCGCAGTCACTTCGACCAGGAGGCGAAGTGGGGATGTCATCATCGGTGATGATGATCTCGCCCACGTAGGTGCCATTGAAGCCAGCCAGGGTGTCCAGGTCGATGGCGATGAGCGTGTCATCGGCCTCACCCGGAGCATCCGGGTTGCGCTGGTAATCATCAATGTTGATGGTCACCGGATCGCCATCACCAAGGAGGGTGATGGTCATACCCGAGGTCGCCGCATCTTCGAAGATGAAGATCTCGGAGCCATCGAGGTTCAGCGTCGTGCCGCCGGAGGTGTCCGAGATCTGACCGGTCGCCGCCACACCATCGGGGATGATCAGGTCGATCGGTCCTGCAGGAGCATTCGGCTCATCGTCATTTGCGTCCAGCGACAAGCGAATATCACCGCCGGTGCCGGCGTCATAGTTGGAGGCATCGTCACCCGTATTGCCGATGAAGCCGTAGTCGTCAACGGTCGTCAGACCGGTGTTGACTGCCGCAATATCCGGATCCGGACTGGAATTGAAGTCGGTCTCGCCGGCACCACCGGTGGTGAACGATTCCACTTCTTGAGGTACGTCACCGATGAAGTACAGCAGTCCTGCGGCTACCGCCTCAGTGATCGCCGGACCGGTGGGGTCATCGCCAGAAGTGCCATCGCACGGTCCGCCGCCGGGACGGGGCCCAACTGAGGGCGTACCCGATGAATCGGTCCCCGCGTTGTACAGGAACACGCCGGGACTTCCCGGATCCGGCGACCCATTCGCCGTATCCGCGTAGGAGGTCAACGGAAGCACCGCGATCAGACCAACGGCAACCATTGCCGTTGCGACCACAGCAGCAACCACACGCCACCAACCCCGCTCACCACGCCTCACCCAAACAGCCGTAGAGCTCATTTTTATTTTCTCCAACTAAGTTCGGCAGCCAAGACAAAGCCGCCCGCGAGTCAATTGATACACGGGAAACCAAGCCTGCTACCTCTATGACAGACCTTGCAATGCAAGCACGCAAACGTGCTGGGCGCAATAGTAATCGCGTTATCCACAAGATTGGTGCTTATCCACAGGGGAAAACGGCGAAAGGCTGCGGGGCAAACCCGCAGCCTTTCTATTCAAATGGGTTGATCTCCGGTCACGGACGAGGTCCGCTTCCTCAACAACCGGTGATTTGGCTACTCCGCATCAACCGTGGACCGACGGCGAGCCGTGATCAGCAGGAGTCCGCCCATCAGGACGAGACCCCCGGCAACCAGTGCCAGATCACTGCTTGACGCACCGGTTACCGCCAATGGCGGTGGTACTGGCGTCGGCGTCACCACGATCACGATCGGGGTGGGCGTTGGCGGTACCGGGGTTGCGGTAGGAGCGGCCGGTACTGGCGTGTTGGTTGGAACCACCGTCGTTGGAAACACCTGGGTGCCTTCGTAGCGCGATGGGTCGGTGCTGGTTGGGCGACCTACCGGCGAACCGTCAGGGTTCGTGGCGGGGTTGCCGTCCGGATCAACCGGGTTACCGCCGGCCGAACCGTTGTTCACATAGATGCCAGCCTGGGCGATGCCCGATTTGCTGCAGGTCTGGGTCTGACCAATGCTCAACGTCGAAATCACACAGATTCGACCTTCACGGTCGTCATCGACCTCAACGTCGGCGAGGTCCCAACCGCCCGTGTTGGTGACGGTGTAGACCCAGGTCACGGCCTGACCGGCGGTCAGTACCGGACCAGTCACATCGGCGTCGCTGCCGTTGGTGGTCTTCTCAATTGACACTCCCGGCGCCACTGGCAGTACACCAGCGTCGATGGTTGGGTCGTCGTTGCCCGAAGTCACGGTGATCACGCTGGTCAAACCGGTTGCGGGATCAACGTCAGAGTCCGCCGCATCATCGTCACCCTGGTTGGCCGAAGTGAACTCGAACGGAGCGTCGGTCGTGAACTTCACGATGTAGTCACCAGGGATGACGGTGAACTGGTACAGACCATCGTCAGTCGTCGTGGTGGCCTCGATGACCGCACCGGGGGTGCCGTCGGCGTTCACTTCCAGCAGCTCGACAGTCGAGTCACCAATGCCGGGTTCATCGGCATCCTGGATGCCGTTGCTGTTGACATCGAAGAACAGCGTGTCACCAATCCGAACCGGAGCCGGGCGAACACCAGCGTCCAGCGTGAGATTGGTCTCACCCGGAGCCAGGTTTACGGCAATGGTCAGGCCGGTGTCGGCGGCAATGTCGCTGTCCAGCGCCCGATCGTCGCCGGCGTTGGCCACCGTCACGATTCGGTCTTCGCCAGCAATCACCTGGATGACGTAGTCAACAGCAGGATCAAGTTCGGAGAAGCCGTAGAAACCGTCAGCATCGGTGTCGACCGTGTCGATCTGCTCATCGGCTGCTCCGTCAGCGGTGGCGGTCCAGAGGTTCACGGTTACGCCCGCAATGCCCTCCTCGTCCGCGTCCTGAACGCCGTTGGAGTTGGCATCAAACCATACGAAGTTGCCAATGGCGGCCAGGGGATCAATGATGCCGGCATCGATGGTCGGATCGTCCTGGCCAGGAGCCAGGTCAATCTCAGCGGTCAAGCCGGTTGCAGGATCAGGGTTGCTGTCCGCTTCGGTGTCGCTACCGGCGCCGGAGATGGTCAGTGCCTGACCTTCAGGAGCGGTGAACTTCACGAAGTAGTTCAGCGACGGGTCAAGGTTGGTGAAGCCGTAGGCGCCGTCGGCCAGGGTTGTGCCGGAAGCCAATGGCTGCGCGGCGGGCGCACCGTTCTCGGAGACAAACAGTTCCACGAGGACACCGGCAATGCCAGCTTCCTCCGCGTCCTGTATGCCGTCACGATTGGCATCGAACCAGACGTAGTCGCCAAGCGACGCTGCTGGCACAAGACCGGTGAATGCGGAGCGGTCCTGATCCGAAACCGGTTCGCCAAGTGGCTCACCGTCAGGACCCAGAGGCTGACCATCAGCGGTCGCTGTGTTCTCGAAAGCACCGACGGTCACCACACCAGGAGCGGTGCAGATCTCATCTTGGCCAACCGCAAGCAACGCAATGGTTGCATCGCCACTGGTCGGACAAACAATCGCAGCCGGAGGATTATCGGTCACGGTCACGTTCGCCAAGTCCACGTTGCCGGTGTTGGTCACCACATAGGTCCAGGTAACCGCATCGCCAACCGTCAACTCAGCACCAGGACCCGTATCAGCCTGGTCACCATTGGTGTCCTTCTCAATATCAAGACCCGGAGCCGGAACAAACGGAACCACACCGGTGTAGCCGGATTCGTCAGTGTCGACCACCGGATCACCGGCAGGGGCGCCGCTGGCGTCAATGGGTTGACCCGACACGTCCGCGGTGTTGCGGTAGTCGCCGGCAACGGCCACGCCGGTTGCGGTACAGGTGGCCTCTTCGCCGACCCCAAGACTTGCGATCACGTTGCTCGTGCCGGGGGCACAACCGATGACCACCGATGCGTCGGAGTCGGTCACCGACACCTCAATGAGGGTGGTGTTACCGGTGTTGGTCACCACATAGGTCCAAATAACCGCATCGCCAACGGCCAGCGTTGGGCCTTCGCCTGCGATATCAGCCTGTTCTCCGTTGGTGTCCTTCTCAATGTCAACGCCCGGAGCCGGAACAAACGGAACCACACCGGTGTAGGCCGATGGGTCGCTGTCGCTCACCGGATCGCCGAACGGGGTGCCGTTGGCATCAACGGGCTGGCCACTGACACTGGAGCCGTTGGTGTAGGGCCCGGCAACGGCCACGCCGGTGGCGGTGCAGACAATGGCGTCGCCCGGGGCGATACGTGGAATGTCGGCCGTGCCGCTGGGGCAGACAACCGTTTCGTTCTGATCATCCACAACAACGGCATTGATGATGTCCAAGGTGCCGGTGTTGGTAACGGTGTACTCCCAGATGATTTCGTCGCCTACGGCGATGGTTTCACCAGCACCGGTATCGGACTGCACACCATTGGTGGTCTTCTCAATGTCGATGCCGCCGATACCCACGACGGCTGTGTCCGTGCGGGTGGCGATGGCATCGATCTCAACCGAAGTGTCGATGGAGTTTGCCGTCTGCGACGAATCGCAGTCGTTACGGCCGGGAGGAGAGGTTGGGATGCCATCGTCAGTGATGGTGATGGTCGACACGTACGTGCCGTTGAAACCCGGAAGGCTGTCGAGGTCAATGGTGATGAGCGTGTCATCGGCCTCGGCCGGAACGTCCGGGTTGCGCTGGTAGTCGTCAATCACGATGGAGACGGGGTCGCCGTCGCCTTCGAGGAGGATGATCATGCCAGAGGTGCCAGCATCTTCGAAGATGAAGATTTCGGAGTTGTCGATCAGGCCGTCATTGGCAAGGGTGCCGGTGGCAATCTGGCCGTCGGGAACGATCAGGTCAATGGCGCCGTCATCGCCGGCGTCAAGCTGAACGGTGATGCTTCCGTTGGTACCCGTGTCGAAGTTTGCGTCATCATCGCCACCGCTGGCGACAAGACCGTAGTCATTGATGCTGGTGAGACCCGTGTTGACCTCCACCAGCGTTGCGTCGGTGGCGGAGTTGGAATCGGTTTCAAGGTCCTGGCCTTCGGTGAACTGCACGACCTCATTGGGCGTGTCACCAATGAAGAACAGCTGACCGGTGTCAACCGCATCCTGCACGATCACGTTGGTTGGGTCCTCGCCAGCCCGGCCGAGACACTCAAAGGTGGTGCGGGGGCCTACCGACGGCGTATCCGACGAGTCCACGCCAGCGCTGTACAAGAAGACACCCGGGGTGTCATCGGCAAACGATGACGCCGAGAGCGTCTGTGCCCGTGCTTGCGATGGCAGTACTGCAATCAAGGCAACGGCGAACATGGCCGTTGCCACGATCGCTCCAATATAGGTGTAGCCCCGCTCTCGATGCCTGAAATAGGCCGAAGTAGCGTCCATGAAATCTGTCCTCCGAGTAGACGGGACGAGGACAGACCACACCCTCCACAGGGAAGAATGGGGACCGCACCCGACGCGCGCTTTTGGGTTGACGGGGCCGGGTTCGCCTAACTCCCCGCATGCCAGGCGACCAGTTACAGCCTGCGGATCACAGTTTCCCCTGTGCTTTGTGATTACTATCCAAGCAGTTTGTGTTGCGATTCACAATGGGTAGAAGACCATCCCGGTCGTTGTACCCAGCCAGCGGGCCGTTGCGATGCGGAATATCTCGGTCATTTCGACCGAATCTGACTAATTTTGAGGACTCGCGCGGACGGTGTTCCTTGGCCAGCCTGCCGGTCCCGGACCCCGCCACCGGACCAGATCCTGGCGCAGCGGCACAAGAGCCACAGTGGTGCTCTGGGGCAATTGGGGGACCGACACCGCGGTCGCCAACGCCGCCTGCAAATGGTGGATCTTGTTGCGAAGGGCGTCCATCTCCTCCTCCAATGTGAGGATGCGGGCGACCCCGGCGAGCGTGAGACCCTGGGTCGTCAGATCATGGACCTTGCGGATGCGCGCCACATCGTTTGCGCTGTACCGACGGCTCATTCCTCCGGTGCGGGCCGGCGACACCAGCCCACGACGGTCCCAAGCTCGAAGCGTCTGCGGATGAACGCCGGTAAGTTCGGACGCAACGGAGATGACATAGACCGCCCGGTCGGAACCGACGGGATCGAGGTCAGGGTCGTCCACCATGTCAGCGATCCTCCCATGCGGCTCGAGGTGAGGAGGTATCGGTACGGGCCCAGGCCTCCAAGGCGGCCCGCTGCTCGGCGTCCAACGACTCGGGAACCACAACGCGCACCGACACCAACAGATCACCCCGATCCTTGGCCGAAGCCAGCCCCTCGCCCCGTACTCGGAACGTGCGACCACTCTGGGTTCCGGTCGGGATGCGCAGGGTCACCAAACTGCCAGACCGGGTGGGGACACCAATATCGGCGCCAAGAGTCGCTTCGGCAAAGGTCACCGGGGCTTCAATCAACAAATTGAGGCCGTCTCGCTGGTAGAGCTCATGGGGCGCAACGTTGATGGCCACCAACAAATCCCCTGGCGGTCCGCCCCCGACACCGGGGGCCCCTTTGCCTTTGAACCGCAGGCGTTTGCCCGATTCGATTCCGGCGGGCACCTTGACCGTCATCGCCCGAGCTCCGGACCCGACCGTGATCCGGGTGGTCAGACCGTCAGCGGCTTCATCGAAACTGATGTCCAGTTCGGCGCGGTAGTCGGCGCCTTTCCGCGATGTTGGTCGCCTTGGTCCCGGCGGGCCCTGGCCCCCAAAGAGCCCGCCACCGAACAGGCCACCCAGGAGATCGCCCAGGTCGCCGACTCCTTCGAAATCCGACGTTCCGCCGCCGTTGGGCCGGCCGCCGCCCCCGCCGAACATGCCGCCCATTGGGCCCATGCGGCGGACCTGGTCGTATTCCTTGCGTCGATTCTCATCGCCGACCACGTCATAGGCCTTTGAGATTTCTTTGAAACGCTCCTCAGCCACCTGGTCATCAGGATTGGCATCGGGATGGAACTCCCTGGCCAGCTGGCGATACGCCTTGGTGATGTCCTTGGCGTCGGCCGATGGCGAAACACCGAGAATCTTGTAGTAGTCAACCTCAAACCACTCGCGCTTTACGTCGCTCATGATCGGTGGATCTTGTTCTTGCTACTGCTCGCAATGGTTGTCATCAGCGCCCTCTCCAAATGTGAATGGCCGACCCCTCCGCAGGCGCTCAGCCGCTCACCTGCACCATGGCCGGACGAACGACGCGTCCATTCCATGCATAGCCCGCGCGGAGCACCTGACTGACCGTTGGCACTGCCTGGCCTTCACCAGCCTCATGCATGACGGCTTCGTGCAGCTCCGGATCAAAAGGCTCGCCGTTGGGTTCAAGCCGTTCCAAGCCCGCACCGGCCAGCGTGCCCGTCAACGAATCGACAATGGGGCGCACAGCTTCTGCATCATGGGCCAGCGCGGCGTCGCAACTATCGAGAACCGGAAGCAACTTCTCAACCAGCGACGCGGCGGCCTGATCGCGTTGCGCTGCAGCCTGTTCGGTCGTGCGACGACGATGGTTGTCAAACTCGGCCTTGAGTCGTTGCAGCGCTTCCAGATACTCGTCGCGTTCCCGAGTCACCGTGGCGAGCACATCGTCGGCGCTGAGCACCTGCGAGGCGTCGGTGAACAGCTCCTCTGCGGAGGCGCTGTCAGTCTCGGCGCCCTGGGCGGCGTTGGCGCTGGCCACCTGGGCCGCAACCTGCGCAGCGGCTCCAGCGGCGTCAACGCCCGATGGCGGTTGGGGCGGCGCGTCGCGGTTGTCGCCGACGGCCCCTTCACCCCACTCGTTTTCCGACGGAAGGTCCGACATCAGGCGTCATCCTCGACGATTTCTGCGTCAACAATGTCGTCGGCGGTGTCATCGGCTGGCTCCGCATCGCTGGCTGCATCGCCCGCCGCCGCGTCCGCGCTGGCCTGCTCGTACAGGCGCTGGCTGAACTGTTGACTCTCGTTCATCAATGCTTCCGTCGCACTCTTGATCTCTTCGTTGTCGGTCCCATCAAGAGCGGCCCGAAGATCAACCAATTTTGCTTCCACCGCCTGCCGCTCGTCGTCGGTGATCTTGTCACCCTGATCTTTGAGCAACTTTTCGGTCTGGTAGGTCAGCGTGTCTGCGGTGTTGCGGACCTCGGCTTCTTCGCGCCGAGCCTTGTCCTCTTCGGCGTGCGCTTCGGCGTCCTTGACCATCTGGTCGATAGCGTCCTTGTCGAGCGCTGACTGACCAGTGATGGTGATGGACTGCTCCTTGTTGGTCGCCCGATCTTTGGCCGACACGTGCACGATGCCGTTGGCGTCGATGTCGAAAGTGACCTCGATCTGGGGCACCCCCCGGGGGGCCGGCGGAAGGTCAACCAGCTGGAACTTGCCCAGCGTCTTGTTGAACTGGGCCATGTCCCGCTCACCTTGCAGAACATGGATTTCCACTGATGGCTGGTTGTCCTCGGCGGTGGTGAACACCTCGGTCCGTTTGGTGGGGATCGTCGTGTTCCGCTCAATGAGCGTGGTCATAACACCACCGCGGGTTTCGATACCCAGTGAGAGCGGCGTGACGTCCAACAGCAGAACATCGGTGACTTCACCCCGAAGCACCCCCGCCTGAACGGCGGCACCGATAGCCACCACTTCGTCCGGGTTGACGCCCTTGTGGGGTTCCGAACCAGTGAGGCCGTGCACCATCTCCGAGACCGCTGGCATGCGGGTGGAACCGCCCACCATGATGATGTGGTCAAGGTCGCCCTTCTTGAGTCCGGCGTCCTTGATGGCCTGCTCAAATGGCTTCTTGCAGCGAGCGAGCAGATCCGCAGTCATTTCCTGGAACTTGGAGCGGGTCAGCCGGTAGTCCAGGTGAAGGGGGCCGCTGTCGGTTGCGGTCACGAACGGCAGGTTGATCTGGGTTTCCTGCTTGGCCGACAGCTCGATCTTGGCGGTCTCGGCCGCTTCCTTGAGGCGCTGCATAGCCATGTTGTCGGCGCTGAGGTCCACGCCGTGATCGTTCTTGAACGAATCGACCAGCCAATTGATGACCGCTTCGTCCCAGTCGTCACCGCCCAGCACGGTGTCGCCACTGGTGGACTTCACTTCGAAGACGCCATCACCAATCTCAAGAACCGAGACGTCGAAGGTGCCCCCACCAAGGTCGAACACCAGAATCGTCTGGTCTTCGCCGCCCTTTTCCATGCCATAGGCAAGTGCGGCGGCGGTTGGTTCGTTGATGATGCGGAGAACTTCGAGACCAGCAACTGCGCCGGCCTCTTTGGTGGCGGTGCGCTGAGCGTCGTCAAAGTACGCCGGAACGGTGATGACGGCCTGGGTGACTTCTTCGCCCAGGTACGCCTCCGCGTCCCGCTTGAGTTTCTGCAAGGTTCGGGCGGAGATCTCCTGCGCCTTGTAGTCCTTGCCATCAATGTCAATCGTCCAACCGCTGCCCATGTGGCGCTTGACCGACCGCAAGGTCCGTTCGGGGTTGGTGATCGCTTGGCGCTTGGCGACTTCGCCCACCAAGACTTCGCCCCCTTTGGCGAATGCCACCACTGATGGTGTCGTCCTCGATCCTTCAGCATTGGGGATTACAACGGGGTCGCCGCCCTCAAGTACTGCCACTACCGAGTTGGTCGTACCGAGGTCGATGCCTACTGCCTTTGCCATTTTCTTCTCTGTCTCCTGATCGGCCGATTCTCGGCACGGTTGGTTTTTGGACCGAACATCGCCGGCCATAGTGAACGAATTCTCAAACCTGCTGACGTAAAAACGTAGCTTCGATGAGAGGTGCAACGATGAACCCCTGCAGAGTTATTCCCTAAAACTTGCGCGTGGTCTTGAAGGGGTGCTCATGCCGCTGACTATCGGCAAAAAAACGCCGGACTGTAGCCTCGGCGACGCGCGGACCAGACCACGCGCCCATCTATGAGCCAGCAACGAAGACCGGACCGTCCCAAACGTGGAGGTCGGGTTCCACACCCAAACCTGGTCCTTCGGGAATGGGGATACGGCCATTGACCGGAGCAATGGTGGGCGTGTGAGTGGGGTAGCTGGAGGAGGTGTACGGCTCGGCAATCCACGTGCCCTCGTAGAGCGCAGGGTTGACGGTTGCCCCCATGTGCACCGTGGCAGCCGCAGTCAGATCCCCACCCCAGGTGTCATCGATCGTCAGCGGAATGCCTCTCGCTTCGCAGACATCCCGCACCGCTCGTAGACGCGTCAACCCCCCGACCCGGGACAACTTCATGCCGAAGCCCTGGGCCAGGCCATCGGTGATAGCGGTGATCACCGTGTTGAGATCCACGGCCGACTCGTCCAGGAACACCGGATGTGAGACCCGGCCCTGCAGCTGGCGATGTTCGTCCAAGGTGGCGCACGGTTGCTCCAAAGCCAGCGGAATGTCACGGCACGCGATGCTGAACTCCATGGCATCGCGCGCGGTCCATCCCCGGTTGGCATCGGCGGTCAACGGCACGCCGGGCGCAAGAACTTCGGCAACCGCCCGGGCACAGGCCACGTCCTCGCTCAGCGACCGACCGCCCGTCTTGAGTTGCAGCCGGGTGTAACCGTCGGCTTGCAGCGCCACCGCTTTGGCCGCGGAGGCCTCGGGCGATGTCGGCATGATCCCCCAATAGCTGCGGACAGTCTCATCATGGGCTCCCCCGAGAAGATCGCACACCCGCTCCCCCGTCGCCTTGCCAATCAGATCCCAACACGCCACGTCGATGGCGGCTTTGGCGTACAGATGACCATTGAGCGCCCGGTCCATCTGGGTGTTGACAATGCCCACGCGGCGAGGATCAAGGCCCAGAATGGCCGGCGCCAGTTCTTCGATCGCCGCTCGGGCACCGCGGGCGAACTGTGGCTGATAGACCGAGCCCAGCGGGCAGGTCTCCCCAAAACCGGACAGACCGGTGTCGGTGATCAACTCCACCACCGTCGTATCCAGATGGCCGACCTGAGAAATCGACATCTGATACAACCCGCCCTTGACGGCCAGGTTGTGCTGGAAAACTCGCAGGTGCGTAATGCGCATGTTGGCGAGAGTAGATCTCCGTTGACCAGAGGCGGGCCAAAAATGCAATCGCCCGCATCTCCAAGGATGCGGGCGTCGCCAGGGGGTGGACGAGGTGGGGTCACCCACCACAGAACGTCATGAGTCGATGCTCAGGCCGCCTCACCCAGTGCTGCTTCGACGGTCACGGTTGACCCGGTGTGTACCTCTTCGAGCCAGGCTTGGAACTCAAGCTCGGCCGCCCGTCGACGAAAGGCGGTTGCAACGATGGGATCGGTGCTGTTGGCAAGGGTGCGAAGGGAGCGTGCTCGGCTCGCGGTGTCGACCTTGCTGGGGGCTTCGGGCATCTCGGTGATGTCTGTATTCATCGCGTTGTTCATGGCGTTCAATCTGCTTCTTTGTTTCGGTTGCGGCGACCCTCTGTGATCGGCGCACACAATAGAGACCCCCCGATGGGCCAAATTGTTCCAAACAATGACATTGCAATCTTGTTACCGCCGGGTAGTTTCACCCATTCTCCTTTCAGAGCTCTCTTTTCCAATGACCCGTGGAAAGTGGTCCACGGTGCGTGAATACAACTAACCTTGGCGCCGCATGGCTTCTGACAATCAGTCCTCAACAACCGGCTCCGAGCTTGCTCCGGATGCCGTCGGCGGCAAGGCGGTCAAACCGCACCACTACGTGATCGGCATCGGCGTGGCAATCGCGGTGATCACCGTGGTCTCTGGTCTTGCCAGCGCAGTGTTCGGATTCCATGGCGACCACGAAGTCACGCGCGAGGTCTTTGGGAACGTCCCCACCGCGCTGAAGATTGCGTTCTATTCGATCATTCCCATCCTGATCATCTGGGGCGCGTTCGCCTTCGGCAACCGGATGAAGAACTGGCAACGGGGCGCGCCGGAGAACCGTCGGACCACACCGAAGAATGCCAAGAAGCGCATTGAGAATCTGCGGGCCGGCGTCTACATGCAAACGCTGCTTCGCGATCCCGCGGCGGGAATCATGCACTCAATGATCTACTTCGGCTTCATGATTCTGCTGGCCGTTACAACAACGCTGGAGGTCGACCATCAGCTGCCCGAGAGCCTGAAATTCCTCCATGGCGGCGCCTACAAGGGCTACTCGCTGGTCGGCGATGTGGCCGGCATCATCTTCCTGACCGGTATCGCCTGGGCCCTCGTTCGTCGTTACGGGCCTCGGGCCATGCGTCCCTATCGCATCCGCACCAAGAGCAAGCCCGAGCACGCCATCATCCTTGGCACCTTCGCCGCCATTGGCATCACCGGCTTCGGCGCCGAAGCCTTCCGCATTGCTCTCAACGGCACGCCGAGCTTTGAGAAGTGGTCAATTGTTGGGTACCCGCTGGCCCAGGCGGTAAACGGCATGGACAACCTGGCCGGGTGGCATCAGGGCTGGTGGATCGCCCACGTGCTCACCTTCATTCTGTTCCTCATCATCCTCCCCACCACCATGCTGCGCCACATGTTCACCTCGCCCATGAACATGTACCTGAGCGAACGTGACCGCCCCAAAGGCGCCATGAAGCCCATGCCAAACCTGATGGAGACCGAACTGGAAACATTCGGTGCGTCAACGGTTGAGGACTTCACCTGGAAGCAGCTCCTGGACCTGGACTCCTGCACCATGTGCGGCCGCTGCACATCGGTGTGCCCCGCCCACGCCACCGGTAAGCCGCTTGATCCGCGTGAGATCGTGCTCAAGAGTGGCGAAGTCATGGCCGCCACCGGTTCGCCACAGGTAAGCCCACCACTGGGGACCGTGGCCGAAATCACCGTCGACGCAAACTCATTGTTTGAACGCATCACGTCCGAAGAGATCTGGTCCTGCACCTCCTGCAAAGCGTGTGACGAGATCTGCCCGGTCAACATTGAAATCCTGGACAAGATCCTGGACATGCGCCGCTATCTGTCGCTCATGGAAAGTAACTTCCCGTCGGAGCTGGGCAACGCCTACCGCTCCATGGAAAACTCCTCCAACCCGTGGGGCCTCAGCCAGAACGATCGCGCCGAATGGGCCAAAGATATTCCGGGGATCACCATCCTCGATGGCGGCAACCCCATGCAGTCCGAGTTCCTCTTCTGGGTTGGTTGCGCGGGCAGCTTCGACGACAAGAACAAGAAGGTCAGCCAGGCCACAGCCAAGTTGTTGGACCGGGCCGGCGTGGACTTCTCCATCCTTGGTCCATCGGAGCTGTGCACCGGTGACCCGGCCCGCCGAACCGGCAACGAATACATCTTCCAGATGCTGGCCATGCAGAACATTGAAACGCTCGACGGCATGGGGGTGAAGAAGATCATCACGCAGTGCCCACACTGCTTCAACACCCTGGCCAACGAGTACCCCCAACTCGGCGGCCAGTACGAGGTGATCCACCACTCGCAGTTGCTTGAATTGCTGATCGACGACGGCCGTCTGGACATGTCCGCTGCGTCGCTCACCGACCGGCTCGTCTACCACGACAGCTGCTACCTGGGCCGCCACAACGACGTCTACATGGCACCGCGAAACGTGGTGGCCTCCATCAAGGGCATCGAGGTCGTGGAAGCCGGTCGCAACGGCACCACAGGCATGTGCTGCGGCGCCGGTGGCGGTCGCATGTGGATGGAAGAAGATATCGGCAAGCAGGTCAACGTCGAACGGTCCCAGGAACTGCTGTCGACCGGCGCCTCCCGCATCGCAACGGCATGCCCGTTCTGCTACATCATGATCGACGACGGCGTGAAAGGTGAGGGCGTCGAAGAAGACGAGGTTCGGGTGGCCGACATATCGATCCACCTGTTGGAAGCACTGGAGAACGGCGAGAAAAAGGAGACCGCGGTCTCCCTGGTACCCACCAGCCAACGCGTCACCCAGGACGCGCTCGAAAGTCCCATCACCGCGGGGCTCAGCCCGGAGATGTTTGGCACCACGTCCACGCCGCCAAACGATGTGAGCTTCGCCCCCACCGAGGCCGACACCCGTCGCGTGATCAGCATCGCCAACCAGGACGCTTCTTCAACCGGCGCTGCGGTTGGAGCAACGGCCGCGACCGTGGCCACCGCGAGTGCGGCCGCCACTGTCGCAACCGCAACCGAGACCGCGGCAGACGCCTCCGTCCCCGCACCGGTGGGCGATGCTGGTGCAGTGGACGAAGTCGACCCGCCGGCAACTTCGGGCGCCATGCCAACCAGCACCCGGACCGACAACATGAGTCTGATCCGAGGTACCGATCCCCAAATCATCGGCATGCTCAAAGATCAGGGCATCACGGGATGGGACCAACTCGCCGCGCTCGATGACGCCGGCGTGGAGGCACTCGAGTCAGACCTTGGAATCCCCGGTCGGGTGCGCCGCTGGAACTGGGCGGCGCAAGCCAAACTTCTCCTCGAAGCCGAAGAAGGCTGAGAACGGTCCGAGCAACCCGGCTCGGACGACCTCAACGATTGGCACTACCGTTCGGTATGGCCATTACTGATGCCTCCATCTACGTCACTGACAACTTCGCGCCCGTAAGCGAGGAAGTCACCGCGACCGAACTCGCCGTCCGGGGAACCATCCCGGCCGAACTTGCAGGCCGCCTGCTGCGCAACGGTCCCAATCCCCTGGGTCCGGTTGACCTCTCGTCGCACCACTGGTTTCTCGGCGACGGCATGGTGCACGGGATCCGTCTGCGCGACGGCAAAGCCGAGTGGTATCGCAATCGCTATGTGGGCAGCTCCGCGGTCTCGGCCGCGCTCGACCGCGACCACGACAAGCCCATCACCGCCGCAATTGGACCCAACACCAATGTGATTGGCCACGATGGCCGAACCCTGGCCATTGTGGAAGCCGGCACCAAGCCGGTGGAGCTCACCTACGAGCTTGAAACCGTGGGTACCCACAACTTTGGCGACGGCGAAGCCAACGGGTTGCTCAACGGTTTCAGCGCCCATCCAAAGTACGACCCGTTGACCGGCGAGATGCATGCCATGTGTTACGCGTGGCCGGACGCTCCCACGTTGCAATACGTTGTCGTGGACGCCAAGGGGGACGTGACCAAAACCGTCGGCGTAAGCGCTCCCACCATGCCGATGGTGCATGACATGGGCCTGACCCAGAAGTACGCCATCGTGATGGATTTGCCGGTCGCGGTGGATTTTGACCTGGCGATGGCCGGGTCTTCGTTCCCTGTTCGCTGGTTTGAGGATTACCACGCCCGGATCGGACTCCTGGACCGGGCCGCCACCAGCGAAGCCGATGTGATTTGGTGTGAGATCGATCCGTGTTTCGTCTTCCATCCGCTCAACAGCTACGACCTCCCCGATGGCCGCGTGGTCATGGACGTCTGCCAGTTCGATCGAATGTTTGACAAAGACCGCAACGGACCGTTCCGCGACGTCCTCCCCCACCTGGTTCGTTGGACCATCGATCCTGTGGCCGGCAAGGTCCACCGGGAGACCGTCGATGACCGACCTCAGGAGTTTCCGCGCGTGGCCGGGCAGGTGCTCAACCAGCAACATCGCTATGGCTACGTGGCCGCGGTGACCTCACAAGCTGGGCTGGCTTACGGTCCGACGATCAAGCACGATCTGACCAACAGGACTCAGGATCTCCACCATCACGGACCGGGCCGCGAAGCCGGCGAGCCGGTGTTTGTCAGCCGGGCCGGAGGCGACGCCGAAGATGACGGATGGTTGCTGATCACCGTCTATGACAAGAGCACCGACCGTAGTGACGTGGTCATTCTGAATGCCCAGGATGTTGGCGGCGAAGAGGTCGCTCGCATCGCGCTGCCGGCTCGCATCCCCCATGGGTTCCACGGCAACTGGGTGCGCGACACCATCCACTCTGGATAGAGCCCGGGAACTATTCCTCTTCGGCTGACGCCGTGTCGAAGGGAAGGGGTTGATCCATGCGGGGTTCGGCCGGGGGCGGCGTGACGATTTCGGCGTCCACCACCGCATCCGGACCGACGGGCGCCGAAGGTTCTGTCGAGGGAGCCGGCGACGTCAGCGCTCGTTTGGCCAGCTGTTTGGGGCTGGCGTTCATGGTCTGATCAAACTTCTTCTTGGCGTCGGCCACCGGCGCGATCACACTTTCGTACTCGGCTTTGGCCTTGTCCACTTCGACTTTGGCCTTGCCCAGCGAGCGGGCCGCCTTGGGGAGACCACTCGCGCCAAACAGCACCAGGACAACCAGTGCGATGATGATCAGTTCGGGACCGCCAAGTGAACCCATCATCGCAGTGTACGAGGTGTCGCTGCCGGCGGGCCGGCGACGCTAGTCAGCGAGCCGCGCGGCCCACCACTCGCGGAGAACGGCCTCCGCATCACGGGCCGTCAACGGACCGCGCTCCAGGCGCGTGGTTTCAAGCAACGCCACCGCCTCCCCCAGCACCGGACCCGGCTCGACACCAAGAATCTGGCTGATCTGGTTTCCATCAAGGGGCGCCGAGTTGTCACCAAGGTCCTCGTCAGCTGCGAGTTGATCCCACCGGGCCCGAAATGCGATCAGCGGAGCCGCACCCCACCGCTGCTCGGCCAGCGCCCACATGGGTTTGGCGTGAGGACCCGCTCGCAAGACCCACCCTCGGACGTGGGCGTCGGTCAGCTCCCAGGTCCCCGGTTCCAACATCGCAGTCAGCTCCAGCGCCCGCTCAACGTTGGCACGGTCCTCTTTGGACAGGCGCAATCGATTGGTGAGCGGGCGAACCGCCCCAGACCCTTCCGCCAGCGGCATGATCAACGCCGCCAGCCGAAGCCACCACGGCGTCGGCGAGCGCGAAGCCAAGGCCACTGACGGCGCCCCCGCTCCAGAAACGACGCGAGTCAACAGACCCGTCTGGTCCAGCAACCTCAGGCCGACCTCGACCACCGGTGCACCCAGCATCTTGTCCAGTTCGTCGCGCACCCGCTCCACCGCCACGATGTCGATGCGATCCGCAAGGCGGGTGGCCGACGCCACCAGTGCAGGATCAGGCGTGAATTCAAATCGGTTGGCAAATCGCGCCGCTCGCATCATTCGTAGGGGATCATCAGTGAACGAGACGTCCGGGTCAAGTGGGGTTCGGAGCACGCCGGCTTGCAGATCATCTTGTCCGCCGAACGGATCGATCAATTCGCCGCCGGGCACCGTCAAGGCCATCGCGTTGACGGTGAAATCGCGCCGCGCCAGGTCGTCTTCGATGCGGTCGCCAAATGCGACCTCCGGCTTGCGAGAATCAGGCCGGTACACCTCAGCTCGATGCGTGGTTATCTCCAGCGCCCGACCGTTGATCTGCGCGCCAATGGTGCCAAAGCGCTCACCCTGCAGCCAGACCGCATCGGCCAGATCTCTGATCAGCGCTTTGATGTCGGCCGGCCGCGCATCGGTGGTCAGATCGATATCGCTCGATGAGTCCCGACCCTGGTCCAACCACAGGTCGCGCACAATCCCGCCGACCAGGTACAACTTCCAGCCTGCGGCAACGAAGCGCTGACCAAGCTCTTCGACCTCGGCCAGCACCGCATCGCGGTGCGCCCAGCTCATGAAGAACGACCCACCGGACTCCAGTCCGATTCGGCCCAGAACGCGGCCACATCCTCAACCAGGGAACCGCCGGCGCCGCCGCTGGACGAGGCTTCGGTCGTTGGCGTCAGACCCGCCATGGTGGCAAGAGCGGCCGCTGAAGCTTTGGCCAGTCCATCGAGGTCGTAGCCCCCTTCGAGAAAGGCAATCCGACGACCGGCTGGAACCACGCCGAGCACTCGATCGGTCATGGCGGCGAAGTCCCCGGCGGTGAGGCCCATGTCGCTGAGGGGGTCCTGCCGGTGCGCATCAAATCCCGCCGACAACAGCACCCAGGTTGGACCGAACGCCTCCACCTGCGGCAGGGCCACGGTGTCCCACGCCCGTCGATAGACATCGCCGGTGGTGCCCGAAGGCAACGGAAAGTTCATGGTGAAGCCTCGACCAGCATCGATGCCGACCTCGGTGACGCCGCCGCTGCCGGGGTAGTGCGGGAACTGGTGAAATGAGATGAACATGACGCGGTCATCACCGAAGAAGATGTCCTGGGTGCCGTTTCCGTGATGCACGTCATAGTCAACAATGAGCACCCGCTCGCCCCGATCAGCAAGGTGTTGCGCGGTGACGGCCACGTTGTTGAAGAGACAGAACCCCATGGAAGCCGACGGCGTTGCGTGGTGCCCGGGCGGCCGAACGGCACAAAAAGCAGCCGGCGCGGAGGCGTTGGGTGCTGAGAGAAGGTTCACCGCCTGCAGACCTGCACCCGCGGCCAATCGCGCCGCGTCGCCCGACGCAGCCGACGCCACGGTGTCGGCGTCAAGACGACCGCCGCCGGACGCGACGGTTCTCTCGACCAGGTCGATGACCGAGACGTCATGGACTGCCGCGATGGCCGAGTCAGGTGCGGGGACCGCTTCCACCATGGTCAGCGCGTCACCAAGATCTGCGTCAGCGATTCCGTTGGCCACCGCGTTGAGTCGGGCTGGTCGCTCGGGATGGCGCTCACCGGTGAGGTGCGAGAGGCAGGTTTGGTGACTGATGAAGATGACGCTCATGGAGGAACTCTAGAACTTCTCTCCGTGCAGCGGCCGGTCGGTGCCCGCGGCCCTGTTCCGGGGGTGGCGTTCCCGGGTCCTACCATGGCCCGGGTGGCCACCACCGAAACCCTTGTCCGCGGCGGCGACCGCATCCGAATTGGTCCGTGGCGCGGCCGCGCCGATGTGGCGGCGATCGTTCCCTATGCCACCCGTCGTCAGATTCGCACCGATCTGTTGAACGAGAGCATCGCCAGCGCGCAGGCTCGGGGTTACCGGTCGGCGGTCACCGCCGCGCTCTCCCCCGCCGAGATGGAGCCGTTCCAGAACCTGGGCTTCACCGTGGACCATGAACTCCATCTGTTGGTACATCCGCTGAGCGACCTGACAGCACCCAGTCGCGTCCGTCTGCGCCGAGCCACCGCGCGAGATTGGGACCGCGTGATCAGCATTGATCAACAGGCCTTCAACGAGTTCTGGCGATTTGATCGAAGCAGCATTGAAGACGCACTCCGCGCGACCCCCAGTCGGCGCTTTCGAATGGTGCGCGGCAAACCGTCGCCCGGCTATCACATCAGCGGTCGAGCCGGCGAAACCGGTTACCTCCAGCGACTGGCCGTTGACCCGTCCCAGCAGGGAACCGGGCTCGGCTCGTTACTCCTGGCCGACTCGCTCACCTGGATGCGGGACAAGGGAGCCCGGTCGGCGTGGGTCAATACCCAGGTCGGCAACGAGGGGGCGGTTCGCCTCTACACCCGGCATGGATTTCGGCTGGCCGACTATCGGCTTTCGGTCCTCACCCGGACCTTCAGCGCCAATCCCGGAGGCGTCGCTCCTTCGGCCCAGCAGCAGCTTCCCGGTCAGATGCCCCATGAGGTCAAAGGTCGACTCGCTCATCCACCTACAGTTCGTGACCCCTGACCAGCTAACGTTTCGACGTCGACCAACCACACCATTCCACTACAGAGTTATCTGGCCAGCGCCCGCGGCGCGACGCATGGCCGAGGAGTCCGCATGGGTTCAGTTCACCGTTCCGTACACATTGTGACCGACAGCAGCTGCGATCTGAGCATCGCCAGCACCGATGCGAAGGGGATAACCGTCATCCCCCTGTCCATCCGCTTCGGCGACCGTGAGTACACCGACCGAACCGAGCTGAGTCCCCCCGAGTTCTATGCGCTCATGGAATCCCACGATGATCTGCCGGAGACTGCGGCCCCCGCGCCGGGGGCCTTTGACAAGGCGTTCCGCGATGCGGCAGCCGCGGGCGCCGATGCCGTGATCTGCATCACCATCTCCAGCGAGCTGTCAGCCACCGGCCAATCAGCGAAAACTGCGGCGGGCGAACTGACCGACGTCATCGCTGTCCACTGTCTGGACTCCAGGTCAGTGTCGAGCGGCCTCGGCACGCTGGTGCTTCTTGCCGCCGAAGAAGCAGCCAACGGAGCGGACGCGGCCACGATTCTGGCCAATACCGAAGACCGCATCGCCAAGACCCACGTCATTGGCGCCCTCGATACCTTGGAGAACCTCAAGAAGGGTGGCCGGGTCGGCAATGCCCGGGCCCTCGTGGGGACGATGCTCAGCATCAAGCCCTGCATCGACATCAGCACCGGCGTGGTTGAAGAAGCCGGCAAGCAGCGGACGCGAAAGAAAGCGTTGGCCTGGCTCAAGAAGTCGGTACTGGAAGCCGGCGACATCTCCCACCTTGCGGTCGGTCACGCCCAAGCCGACGACATTGACGCCTTCATCCAGGACCTGGCCACCGAAGAACGCCTTGGCGATATCCGCCTTGAAACCATCGGGCCCGTCATCGGAACCCACGGTGGGCCACGGGTGGTCGGCGTGTCCTGGATTGAGAACTGATTGACCCATGGATCAGCCGGGTAGGGCGGACAGCCGGCAGGTCGGCCAACTCGAGCTGACCCCGTCGTCGCGTCTCAACGGCGATGACCACCCATTTGTTGAGGCCCGAGATCGGTCGTCCAACCAGCTGATGTGGCTGACCGAAGACGCTCTTGCGGTCTACATCGACGCCGTGGAGCGAGCGACGACGCAACAGAATCCCCGCCTGCCTGGTCCAACGCTGCGGGAAGAACTTGGGCCGCAGCGCAAACCACCGGCCGACGCGCTCAAGCTCAGTGAGACGCTGGTGTCCCTGATGGCCGCCGCCCATGCCGCTGACCGTGCGCACGGAGCGTTGTCGGCGTCCACGGTTCACATTCAACCGGCGGCGGGGAGCGGCCTAACTGATCGCCAGGTGATCCTGGCCAAACCCGTTGTCGGCACCGCCCGCTCCGTCGACCGGGCAAAGACGGCCGCCCGGCAGAAGGCCGATGTTGAGGCGCTTGGTTCGGTTTTGTATGAGCTGCTGTGCGGCCACAAGCCATCGAGCTCCGGCGCCGCCGACCGACTCCATCACCGAAGTGCCACCCCCTGGCCGGTGGCCGATCTGGTCCACGCCTGTTTGGACGGTGATCACTTTGTCAATGCGGTCGAGGTGCGCCAGGAACTGACGCTCGCCATGGGCTCCACCACCGGGAGGCGCCGATTGCGGACACGCTCGGCGTCGCTGTCTTCGGAGATTCCTGCGACCCCCGGCATGGCGTTCGGCGGCGACCTCCGCAACTCTGGTCTCGGTCGATTGTCGCAAGCCAGCCGACGGTGGCAACTGGGCGCCATCGTCGGCGTCGCCTTCCTGATTCCGGTGGCGTTGGTTCTGGTGCTCAGTCAGGTCCTCGATCGATCCTCGACCAACGACGATCCAACCACGATTGCGTCCGCTCCCGTTGCGGCAACCGTGACCCCGGCACCGACTGAGGTTCCGGCGCCAGCACCGACCGCAGCGGCGACGGTCAACGCCTCCCCAACCGAGATCCCCACCCCCGAACCCACGGCGATCGTCCCCATTGAGCTGACTATTGCCGGCGTGATTCCCTGGGACCCCCAGGGCGACTTCTGGGAGAACGACCCGAATGCTGCAGCGGCCATTGACGGCGACCTCAACACCGGTTGGTCAACCGAGGTGTACCGCACCGACGGTTTCGGCGAGATCAAAGATGGGGTTGGGTTGTGGATTGTGCTGGACCAGCCGGCCCGTATCCACAATGTGAGCGTCGGCTCGGCCACCCCGGATTGGCCCGGTGAAATCCACCGGTATGAAACCGCCTCCGACGAGGATCTTTCGTTGGATGATCGCCTGGCCGCGCTTTCCCAAACCCCGGGAGGTGACCTGGGTTCGGCCGCCGCATCCTTTGTGTTCGGTCCGCTGGTCCCGGAGGTTGCCGCCAACCAGAAGACAACCCCGCTCGGGGACGTGACTGAACCCGCCGACCCTTCCCCCGAAGCCACCGCCACCGAACCCGCCGCCGCCGAACCCACCGCCCCCGACGTCGCGTGGGTTGAGGTTGATCTGTTGTCGCCAACCGCCAACCCCGATCACCACCTTCTGATCTGGATACGGGACACGGGACCGTCTGCCGGTGCATTTGGGGCAACCATCGAGGAACTCACGGTGACCGGCGTTCTGGTCGCGCCATAGTGCACCACGCGTAGCGGCGGCCCATCGAGTCCCTTAGGCTCAGAGAATCGGACGGGGAACAGATGATGCGACGCTGGTCGAAGCTGCTCAACGCGGCGATCGACCGTCACTCGAAACCCTCCTGCGCATCCACTACGACCGCATCTACGCGGTGTGTCGGCGTATCGCCGGCAATGATGCCGATGCACAGGACTGCGCCCAGGAGGCGATGATCGCCATCACCCGGGGTCTCCCCCGCTACACCGGCGAGGCGTCGTTTCGGACCTGGTCCTATCGGGTCGCCACCAACGCGTCCCTCGACGAACTTCGGCGTCGGAAGCGCCGACCGACCCCATCGGTGGTGGACGAACACCCGGAGATGGTGGATCGCCTTGAACGAGACGACACCCCGGGCCTACAGGATCAGGTAACCGATCGGCTCATCCTCGATGACGCCCTGGCCCAACTTCCCGAAGACTTTCGCGCCCCCATCATCCTGCGCGACCAATGCGGCATGGACTATGCCGACATCGCAACCACCTTGGATCTTGCCCCCGGTACCGTCCGATCTCGCATCGCGCGGGGTCGCTCCAAACTGGCGAAACTCGTTACCGACGGGAACCAGCCCGCCCTACCCGAACGTCAAAGTTCAGACCCATGACCTCACCCGACCGTCTCGACGAACTCTATGAATTGGCTTCGGCCTATCTCGACGGTGAAACCACCGTCGAGGAAACCGCACGCGTCGAATCGGACACCGAAATCCTGAGCCTGATTGACGAACTCCGCCTCAGCCTTGCGCCGTGGTCAGAACCCATTGCCGCTCCCCCCGCCGAAGCCAGGGAACAAGCGATTGCCGCGGCGCTCGCCGCCTTTGACGCCGACCCCAGCCGCAACGAGGAACGCCACTTTGCCGACGACAATCTGATCTCGCTCCCGGAAACCAAGCCGACGGCCACGACCGCAGCCCGCACGCCCGCATCCGGTGCCGAATCCCAACCCGTCGTCGCACTGTCGAGCAATGAGTGGACTCCGCCGACACCGTCGCTGGCAGAGCGCCTGGGGAAGCCGCTGGCCATCGCGGCCGGCTTCCTGTTTGCCATCGTGGGCGTCGGGTGGATCATCACCCAGAGCGGCGGGACCGGTGCCGAAGTTGCCAACACTGCTGCCGACACCAGCGAAGCAGCCAGCGATCCGATCAGCTCCGCCGCCGATGATGCCCAGGGCTCGACGGGCAGTGTGGCCGATACTGCCGATGACGCAGCGGATGCGTCCATGGACGACGAGGCCGCCGAAGAAGCACTGTTCGCAGACGCCATGGCCGACAACGCGATGGCCGAAGACGCCATGGCCGACAACGCGATGGCCGAAGACGCCATGGCCGAAGACGCCATGGCCGAAGACGCGATGGCCACCGGGCCAGCGGCCACCCCGCTTTCTGGCGACTCGGCGGGCGCCCCACTATCGGAGCCCACCGACGGAGAATCAGAAGATCGCGACGATTCGGCGAGCGACGGCGACAACGAGCAGGGCGTCGACGAGTCTGCGCTTGAGGAGGGAGACCGCTTGTCGGTGGTCCCCGAACTTGGGAGCTTCATCTCGGTCGACGACCTGATCTCGTCACTGGCCGATGGCGACACCGACGGCCAAAAGGTGCTTCGGGCCGGACTGGTACCCATCCTGGTCGACGATCCCCGGTTCCCCTGTGTCGAAGAACTGACCGCACTGGCGGACCCCGACGATGCCACTCCCCCACTCCTGCGCTTTTATGGCGACGCGCTGGTGGACGGTGAAGTACGGCCGCTCCACGTCGTGCGCCGCAGCTCCCCCGGCGCCGACGAGCTCCGCATTCTGCGGACCGGATGTGAGACGGTCCGAACCGATCTTCTGGGGCCGGGCTGATCGGTCGCGTTTGGCCACGACCGGCACCAGTCTCAGCCAGTAAGCTCGCCCAATGGCTGAAATTGAACCGTCGTCGACGAGGGGCACCGCAGTCCCGATTCCCGGGCTGCCCGAAGATTGGCATCTCAAAGCCACTGATCACATTGTCGACAAAGTCGATGTGGTCCGGCAAAAGACCGCAGGACCCGCCATCGGCCTCGCCCGTAAAGCGGTCTATGGCGTGCTCACGGCGATTCTCGGAACCATCGCGCTCATCATCCTTGTGATCGGTCTGATTCGGGTGTTGGACGTCGTGCTTCCCTCATCAGTGTGGCTGCCGTATGTGATTCTGGGAAGCATCTTCACGATCATCGGGTTGGTGCTCTGGTCCAAGCGACCAAAAGGCGTTGCTGAATAACGGTGATTGCGGTTCGCCGCTTCATGCTCTTCCACAGCCCGTGTCGCCATTCCCCCTACCGCCAAAACCCGCGTCGAATCGATCGACAGTGAACTGCAGGAGGTCACCATGACCGAGTCAACCGTTCGAGAAGTCACCATCATTGGATCAGGTCCCGCGGGGCTCACCGCGGCCATCTACGCCTCCCGGGCCAATCTGCACCCGCTGGTCATTGAAGGTGAACCTTCTTCCACCAGCGACCAGCCCGGCGGTCAGCTCATGCTCACCACCGATGTGGAGAACTATCCCGGCTTTCCCGAAGGCATCCTGGGACCAGACCTGATGATGGCATTCAAAGCCCAGGCTGAGCGCTTTGGCACCGAGATCATCGGTGGCAAGGTTTCCAAAGTCGACCTTTCGGCCCAGCCCTATTCCCTTTGGGTTGGCGATCCCGATGCGGCCGAACCGACCTATCGCACTCAGGCGCTCATCATTGCCACCGGGGCGCAGTCGGTCATGCTGAATCTGCCCCGGGAGACCGATCTCATCGGCCATGGTGTATCCACGTGCGCCACCTGTGATGGATTCTTCTTCCGCGACCAGCACATTGCGGTGGTTGGCGGGGGCGACTCGGCCATGGAGGAAGCCAATTTTCTCAGCCGGTTTGCTTCCAAGGTCACCGTGGTCCATCGCCGCGAGGAACTTCGCGCCAGCCAGATCATGCAGGACCGGGCCATGAACAATCCAAAGATCGAGTTTGCCTGGAACAAGCAGGTGGTCGAGTACGTGGGCGATACCAAGCTCGAATCGGTCAAGGTCCAGGACACCAGGACCGGTGAGATCACCGACCTGGATGTGACCGGCCTGTTCATCGCCATTGGTCACAAGCCCAACACCGGCCTGGTCAAAGGCCAACTCGAACTCAAAGAGAACGGCTACCTGGTTGTCGAGCCCGGCACCACCAAAACCGCGGTCAGCGGCGTGTTTGCGTGTGGCGACGTCACCGACGACTATTACCGACAGGCCATCACCTCGGCGGGCTCGGGCTGCCAGGCGTCCATTGACGCTGAACGTTGGCTTGAAGACCAGGAATGAGAAGCGTCACCTTTCACCTGTGGTGACGCGCGGCGACCCCCGGTGCGCAACGGCGAAGGGTCCAAACGGGTTCCCCCTTCATAACCACGGCGGTCGCGGATACCGTAGGTAACGAATTTCCAACGAAGGAGCAAGCCTTATGGCTGACGGTGTAACCGAACTCAATCCCGAAACCTTTGACGAGCTCGTGAAGAGCTCCGAGAAGCCGGTCCTGGTGGATTTCTGGGCCGAATGGTGTGGCCCATGCAAGGCCATTGCCCCCGTCCTCGAAGAGATCGCCAGCGAGAACGACGGCCTGACAATCGCCAAGCTCAACATCGACGAGGCCGCCGATGTGGCCCGACGCTTTGACGTGATGAGCATTCCAACGCTTATCGTCTTCAAAGATGGCGAGCCCGCCAAGCGCCTGGTGGGAGCCAAAGGCAAGGCGGCCCTGCTCGACGATCTGAGCGAATTCCTGTAGCTCTTTGCAGAACTGCATGGGCGGTCGGCCGCAACCCTCGGGGATGCGCCGGCCGCTTTGTCAGTTTTGACGTCAAAAGCCTGCAGGAGAACCGCGAGCGGCTCGGACTAGAATCCTCGCCGTGAGTGAGAGCCTGATAGTCCGTGGTGGTAAGTCCCTCTCTGGCGCAATTACGCCATCGGGGAACAAAAATTCCATCCTGCCCACCTTGTGCGCCACGTTGCTGACCGACGAGCCCATGGTCATTCGGAACGTTCCGGAGATCACCGATGTGGAGAAGTTGGTGACCTTCTTCCTGGCTCATGGCTCCACCTGTGATTGGGACCGCGAGGCCCACACTTTGAGCATTTGCCACGCCGGCATGTCTGGCAATGTGGTGGCCAGCCTTCCCGAAGGCATGCGCAGTTCGGTCATGTTGTTTGGACCACTGCTCCATCGCGTTGGCCACGTGGCCATGGCCAACGACGCCATCGGCTGCTCACTCGGCGCCCGCGAGGTGGACCCGCATCTGGAGATTCTCCAGGGGTTTGGCGCCACGCTCGACTGGTGGGAGAACCGGGCCGTCACCTTGAGCGGGTCGTTGACCGCCTTTGAACACTGGCTGGACTACGCCTCGGTCACCACGACCGAGCACTTTGTCATGTGCGCGGCGGTGGCCAAGGGGACCTCCAAACTCACCAACGCGGCCAGCGAACCCCATGTACAGGACTTGTGCCGGTTTTTGGTGGCTATGGGCGCGAAGATTCAGGGAATCGGCACATCGGTTCTGGAGATCGAGGGGGTCGACGCGCTTCATGGCGCCGACATCCGCATCAGCGACGACCATCACGAGATTCTGACGTTTCTGGCCATTGGCGCCATCACGGGCGGCGAAGTGCGCGTAGAACACACCGTTGCTGAACACTTTCCGCTGATGAACCGGGTGTTTGACAAGTTCGGCGTTGGCATCGTCGACGAACCCGGCGCCTCCATTGTCCCCACCACGTCGTCCTTGCGGGTCAAATCCCCGCTGACCAGCAATCTGCTCACCAAAGTCGAAGGGGCGCCATGGCCCTATTTCCCTGTGGACCTCATTCCCCCGATCGTTGCCATGGCGGCGGTCGCGGACGGCACCGTCCTCTTTTGGAACAAGGTGTACGAGGGGGCCTTTGGCTGGATTCCTGAGCTGCAGAAGTTTGGCACGCAGGTGACCGTCTGTGATCCGCACCGCATCATTGTGAACGGCCGCAGCGACCTGCGACCAGCGATCGTTGATGCCCCGTACATCATTCGCGTCATCATTTCGCTCTTCATGGTGGCCAGCACGATCGACGGCGAGTCCGTCATACGAAACGCTTCGCCCGTCCGGCGAGCCCACCCGCGATTTGTTGAGAATCTGCGCGCGTTGGGCGCGGACGTGACGTGGAGCACGGACTGAAGTCTCCATTCGCGCGTGAGAGAAGGCCAGCTGGTCCAATTTGTCATCGTCGATGGCATAAAGGGCCTGTTGACGGTTTCGGGCCCTGCAGACCGGGAGCCACCAGAGTTACCCACAGATTCGCCCACATGATGTGGACAACGACACGAGATTGACTCTCAACCAATACTTTAGGGTTGCAAAAGGTCAATCTTTGGGGCTGCGGTACTCGCTCCCAAGCGGCTCAGGAGGACGGCGGCTCGAGCATCGCCCGGGCAATGCGCTCCAGGTCATCGATATCAGCAAAGTCGATGACAATGCGTCCACGCGAACCCAGGCGTACCTGCACCCTGGTCTCCAGCCGATCTTCCAGTATGGCCTCGAGTTCAAGAACTGCGGCCGGCCGCGTTGCGCCAATGGGTGCGGGGCCCTCCGCATCAGGTGCGTCTGCGGTGTCCTCATCGGTGGTCGAGTTGTCCGCGGGCTCCTCGGTCTCATCTCGCAGCATGGCTTCGAGACGACGGACCGACAGTCCCTCATCGCGGACCCGGATCGCCAGGCTTTCCTGATCTGCCGGGGTCGCCGCCAGAATGGCGCGACCGTGCCCAGCGCTGAGCTCCCGGGCCATGACCATCCTCTGGACCGATGCCGGCAACTGGAAGAGTCGAAGCGTGTTGGCGACCGCCGACCGACTCTTACCAACCCGAGTCGCCACCTGGTCCTGGGTGAGCTCGAAGTCGTCGATCAGCTGTTGATACGCATACGCCTCTTCGATGGCGTTGAGATCCGACCGGTGCAGGTTCTCAACGATCGCCTGTTCCAACGCCCCCTGATCTTCAACGTCTCGCACGACCGCGGGAATCCGGTCAAGACCCGCTCGTTTGGCTGCCCGCCACCGCCGCTCCCCCGCAATCAGTTCGTACCCATTTTCGGTCTTTCGCACCAGAATTGGCTGAAGGACCCCAATTTCACGAATCGACGCCGTCAACGAAACCAGTTCTTCTTCATCAAACTGCGTTCGCGGTTGATACTGATTGGGCGTCACATCCGCAATCGGGATCTCGTGCAGACCGGTACCGTCGTCTTCGGTCGCCGCCGTCACCGCCGTGGCTTCTGTGGGGATGAGTGAGCTCAGCCCCCGTCCCAGTCCGCTAGGCCTCGACACCGTCTATCTCCTTCGCTACCGCCCGGTAGGCTTTGGCGCCTTTGGACGAACTGTCAAATGATGTGATGGGCTGACCATAGGAAGGGGCTTCGGAGAGCCGCACGGTCCGCGGCACCAGTTGTTCGCAGACCCGGGGCCCAAAATAGTTCCGCACCTCGTCAACCACCTGGCCCGCCAGCCGGGTGCGACCGTCGTACATGACCAGAACAATGGTCGACACATCAAGATCCGGGTTCAAGCTGGATTTCACCAGCTCCACGTTGCGAATAAGTTGGCCAAGCCCTTCGAGTGCGTAGTACTCACACTGAATTGGAACGCAGACTTCTTTGGCCGCCGTCAACGCGTTGATGGTCAACAAGCCGAGCGAGGGCGGACAGTCAATAAAAACGTAGTCGTAGTCCTCAACCACCGAATTGATGGCGTTGCGGAGGCGGTGTTCCCGACTCAACGTCGGCACCAGTTCGATCTCCGCCCCAGCCAGATCCAAGCTGCTGGGGGCGAGGAACAGGTTCTTGGTCGCCGTTGGCTCGATGACGTCCTCCATCGGGTAGTCCCGAAGAATCACGTCGTAGAGCGAATGTTCCAAGCTGCGAGGATCAACTCCCAAGCCGGTGCTCGCATTGGCTTGCGGATCCAGGTCCACGACGAGTGTTCGGTGACCCATCTCCGCCATACAGGCGCCCAGATTGATGGTCGACGTGGTCTTTCCCACGCCACCCTTCTGGTTGGCCACCGCAACAACTCGGGGATAGGGCAACTTGGGGGAGTTCCGCAAAGTCAACTTTGGAGCTTCGGGAGGAGGCGGGTCGGAGACTTCGGCGTTCGGCTCAGCGGTGGGTTCGGCGGTGGGTTCGGCGGTCGGTTCGGCGGTCGGCTCAACGGGCGGCTCGGCTGGCGCGTCGGTGGTGGAAGATTCCCGGCTTTCGGCCTCTGCGCTCTTGTTTCGCGGAGTTGCGCTCGTCTGTAACGCTGCGGGCGCTGGAGCATCTGCGGTTGCCGGCGTATCGGCGGGCGCCGGAACATCTGCGGGCGCCGGAACATCTGCGGACGCTGACTTATTGGCGGGCGCCGGAACATCTGCGGGCGCTGGAGCATCTGCGGTTGCCGGCGTATCGGCGGGCGCCGGAACATCTGCGGGCGCTGGAGCATCTGCGGACGCTGACTTATTGGCGGGCGCCGGAACATCTGCGGGCGCTGGAGCATCTGCGGGCGCCGGAACATCGGCGGGCGCTGGAACATCGGCGGGCGCAGAATCGCTGGTCGCTGCGGGAGGATCGGCTCGCACCGATACCGGCGGTTCGTCGGCAGCCTTCGCAGCCACTTTGGGGGGAAAGGTGGGGGGTCGCGAACGAGCACCCTCGTGCTTTGACCCGTCAGCAGCTTCGTCGTTCATCTCGGCTGAGCGTACCCCATGATCGCCGCCGAAGGCCAGTATTCCCCCACTTTTGCGTGTTTCACGTGGAACATCGCCTACCGCCGGGAGAGCAGAAGGCAAACAGATGGGCTCGGGCCGCTATCAGCAGTTTCACCGAGATTGAACTGTTTCACGTGAAACCCGGGTCAAATGGGGATGAACGTTTCACGTGAAACGTTCCGCTCGTGAAACGCTCTAACAGGGTGGCGGTTTCACGTGAAACATCAGCTGGATCGACTACGCCGAAAAGGTCGGCCGATCGTCCATGGTTTTCCTGCGTCGAGGAAACTCGTCTGGAGTGCCCTCGGCCTTGACAAAGACCACAAAGTTTGGGTTCTGGTGATTCGCCACCATCCGAAGCCCCAGGAGGGCCAAAGATTCTGGGGGCCACCGGTCCGGTGACGTGGGCGGCTCGCTGACCACGAGGTGCCCACCAATCCGAAGCAACGGAGCCGCACACTCGGCCACGGTCGCCGGAGGACCGAATGCCCGAGCAGACACCATCTCCACCGTCTCGCGAGCTTCGGACCGGGCGTAGGCCTGGACGTCGCCACCTACCACCTGCACCCGAGACGCCCAACCCAACGCCCGACTGGCCCGCGCCAGAAAGTCTGCTCTCTTTCCGCGGGTTTCAGAAAGAACCACGTGGGTCGTGGGCCAGAGCCCAGCCAACACCAGCCCTGGCAATCCCCCACCCGAACCAAGATCCACCAGGGTCCTGGGCGGGGCCTCAGCCGGCCAGTGTTCGGCAAACCACCGAGCATGACTGATCTGCTCGACGATATCGCCGCCGTTGATGCCGATTCGCTGGCCGCTCGTCAGAACCTGCACCAACCGATCATGAAGCTCTTCGCCGAGAACGTCGTCCATGGGCGGCACACTACCGACTCCCTGCGCCCGCCGGGCGCTCAAGGCAGGCGACGACGAGACTGGCGCCCCGTTGGCCCGCTCCCACAACGACAAAGGAGCCGCCTCCCGGTGGGGGAGCGGCTCCTCAATCAAAACTATGGCTGACGGTTAGTCAACCGGAACAATCACCACGTAGCGCCGCGGATCTTCGCCCTCGGAACGAGTCTCGACCCCGTCGACCTCGGAAAGCGCATCGTGCACGACCTTTCGGTCAGCGGCATTCATCGACTCCAAAGCCTTCGGTTCCCCGGAATCCCGGACTTCGTCGGCCAGACCCTCTGCGAAGCGGGACAGCGCTTCACGCCGGCGCTCGCGGTAACGGTCGACATCGACGTTGATGCGGGCATAGCGCCGACCGGCCGCATGCCGTTGCATCGCCGTTCGAGTCAGCTCCTCCAAGGCGCTCAACGTTGCGCCGCGAGGGCCCAGCAGCAAGCCAAGGTCGTCTCCGGTTACCTGCGCTTCGAGAATGTCGTCCTCGTGTTCGACGACCTCCACGGCCGCCGAGGTATCGAATACCTGAGCAACGCCGCCAACAAAGGCCGCCATGACATCTTTCTGATCCTCTATGCTGAACTCTTCGTCCACTGTCTGCTCCTGTCGGCTGCGACCACTTCCACGGTCACGATTGCTGCTCTTATTATCGTTTCGCTCACGGCCGCTGGCGGCTACTGCACTGGCTCCACCGGCGGTGGCCGCCGCAGCGGCCTTGTTTGGCACGTCCATGCCCTGGTTGTCGGAGCCGGCGCCATCGCGGGACGGACGATCATTGGACCGATCCTCGCGGCTGCGGTTTCCGCCCGACTTGCCCTGGCCACCGCCACTGGACTTGCCCTTATCGTTGCGTCCGGACGACTTCTGAGCGTCGCCGGACTTCCCTTGACGACCACCTCCACCGTCACGACGTGATTGGTCGCGGCCTTTGCCACTACCACCGCTGTCGCCGCTGCTTTTGCTGCCTTTGTCGCCACCGCTACGGTTGCTACCGCCTCGATTGTCACGGCTGCGACCGCTGCGATCGTTGTCACGAGACCGGTTGCTGCCGCCCCGGCGGTTCCGTCGATCATCCTTTGGCGCTGGCGCTTTGGGTTTGATACGGGCCCGGACGCGGGCTTCGCTCTTGATGCGACCAAGCCAGTTCGTCTTGGCATCCTCAATGACTTCGATCTCTGCGTCTGCGCTATCGACGTTCAATAGGTCAAGCGCCTTGGCTTGCGCTTCGTCGATCGACTTGGCCGTTGTTTCGACCCATTCCATGTATATCTCCTAACCATCTCCGCAAAAGCTTGCGGTTCTGGGCGTCAGCGGTCCGAAAGACCAACCGGGCCCCTACTTTTTCTTGCGATTGTTGGACGACGTCCCTTTGGGCGTCACCCGCTTGGACTGCGGTTTGGTGGGCGCCGAATCCTGCACGTCAGCGGCTTTACCTTCGGCGCCGCGCCTGGCCCGAGACCACAAGGATCCCGAGCCGGCTTCGGCATTGGCCGACCGCTTGGATCCGGCGTTCTTTGTCGACCTGGGTGCCTTGGCACCGGCGGACGTGGTGCGCTTGGCGGTGGCACTCGCCTTTGATTTGGCTGGCGTGGTGCGCGAGGTGGCCGCCGGCGTGGCCGGCGTGGACCGCGGCGCTCTCACGGCGGGCTTCTTCGATGTGCTGGTTGGTCGGCGACTGCCGTGGCGGTTGCTGGGAGCGGAGGAGCCGGCCGTGCCACCACCGAGTAAAGCGGCCAGGCCGCTCTGGGGAGCCGCGGGCGTCGAAGCATCGCTCGTGGTGCCACCTTCGACTTCCGGCGGCTCCCAATCATCATCATCGGCAACCAGCGCATCGTCGCCGTAGTAGCGACGGGTGATGATGCCCTGTTGTATGACTCGAAACAGTGCAGAACCCACAAAGTACAAACCCAGCGCCGCGGGCAGAGAGAACGCAAACACCGGGGTCAGGAACGGCAGAACCTTGGTGATCATCTGCATCTGCGGGTTGATCTCCGCCGACGCTCCCATCCGACCTTGAATCTGTCGCTGCTGGTACCAACTCAACACACCCGTTGCCAGAACGACCACCAGGTACGGCAGGAACCCAGGAATCGAGTCGCCCAGCACCTCATACGGTGACCGCGCCAAATCCAGGACCCCGAGGAAGTCCATGTCATTGTTGGCGAAGAGGTCTTCGCCCATGGCGCTGTCGGGCTTGACGTACTGCGGGTTGAAATTGGCTGGCTCATGGGCATCGAGGACCAGATCGATCGACGACACGGCACCGGATTCCGCAAGGCCCGCCTTTGTCCCCAGGTTGCCAACAGCCCAGCCGGTATCAACTTCCCGACGAGTGATGCCGAACACGACGCGGTAGAGCACGAAGAAGACGGGCCCCTGAATCAGCATCGGGAAGCAGCTGCCCACCGGATTCACGCCGTTTTCCTGATAGAGCTTCATCAGCTCCTGATTGAGCTTTTCCCGGTCATCGGCATACGCCGCCTGGACCTTCTTGATCTTTGGCTGAATCCGCCGCATCTCGATCATTGACTTGGTGCTGCGGAAGGTCAGCGGCATGACGACCATCATCACCAACGAGGTGAGCGCCAGGATGGCAAAGCCATAGCTGGGAACAATGGTGTAGAAGAACTCAAGGATGCGAGCAATAAGCTGAAACATCAGACCATTCCATTCATTTCGAGGTTGCTGGCCACCGGTGCCGGGGCGACCAAAGCGGCCGACGGTGGCGTGGGGACCGGATCAAAGCCGTGCTTGCCAAAAGGTCGGCACCGACACACCCGACAGACCGCCAACCAGGTCCCTCGAACTCCGCCGTGCATTTCCACGGCTTCGAGCGCGTAGGCCGAGCATGTGGGGTGAAAGCGACAACATGGACCTCGGCCGCGGCGCCAGGCCCGAACGAAGGAGAAGAATCCGTGAGCGGCCCGATAGCTGAGCGAGCTCATGTACGAAGGTCCGGGGATGGGGTGGAGATCGGGGAGTGGGTGGCCCGGCCGATGGTGGCATGCACGTCCGCTGTCAGCTCTGACGCGGTGATCGCGTTGGCCGAAGGTCGTCCGCTCATCAGATACATCCCTGAAACCAACTGATCTTTTTTGACCATTTCGTGGAGGATCCCATGAATCCGCCGCCGAATGCGGTTTCTGACAACTGCGTTCCCCACACGCCTACCAATGGCATAAGCAACATGGGGCCGCGCGTGGTCCCCCGGCAACCATCGGACACTGCAATGCTTGCCGTGATGAGGTTTCGTGGCCCGAAGCCGCGAAAAGTCCGCACGGTCGTTGATACGACCGATCAGGCCGACAGCTTCGCCCTTCCTCGGCGACGACGCGCCTTCAGCACCGCCCGGCCACCTTTGGTGGACATGCGGGTCCGAAAGCCGTGGCGCTTGGCGCGCTTGCGAACATTGGGCTGGTACGTGCGCTTCACTTGTGAAAATCCTTCTGGGCAGACCCCCGGCCAGTGACCGGGGTCGCTCGCCGGCATTCGTGGGCCGAATTCTTGTGGTGGTGTCCGGCGGGCCGACAGAGGGGAGATCGTCCGGATTGAGAGGTAACGGTGCTGTCAACCGTCGCCGAAATGGCGGGCGGACAGCACAGTGCCCGTTAACGCTACGCCGTGGTGACAGCGCTCACAACTCGATAGGGCCTCGACCGGTCAGCGGCGACCACCTGGGGTGGCAGTGGAGCGCTAGCAGGAATCCTCGCCGAGGTGGCGGATGCGCGCGCCGGACCGAGAAAAATGGCCTCTGACCTGCACTTTCGTCTCCTATTTGAGGATCGGGAGAAGCGGTGATACGGTCCGGAGTCCGTTATCCACAGGCCCGGTTCTCCTTCACGCATCAGCGCAGAGTGAGGTCGGAAAACTGCGGCCGCGGCAGTCAACAGGACCGCAGGCCTGCCGACAACACAATCTCAGGTGGACCTCGCGCTGACCAGCACTTGTTGGCGGCAATGACCGGCAACGGTCTCGCAGATTCACCGGCCCATTTCGTCCAGTTTTCCGCTTTCCACACCTGTGGAATGAGTTGTGGAGAACTCTTGTAACCCTTTGGAGTCATCCCTTGTCACCCGATGCCGCACCCGTCGACGCCAGCCTCTGGTCATCGGTCGCCGCAAGTCTGCAAACCCAACTCAGTGTTGGCGCCTGGCAGAGCAACTTCTCCGGAATCGAAGTACTGCCCCGGGAAGATCCCGCCGAACTTCGCCTCTCGGTCCCCTCAGTTATCGCCAAAGAACGCCTTGAAAGTCGCTATCGCCCGCTGGTGGAAGCCGCACTGGCCGAAGTTGGCGCCGCCGTTGATTCGGCGGTGACCAGCGTGATGTTCGATGTCCGGACCGAAGCCGCCCCCACCGACCAGGACATTCTGAGTATGACCGAAGGCGACGCCATGGCCCTGCTCCATGACAGTTCCATTGGTTACACCGAATCTGGGCCTTCCCCCGCGGCGGGGCGAAAGACCGATCCATCCCAAACCGCCAGTCAGCTGAACCCCCGCTACACCTTCGAAAGTTTCGTCACGGGCACGTCAAACCGGTTTGCCCACGCCGCAGCGTTGTCGGTGGCCGAAACGCCTGGTCGCTCCTACAACCCGTTGTTCATTCACGGAGACGCAGGGCTGGGCAAGACCCACCTCCTGCAGGGCATTGCTCACTATGTGCTGGAGAACTACCCGGCGGCGAAGGTGCTCTACGTCTCGACCGAGACCTTTCTGAACGAATTTGTTGATGCCATTCGCACCAACACCACTCATGCGTTCAAGCGGCGCTACCGCGAAATCGATGTGCTGTTGGTGGATGACATCCAGTTCATCGAAGGCAAGGAGGGCTTCCAGGAGGAGTTCTTCCACACCTTCAACACGTTGCATCAGGCCAACAAACAGATCGTGCTGTCCTCGGACCGTCCGCCCGACGCCATCTCCACGCTGGAAGATCGCCTCCGCAGCCGGTTCAAGATGGGTCTGCTGACCGACATTCAGCCCCCGGACGTGGAAACCCGGCTGGCCATTCTGCGCACCCGCGCCGAGTCCGACAAGCTCAACATCAATGACGACATCCTGGACTTCATTGCCAACAGCGTGAAAGACAACATCCGCGAGCTTGAAGGCGCCCTCATTCGAGCGACCGCCTTCGCTCGGCTCACCAATGAGCCGCTGACTTTGGAGCTGGCTCAAACAGTCCTGAAAGATCTGGTGTCGGAGACTCGGCCCCAGATCATCACCCCGCAGCTCATTCTTGATGAGACTTCCACGCGCTTTGGTTTCAGCATCGAAGAACTCCAGGGCGGCAGTCGCAAGCGACCGCTGGTGGAAGCCCGCCAGATCGCCATGTATGTGATGCGCCAGCTCACCGAGATGAGCTATCCCGCCATCGCCCGAGAATTCGGCGGGCGTGATCACACAACGGTCATTCACGCGGTGGACAAGATCGACAAACTGATGTCGGAACGTCGCCGCATCTATGACCAGGTGACCGAGATCCTCACTGCCATCAAGACCGGAAGCGGTCAAGCCGCCGCCTGATTCGGCAGTCGCTTTCCCCTCGCTGCTTCGGCGCGTCCTCCACGGTTGTGGATTGTCGTGTGGATTGGCATCGGAATCAGGGGATAAACACACGTTGTCCCCACCCCAATACCCTCGGCCTGTTCTGCTGGGGATGAGCTGTGCAAAAGACACTCACCCATACCCAGGCCAAAACGTTGTAGTTTCAACAAAAACAAGACGTTGTCCACTTGTCCCCACACCTACTACTACAACTAGTTTTTTCTCTATAGGGAATACATAAGAAAGAGTCCACAGCGTGAAATTCAGATGCGAACGAGACACTCTGGTGGAGGCACTCACCACGGCCGGTCGAGCTGTCTCAAGTCGGGGCGGCCAATTGCCCGTCCTCTCCGGCCTCCACCTCACCTTGGAAGGCGACACGCTCAAGGTGACCGGGAGCGATCTTGATCTGACGATCACTCGCGAGCTGGTGGTTGGAGGAGACGAAGACGGCACCGCAGTCATTCCGTCCAAGCTGATCACTGATGTTGTACGCGCCCTTGAGGGTGGCGCTGTGGAGTTGGAATGTAAAGATCTTGACGTCTCCATTCGCGGCGGGCGCTCAGACTTCTCGATTCGAACAATCGCCGCCGATGAGTTTCCGGATCTGGCCGAACCGGGCGGACAGGCGGTCACGCTGGATGCGGGATCGTTCGTATCGGCGCTCAAACAGGTTGTGAAGGCCGCAAGCAGCGATGACAGCCGTCCGATACTCACCGGCGTTTTGCTGGCCTCAGAAGACGCTGGGCTTCGCCTGGTGGCCACTGACTCCTATCGCCTGGCGGTTCGTGATCTGCCGGGCGCGTCCGTTCTTGATGCGGGCCAGAAGGTGCTGGTGCCATCCCGAGCACTCAACGAGGTTGCCCGGCTGGTGGACTCCGCCGACGCGCTGACGCTGCGGCTGGGCGACAGCGATGCCACCTTTGAGATTGACGGGCTGCGGGTCACCACCCGGCTCATCGATGGAGATTTCCCCAACTACCAGGGGCTGATTCCCGAGAAGAACCCCAACTCGCTGGTGGTCAACCGTGATGCGCTGTTCGACGCAGTCAAGCGCGTGCGGTTGATGGCGCAGGAGTCAACTCCGGTACGGTTGCACATGACCAGCGATGGTCTGGAGCTGCTGGCGGTCACCCAGGATGTTGGTGAGGCCCACGAAACGCTCGATGCCACCTACGACGGCGCCGAACTCACGGTCGCGTTCAATGCCCAGTTCCTGTTGGATGGCGTTGAAGTTTCCACCACTGAGGACGTGCGACTGGAGACCGTTGACGCGCAGAAGCCAGCCGTGCTGCGGTCGGGCGAAGACCAGGACTTCCTGTACCTGCTGATGCCGGTCCGGGTCCCCTGAACCCGCTGACTGTCACTCCGGTCCTTTAACGTTCGAGAGTGCAGATCGATCAGCTGTGGTTGCAGGACTTTCGCACCTATGAACATCTGGAGCTGACGCTTCCGCCCGGTTTGACCTGTGTGGTTGGCCGCAATGGGATTGGCAAGACCAACCTGTTGGAGGCGGTGGGCTACGCCGGCACATTGGAATCGTTTCGCCATGCGGACAGCGCTGCCATGGTCCGCGTGGGCGCGCCGCGGGCGATTGTGCGGGCCGCAGGCATGGGATTGCGCAAAGACGTGCTGGTCGAAACCGAAATTCGACCCCAGGCGCGGGGGCGAACGCAGCTGAATCGGAAACGACTGACCCGGACCGGTGACCTGCTGGAGCGCCTCAAGGTCTCGGTGTTTGCTCCTGACGATCTGACGCTGATCAAAGGCTCGCCGGGGGAGCGGCGGGTCTTCCTGGATGAGGGCATTGTGCTGCTCGATCACCGCTACGACGCCACCCGTCGAGATCTTGGTCGCATGATCAAACAGCGAAACGCGCTCCTGCGCGGTGCCAAAGGCCGGCTCAATGACGAAACCCGCCTGACTTTGGACGTGTTTGACGAACGACTGGCCGCGTTGGGCGAGACGCTGGGTGCGGCTCGCCTCCAGCTCCTGAGCGACCTGACGCCGTTTGTCCAACAGGCCTACGAGACGCTTTCTGCGCCGGACGCTGAGTCTGCGGTGAATCAGAATCACGTGAACCTGGCCTACCAACCGGCCTGGCTGGATGAAGGGCTGCATGCGGCGCTTGAACGCACTCGGGCCAGCGATGTTCAACGCGGCGTCACCCAGGTTGGCCCGCACCGCGATGACCTGGCGGTGCTGCTCAGCGGTTTGCCGAGTCGCAGTCATGCGTCTCAAGGGGAGCAACGATCTTTGGCGCTGGCATTGCGATTGGGTATTCACCTGCTGGCCACCGATCGATTCGGTACGCCACCAATTCTCATTCTCGATGATGTCTTCTCCGAACTCGACTCGTACCGCAGCAGCGCACTCTTCGCCGCTATTCCGCCCGGTCAGACGCTGCTGTCGACCGCGGTCACCCTCCCGCCTGCGGCAGATCCGGATCTGACGCTGTCAGCGACCCCGGGTACGGTGACCCCACTGTGATGATTCTCCCGACCGCGCCAACGCGATGAGCACGTTTGAGCCAACCCCGGACCGCTTCGAAAAACCGAAGACGCTTCGATCAGGATTGGACCGCGTCGTGCGATCGTTGGGGCTTCCGTCCACCGACGCAGTTGAGCAGTTGTTTTTGCGCTGGACCGAGGTGGTGGGTCCCGAACTTTCCCGATGTTGCACCCCGGCCTCATTGCGAGATGGCCGCCTGGTCATCACTGCGGCAGATCATGCATGGGCGACCGAGCTTCGCTGGCTCGAAAAAGAGCTGATTTCGCGATGTGATTCAACCTTGGGACCCGGGGTTGTGAAGACCATCTCGATCCGTACCCAGACCGGTTCCTGAACGTCGTACGCCGCAGGCGCTGCCCGGGGGCCAGCCACGGCGGCAAAGACCCTATTTCTGGTTGAAATTCCGGGGTTTTTGGTCATCCATCATCCCCCCAAACCCGACCACTGACTGGTATGATTGCGCCAACCGAAATTGCTGTCTGACCTGCCGTTTTTCTGCCCTGAATTTCCCCCGCCTCCATCGCTTCGACCCCGGCGCAGTGTCGCTCTGGTCAACCCCTCATGCTGAGGATGCTCGGACCGCACTTCTCGACCGATTTTAGCCGACCACATTCGACCGGGCGATCTCAGGATTGCCGGCTGGAAAGGTCCACCGAAAGGACTGTTCGTGAGTGACGAACCTGTGACCGAAGAACCAACCGCTCAGCCTCGGCTGGATGGACCGTCCGGCGAGTCGAGTGCTGCCACCGGCAACACGTCCTATGGCGCCAGCGATATCACCGTGTTGGAAGGCCTGGAGGCGGTTCGCAAGCGACCCGGAATGTACATTGGTTCCACCAGTCTCAGTGGGCTGCATCACCTGGTCTATGAGGTTGTTGACAACTCGGTGGATGAAGCCATGGCCGGTCATGCCAGCCGGATTGATGTCACGCTGCTGGAGGGTGGGGGCTGCGAGGTTGTCGACGATGGTCGAGGCATTCCGGTTGGCAAACACCCCAAGTACGAAGATCTGACCGCAGCCGAGGTCGTCCTGACGGTCCTGCATGCCGGCGGCAAATTTGGCGGTGAGGGCTACAAGGTGTCCGGCGGTCTTCACGGCGTGGGCGTCTCGGTGGTGAATGCGCTTTCCACCCGGGTTGAGGTTGAAATCGATCGCGATGGCAAGCGTCACGCAATGTCATTCAAAGACGGTGGCGCTCCCGACACCAAGCTCGACGTGGTGGGCGATTCACCAATCGAAGAGGGCGCCGATGCGGCGAAGGGGCCGCGCACCGGCACCCTGGTGCGCTTCTGGCCTGACCCGACGATTTTCGAAGAAACCCGGTTCCGGGCCCAAACGTTGCTGGACCGGCTGCAGATGATGACGTTCCTGAACCGCGGACTGGAAATTCGTTTCCGCGATCAGCGCAGCGATGCCATCGAGTCCAGTGGCCAGGGGGAGTGGATCAGTTTCAAATACGACGGTGGCATCAGCGACTTCGTTCGCCACGTCAACAAGACCAAAGAGGCGCTCTTTGATGACGTCGGCTGGTTTGAACAGATCGAACAGGAAGAAGAAGTCGAGATCGCGTTCCAGTGGAACACGGGCTACAACAGCGACGGCCTGCACTCCTTCGCCAACGGCATCACCACCGTGGAAGGCGGCATGCACGTTGAAGGCTTCCGATCAGCGTTGACCTCCGTCATGAATCGCTATGCCCGGGACAAGAAGATCCTCAAAGAAAAAGACGACAATCTGGCAGGCGAAGACATTCGGGAAGGCCTCACCGCCATCATCAGCGTGCGGTTGCGCGAGCCCCAGTTTGAAGGTCAGACCAAAGGCAAATTGGGCAACGCGTCCATGCGCTCGTTGGTCCAGAAGGCGACCAACGAGAAGATGATGGAGTGGCTCGAAGAACATCCGCGTGAAGCCAAAGCCATCTTCAACAAAGCGGTCTCCGCGCAGTTGGCGCGCATGGCGGCGCGTAAAGCGCGCGAAGACACTCGTCGGAAGTCAGCTTTGGACGGCGCAGGCCTGCCCGGCAAGCTGACGGACTGTTCATCGCGCAATCCCAAAGAGTGCGAAGTGTTCATCGTGGAGGGCGACTCCGCTGGTGGTTCGGCCAAGAAGGCCCGTGATTCCAAGACGATGGCGATCCTGCCCATCCGCGGCAAGATCCTCAATGTTGAACGGGCTCGCATTGACAAAATGCTGGCCAACACCGAAGTCCAGGCGTTGATCTCCGCAATCGGCGCTGGGTTCGGCGAAGAATTCGACATCGAAAAGATCCGCTATCACAAGGTCGTTCTGCTCTGTGATGCTGACGTGGACGGCAGCCACATTCGCACCTTGTTGCTGACGTTCCTGTTTCGCCAGATGCGCGAGCTGGTGGAGCTGGGCCACGTGTACATAGCGCAGCCGCCGCTGTATTCGACCGAAGTCCAGAAGAAGAAAATCTACCTCAAGGACGACGCCGAGAAGGACGCGTTCATGGAGGAGAACCCGAAGCATGGCGCGGACTTCGCCCGGCTGAAAGGTCTGGGCGAGATGGACTGGAACGAGCTTCGCGAAACCACGATGGATCCGAGCCAGCGCACGCTCCTTCGGGTATCGGTGGAGACCGCCGCGATCGCCGACGAAATCTTTTCCACCCTCATGGGCGAGGACGTGGAGAACCGCAAGCACTTCATCCAGTCGAACGCACGTGACGTGCGATTCCTGGACATCTAGGGGAGACGAATATGGCTGACGACGAAACACCAGACGTTCCGGACGAGGACGGCATCGACGAAGAACTTCCCGAGGGCATTGATCCGGACACCCCGTTGGGCGATATGACCGATGACGGACCCGCCGACGACGGTCCCGCGGAGGACTCTGACAACGCGCCCGGCGGCCCGTCCGAGGGTTCGGACGATCCTCCCGCTGGCTTCGGCGGCCCGTCCGAGGGTGTTATAGAAATTGATGGGGTGATCCCCATTGAGATCCAGACCGAGATGGAACAGTCGTTCCTGGACTACGCAATGTCGGTCATCGTGTCGCGTGCGCTTCCGGATGCGCGCGACGGGCTCAAGCCGGTGCACCGCCGGATCATCTGGGGCATGTTCGACTCGGGCCATCGACCGGATCGTTCGCATGTGAAGTCGGCGCGTGTGGTCGGTGACGTGATGGGCAAGTACCACCCGCACGGCGACACTGCCATTTACGACGCGCTGGTGCGTATGGCGCAGGACTTCTCGTTGCGCAATCCGCTGATCGACCCGCATGGAAACTTTGGAACACCGGCCGACGGCCCGGCCGCCATGCGATACACCGAGTGTCGACTCGCCCCCCTTGCCATGCGCCTGGTGGACGGGATCGACAAAGACACCGTCAACTTCAAAGCCAACTTCGACGGCTCGACTGATGAACCAGAAGTGCTGCCGGCGCGATTCCCCAACCTGCTGGTCAACGGCAGCCAGGGCATTGCCGTGGGTATGGCCACCAACATCCCGCCGCACAACCTCAACGAAGTCATCGACGCCACGCTTCACCTGTTGGACAACGGGGAGGCCACCCCGGACGACCTGATGCAATTTGTCAAAGGCCCGGATTTTCCGACCGGTGGGTACATCCTGGGCCGCTCCGGTTTGGAGAGCGCCTATCGGACGGGCAAAGGCAGCATCAAGATGCGGGCCCGCGCCGAGATCGAAGAGGACGACAAGGGCTCCCGGATCGTGGTCACCGAGCTCTGCTATCAGACCAACAACGAGCAGCTGGAGAAGAAGGTCGCCGACCTGGTGAATCGCAAAATCATCGACGGCATTCGGTCCTATGTCGATGAGTCATCGGGTGACGACACCCGCATCGTGTTCCACCTCAAGCGGGATGCCCCGGCGCTGGTGGTGCTCAACCAGCTCTACAAGTACACCAACCTGCAAACCACGTTCTCGGCCAACATGGTGGCCCTCGACGACGGTATTCCCCGCACGTTGAATCTTCGCGATGCCCTGGTGGCATACGTGGATCACCAGCGCGAAGTGATTCGACGTCGCTCCCAGCACGACCTGGACAAGGCCCAGGCTCGGATGCACATCCTCGAAGGCCTGCTCAAGGCGATCGACATGATCGATGAGATCATTGCGCTGATTCGCGGTTCAGAAGATCGCCCCGCGGCTCGCGATGGGTTGATGGGGCCGGGCTTTGCATTTTCTGAGATCCAGGCGAAGCACATTCTGGATATGCCCCTTGGCCGGCTGACCCGACTGGGGCGGATCGACATCGAGAAAGAGATGGCTGAGATCCGTGAGCAGATCGAAGAGCTTGAAGAGATCCTCCGGAACCCGGCGGTGCTGGACCAGGTCATCAAGGATGAACTCAACGAGGTGAGAGAAGAATTTGGTTCGCCGCGCCGCACCGAGTTCACGCACGATCCGGGTGAGTTCGACATCGAAGATCTCATCGAGGATGAGCCCATCGTGTTCACGATGAGCGACACCGGGTACGTCAAGACGGTGGCGGTGGACGAGTTCCGGGTCCAGAGTCGCGGCGGTCGGGGAGTGGCTGGCGCCAACCTCAAAGACGGCGACGCCATCGACACCATCATCCACACCACGGCGCACGCGTACCTGTTGTTCTTCACCAGTTTCGGAAAGGTGTACCGCCTGAAGGCCCACCAGATTCCGATGAAGAGCCGGACCGCGAAGGGGATGGCGATCGTGAACCTGTTGCAGCTGGATCCTGATGAGATCGTGGCGGCAATTGTTGATACGCGCGACTACGAAGCCAACGAGTACCTGTTGTTTGTGACCAAGAACGGTCAAGCCAAACGCACCGAGTTCAGTGCCTATGACACCAATCGCGCCAACGGTCTCATTGCCATTGGCCTGCGCGACGGCGATGAGTTGGTCCAGGTGCTGCCCACCAACAGCGTCAACGACGCCTGCATTGTGACGCGCAAAGGTCGACTGATGCGGTTCCCGCCCGAGGAGGTGCGGCCCATGGGCCGCTCCGCAGGCGGGGTGCGCGGCATCAAGCTCAAAGAGGGCGACGAGGTCGTCTCGGTCTGTTTTGCCCGCGACGGCCACGAGCTGGCGGTCATCACCGACGAAGGGTTTGGCAAACGAACCCCCTTTGCTGACTTCAGCACCAAACACCGTGGTGGTCAGGGCGTGACCGCCATCAAGCTCAATGACGCCAAAGGCCAGGTCCTGGCCGCGCTCATGGTGGAGCCCGAAGATGAGCTGATCCTGATGTCGTCCCAAGGCACAACCATCCGCCTGCTCTGTGAGGACATTTCGGTCCAGGGCGCCTACGCCACGGGCGTGACCGTCATGGCGTTGAAAGAAGGCGAACAGGTAGCCGCCGTCACCCGAGTCACCGCCGCCGATGTTGCGGCCGAAGCTGAGGCGGCAGAAAAGAACGGCGCAACCGGTGAGGGCGACGACGTTCCCGCCGCTACTGACGAGGGCGAAGACGCGTCGTCCGATGACGGTGGCTCCGATGATCGCGGTTCCGATGATCGCGGTTCCGGTGATCGCGGTTCCGATGATCGCGGCTCCGATGATCGCGGCTCCGATGACGGCGGGGGCGAAGAGGAGTAGCGGCATGCTGGCGCGGAGACTGATGAGGGCGGGAGCCGCGCCGGCCTTGGTGTTGGGCGTCGTGCTCGCTGCGTGTTCGTCTGGGACCGCCGCCGTCATTGCGGCAGGCCAGGTGCACACGGACATCACCGCGACCGCCAGCACCCCGGAACCAACCGTGGTCCCCACGCCAACCGCGGCGCCCACCCCACGCGCCACGGCCATCCCCATTGTTGGCGCTCCCACCGCGATCCCGACGCCAGAGCCGACCGTGATTGCCGAAACCCCAACCCCGGAACCTTCGCCCACGCCGGTCATGCCCCCCACCGTGACCGTGGTTCCGACCGTGGCGCCTGCAGATGCGCCCACCGCAACCCCGGGGCCAAGTCCCACCCCAATCGTCCGAGTTGTCGAGAATCGCGCTGCGGCTCCCTTCGCCACGTTGAACGGATTGGCGATCGTGGCGCCTGCGGCCCGAATTGAACGCATTGGTTTCCATGAGGCCGGACACCCCGGCTCCCAACAGATGGAGGTTGTGGAGTCGGGACTACGGTGGCTGGTGTTGGACTCCCGGGGCCGAGGAACCGGCTCGCGGACCGCAGCCGACATCGTCGTCGAACCCGGCGTCCCGATCCTGGCGCCCGTCACCGGAGAAGTGTTTGCTGCCAATACCTACACGCTCTATTGCGAGCATGAAGATGCGCTGGTCTACATCCGCCCCGATGACCTCCCCGGTTGGCAACTGAAGATGTTTCACATCGAAGGTCTGCAGGTTTCGGTTGGCGATCGGGTGACAGCCGGACACACCGTGTTGGCCAGTTCCGCCCGGACCCTGCCTTTCGTCTCCCAGGTTGACGAGTTCACCGCCGAGCCGTCGTGGCCCCACGTGCACATCGAAGTCATAAACCCCGACATCCCAGACGAACGACCGGCCGGCAGGGGCTGCCCCGAATGATCTGACCGGTGGGGCGCGCGGACATGTTCCCCATCCTTCTTTACGGTGGCGGCTATGGAAATCATCCCTCCCGCTGCTTCCATCGCAACGCCGACCACCACGCCGACCACCACGACAAGGCACAATCCTGCGTCGCACGACTGCGACCACGAGCGGGCCGAAGACCTTGGCGTGCCACCTCGCACAAAGACGTGGCGAGCGACCGAGAACCTGTCGACCGCGGCGCTCGCCGTGCTGGCCATGGTGGCGGTGTTTGGTGATCTGGCGTTGCAGACCGGCTTGTCCGGCGTGGTAAGCGTGCTCGGAATTCTTGCCGCTATCGGCTTTGTGTGGCAGGCGGGTTTGTTGACCTCCAACCGATCCCGAGCCATGGTGGCGGGGGCGGCGGCCCTGGCGATGTGGATCCCGCTTCGTGACAGCCTCTGGCTGGTGGTGTTGAACACCTTGACCGCCGGGTCTCTCATCTTCACCGCAGCGGTCTTCGACCAGCAACCGTGGCCGCGGCTCTCACCGCGTTCGGCAATGCAACTCTTTCAACGACTCGCCGCGGGTCTGGCGGCGCCGCTGCTGTTGATCCGATCGGTGGCGGCAAGCACCTCAAGCAAAGGGAACACAGGGTCAACGGTTGCGGCCGTTCTCCGCGGTTTGGCGCTGGCCGCGCTGCCGGTGGTTGTCCTTGGCGGGTTGCTCCTGCAAGCTGACGTCGTTTTGGCGTCGGCGGTACAGATCGATGGGGACGTTGGCAGCCTGGTGCTGCACGGCTTCCTCATCGCCATGGTGGCGCTGGCGGCCACCGGCATGATCTGTGTGGGCTGGGCCGAGACCAGTGATGACCCCGGTCGGCCGAGCTACATCGGCGGCGTGGAGGGGGTGACGGTGCTCGGGTGCATCTTTGTGCTGTTCAGCGCATTCGCCGGCGCCCAGGCGGTGGGCATCTTCGCCAACGTTGATGAGTTGTTGGCAACGCAGGGCACCACGCATGCGGAGTACGCTCGAAGCGGGTTCTTCCAACTGCTGGCCGTGGCCACGCTCACGTTGATGGCCCTGCAAGTGCTGCGAGCAATCGGTGAACCAGCCACCGGCCCGGTCGAAGCGGTGCGTCGGGTCCTCGGGACCGGCGTGTGCCTGCTCACCGTGCTTATTGTGGCCGTGTCCATCGTCCGTCTCAGCCACTACGTGGATGCGTTTGGACAGACGACGCTCCGGTGGTACTCAACCACCTTTGCTCTGCTGCTGGGCGCAATCTTTGTGCTGTTCGCCGTGGACCACGCCCTGGACTTCCGTCGGGCATGGTTTGGATTGACGAGCTTCACGCTCGTGGTGGCGTCGCTGTTTGCGGTGAACGCAGCCAACCCGGAACGGCGGGTGGCTGAATACAACCTGACCCATACCGCAACCGAGTCACACCTGGATGCGTACTACCTGACCAGTTTGTCCGCCGATGCGTGGCCCACCTTGTTGCAGCACCCCGAAATGCTGATTGGGAACACACGCAGTCTGGTGGACTGGGATCGGTTCGTCTGGCGATGCGAAAAAGAGGGCGAACAGATGGGATGGGGTGTGTTCGGTTTCAACGTTGCCCGGAGTCGGCTGGCCTGTCCCATGGGCGCATCGGGCTGACCCCTGGTTGGGGTGAGTGCTCAGTTGTCCAACCACTCGCTTTTGTCGCGGCCAAGTTCTTCCAACCGATCGATGACCGACAGCGGTGGGCGCCGTTCGATGTCGCCTTTGCGGATGAGTTTCACGTGTTCGCCGGCCTCGTCCCAAACATGGCAGGTGTTGAGATTGGAGGCGATGGAGCGTTCCACATCTTCCGATGTCTCGAAGCTCATGGTCTGGGCGCCTTCGCCGTCCCGATCAACCAGGCTCAGTGACCACATGCTCTGAATCGCCGCGGGGGCCATGGCCTGCAACAGGGCGGTGGTGTGCGCGCAACCGCGCGGACCGCCAAACAATTCACGAATTGTGCGGCCGAACCCTCGGGCAATGCTCACCCCAATGAGCTTGCGGTAGTGATCGACGATCAACGGACAGGTCACATCCGGATGGGCAATGAAATCCACGGTTGCATCGGTGATCACAAAGTCTGCGAGATTGACGGTGAGGTCCACCTGCATGTGGTGAATGATCAGCGGCTCAGGATCGTTCGGGACGTACAGACCCGCGGGTTTCAGATCACGAATGGCGCCCCGCAACAACAGGGAGGAGTCGTTCAGCTTGAACGTGGCCGCTTCGTACTGGCGGTGGTGAAGCGGTATCAGCTCATCGGACGACTGGAGGGGGACAAGACTGACCGGCGGTGGCGTTGGGGCCGGACGGCTCGGGTTGGTCATGGGTTGTCCCGCAGACGCCGCGCCACGCCGGTGGGCACGGCCATCTCGTCGATGGTGATGAACGTGGCGGTGCCGGTCACGAACAAGCCAAGTTCGGAATGACCTTCGCAGGTCATGAAGATCTTCCGCCCCGCCTGCCCGGTGGTCCATGCTCGAAACTCGAGCGGCATGTCCGTGGGGCATCCCGATTCGTAGCGGACGGTCAACTCACCGGTGAACGCAAGGACCTTTTCAATTCCCAGGACCGAGCCCATGACGTCATCAACCAGGCCCGCAACCACCCCGCCGTGGACTCGGGCCGGCGCACCCTGATACGGCCGCGGGCAGGTGACCCGACCCACCGCTTGCCGCCCGTCGCGAGTGATCGTCATCGGTGGGGCCACCGCATTGATGTCGCCACAGAATGGCGAATCAACAAAAGCGTTGCTCCACCGGGTGTCGTCGCCGGTGCCCGACATCTGATCGATGAATCTGGGACGGTTTCGTTGGCGAGCCGGGTGGAGTTCGAGTTGGGCGGCCAGATTTTCAATCTGATTTGTGCAGGCGCGGAAATCACTATCTGGTGCAATTCGTTCCATGACGGCATGAGTGAGTCGACGGATTGCGTTGGCCGACGCAATGTGTGCGGGTGACGGCTCCCAGTCGGCCGGCGGATCAATCCCGGTTGGGCTGTCCTCTGGTGGTTTTGTCGACGTTGTGTCCTCGGGCGTGTCTTGGGGCGTGTCTTCTGTCGACGGTGTGGTTTCGGGCCCAGCTCCAGCGTTCATACAGGGCACCATTGTGGCAGGCTGGGGCATGGTCTCTGACAGCTCCAGCTCCGGGCCCGCCGCGATAGGCAGCCCCACCGAGGTTGTGGCGGCCATGTTTGCGCGCGATCCTCAGGCCCAACATCTGGACGTCCGCGTCGAGCATGTTTCAGCAGGCACGGTCACGCTGCACCTGATGGCTGCGGCTCGACACACCGGTGACCACGGACTGATCCACGGCGGCGTGCTTTTCACCTTCGCCGACATCGCCATGGCCTACGCCAGCAACAGCTACGACATTACGGCGCTGGCCACCGGCGCGCAGATCTCCTTTGTCGACTCCGGCCATCCCGGCGAGTTGCTGGTGGCCACCGCCACCGAACACAGCCTCCGGGGCAAAGTCGGCATTTATGACGTCACCGTTCACGCCCGGGACCAGGACTCTTTGGTGGCCCCAAGACTGGTGGCGACATTCCGGGGCACGACGTTGCGGGTGGGCGGCTCGGTCGCCAATTTGGAGCCACGCCCAAGCCGATAGAGACGGCCCAACTCTCACCCATTAGAGTCCGCTTCGATGATGCTCTCAGATACCAGCCTTCGGGAAGCCCTGGCCGCGTCCCGTATCGAAATCGACCCCCTGGGCGACAACGCGATTCAACCGTCGTCGATCGATCTTCGCCTCGATCACCGGTTCCGCGTCTTCCGCAATCACACCCGCAGCGTGATCGACGTGAAGGAGAACCTCAGCGACCTCACCGAGCCGGTGGAGATCGACCCCGCCGACCCAACCAATGCCTTCATCCTGCATCCGGGCGAGTTCGTGCTTGGCTCCACGTTCGAACGGGTTCGCGTTCCCGACGACCTGGTGGCCCGCATCGAAGGCAAGTCCAGCCTGGGTCGGCTGGGACTGCTGATTCACTCGACGGCCGGCTTCGTCGACGCGGGCTGGAACGGACAGCTGACCTTGGAGCTGTCCAACGTGGCGAGCCTGCCAATCACGCTGTACCCCGGAATGAAGATTGGCCAGATCAGTTTCATGGCCATGACCACCCCGGCGGCAGTGCCGTACGGCGCCGAAGTCGTCGGATCGAAGTACCAGGACCAAAAGGGCCCTGTCGCTTCCCGCTACTGGGAGAACTTCTCGGGTTGAATAGCCAGGATTGCGCCGAAGGCTCAATCTGAGGACCACGTTGTTGACGACGACGGACCGGTGTCTGTCAGGCTTGATCAACGACCTCGCCCGTACCAAGTTCCTCATCGGGATTTCCTTGATGGTCGGTTAGGTCCTGGTCTGGCGGTGAAAGCCATTCCATCCGACATCAAGATGATGAGTTCTTGGCGAAAGTGACGTTGATCGAGCTGGCCGATCTGCCGATGTCAGCAACGTGGTCGTCGGATTGAACCGGCGGCCGCATGCGTGAAGCGGTGTAAAACCAGATTCGGACGAGCACACCGGATTCTTGAGCAGTGCTCCATGTGATGGACCGGGAGCATCAGGGCGTTGGGCCCCCGGCAGCTTGATTGCGTCTCGCGCTGGCCGGCAGGGGCGAGTCGGTACCAGCTCCGGGCCAATTGTCTCCGACTTCCCAATTACCCTCGACGGCATGGTGTTTCGACCATCGCCGGGAAGCGAACACGCAGCCGCCGATGGTGTTACCGCGGCCGCCGTCGACTACCGCCTGGCTCGTGACGCCACGGTGGCCGCGTTTCGGTCGGGGGAGCTCTCGCACCACGACGCCTGCGATGCCCACCCCGAACTGGTGCGTGCGGGCCGAGAGATCGGTACCGAAACAACTGTCGACTGCCCGATTTGTCAGGACGCACAGCTGCGTCATGTGACCTATGTGTTCGGGCCCCGGTTGCCGAGCCATGGACGATGCATCAGTCTTCGGGGCGAGTTGGCTCGGATCGGCCGCCGCAAAGGCCACTTCACTGCCTATGTCGTGGAGGTGTGCCCCCGGTGCAGTTGGAACCACCTTGTGCGCCGCTACCCGGTGCCCCGAAGCGAAGCGTCCGCGTCGTAAAACACCGGTCTAGGTCTTCTTTTCCTGGTCCGATCCGAAGAATCCCACGCGGTTGAGGCGCGAGCGAGCCAGGGTCTGGACCGCCGCAAACCCGGCAACGATGACCGAAACCACCGCCACGGCGATGCGGCCCCCGGCAGTGAACACCCCGGGAATCACCATGAGAATCACCATCGACGCAACGAAGATCAGATTGCCGCCGATGACCCGTTGAAGCTCTTTGCGGGTCACGTGTTTACGACTACCGGCCAGCGCCACAACGAGGGTCCAAAAAGTCACCACGATGCCAAGAATGCTGATCCACCAACCGGAAACGCCAACGGCCTCGGCCATAAAGACGCCACCCAACATCAATACCAGTCCGCCGACCAGGCAGAACCCGGCATCGATCCCCAGTGTCCACTTGGCAAAAGTGTCCTCATTCATCGCCTGAAACCTAAGCGATTCTGCGGCAGAAACACAGCGTTTCGCCCCTCGGTCATCCAAGACGCGTCGAGAATGTCACTGCCGACGGCCAAAGTGGCAGCATGAGACATGAGCCCGTGCAGGTCCCTGGACCCAGCGCTAGCATGGTGGGCTGCAAAGAGGTGGTTGTGAGACCGCTTCGCTGCCCTGCTCCGGGCACTGGGTCCGGGGCTCCGAACATCACCACGATGTATGCGGTGGGAAACCACCGTGCGGAACCGAAGGGAAGGAGCTCCATTGCGAGCCTATGAGTTGATGGTCATTTTTGATGGTGGCCTGGAAGATGCTGCGGTGAACACCTGGGTCAAGAAGACCGAGTCGCTGGTCACCGACGGCGGCGGCTCTGTCGCCAAGCACGATTACTGGGGGCGCAAGAAGTTCGCCTACGAAATTGATCACAAGACCGAAGGTTTCTACCTCGTTCTTGAAGTTGTTGCCGAGAACGGTGCGTTCATCGACGACCTTGACCGGAATCTCCGGCTTGCGGACGATGTTGTCCGCCACAAGCTCATTCGTCTCCCCGATCATGAAGCCGCAAAACGCGGTCTGATCGGTGCCGCATAGGAGGAAGTCATGGCAGCAGGAAATGTCGTAAGTGTGACGGGCAATGTGACCCGCGACCCCGAACTTCGGTACACCCCAAGTGGTGCCGCCGTCGTAAATTTCAGTATCGCTTGGAACAACCGCTACGACCGCAACGGTCAACAGGTTGAGCAGGTGTCGTACTTCGACGTGGTGGCGTGGCGTGAACAAGCCGAAAACGTCGCATCATCGGTCACCAAGGGCATGCGCGTGATGGTCACTGGCCGTCTCGATCAGCGCTCATGGGATGACCAGCAGACCGGAGCCAAGCGCTCCAAGGTCGAGATTGTGGCCGACGAGGTTGCCCCCAGCCTGCGTTGGGCGTCGGCCGAGGTCACCCGCAACGAACGTTCAGACAACTTCGGTGGAGGTGGCGGCGGCGGCAATTACGGCGGCGGCGCCCCTCAGCAGGCTGCCGCATCGGGGCCTGCACCCGCACCCGCAAACTACGACGAGGAGCCGTTCTAATGGCAGGTAAGCCACGCATGAAGAACCGGGACAACGCCAAGAGGGCGAAGAAGAAGGTCTCGGTACTGGCCGCAGAAAAGGTCGAATACATCGACTACAAGGATGTGAACCTGCTTCGCCGGTTCATGTCTGATCGGGCCAAGATCCGGGCTCGTCGAGTCACCGGTAATGACAGCCAGCAACAGCGCGAGGTGGCTCGGGCCATCAAGAACGCTCGAGAAATGGCGCTGGTTCCCTACACCAACCGCATCACGACTCAGCGCGGCGGCCGCCGCGATGACCGTCGTGGCGGACCCGGTCGTGGACCGCGTCGTGACGAGGATCAGCGTCCTCCAAAGACCGAAGGCGCCGAAGGAGCCGAGGCCACCGAGACCGAGGCTGTCGATACCTCCGAACTGCCCGAAGGCGTGACGGTGACCCCGGCTCCAGAGTCGGCGCCCGCCGCTGCTGCCCAGAGTGCTCCGACACCGTCAGGAGATCAGCCATGAGGGTCATCCTGAAGACTGACGTTGACGGGGTCGGCCAACGCGGCGACATCGTCAATGTCTCCGATGGCTACGGCCGCAACTTCCTCATCCCCCGGGGCGAGGCCCTCATGGCCAACGCCGGCGCGGTGCGCCAGGCAGCAACCATGCAGAAGTCTCGTGCGGTTCAGGATGCCAAAGAGCTTGAATCGGCGCAGGAAATGGCGGCTCGCTTTGCCGCTTCGCCCATCCGCATTGCGGCTCGGGCCGGCGAAGGCGGCAAGCTGTTCGGCTCGGTGTCCAGCAATGACATTGCGCTGGCCGCAATGATTCAGGCGCAAGCCCGGATCGACAAGAAGCACGTGATGCTTGAAACTCCAATCAAGGAAATCGGTACGCACACGGTCACGGCTCAGCCGCACCCAAGCGTGTCCTTTCCCATCACCGTTGAGGTCGTGGCCGACGAAGGCTGACCCATCGGGCCCAACCAGTCCGCGCAAGCGGGCGGAGAAGAGAGGGAGACGCTTCGGCGTCTCCCTCTTCTCGTTTTGTCGTGCTGCTCGGTTTGTGCCGGCCAGCCGAGACGTGATTTTGCTTCGCGGCTTCCGCTCGCTGCGCATCGCTGCAGAAGCTCCGCAAAATCAGCCATCGACTGTCCTTCGTTGGCGACGTCGTGACTGAAGGTCTCTGGTTGAGGTCTGGATCACGGCGCCGTCTGCCGATCCTCAGATCCGTGGTCATGGCCGCCGCCGGGATTGTCAGCGTTGTGCCGGCCAGCCGAGACGTGATTTTGCTTCGCGAAGTCGCGACGAGAAGTTATCTCTCGACTCGGTCCGGACTCAGGGCGAAGGTCGCCGAAACTGTCTCACCCCTGAGTCACCATGGGAGATGTACACAGATCCGGCTCGGGTATCCCCAGATCTCACCGCGAGATCCACAGGGATTCTGAGGTTGTCCTAGTGCACCTCACAGGGTCGTTGACCGAAGATAGATCACTTCATGGAATCACCGAACTTCTCCTCAACCACGCCCGGCGCCGCCGCGCCCGTCATCGACCTTCGCAGCGGTAATGCTGCCGGTGGGGCGCCGATGACCAATCGCGTGCCTCCGCACAACCTTGCCGCCGAAGCGTCGCTGCTCGGAGCCATGCTCCTGACCAAGGATGCCATTGCCGACGCCGTCGAGCGGATAAGCGCCGAACACTTCTACAAGCCGGCTCATCAGGCAGTCTTTGAAGCGATCCTGGCGTTGAACGGTCGCGGGGAGCCCGTGGACTCAATCACGGTGGCCGAAGAGCTGGCCAAGAGCAACCAGCTCGAGATCGTTGGCGGGGGAGCCGCCCTCCTCGAACTTCAGGCGAACACCCCGGTCGCCACCAACGCCGGAGGCTACGCCAGCATCGTCTACGAACACGCGGTGCTGCGCAAGCTGATCCACACCGCGCACGAGATCGCCGAGATTGGTTATTCAAAGCCGGAGAGCATCGAAACTGCGGTCGATGAAGCCGAAGCCAAGATGTTCAAAGTGGCCCAGGGCCGCGTATCGGACACCATCAAGCCGCTCTATGACCTCATCGAAGGCAGCCTGGACCGACTGGAACAGCTCTATGACCAGGGCGATGCCATCACCGGCACGCCCACCGGTTTTGTGGACCTGGACAAGATCCTGGCCGGACTCCAGCCGTCCAACCTTGTCGTTATCGGCGCTCGACCCGCCATGGGCAAGACCAGCTTCGCACTCAACATGGCCGCCCATGCAGCATCTGAAGCCCGCCGGCCGGTCCTCTTTTTCTCCTTGGAAATGAGCCACCTGGAGCTCTCCCAACGACTTCTGTGCTCTGACGCGCGGGTGAACGCCACCAATGTCCGCAACGGTCGGCTCCAAGAGTCGGACTGGAAGAAGATCGGCGATGCTGTCGGCCGCCTTGGCACCGCGCCCATCTGGATTGATGACAACCCCAACATCACGGTGATGGAGATCCGAGCAAAGGCCCGGCGGCTCAAGAGTCGCGAAGGTGACCTGGGAATGGTGGTCGTTGACTACCTCCAGCTCATGACCGGCCGCAGTTCGGCCGAGAACCGACAGGTCGAGGTGTCTGAGATCAGCCGTGGGCTCAAGATCCTGGCTCGCGAGCTCGAATGTCCGGTGATTGCGCTCTCTCAGCTATCGCGTGGGTTGGAGCTGCGTCAGGACAAGCGCCCGATGCTGGCGGACCTTCGTGAGTCAGGTGCCATCGAACAGGACGCCGACGTGGTCATGTTCCTCTATCGCGATGAGGTCTACAACACCGAATCGCCCGACATCGGTACTGCGGAGATCATCCTGGCCAAACACCGCTCCGGACCCACCGGGACGGTCCGCCTGGCCTTCCTGCCGCACTTCACCCGCTTCGCGAACATGGCCAAAGGCGTCTGAGGCATGGTGGGACTTGCTCGGGTTTGATCTGGGTTTGATCTGAGCACGAACCACGACTGGTGACGGCGGTCGATGTCTGCAAGCATCGGCGTCATGAACCAAGCATCGGCGTCATGAACCAAGCATCGGCGTCGTGAACCAAGCATCGGCGTCATGAACAAGGAGTCGCGATGGTCTCCGCGGGACGCCGCGTCCTATGACGCCCAATGGAAACGGCTGGCCGCATCGGGGCAGAGTCCCCACGGCGAAGTTGACTTTGTGCAACAGTTTCAACCCCAGCGCGTGCTGGACGCTGGCTGCGGGACCGGAAGGGTTGCCATCGAGCTCGACGCCCGAGGCGTGGATGTGCATGGCGTTGATCTCGATGCATCGATGATTGCGGCCGCTCGCCGCAAAGCTCCCCATCTGGCATGGACCCGGAGCGATCTGGCGTTCCTTGACCTGCGCTCTGATGCCAACCAGCAACAGCAGTTCGACTTGGCGGTCATGGCCGGCAACGTCATGATCTTCGTCGCCCCCGGAACCGAACCGCGCGTCGTGGAGCGGATCACGGCTCACGTTCGGCCCGGGGGCCTCGTGGTGGCCGGATTTCAACTGAATCGCGGCTTCAGCGCATGGGACTACAGCGACTGCGCCACTGCGGCGGGATTGGAACAGGATGGCCGCTGGTCAACCTGGTCGGCGGAGCCGTTCACATCGGCTGCAACCTACGGTGTTTTTGCCCATCGCCGACCAGTGGCCCAACCGTGAACACGTTGGCAGAGGAGGCGGAGGCCCGGCCACGGCTGACACGGAGGGAACAGTGTCATGGTGATGCGTTGAGCCATGGCCCCCGCCGATCCATCTGGTACTTCGACGGCGGATGGTAGGAGTCCACCGACACCGCTCGTTCGGTCGGACGGACATGACTTTGAGCGCGAGTTCCGCCAAGTGGCCGTTCGGCCCATGCGACCGCGACCGCAGCCCCCGGCGGATTCAGCTGGGCGGATTCAACCGGCAATCAGGCTGATCAGCGCCCAGACCGCAGCAGCCAATCCCACAAAAATGATCACGATCGTGCGTGTCAGAGGGGGGCGTGGTTGATCCGGATCATGGCCCGGGGGTCGAATCAACGCCATGAGGTTCCCCGCCGCCAGCGCCCCGCCAAAGGCCAGCAGCAACCACAACGGTAGGTCAGCTCCCAGAAACACAGCACTCCCACATCAACACATCAGCGCCCAGAGCGTCAAACCGAACACCGGGAAACGAACGGGAAAACGCAAAAGACCCGGCGGCGTGATCGGCGCCAGCCGGGTCTTTTACAATCACAATGCAGCCGAAGCTACATCATGCGCACACGCTCAGTCTTCGAGCGCACCTTGGAGAAATTGACGACGGCTGCCCATGGCGACCGCACCAAGTGCGATAAGGCCAGTGGCGACGAAGCCCAGAATGTGGGAGTTGCTACCGGTCACGGCCAGACCTGGCTGGCTCGGGATGCCATTGGTGAAGCCCGCAGAAGCTGCGGTCACCACGACACCAGGTGATGGGGCCGGAGCTGGGGCTGGGGCTGGTACTACTGTCCCTGCCGGTACTGCTGTTGGTACTGCTGTTGGGTTAGCAACCGGCATGGGAGCGACGGTGACGTTGCCAACGAGCAGGTCGTCAGCGAATACCGCGAAGACGCCGGAGCCCATCACCGTGATGGCGTAGGTGCCGTTGGCGCCCACCGTGGTGGTGTAGGTCGTTCCGTCAGGACCGACGATGGAGATGACGGTGCCGGGGTCAGCGCTACCCGTGATGGTGTTGCCGTTCGCTACCGGATTCGTCACGTTCTTGGCCGGGTATGACGCATAGTCATTGGCCGTTGCCGGAGCGCTGGTGAGCGCCACGACGCTGAAGAGCAGTGCTACTGCAGCGATAAGACTTGCAAGAATTTGCTTGCGCATGTGATTGGGTTCCTCCCTACCGAACAGGTTCTCCAACCTGCCCAGGCATGTTCCAAGGTAATTGCGTATGCCCATAGGGGGAATACGTTGTGCAGTGCGTAACTTTAGAGGGATGCCCTGCTTGCGTCAACCTTCTCTACGCGGAAATTTGGGACGCCAAAGAAACCCGGATTCTGTCGTCTGACCACCGGGGTCAGCCGATTCCGGTCCCGGCTGGCACCGCCACCGTGACGACCCGGTCGAAGAGCCGCCGAAAGCCGCATCAGATCGCCAATGTGGCGACAAGGACGGGCCGTCTGAAGACGTTCGGCGTTGCGCCGCGGGTCGCCACTTCTGTACCAAAACATCGTTGCCCATGGGTCGGAGGCACCACCATGAGTCAAACGTATGGTTTTGCTTCGCCAGCGGCGATGATTGAACCCATGAGCGCAGTCCAGGACGAGTCGATGACCGTTGATTCTTCGCGGCCGCGGTCGCTGGAGAACCCGAGCACCGACGTGGCGCCCCTGGCCGCAGTTGAACCTGGCGAGTTCGATCCCATAACCCTGGGCGACATTGCGATCTGGCCACCGGTGGTGCTGGCGCCGATGGCCGGGGTCACCGATGTGCCGTTCCGGGCCTTGTGTCGCCGGTTTGGGGCGGGGTTGTACGTCAATCAGATGATCACGGCCCGGGCGTGGCTTGAATCGGACCCCAAGACGCTGAAGCTGGCGGAGTTTGGAGCGGATGAGTTTCCGCGCAGTATTCAGCTGTATGGAACCGTTCCGGAGGAGGTCGGGGAGACCGTTCGGCGACTCATTCGCGAAAACGCTGTGGATCACATTGATATGAACTTTGGCTGTCCCGCGCCCAAAGTGACTCGACACGGCGGCGGCGCGGCCCTGCCTATTCGGAAGAACCTGCTTCGGCGCATTGTCCGCGCGGCTGTAGAGCACGCAGGGGACGTGCCCGTAACCATCAAGTTTCGGAAAGGGCTGACCGACGATCTCCTGACGTTCCTCGAAACCGGCCGCATTGCCGAGGAGGAAGGATGTGCGGCCATTGCGCTGCACGGTCGAACTTCCGAGCAGCTGTATGCGGGGAAGGCGGACTGGGAGGCGATTGCCGCGCTCAAAGAGCACGTCACGACTATCCCGGTGCTGGGCAACGGTGATATTTGGGAGCCAGCCGACGCGGTGGCCATGATGCGCTCCACCGGGTGTGACGGGGTGGTCATTGGTCGAGGCTGCCTGGGTCGACCTTGGCTCTTTGGTGAGCTGGCGGCCGCATTTGACAATCGGGAGTTTCCGCCGCTGCCCACCTTGGGCGAGACGGCCGAACTGATGATTGATCACGCACAACGCGTGGTCGACTGGTACGGACAGGACGGGTCGCTGCGGACCTTCCGCAAACATGCGCTCTGGTACCTCATGGGATATCCGATTGGTGGTGAGTTGAGAAACCGCATCGCCCGGTTCTCCACGGTTGATGAATTGCGTGACCTCCTGGCTGGCTGCAATGCCCATGAGCCGTTTCCGTTGGAGGTACTTCGTCAGCCGCGCAGCCACACGGGCGGACCCAAGCCGGTTGCGCTGCCCGAAGGTTGGCTTGACAATCTTGAGTCTGATCAACCTCCGGGCCGGGGTGCCGAGGCGTTTGTGAGCGGTGGCTGAGGCCCCCGTGATGGTCTTGGCGTGATGGTATTGGCGTCGGCTTCTCCACGCCGACGCGCCCTACTGTCCACGCTTGTTGCCGCCCCGCATCTGCGAGTGATGGCGGCCGACCTTGATGAGGAGGCGGTCGCTGCCGGGCGGTCGCCGGCCGACGCGGTGCAGGCCGTGGCGTGGGCCAAAGCCAGCCAGGTCATCACCCGAATCGAATCCGAATCGACCCCGTTTGACCGTCCACGCCTGGTGGTCGCAGCCGACACGACCGTGATTGGTCCTCATGGTGCGGTTGGCAAACCGACCAATCGGGATCACGCCCAGTCAATGATCCTGGCCATGGCCGACCAAACAATCACGGTTCTCACCGGGCTGGTTGTCACGGGTTGGGACCCCGACGGCGGCCAGCGCGTCGTTGAGACCCGGGTCGTCTCCAGTGTTGTCAAAGTCCACCCCTGTACCACCGCAGAGGTGGCGGCCTATGTGGCAACCGGCGCGGCGGATGACAAGGCCGGCGGCTTGGAACTCCAAGGGCGGGCCGCGCCGCTGGTGGCCGAGCACCACGGCTGTTTCACCAACACCATGGGTCTGCCGTTGTGTACGACTGCTACCGCGATGCAGGCGGCCGGCCAGCCAATTCCGATGTTTCCGGAGTGCTGGTCGTTTGCTCCGCCGGGACTGCAGCCACTTCTGCGGCCACCGCCGAATCCTCAGCGACTGGACGGGTGCGGATCTGTGCCGCCTTCGACAGGTCAAGAGTGAACATCGCTCCACCGCTGGCCGCAGACGCAACGGACACGGTTCCGCCGTGGGCTTCGGCGATCTGTTTCACGATGGCGAGACCCAGGCCCGAACCGGGCTTTGAGCGCGAGCTGGTCGCCCGGTAGAAGCGATTGAATATCTGATCCCGATCTTCGCGAGCGACGCCGGGGCCCGAATCGGCGACGTCGATGCGAGCGCCGCGGACGGTGACCAGGATGGGTCGGCCATCGGGACTGAATTTGTGGGCGTTGGACAAGAGGTTGCGAACCGCCCGGGAGATCATGGCGGCCCGCACCTCGACCTCGGCCGGGTTGGACGCCGTGACGCTGACGATGCGACCGGTTCGACGCCGGGTCGCTTCGGCCACCCCTTCGACCAGTTCGTCCAAAGCCAGCAACTGCAGCGGCTCATCACGGTGGTCCACCTCGGTGGCTGACTCCACCAGTTCGGCAACCAGGTCAGTCAACTCGTTCAATTCGGACCCCACATCGGCCAACAGGTTCGTGCGGTCATCTTCGGGAAGGTTGGGCTGGCGCTGCAGGACTTCGATGTTGGTGCGCAGCGATGTCAGCGGAGTGCGCAACTCGTGATTGGCGTCCAGCACCAACTGGTTCTGCTGGCGCTGAGAGGTTTCCAGGGCACCGAGCATCGTGTTGAAGCTGGTGGCGAGCCGAGCGACCTCATCATCACCCTCCACGGGGATGCGTTCGGCGAGGTTGCGGGTCCGGGCCACGGTTTCAGAGGCGTGGGTGAGCTGACGGATCGGTCGGGTGACACGACCAGCGATCAACCAGCCGGCAATGCCCGCAGCGGCAATGGCGACCAGGCCGACGATGGCCAGCTGGGGCAACAGGCCGTTGATCAGCTGGTTGGCGTCGTCCACACTTCGGGCGATCTGGAGGAGGGCGACCTCGTTGGTTCCTGCGATCCCAATGGGAGTACTGATCACGCGATGCCGGTCGCCTCCAATCTGTTGGGTATGGATCGTTTCTTCGACTTTGCTCAGATCCCCGTCGAGCAGGGCCCATGCGTTGGCGGTGACGTCGAATCCCTGACCGCCCCAGGCCACGAAGCGGCCGTCGGGCGCCACCAGCTGGTTCTTGACCACGCTGTCGCGCCGGTACCGACCGCCGCTGGTCGACACGCCCTCAATATCGCCGAACTCGGCCGGGGTGATCTCGCCGTCTTCGCGAAGTTCGGCCATGGTGCGGAGGAGGAATTCATCGACGTTGCGCTCCGGCAGACGTTGCGCAACAGTGACCGCGCCCAAACCGGTGACCGACACCACGATGAGCGCGACCGCCATCAATGACAGCGCCAGTCGTGATTGCAGACTCACAAGGCGTCAGCTCATTGATCGGCGCGGGCCACGTAACCCACACCGCGAACCGTGTGGATGAGGCGTTGCTCTCCACCGGATTCGGTCTTGCGCCGGATGTACCCGACGTACACATCAAGGGACTTGGAGCCGGTCTCGAAGTCATAGCCCCAGATGCGTTCGTATATGAGGTCCCGGCTCAGCACGATTCCCTGATTGTGCAGCAGCAGAGCCAACAGATCGAACTCCGTCTTTGTCAGGTCGATCTGGCGATCGCCACGGAAGGCCCGCCGGGCGCTGGCGTCGAGTCGCAGATCGTTGAGTACGAGGTTCTCACTGGCTTCCTCATCACCAACGTTGACGCGACGAAGGAGGGCCCGCAGCCGCGCCAGCAGTTCGTCCAGTGAATACGGTTTGACCAGATAGTCATCGGCCCCGGCGTCCAGGCCGGCGACCCGGTCAGAGATTTCATGGCGGGCCGTCAGCAGAAGCACGGGGGTGCGGTCACCCTTCTCCCGAAGCCGGCGGCAGACCGTGAGCCCATCGACGTGCGGCATCATGACGTCAAGGACGATGGCGTCAGGCTTCGACTCAACAATGGCCTCCAGAGCGGCGGCCCCATCGTTGGCGGTCACGCAGGTGTAGCCCTCGAAGCGCAGGGCGCGCTCCAGCGACTCACGGACAGATCGGTCGTCCTCAGCGATGAGCACGGTGCCGGTCTCGCCGCTGCCGGTGTCGCTGGTGCCGGGGCTCTTCTGGATGGCCATGGGGCAAGGGTATGAGCACTACAGCATCAGCGAAAGCGCGATCCCTGTTCTGGGCGCAGGTTCTTAGGGCAATGCAAGCTGGCTCTTACCTGCGTCTTGTTTTGGATGAGCCGTCGGAGCGGTCGGCGTCGGACTCCTTGTTCAGGGAAGTCCGGCGCGAGCTCCGGTGGGGCTTGGGCAGCCACCCTCCCGGCGGGACAGTCTTCTCGCCGGCTTCGACGGCGTTCAGGTAGCGCCTGCGGGCGCCGCGCGGCACCGGGTTCTGGTAGTCGAAGTCGTCGCGTACCGCAGCAAAGAGCTTCTTGTCGATTTGGTGGGTCCAGTCATAGGCGTGGTTCAGATACTTGCGGCGCGCATTGTTGATCGCTGCGTTCTCCACCCGCACCCGCAGCCCGGCCTTGCGAAGCGGATCCAGTTGTTCGGGGACCAGATTCAGGTCGGTGTCGGCACTCACGATGATGATGGTGGACGCTTCGCCGGTGGTGGCGGTCTGAAACGCACTCAACGCCAGCTCGACGTCAACGCCTTTTTCGCGCCCCTGACGCCGCGACGTGACCGAAGTTTGTCGGGTTTCACCTTCGTGCTTTCGGGGATCGGGCAAATCCCACTTGTTGAACTTCCATTCGTGGCGATACCGAAGCTTTTTGGGATGCACGTCAACCCCGGTGGCCGCCATCAATTCGAGTTGGCGGGTGCGCCGTCGGGCGTTGTCCGCCTCTGCACGCGCATCGGGCACCCCAATGAAATAGCGAACGGCCAGCAGCGGGCGGTCTCCGGCCAGCTGCCGTGCCAGAAACATGATGTGGACCTGGCCGTGCCGAAAGGCCCGTTCGCACCCCCGGTGGAGGTTCCAGCCATCAACAAAGACCGCAACGCCGTTCCGGCTGGAGCCGGTAGCCGGCTCTGGTGCGTTCGACCTGTCTTTGGGCACGGCGGTCGATTGTCCCACGGGCGGTACTCCTCAACCCCCATTCACGGGCCGAACGGAGGGGCCATGCCACCAAATCAGCCTGCGGCCAATTCAAGGTGGTGTAAAGAAATAGGCCCCGGCTGTCCAGATTGTCACAAGTGACAAGCCGGAGACCGGGGCGGCGTTGTGATTGTAGCGCCGTAGCCCGCTACTCTCGGCAGGTCTCGTAGTGTCAAGTGACTCTGCGGCGAGCGGCAGGAGTAGACCCATCCGACGAGCATTGGCAAGCCTTCTCATCATTGTTGGTGTCATGGCCGCTTCGGCTGCGGTGTTCACATGGACATCACAAAAGGTTTATTTTGACGAAGATCGATTCGTTGAAGCCTTTGACGGACTCGAATCCAACGAGGATCTTCGCGTGCGGGTGGCCGAAGGGATTGCCGAGCGCATGCTGCTCGACACCGTGGACCAGGACGAGCGGCTGGACCAGCTTGGCACCTTGGAAGAACTCGGCATCGAGGCCGAAGTGGACGAGGATGATCCTGAGGCCTCGTTCCGCAGCGCCATCCGCGGCGAACAGTTGGCAATCATCAACGAAGCGTCCACCGCCGTGGTGAATCAGGCCAACTTCGCCGATGTCTTCTCCCGCGGTTTGCCCCGGGTTCATGATGACCTGATTGTCGCCATTGAGGACGAGTCCGAAGTCATCACTGAGGACACCGGCGAAGTGTTCATCAGCTTTTCTTCCCTGCTGCCCGAAATTCAGAGCCGCCTGACCGACGACCCACTCACCGCCGACATTGCCACTGCAGAACTCTCCCGCAACGTTGCCCGATTCAAAGTGGTTGACCGCACCGCGGCCTTCAGTCCGGTCTGGCGAGCGTTGGCCGAAGCCCCCCGGACAAACACCCTCATCATGTTGGCGCTGGCATCTCTGGTGCTGGCCGTCCTCATCAGCGATCGCCGCCCATGGGTGCTGATCACCTTTGGCGGCGGCGTTGCGTCGATCGCCGTCCTGGTTATCGTGCTGGTCTATGTGGCGTGGGCGCTTGTCCCGCTGTTCGTGGATACGTCCGGCACCCGGGGCCTGATTGCCAGCGTCTACCAGAGCGCCACCGGTCCGCTGGTGCGAAATGAAGTTCTGGTGGTGGGCATGGGCGTGGCATTGGCGCTGGTTGGCTCGATCGCCCGTTGGGTGTTTCCCGACGATTGGGTGTACGAGCATCACGACGACGGCATGGGCCCCATGGCGGTCAAGCGTTCGCCGCGTGGCAGCCGGGGCATGTACCGCCGGGAAGAGCAGCCGCAATATCCGCAGCAGTACCCCGGCTATGGCGGCCAGTATCCGCAGCAATACGGCCAGCCCATGGCCCCGGGCTACGGCTATCAACTCCCGCAGGCGCCGGCGCCCGCGCCGGAGCCAAAGCGTCGTCGCGGTCGCAAGAAGCAGGAGCCTGCGGCCCTGATGCCCGGTCCGGCCGAAGCGCCAATGCCATTTGAGCCGTTTGAACGGTCCGCGCCGCAGCCAGGATCGGCCAACGACAGTGCGCCGCTTCCCGATCCGCCATTGCCGGCCGACGTTGCTGCGAGCACCGAAGATCAGCTCCCCACCCGTCCGAATCCGGCGGCCGCCGAGCCAGTGCAGGCCGAGGGTTGGGACTACGAAGCCGGCGACTGGTAACGGTCTCTTTCTGCTGTTTCCCGGACGAAGTCGGTCCGGCGCGGTGGGTGACAGCGGCGGAGCGGTTCACCGAATTACGCGTCCTGGGACACCCGACCTTTGAGGGTGATGAAGGCCAGTCCGAAGCTGACGACGCCCAGCAGGCCGATGGCGAGGAGCGCTTTGCCGATGCTGCTCCAGATCCACCCTTCCAGGATGATGGCGCGCAGACCTTCGAGCAGATAGGTGACCGGGTTGAAGCGGGCGGCGGTTTGCATCCATCCTGACAGCGCTTCCACGGGCACAAAGGCCGAGGTGAGGAACGCAAACGGAAAGAACAGAAGGAATGAACTCTGCACCGCGGCGGGGTTGCCGGTCTTGAGAGCGATGGCGTAGGGGAAACCGGTGAACGCCAATCCCCATAGGGCGCCGATGATCAGGAACGCAATGATGCCAACCGGTCCGGTGGCAAAGCGGATACCAACCAGGATCCCCATGATTGTCACGACCGCGCCCAAGGTCAGCACCAGGACAAAGTCGGCCACCATCAACCCCAGCAACAAGGCGGGCCGTTTGATGGGGGTGATCAACAAGCGGTCGAAGTACCCGTCTTTGATATCGGTCACCAGCGCGTTGGCCCGAGAGATGCCCGTGACCGCAAAGATGATGGCCACCGGGAGCTGGAAGGCTTTGAAGTCGGAGACTCCGCCGGCGCTTTCGGCCAGGTTGGTCAGTGATCCGGTGTTCACGAAGAAGAAGAACACCGGGACGATCAGGGCCGGGATGATGGCTTCGGGCTCACGCGGCAGGGACCGGACGGCGCGGCCGGCCACGGTCAGCACGTCGCCGAAGAAGCCGCGGGGTCGCGCCCGAATGAGGTCAGTTGCCGCCCGAGAGGTGGCGCTCATACGACAATCCTTTCCCCGGTGAACGACACAAAGACGTCGTCCAGGGTGGGGGTTCGCAATGCGAGGTTGGTGACATCAATGCCCTGCTCGGCGAGGGCAACGGCGACCGGAGAGATCAACGCGGCGCCGTCAGTGGTGCCAATCCGGATTTCGCCGTCAGCTTCTTCGACCACGTCCACCAGTTGAACGGAGCGGACTGCCGCGGCCGCCTGCGCCGGATTGGCAACTCGGGCGACGATCACGTCGGTGCCGATCTGGCGTTTGAGTTCGGCTGGCGCGCCTTCGGCCACCAGGTGCCCCTTGTTGATGATCCCCACCCGATCGGCAAGCTCGTCGGCCTCTTCCAGATACTGGGTCGTGAGAAACACTGTCATTCCCAGACCCTGGTTGAGGTAGCGGATCTCCTCCCACACTTTGTTGCGGCTGATGGGGTCAAGACCAGTTGTGGGCTCATCCAGGAAGAGAACGGTGGGGTTGTGGACCAGCGCCGCGGCCAGATCGAGCCGCCGCTTCATGCCGCCGGAATAGGTGTTCAGGCGGTCATCGAAGGCGTCGCCCAAATCAATGAAGCCAACGATCTGGCCGATACGGGATTCGATCTCGCGGGCGGTGAGGCCATAGAGCCGACCTTGCAACGTCAGAAGTTCCCGTCCGGTTTGTTGGGGGTCGAGGGCCGCCTCCTGCAACGCGACGCCAATCTCAAGCCGGACGTTGCCGGCCTCCTCTACAACGTGTCGGCCCGCAACCCAGGCGTCACCGCCGCTGGGGCGCAACAGCGTGGTGAGCATCCGGATACAGGTGGACTTTCCGGCGCCGTTGGGTCCAAGGAAACCGTAGATCTCGCCGTCGGTGACGGTGAGGTCCACCCCCGCCACGGCCACGTTGTCCCCAAATCGGCGTTGCAAGCCCCGGGCGACGATGGCGCCGGCCTCTTTCGCGCCGGTCATTGGATGGGGTGGGCGATGGTGACGCGCATGGCGCTCACTGTAGAACAAGCAGCCTTGATCCCGCACGATCGGCCGAAGCCCCGAGCCCACTGCCTGAAAGGCAGAACTTCACTGCGTGAAAAGCAGAAAATCGCCTCCTGCAGCTGCGCAGTGAGGCGATGACGTGAGACCAAACATAGCACATCTGTCGCTTCGTTTCCGGGAAAACCGGTGTTTCGGGTGAAATACTTGACAATCGCCGGTCTTTGAACGGTGTTCCAGTCCTTACCCGTCTCGATGATCGCCGGAAATCCTCTGGAGTAGTGGCTACGAACGTTTTCCGTGGTTGTTTCGGCTTGTGCGCCGGCCAGTCGACCAACGTCTTCTTCCCGCTCAATGACGTGGCACCTCGGTTTGCATGTGCAGACCTCGGCGCCGCCGGTCGATCCCGAGAGCCATGAAGCGCACATCCAGGAGTCCGGTCCTGTCGCCCTCGCCCCCAGATTGGGCGAGTCCACCTACCCTCCAACCATGTCTGAGCTGCAATCCCGGTCCGCCTCCGCCCCGTCCGGTCCCGAAACGGCGTTCGCGTCGCCATGGGGGGAGCTGACGTTGTCTCGCTGGCCGCGGCGGCCCAAAGAAAAGTTGCGGGCGTGGGATGCCGCCGACGAGCATCTGTTGCGAGTGCACGCAGAGAGCGGTAATGCGGCTCCGGGATTGGTGGTCAACGATGCATTCGGATCACTCACTGCATCGCTGCTTCGCTCGGACCCCGCAGCCCAGCTGACGGTGGCCACGGACTCGGTACTCAGCACCAGGGGCGTGATCGCCAACCTCGACCAGAACCAGTTGAGCGCCGACCGGGTCACCATCGCCGGTCGGGTCTCTGAATCAGCCGCGCCGTCCGGTGATCTCTATCGCCGGGTCTTCATGAAGGTGCCGAAGTCCAATGGTCTGCTGGAAGCGCAACTGCACCAGCTTCGATTGATGCTGGCGCCTGGCGCGGTGGTGGAGGCGGGGGTTATGGCGAGACACCTTCAGCGCTCCACATTGGATCTTTTCTCATCAATCCTGGGCGACGCCGAGGCATCACGGGCGTGGCGCAAGTCTCGGGTCATCACTGCAGTCTTTGATCCGCACTTGCGGGTTCCGGTCAACCCGTGGCCGCGTCGCTGGTCAGCCGAAACGCCGGACGGCTTGATAGAGGTGGTGAATGAGGCCGGGGTGTTCTCGTCGGGTCGGCTCGACATTGGGACCCGATTCCTCCTCCAGCATCTTCCCGAGCCCCAAGCGAATGCCGGCCCGCAACGCGTGGTGGACCTTGGGTGCGGCAATGGGGTGGTTGGGGAGGCAATGCGCCGGCGGTTGAGCGCTGGACCCGGAGGCGAGGTGCTTCTGGTCGACGAGTCACATGCCGCGGTTGCGTCGGCCAGGATGACCCTCGACGCCAATGCCGGCGTCGGCGCGGCTGGCAACGCTGCGACCGTCAACACGCAGGTGGTGGCGGCCGCCAGTCTGGATGACATCGTCGAAACCGCAAGTGTGGACATTGTCGTGAACAATCCACCGTTTCACGACGATCGGGCCATGGGCGACGCGGCCGCGTGGGAGATGTTCCAGTCGGCCTATCGCGCGCTCGCCCCGGGCGGAGGTTTGCGGGTTGTGGGCAACCAACATCTTCGTTACCACCTCAAGCTTCAGCGGATCTTTGGCAACGTTGAGGTTGTGGCTTCCAACCCGAAATTTGTGGTGCTTCAGGCTCGACGCTGAACGCTCCCGCGGTCCGCTGGTTGTGGGTGATCACACCTTCGTCAACCAGGCCTTCGCCCAGTCCATCAGCCCAACAGTCGATCAGCCCAATTTTCCCGCGTGGTCGGCACCTATCGTGCGTTGACATGGTGGCGGGCCAACGTTACTCAGACCATCAGGAAAGGTAAGAGTCTGCCGATGAAGGGAACTGGACTTCGTCGGAGAACGTATACATCCCATGCAGATATCACCCCAACCCGCATCCATGCTCGCCCCATTGCGCCGAGCGACCGGTTTCACCATCGTTGCGATCCTCGCCACATTTCTTGTCGGCTGTGGTTCGGCCGACCCGGCCGACGCCACCGGCGTGGAGAACACCACAAGCACTGAGGACACACAGAGCACTGAGGACACCCAGAGCACTGAGGACACACAGAGCACGCAGGACTCTGAGAGCACTGAGGACACGCAGAGCACTGAGGACACGCAGAGTACTGAGGACACCGAGAGCCGCCGCACGTCGGTGCCGGACCAGAGCCGACCGACGGCCGAACCCCGGGCCACGGCGGTCAGCCGAGGGGAGGCGGTTCCGGCTGCTTCGTCGTTGACCGGTGATCCCGCCGACGATTCCTGGCAACCGGTGACCGCTCGCGACGATCTTTCTGGTGCCACGCCGTACGCCGTCAGCGAAATGGCCTTGATTGATGACTCCACCATTGCGATTCGCTTCATGGCCATTGGCGAAGGGTGCTCCGGGGCCTATGTCGATACTCAGGAGGATCGCGGATCGGTGACCGTGACGTTGATGGTGGGTCTGCCACCGGAAGCCGCCGTCACCACCTGCATCAACGAACGCGTCAAGAAGGAACTTCGGGTGACGTTGGACGCCGAGGTGGGTCGCCGCACCGTCATCGCCACCGAGGCCGAAGCCGGCACGATCGGTCGGAGCGTTCCGGTTGGCATGAGCGTTGACGATTATCTGGGATTGACCGTTGCCGAAGCCGAAGCTGTCGCGGAGCCATTGCGACGGATTGTCCGCGTCCTGTGGGTCGACGGTGAAGGCCTGGCCGGCACCGACGACTTCATTCCGGACCGCCTGAATCTCAAAGTGCAGGACGGGATCGTCATCGGGGTCAGGACCGATGGCGGTGAGAGCGCGGGGGACACCGACGGTATTTGAGCTCGGGCCGCCGACTCAGCCGGGTATGAGCACGGTCCGGGCTTCTTTGCCCGTCTTTATCTTTTCGAACGCGGCGCCGATCCCTTCGAAGGTGTCGGTGCCGGTCACGAGTTCGTCCAGCTTGAATCGGTTGCGCAGATAGAGATCAGCCAGCATCGGAAAGTCGGCGCGGGGGCGGGCGCCGCCGTAGCGAATGCCCAGGAGGTCCTTGTTCTGAAACAGGCTCAGAGGGGAGTACGTGGCCTCGGCGGTGAGGTCCGGCGTGCCGACAGCAACGATCTTTCCTCCGGGGCGCGTCATGTTCATGGCTACGGGAATCAGCGGCGTGAATCCCACGACCTCAAAGGTGTGGTCAACGCCGCCGGGTACCAGTGATTTGACCGCGGCCACCGTGTCGAAGTCGTCCGTGTCCACGTGAATGAAGTCCGTGGCCCCAAAGGTGGTGGCCAGCGCCTCCTTCTCCGCAACCCGGTCGATGGCGATGATCTGGCGAGCACCGGACAGCGCGGCCGCTTGAATCACATTGAGGCCAACCCCGCCGGCGCCAATGACCGCACAGACGTCGCCCATCCCAACCTTGGCCCGGTTGAACACCGCGCCGGCTCCGGTGATCACGCCGCAGCCGATCAGTGACGCCGGCGCCCACGGAATCTCTTTGGGAATGGGTACCGCTTGTGACTCGCTGACGATCGTTTCTTCGGCGAACGCTCCCACCTTGGCGAACTGCTTGATGGGCTCACCAGCCTGGGTCCACGGTTCGGCCATTCCGGCGCCCGGGTCACCGCACCAGGTGGGTTCGCCCTGCTCGCACCATTGGCAGTGACCGCAGTTGTTGAGCGTGGACATCACCACGTGGTCCCCGACGGTGCAGTACGTCACTGCACTGCCCACTTCGACCACCAGGCCTGCGGCTTCATGGCCGCCAACCATTGGGGTGGGCATGTAGTACTTGCCCGTGGCGCAACTCAGATCGCTTCCGCACACGCCGGCGGCCTTAATCTGGACGCGAACCTGTCGGGGGCCGAGGTTGGTGGTGGCCAACTCCAGATCGTCGACGACCTCCAGGGTCTCGGCGCCGTCGTTGCCTCGCTGAATGATTCCTCGCATGAGCGTCTCCTACTTTGGGTCGGGCCGGACTGCGGTGCCACGGGTGTCGGTTCCCGATCGCAGGACCCGGCCGGGAAGCGCATCGGTGACCAGTTGGCCGCCAGCGACGACCGCGGCACCATTCACCAACACCGTGTGGACACCTTTGGCCTCCGGCATCAGCCGCTGGCCACCGCCGGGAAGGTCATCGGCCAGAACCGGGGCGTCGGCGCCGACAGTGGCCGGATCAAAGACAACAATGTCGGCAGCATTGCCTTCGGCGATGACGCCGCGGTCGTGCAGACCGAAGAAGCCGGCCGGAACCTGGGTGAGGTGACGGATTGCATTCTCCACCGATGTCAGTTGCCGGCCGTGAAGGCAGTCAGCCAACCATTCGGTGGGGTACGACGAGCCGGCCATCCGGTCCAGGTGAGCGCCGGCATCGGATCCGCCAATCATCACATCGGGCAGGTCCCATGCCGCTTTGCGAAGCTGCCAGCTCTCGTCGTCGTCGTCGGTGGGGCCGGGCCACAACACGGTGCGAAGGTCGTCGGCCAGCACGATGTCCAGCAACGTGTCGAACGGGGAGGTGTGGCGTTCGGCGGCGATGTCGTCAACAAGGCGGCCGGTCAGCCCGTCGTTGGCGCCACTGAACGTGTCACCAATGCGGTACAGGGGCCATCCGGTCAGTCGTCCAACCACCGAGGCATCGGCGGCCGCCGCCTTCTCCATCATTTCCCGAATGACGGGATCTTTGAGCCGCTCGATCCGTTGTTTGATCGGCAGCCCCAGCACGGCGTTCCAACCCGGCAACAGGTTCAGTCCGCAGTAGGAACCAAAGCTCATGTTCATGCTGGCCAGGATCGGCATGGTCAACGCCACGACGCGCCCGCCGCGGGCCGCAGCGTATTCGGAAGCTTTGACCTGTTCAACATAGTCATCGGGTCGGGCCGAGTCGATGGTGAGGACGTTCCAGTTGATGGGTCGGTTGGCGGCCGCAGACATGTCGGCCATGAGGTTGAGCTCATCATCGGTGAACCCGCGGAGGCAGCCGTCAGCCGCCCATTCCAAAGTGGTGCCGTCGTAGTCGGCCAAGACCCCGCACAGCTCCACGAGTTCGTCCCGACTGCACCAGCGGGAGGGGACGGGGGCGCCGGTGGCATCGGTGTGGGTGAAGGACTGGGTCGTGCTGAAGCCTATTGCGCCAGCCTCAACGGCTTCTCGGATCAACGCCTTCATGTGGTCAATTTCGACGGCCGTGGCTTCGCGGGTGACGGCGTCTTCGCCCATCACGAGCCGACGGATGGCGCTGTGGCCAACCTGCGCGCCCACGTTGACCGCGGTCCGGCCTTCAATACGGCTGAGGTAGTCCGGAAACGATCGCCAGCTCCAGTCAGTGCCCTGCTCCAGAGAGGCCAGGGACATGCCTTCAACCTTCACCAACATCTCACGTATGTACTTGGCATCCGCCTCGTTGCCCAGCGGCGCAATCGAGAAGCCGCAGTTGCCCATGATGATGGTGGTCACGCCGTGGTTGGCGGACGGGGTCACCTGCGGATCCCAGAGAATTTGCGCGTCGTAGTGGGTGTGCGGATCGATGAATCCCGGACACACGATCAGGCCGGTGGCGTCGATCTGTTCGGTGGCGGTTGCGCCCCAGAAGGACTCCGGTTCACCAACGGCGGCGATTCGGCCATTGGCTACCGCAATGTCCTGCGGGACCCCGACGCTTCCGGTCCCATCCATGACGGTTCCCCCGTGGACGATCACGTCGTATGTGGACATCTCAAGCCTCCCGCACCAGCGGCATGACTTCGGCGCCGAAGGTGTCGATCTGGTCCAGGTATTCGCCAAGCGAACGACCGCGGAACTTCATGTGGAACGTGTTGGCGCCCAGATCCCGCTCCTTGCGAAGTTCCTGGGCGATGGCGGCGGGTGGGCCCGCAAGCTGGTGGGGACCGATGTCGCTTGGCGCATCACCAATGAAGGCCCACGGTGACATGATCCCAATATCGAAGTGGGTGTCGGCGCGGTCAGCTTCGGCGGCCCACCGATGGACGGTTTCGACAATGTGGGGATAGGACTCGTGCGCGTTGATGAACGGCAGAAAGCCATGTCCAAACTGGCCGACGCGCCGGAAGGCCGGTTCGCCGCCGCCGGCGACCCAGATACGCAGCTCGCCGTGGGTCGGAGCGGGGGCGATGCCCACCTCACCCCATGACCAGGTGTCGCCGGTATGAGAAACATGGCTGGCGTCGAACGCATGGGCAATGGCACCAAGCGCTTCGTCCATGAGCCTGCCCCGGTGGTTGTAGGGGACTCCCAGCGCTTCGAATTCGGCTTCCACGTGGCCGATGCCAGCGCCCAGAATTGCGCGCCCGCCGGACAGGTGATCCAAGGTGGACCAGGCTTTGGCCGTCATGAGCGGGTGGCGGTACGGGACGACAAAGACCGTGGAAGCCAGATGGATACGGGAGGTGTGGGCGGCCAGATACGACAAGGTTGCGACGGTGTCGTACCAGGTGGTGGTCATGTGTCTGGTGTCGTCCGCGTCGGGCAGCGCCACGTGATCGCAAACGCCAACAAAGTCCAAGCCCGCGGCTTCCATTCGCTGGGCGATGGTAACCAGGTCGGCAACGGTGGCGTCGTCCTCCCATGGGTCACACAAGGTTCGCGTCAAGGTCTGCACCGGCAACTGCATGCCGAACGCCAACCCACCGGGCGTGGAGGCGGTGATGCCGTGTACCTGCGACCCGTCATCCTCGTTGGTTGGTTGGTCTCCCATGCGCCCTCAACGGTAGTGGCCGGTCGACAATGCCTTTGACGCCGGGCTGCTCGCCGTGAACAGAGGCTGCGTGCCCAACGCTTCGGAGGAGCGCCAGCGAGTCCGAACAGTGACTATTGCCCACTGCCATATAAGGGATCGGCTGTTTAGATTGATGTCGTACCTGCCGATAGGAACCCATGGCCCACCACCAAACCCCAGAATCCACCGGCGCAGCATTCCGACCGGCGACGGTGAGTTCGCCCCCGTCCCGAACGATCAAGAGGACCCGAGTCACACTTCGGGCGGACGGGTCAGCAAGTCCGACCTATCCCGAACCCGTGAAGGCTCTCCTGCGCGAAATCTCCTCAGTTGTGGAGTTGCTTGAGCGTCTTGATTCCGCGTTGGATGCCCCGGTCGACTCGCAGGCGGCCTGACCGCACGCGTTTGGTCGGCCGACGATGCGCCCCGATTTCGGGCAAAACCTGCCAAAGAATAATCACTGGAGCACAATAAGCGCATGAACACCGTGGTGCTGCTCCTCGCCGTCATGGCCATTTCGGTGGTTGGTTTGCGCGTGGCTTTGTACGTCCTGGTTCGCCCCCAACGTGGGGTGCTGATACTGGTGGCCCTGCTCCCGGTTGACGGTCTGCTCACGCTCATCGATCCGCCGGCGGCCATCCGCGGTTGGAAGGAGGCGGCGGTGCTGGCCACGCTCCTCGCCACGGCCACTGCGCCAGCCAGCGCTCGTCGGCAACACCGGGCCCCGCTGCCGTCCTGGGTGGCGCCAGCCATGGGACTGGTGGGGTTGGGCGTGTTGTGGGTCGCTTTCGGTGGCTTCGGTCAGCTCACGGGTTTCCGCGTGGCCTTCTTTTTTTTGCTGGTGCCGGTCATCTTGTGGAGATGCCCGTTGGATGCTGAGGAACGGGACCAGTTGGTCACGGTGGTGATGGTGTCGGCGGCGGCCGTTGCGATCGTGGGTCTGATGCAACAACTTGCCGGTGGTGAACGCCTGGCGGCTCTGGGCTACGAATGGAACAGCGAGATTCGAACCACCCAGGGTCTGCTCCGATCGATTGGCACCTTCGAATCTCCGTTCCCGTTTGCGTTCTGGGTGATGCAGGGGCTGGCGGTTGGGCTGCCTGTGGCGCTGACTGACCCGGGGCGCACCCGTAACCGGATCTTTCTTTGGCTCCTGCCACTCACCACGCTGGGCATGGCCACCGCCATTGTCCGCGGCGCATTTGTTGGCATTGCGGTGGCGGTGTTTGTCGTGGGGGTCTGGCGATACCGGATGCTGATTCACCTGCTGGCACCGGCGTTGATCCTGCTGGTGTTGCTGGGCGGGACGGTGGCCGATGCCCTCTTCTCGTCGTCAAGTCTGCTGGAACGCACCGGCCGCTGGGAAGAGGTATTTGCTTCGGTGGTCGACCAACCTTTCGGTGGTGGACTCACATCGTCGGGAGCGGCCGGAGACCTGGTGGCTTCCGCGCCTCTTCGATTGGCGGAAATCCACACCCTCTCGACTTTTGAAGCGGTGCCGCAGCCGGACAATCACTATCTGAAAAACATGTTGGATCTGGGGTGGCCCGGGTTCTTTCTGCTGGTGATGCTGGTGCTGTTTGCCATCGGATATGTGTGGCGGGTGGCGCGGACTGCATCCGGTGCGGACGCCGCACTGGCGGCCGGTATCTGCGCCGCACTCAGCAGCGCCGCGGCGGCGGCGCTCGTCGCCAGCTTCTGGGAGATTTTTCCTGCTCAAGTTCTGTTCTGGACCCTATTGGGGGTAGTCCCATCACTCGATCAACGATCATCTTCAACGCGCTGGCCCTTGGCCCCAATGGCAGCGGCATTCAAACCCTTATCCGCGAACTCCTGGGCGAGTTCGTCCAGCTGAGCTCAGCTCGATTTGGCGCAGTGGTCCGCCGCACAGCGGTCTCGCTGTTGCCCGCCGGCGTGGAGCCCATCGAACGGTCTGACAGCTCGGGTGCCCGTCGCGCCCTACAAGGACTTGGTTCCTACGGTTCGGCCGATGTGATTCACGGGTTGGACGTCGATCTGCCGTTGCGACCCCGCGCTCCCACGGTGGCGACGGTTCATGATCTGTCAGTCTTTGATGTGCCGTGGGCGTTCTCCGCGTTTCGGGCGCGGGGTGAGCAATTGCTGGTGAGCCAGTCGTTACGACGGGCCGACGAGTTGATTGCGGTGTCTCACTTCACCGCCGGCCAGATTCGCGAACGGTTTGGTCGCAACGCCCATGTGGCGCACTTGGCGCCTGCGGCCGAGTTCGTGCCGGCGTCGCCCACCGCCGTTGCCGAAGTGCGCCGCCGGTGGCAGCTGCCCGAACGCTTTCTGCTTCACGTTGGCACCATCGAACCACGCAAGAACGTTGCGTCCCTGGTCCGGGCGGCGGGCGAGGTGAACGTGCCGTTGGTGCTGGTGGGCACCCAGCTTGAGGAACTGCCCAGCGGTCCCGGGTGCGGCGATGTGATGAAACTTGGTTGGGTTGACGGAACCGACCTTCCTGCGCTGTACTCCGCCGCCACGGTTGTGGCCTATCCAAGCCGGTACGAAGGATTTGGACTGCCGCCGGTGGAAGCCATGGCCTGCGGAGCGCCGGTGGTCACCACCACGGTTGGCGCGCTGCCCGAAGTTCTGACCAATGTCACGCTGCTTGATCCCGAGGACGAAGCGGGACTGATCGACACCCTGCGGGATCTGCTTACCGATGAGGAGTATCGACAGGCGTGGGCGTGCACTGGTCAAAAAGATGTGGCCAACCTGTCGTGGCGCCGGACTGCGGAGCAGAACCTTGCCGTGTACCGCAGCATGGGGATCGACCTGTGAGCTCACGCGCGGCGCCGCGCCTGCTGGCGGTCAATCCAACGTCGATGTTCTCCGGCGCCGAGCGAGTGCTCGTCGACTATCTGGTCCACTTGCAGACCGCTGGTTGGTTGGTCCGCTGTGCGTGTCCCGAAGGCCCGTTGCGTCATGAGTTGGCCGAACGCGGACTGATGTGGAAACTCCTTGAGGATGTGAAGTTGCCAGCGGGGAACAAGGTGCGAGCGCTGTCGCAGATGACCGGAGCGTGGCGCCGGGCTGCAGATCAAGTGCAACAGCTGGCCCGGGACGCCGATGTCGTCCTGGTCAACGGGCTGATGGCGCTGCCGGCGTTGCGCAAGGCCTCGGTGCCCGTGCCGGTGGTGTGGCTGGTCCACGATGTCATCGTCCGCCGGGATTTGCAGATACTGGTTCGCGGGTCGGCGGCCGCTGTGGACCTGGCGGTTCCGGTCTCGGAGGCCGCCTCGGTCTTTCCCAGCCGCTGTGGGATCCCGGCCACCGTGGTGCTCAACGGAACCGACTTCCCGGTGCCGCTGGCCACTCCGGCGCCCAAGCCGGCCGTGCCGGTGGTTGGCGTCAGCGCGGTGCTCACGCCGTGGAAGGGCCACGAAATTTTCCTCGAAGCGGCTGCGATGGTTCGTGAACCAGCGACTTTCGAGTTGATGGGAGGAGCGCCGCCCAAAGACGATGGCTACCGCCAACGACTGGAAACGCTGGCCGCAGTTCCGGCGCTACGCGGCCGGGTTGGCTTTCTGGGCCACGTGCAGGAGCCGCTCAAACAACTTGGAACCTGGACGATTGCGGTCTCGCCGAGCATCGATCCCGAAGCCTGTCCGCTCAACGTGTTGGAAGCGATGAGCATGGGGGTGCCCATGGTGGTCACCAACCACGGCGGGGCGGCCGAGCTGATTCACGACGCGGGCCTCAAAGTCTCCCCCCGGGACCCTGTTGCGCTGGCTGATGCCATCACTCGCCTGCTCCGTAACGAAGAAGAACGAACCGCCGCCAGCCATCGTGGTCCCCAGATTGTGAAAGCCCGCTATCGACGCGAGGATGTGGCTGCTCGCTTCGCCTCGGTGATGGCCGATGCTGTTGCCAACGGAAAGCGGGTCGACAACTCATGACCGGTAAACGCAAGAAGCTGCGGGTGCTTTTCCTCAACGAGGCTCTGGGCGGTCATACGACGGTCCATCACAATCTTCGTTTGGAGCTGAGCAACCATCCGGACATCGAGCCCGTGTTCGTCGATGTCCCGACGGCGGGTCTACCTCGACGGGTGGTGGGAGCTGCCCTCCCCATTCTCGGTCCGCTTGACGCAGATCTGCAGCCCGTCCGTGCACAATATGCGGCCGCCGCCGTGGCCCGAAATCTGCTCAAGCAGCACGCGCCGACCGTGGATGTATGTCACGTCTACACGGCCAACGCCGGACTGCTGGCCACCGACCTTCTGCGTCAGCACCCTTCGGTGGTGACCACCGACACGACCAATGTCCACAACGTCAAGCGCCTGCCGTACCGGGAACCGACCTGGGCCACGCCGGTGAATCTGGCAGCGGTCAAAGGCCGCGAAAGAGCGGTGTACCGCGTCTGCGACAAAGTGGTCGCCAACTCCGATTGGGCTGCGGAATCCATGCGTCGTGACTACGGCATTGCCAACGATCACATTCGCCTGATCCGCTTTGGCATCACCGCTCCCGATTTCGTCACGCCAGCGCCGGGTCCTGCGGTGACCGGTCCGGCCAGTCCGCTCCCCAAGGTGACCTTTGTCGGCCGCCAGCTGGAACGCAAAGGCGCGCTGCGGTTGTTGCGGATACATCAGGAGCACTTTCGCGATGAGTGTGAGTTGGTTCTCGTTACGACTGAGGCGGTGACCCCGGCGCCGAATGTCACGGTCATCTCTGACGTTCGTCCCGGCGACGGTCGGATTTGGGACGCGTTGCGGGAGTCGGCCGTGTTTGCCTTTCCATCTGACATCGATCAGGCGCCAAACGCGGTGTTGGAGGCCATGGGGGCGGGGGTACCGGTCATTGCGGTGAACATTGCCGCTCAAGCCGAAATGGTGCAGCCGGGAACAACGGGCCTGTTGATTGAACCCACCGACGACGAGGGACTTCGCCGATCGCTGCGACGCCTGCTGGACAATCCTGAGGAGCGAGTTCGTATGGGAGCGGCCGGCCGCCAACGCATGCTCGAGCACTACGACATGGCCAGATCCACCGCCGCGCTGGTCGACCTCTTCCACGAGGTGGCGGCATCGTCGCCCAAAGTTGGTGTCCGGTGAGTACGCGATTGCCCACCGCTCAGCTGCGGTCCCATCTCGGTCGAGCGGCCGAATTTGGTCAAACGCTGCTGACGCACCGGGGCCCGCCACCCGGAGGATTGATTCTGGCGTACCACGACGTGGTTGCCGACGAGGCCGGACACAACAAATGGGTCGTTGGTGTTGATCGGCTGCGCGGCCATGTGGAGACCTTGCGCCGACTGGGATATCGCATCGTCCACCTGACCGAAATTGTGGATGCGGTGATTGCGGGCCGATCACCGGACCGCATGGCAGCGCTCACCTTTGACGACGCGCTGGAAGGCGTCTACCGATTTGGGGCCCCGACCTTGGCTGAGCTTGGTGCGCCGGCAACAGTATTTGTGGTGAGCAACGCCTGGTCGAGCGCACCTGCGTGGTGGCCGGGTTCGGCCCCGGTGATGACGCTGGAGGAACTTCAGGAAATGACCGCGCTCGGATGGTCGGTGGGGGCGCACTCCCGGACTCACCCGTCGCTCCCCAGTCTGGCCGGTCCCATTCTTGCGGGCGAAGTAGCGGGTGCGGTTGAGGAGTTGCAACGGCTTGGTTTTGCGCCAGTGGACACCTTTGCCTACCCGTTTGGCCACTACAACGCATCAGTGATCGAGGCGGTCTCTGCGTCGTCGTGTCGGGCCGCGTGCAGTTTCTTGAACGGCCGGGTGTCCGCTGCCGATGACCGGTTTCAGCTTCCCCGGCTGACGATGGGCGTTCACGTGAGCAATCAGCGGTTGGCCTATCACGCGCTGCGTTCTTCGGCGTCGTGGCCGGCCCACCAGGTGGGGGAGTCTCTGGGCGGTGGTGACGAGCCCGGCTAGCGGTTTTTTGGCTCGAACACTCTGGGGGTATATGCCATACGCGGTACTGGTCAGCATTGCCCACTCGTTGGAGGATGGCCGCTCGTTACCCTGACGTTGTGGAAAAGTCGGAGAAGCGCCGACGGCCGGTCGTCTGGCTGTTTGGACTCATCGCGCTGGCATGGGTCATCGCGGCCATTTGGGCTGCCTCCCGCAACGTCACGCAGGACGAATTGGCAACCAATCGCGACGTCTCGGGTGTGGAGCGAGGGGTGTCAAACAGCGAGCCACTCAAGGACCGTGGGGACTTCGGAACCGCAGTGATTGGCGGCCTTGGCGGCGAGGGTGACGAGACCGAGGTGCTGGGCGCCACGGTGGTTCCTGACCCGGCAATGGAGCTCGATGAAGGGGGCGAACTGGCGGCCCTGCAAGCCCAGGCTGCGCAGCTCAGCGACAACGACGCCGAGCCCAACCAACCAACCGCTGGTGAAGCGGCCTTCATTGCGGCCATTGCCGCCGACGCTCCACCACCGGGCGAAGCCCGGCAACTGGACGGCCTCTGGCTCTCCTGCCAACGAGGCAATTTCGCCGACTGCGACCGGCTCTTTGAAGAGGCACCAGTCAAATCGACCTACGAAGCCTTTGGTTTCTACTGCGGCAGCACGTCGACGGAGACCGATCGGTCGTGCGTTGAGCAGTTTGGACCTCCACCCACGGCGATTCCCGCTGCATCCTCCGACGATGACCGGGACCAGGAAGTGGCGGCTGCCGCAGGCGAGACAACCCGTGGCCAGTCCGAAGAATCCTCTGAGAGCCGCAGCAGCCAAGAATCCGAGGCCGCCTCCGAGAGCCGTTCCAGCGAAGAATCAACGACTCGAGGAGAGTCCACCTCCGAGGAGTCCACGGCTCGGGCGACTACGGCTCCAAGCGTGACACCAACGCTGCGGCCGACCCCGGAACCAGCCGCCACCTCGATCGCTCGAGGAACGACCACGGCTTCGGCAACCCCGTTGCCCCGGGCCACGTCGGTTCCCACGACCGGGGCGACCACGGCCGCCTCGGGCACTGTGCGTCCATCGTCGACGCCGGGTGCTCGGGCGACATCCATCCCGCGCGCCACTGCGACGCCGCGTGCTCGGGCGACATCCATCCCGCGCCCCACTGCGACGCCGCGTGCTCGGGCGACATCCATCCCGCGCCCCACTGCGACGCCGCGTGCTCGGGCGACCTCCACCCCCCGCCCCACTTCGACGGCGCGTGCGCGGGCGACCTCCATCCCACGCGCCACCGCGACGCCGGGTGCTCGGGCGACATCCATCCCGCGCCCCACTGCGACGCCGCGTGCTCGGGCGACCTCCACCCCGCGCCCCACTGCGACGCCTCGTCCACGGGCGACATCCACCCCCCGCGCCACCGCAGCGCCTCGTCCAACGCTGGGACCGGCCGCCACGGCCCGCCCCACGTCAACGCCTCGGCCCAGCCCGACCCCTCGGCCAACAGCGGGACCTCGGGCCACCTCCACCCCGCGTCCATCCCCTACGCCAACGGTGGGCCGCGCAGCTCTGGCCACGTCCACGCCGCGCCCATCCCCCACGCCACGCCCGTTCGTGACGTCCACCCCGCGACCGACGGTTACCCCGCTGCCGGCCACCCCCACGGCGCGGCCGACCAGCACCCCGCGGCCATTCATTGCGCCCCCAACGTCCACCCCACGACCGACAATGACGCCAATTCCAACTCTGGTGCCGCCAACGTTGACGCCGATTCCTCCATCGCCAACTCCGGCGCCCCCAACCTCCACGCCACGGCCAACCTCGACACCAACCCCGATTCCGCCGACCTCCACGCCCATGCCGCCCACCGCGGTGCCGCCAACGTTGACACCGCAACCAACGTCGGTTCCCACTCTGCTCAGCTCGCAGCGGTATCGCCTCCTCAATGTCGAGTTCGGGACCTACCTGGTTGATGGCCCCACCCACACGACGTCCGATGGCGGCATTACCGGCGTGTGGCGGTTCGAAGAGAACTTCGGTGGCCGTGTCCGCATTGTGAATGTGGCCAACGAGACATCGCTCATTCCCGGTTTCTTTGGCGAAGTTCGCCAAGGTCGCCCAACGCCGGGGGATCTGTGGACATTGTCTGATCAGGGCGGCGGCGAGTTTTTCATCCTCAGCGCCATCGGCACCAGGCTCGATGCCGATGACGGCGGTTTGATTGATCTGTCAATCGGTGCAGAACGAGACGAACGCTGGATCCTCATCCCGGTGGCCGGCACCGACTGAGTCAACCGGCCGCCATTGCCTCATTCGCCACGGCATTGAGCCGGGAGCGGAAGGATTCCGGGGCGAAGGTCTCCGCGTGCGCGCGGATGGCCTGCGGATCATAGTCCTGGCTTCGAAACGATTCCATGGCGGCGGCAAAGCCCGCCACCTGATTCTGTGGTGCGGTGGGCGGAACGTGCTCACCGGTGACTCCCGGCAGAACACTGTCCAAAGCACCGCCCGCCCCCAGAGCAATCACGGGCGCTCCACAAGCCTGGGCTTCCACCGGGATTATGCCAAAGTCTTCCTCGCCCGGCATGATGAGCGCGGCGCATCGGCGGTACAACGACCGGAGTTCATCGTCGCTGACCCGCCCTTTGAACTCGATGTTGGAGCCCGCCAACCGGCGGCACTCGTCTTCATAACGCCCTTCGCCAGCCACGACCAGTCGCACGTCAGCCTTCACCGCTGCGGCCACCGCAAGATCTGGCCGCTTGTAGGGGACCAGCCGACCCGCAATGAGAAAGAAGTCTTCACGGGGCACGGTTGCATCCATGGTGAAGTGGTCGACTGAGACCGGCGGCGGAATGACAACGCACTCCCGCCCCCACCAATCCTGTACCCGCTGTTGAACCGCACGGGAGTTCGCGATGATGCGGGTGATCCGGGCGGCGGCGGCTTTGTCCGGACCTCGTTGGGTGCAGGCGAAACCGGCCAGGCCTGCGGCCCCCAAGCGGCCGGCCTCCAGGTTGCTCTTTGACTGATCCCAGAGCCAGCGGGCAGGCGTGTGGGTGTAGCTGACCGTGGGTACGTTGTCCGGGGGACGCACCCGGTTGGCGAACGCGTGGTGGCTGGTCACCACCAGATCCGGATCCTGCCCGCTGGCGGTACTGAGGTTGGCCCTACTCATCGCCAACGGCAGCAGCGGTAGCAGGTGGGCGTAGGTTGAGCCACCGCGGTAGAGCCGTTGCAACGGACTGACACTGACGGTGGGTGGCAGACCTGCCGCGGCGACAACCGACGGATCGGCGATGGGGGCAAACACTCGGGCGTCGGACCAGAGCAGTTTCATCTGTTCGACGACCTTTTCCGAGCCGCCCATTTCGGAAAATCGTTCGTGGACGATGACGACCTTCGGCTGCCGGCTGGCCACGGTCACTACCCGCTCTCGGTCTTTCGGAAAGCCGCGGAGAATTTGTCCGCCAAGCCGCTTGGACGATTGAGAATGATGCCCACGAGGTTGCCTCCAACACCGGGAATGGTTCGGGCCAGCGACACGATTTCTGACTTCGTCAGGCTCTCGGGGTCACAGACCAACACGACCGCGTGCGGCATTCGGCTTACGGCCAGCAGCGCTTCGCTCTCGTTGGAGATTGACGTGACGCTGGCGACGCTGAAGTTGGCCCGAGTGTCAAGTTCCAGATACTGCGCGTTGGCCAGGTTGGCATCGATGAGCGCAACGTTGCGGCCCACCAGGGTGGCGGCGTTGCCAATCTGGCTGGCGACCGCGGTGGAAGGCTGCTCGCCCCGTTGAACGACGGTCACGCCCGGCTCTTTGGCCAGACTGTTCACGAACAGCGGCATGAGCGCCTGGTTGTAGTGCTCCTCGTTGTCGATGGTGAAGGTGGGGATCCCGGTTGCTCGTTGCAAGGCCCCTTCGGGATCGGCCAGGGACACGCGGTCACGGAGCTTGGTGAGCAATACTGACGCCTCAGCGAGCACGATCATGGAGATGAGTCCGACAGTGACCGCGTCTCGTAGCGGTCGCGGGCCAACCGGACCGGCGGGAAGCTTGGCGTTGGCGATGATGGTCGTCTCGGTCGCCGCGCCAACAGTGCCGTCGGCCGCAGTCAATGCGGCGGTGTCCTCCTGGTTGATGTCGAGCATGATCCGGGCCGCAGCATTGGCCAATGCTGTCGCCACCTCGGCGGTGGAACCGCGCCCGGTCAGATCGACAAACCCGGGAATTCTGCGCTGGCGAACTTCGATTCGTTCCTCAAGTTCGGCGTCGGCGAGGTTGGGAAGGCCGGCTTGTTCGGCAATACGACGCAGGTTGGTGCGGGTGCTCACCAGCTCCACCAGCGAGGCGGCCCGAAAGTCGGTCACCAGACCATCGTCAACCATGTCGGTGACGTTGACGCGCACCGAACTGGTGGATTCAAAGCGAGGGAGAGCCTGCTGCTGAATGAAGTAGACGAGACCGGCGATGAGGGCTGCTCCTCCGAGGATCACCGGTAGGTACCGCCGCATGATCAGCAGATGGTCTCGGATCTCGGAGTCAAACACGCATCATCTCCTGTGTCGGAATTCAGCCTCCGCGTTTGGTGACAACTGCGACAACGCTGCGGAGGAGAATCTTCACGTCTGTCCAGAGGCTCCAGCTCTCAACATACGCATTGTCATAGCGAGCCCTCTCGGTGATAGAGGTGTCTCCGCGGAGACCTTCCACCTGGGCAAGGCCCGTCAAGCCTGACGGTACCCGATGACGGTCGGCATACGTGTCGATCTCTTGAGAGAACTGACCGACAAAGTGCGGTCGTTCGGGACGGGGTCCCACCAGGCTCATATCGCCCCGGAGAACATTCCAGAGCTGCGGAAGTTCGTCGATTGAGGAGATACGGAGTAGGCGGCCGACCGGGCCGACCCTGTCATCCTGGCTGATGTTCCACGTGGTGGCGGCGTCGGTCTCGTTGCGGGGTCGCATGGTCTGAAATTTCAGAATCTCAAAGCGGCGGCCGTCAAGGCCAACCCGTTCCTGGCGGAACAAGACCGGCCAGCCGTTTTCAAATCCGCTGGCCAGCGCAGCAACAACCATGATGGGTGCAGTCAGGATCAGTGCGAAACCCGTCACGACAATGTCGAACAGGCGCTTGAGGCGCCAGGTCGGATTGCGATGCGCGGCCCGAGGCAGACGAATCAGGTTGGTGGTTCCCACATTGTCGGTCTGGCGGTGGTTGACCGGCAACAGCTCAAAGAGCCGGGGCACGATGAAGATCTCGCACGCCATGCGATCGCATGCTCGGATGATCGGAACAAGCATCTGGTCGGTGATGGAGCTGAAGGCAACGATGACCGCCGCGGCGTCGAGTTCCTCAATGACGTGGCAGATGTCCTCGCTGGCATCAAAGGTCGGCATGTCAATGCCAACGTCTGCCCGGGGCTTTGGATCAAAGTAGCCAACCGGCATGAGCCCGTAGCGGGGTTCGGCTCGGAGCTGTTGCACCAGGTCGGCGCCCACCCGACCGGCGCCCAGAATGAGGGTGTTGTGCGAGACCATCCGGCGCCGGCGGGCAAAGCGGATAACGGCCTGAGAAATGGTTCGGCCAACGACCAGCAGCACCATGGCGGTGAAGCCACCGATAAGGGCCCGGTTGACCGAAGTGCCGGGAGACAAGCTCAGCAAACCCAGTGAGCCGAGGGCGATGACCGCCGTGGCGCTGGCCAGCAGGTCAGGTATCACGTTGAGGACCGACTGGCTCAAGCTCGAGTGGTAGAGGCCGCGAAGCAGGAGCACCAGCGTTGTGGCCACGGTGAGCAACACGATGACCGGAGTTGGGGCTGCAACCGTCATACCGGCAACGATCAGCGCGGCGACGTCGAAGATCATCACAAATGGCCACGTGCCCCATGGGGCATAGCGGTTGTACCGGCCGCGGCGGCGACGGCGGGGCGCACGGGCTTTCGGATTGGGCGCGCGAGGCGTGGTTGAGGTCGGTCGTGCGCTGGTTTGTGCGTGGGGAACAGAGTGAAGCTCTATCCCACTCGGGGGACCGCTGTGACGCAGAAGACCTGCACCTGTTTCCTTGAATGTTTCGCCCATGTCAGTTGTCTTTTCCTCGATCTGGTAGATCGAATTGCCCTGTTGAGAGTCTCGCTCGTCGCTGGGAGGTTCGCAGTGGGTAAAAAACCCCCACAAAATCATTGAACCGTCACCGTGTGATTCACGTACTGACTCGACTTTTTTGGTGCCGGATTGCTCCGGCCGGTTGTCTTAGATCGCCCATATGGAAGATGCTGGTGAGCAACTTCGCAGGCGTGTTCACCAACGGGCTCGGAATTGGATGATCCCGGGTTACCAGTTGGTCACTTTTACAACGCACTGACGCGCCGAAAAGTCACGCCCGAGTGTTGAAATACACCCACTTTGGGCGGTTTTGCTCATCCCCAGGTGGGGACGTTGTCAATCGATCGCAACCAGGTTCAGGAACGTGTCGTGCAACGCGCCGTTGGTCGCCATGATGCTGCCGCCTTCGGGATTTTCGGTGCGGTCCCAGCCGGTGATCCGCCCGCCCGCCTCGGGGATAATGACTCGCATGGGGGCGATATCCCACCAATTGCAGCCGTGGTCGACCATGGCCTCCAACCGACCGGTGGCCAGCAGGGCGTACCCGTAGCCGTCGCCCCAGGTTCGGATGATCGCGCCGCTTGCGGACCACTTGGCAAAGACCGCCGGGGGGAATCCTTCGAACTGGCTGGCCGACATTGCCGCTCGGTCCAGGCGGTCCACCGTGCTCACCGAACACGGATCGCCGTTCAAGAAGCAACCCAGGCCGCGCCCGGCCCAAACGGTCTCGCCCAACGCCGGCAGGTTGATGACGCCGACCGCCGGGCCGTGCTCATCGACGACGGCAATCAGGTTTGAATAGAGCGGCACACCATGGGTGAAGGACTTGGTGCCGTCGATGGGGTCGATGACCCAGGTTCGGTCGGACGTGCCAGCTGCGTCGGCGTCTTCTTCGCCGATGATGGCGTCACGGGGGAACAGCTCCGCCAGGCGACTTCGCACGTGGGCTTCGGCGGCTCGGTCGGCAATGGTGACCGGGGTGTTGTCGTCTTTGAACTCCACTCCGAGGGTGGAGGTCTGGAAGTACTTCAGCGTGATGTCACCGGCTTCGCGAGCCAGAGCGACAGCGGCGTTGAGCAGGTTCGAGTCAGCGGGCGCCACACTCGCAGAAGCCAACGTCATGCCGGCAGGGAGTGCTCGGAGTCGGAAGTGAGATCGGTGGTACGCACGTCGATGGCCGGTTGGTCGGTTTCGGGGGATGAATCATCGATGGCGATGGTGGCGGTTGGGGCCCCGCCGCCTGCGGTGTGAACGTCGGCAAACGCGTCGATCCATGCGTACTGGTTCAGCAACCACTCGTGGAAGGCTTTGGGTTGCATTGGTATCTGATCCCGCGGGATGCGCTTCAACTCCACTTCGATCGGTTGGGTCAGCGGCACGTTCTTCATGATGCGGGCCAGCGAATCGAACTTCTCAAACCCGGCATGAGCGATGATGACGACGTCAACGTCTTTGGCCCCCATCAGGATGGCGCGGCTGCCATTTGGTCGCGGCGGAAGGACGTGCTTGAAGCCGGCAGCCCGCTCGGCCAGTTCCGGTTGGCGTTTGCGAAGCCGTTCGACCGCCCGAGCGAAGCGCCTTTCGGTACGGAACCCACCTTCGGGAAAGATCACCAATGATCCGTTGGGTTCCGCGCTTCGGCCGACGCGACGAATGGCTTCCAGTTCGGTCTTGCCCCCTGCGGATCGATCAACAAAGTGGTTGGGGGTGCGGTGCCCAAGGATGTCAATGCACGGTTCCCAGCGCAGCTCCTGCATGAGGATGTGCCGCGGCGCATTCCACTGGGATCTTGTCAGCAGCACCGATGGCATGACGGCGTCCAGAAAGCTGATGTGGCGGGAAAAGATGACAACCGGCGACGGCTCCACGCAGCCGGCGTTCACAATGTTGATGTCCGCGCCAAGAAATTTCTGAATTCCCCACAAGAGATTGCTGGTCCACCGACCGTGCACGGTGCCAAGCAGTCGATAGCTCCACCTATCGTGTGTCCGCCAGCCAAATCCGGCCACCAGCCAGCTCACCAGAAGCGCAGTCAGCCCAAAGATCTCATTCCAGAGGTAGAAGAGGATCATGGTGACGAGGCGCACAAAACGGCGCCGCTGCCAACTGGTGACGGCGTCGGCCACCAGGGCACCGACGAAGAGGAGCGGGCTCAAAACCGTTCCCACCAGGGTTGCGCTCAGCACCAACCCAATCGAAACGAAGCGACGCGGAATGCGCCAGCGAACGATCTTCTGGAGTGTCATCTTGTTCGCATAGTAGGTGGGCAGCCCTCATTGAGCGAGAACAACACTCAAAACCGGTGGCGGATGGCCCAGAGGTTGGGGAAGGCCTGCAGGTACAGGCTCGCTTTGAGAAAGTCGAGGCCCGCTGATCCGCCGGTGCCCTGCTTGTTGCCGATGGTCCGTTCGGTGATCTTGACGTGGCGGTAGCGCCAGTTCTGGAGGGACTCGTCGAAGTCGATCATCAGCTCAAACAGGATCCGGTACTCGCCCCCCTCGCGATACAGGCGGAACACGCCGTCCTGCACCGCCTCGTTGGGTTCGTGGCGAGCGGTGACCGGCCGATCGGTGATGGCGGGTGGAAGCTCGACGCCGCGGTGGGCCAGGAATGTGTGGAACGCATCGGGCACTGTTGGTTCGGCCAACCGGGCTTCGGCCGCATCGCGCCCGGGTAGGTCGGCCGGGTAGTGCGTGAACAACTGGGCATTCTTCATGCCCAGCAGAATTTCGATCTCTCGAAACTGCATGGACTCAAAGCCCGACGCGGTGGACAACAGCGACCGGAATCTGGTGAATGACATGGGCGTCATCGTTGTGAGCACGTCGATTTGCTGGGACAGCACTTTCATGACCGCTTCGGTGCGGCGAAATGAGGTGATGACTCGGTAAAGGTGATTGTTGGTGAAGTCGGTTCGAATCTTTTCCAGCTCTGACACCAACTGCGCAAACCACAGCTCGCTGGCCTGATGCACGACAATGAACAGCAGCTCATCGTGTTGCGGTGGTTCAGACACCGGCTCCTGCAACTCCAGGAGTTCTTGCAGCCTGAGGTAGCGGGCGTAGTTCATGTTGTCAGGAGCGTCCATACCCGGCCCTTCCATCCTGTTACCGGGACTTTTCGGATGGTTCGAAGGTGACCTTGCGTCGCTCGATGTCCACGCCGGTGAGGGTCACGGGAATGACCGACCCCAACTCGTGGTGTTTGCCGCGTATGGGGGCGATGACCGCCGGTTCGGCCAGCATGATGTTTGATGTGTCGCGACCGTTGCCGGTCACCACCGCATCAAAGGTCTCTCCCACCCGATCTCGCAGGCAGACGGCCTCCACATAATCGGTGATTGTGCGCTCGAGGCTGCGGTCGTGCTGGTTGCTCCGGCCCATGATGGCGGGAAGCTCAGGCAGCCGTTCGGCTGCCCAATCGGGAACCTCGCGATCGTGCACCAGCGCCAGCAGTACTTCATTGCTGAACCGGTCGCAGGCCCGTCGCAGCGGGGCGGTGACGTGGGCGTAGATGGAAGCGATGGCGCTGTGTTCCGGGTGTTCGGGGATCTCGCCGTTCTTGAAGGAGTCGTAGCCGGCGCCACGAAGGCCGCGTGCGCTTCGGCTCAGCATGGCGGCTTCCACCGGATCCGCCGAGGTCAGCGTTCGGACGCGGTCGGCGTAGCTCATGTCGGCCGGCCAATCGAGGCCGAGACCACGCGCCGTGCGCCGGAGCCCGTCGATCGTGTGTTCATCCGGGGTGGGCAGGGTGCGCAGGAGTCCAATCCCACCTTCGACCATGATCCGAGCTGCGGCAATACCGGTGAGCAGCGAGATTTGCGCGTTCCATCCTTCGACCGGGATTTCCTCGTCGTACACCAGCCGGTAGCCGGTGTCTGACTTCTTGATTTCCTGGGCGGGAAGCTGCAAGCTCACCGCACCGCGTTGACGTTCCTGCTCCTGGCGGGCGAGGCCGATCTCTTTGAGCAGCTGCAGCGCTGGCGCACCGGTGCCGTTGTCGATGTCGGTTTGTGCCTCGCGGTAGGTCATGGACTGCCGACTCTTGACCGTTGCCCGCTCGAAGTGGGTGGTGGTGATGAGACCATCTGAGTCCAGGTCAATGGTCCACAGGAGTCCCTGGCGTTGCTGGCCGGCCAGCAGACTGGCTGCGTTCTCATTGATGGCTTCGGGGTGCAGAGAGGCGCGCATGTCGGGGGAGTACAACGTGACGCCGCGCTCCATTGACTCATCATCGATGGCGCCTCCCGGGTGGACGAATGACGCGACGTCCGCAATGCCATAGAAAACCCGCCAGCCGCCTCCCGAACGCGTCTCGGCGGAGAAAATCTGATCCAGGTCTCGACTACCTGGAGGGTCAATGGCGACAAACGGAATGTCGGTCGCGTCCCGTATTTTCATACCGCCAGCGCCCGGGGGAAGTTGCGGTCCGCGGGCGGCTGCGCGTTCGGCCTGTTCAATGACTTCATCGTCAAAGGTGACCGGGACGTCAAGTTCCTGGCGGATCGCCGCGAACCCGGTTTCGAGTTCCTGATCATGGACGAGAAATCGACGTGAGGGCATGCCTCGCAACGGTAGCGGTGGGAGATGGGTCAACCGCAGGTGTCGCCAGACAACGGGTGCCGGATGTGGTTGGGGCGAAAGAAATTTCTGGAAGACTGTCGATTCGGGCGGATCGTGATCGTCGTTGGGGTGTACCTGCCCTCCGGCAGCTGACACGAAGCGAAACCCAATCGGGAGGAAACGATCATGAAGTACGCATGTTTGATCTACAACGACGAGACCAACGCAGAAACGAATCCGCAGTTCGGCACTCCGGGCTTTGAACCAATGATGGCCGGGTACATGGCCTTCGGCGAGAAGCACGGCGCCAGGATCACTGGGGGCGAAGCGCTCCATGACACCCACACGGCGACCTCGGTCCGCTTGCGGGACGGCGAAATTCACCGCACCGACGGTCCGTTTGCTGAGACCAAAGAGCATCTGGGCGGTTTCTACATCATCGAGGCCGAAAATCTGGACGAGGCGATCTCGGTTGCTGCCGACATCCCGCATGCCGCCAGCGGCACCGTTGAAGTCCGACCGTGCATGGTTTTTGAGGACTGACTGTTTTTGAGGACTGACCGTTTTGAGGACGGACCGTCTTCGAGCCTGAGCAGAGCCGAACATCGGTGGACGAACGCAACCGGAAACGCATCGAGGAAGTAATCCAGCAGGAGTGGCCACGCGTGGTGGCCACTCTTGCTGGCGACCTCGGCCACCTTGGAGACGCCGAGGACGCTGCCCAGGACGCAGTGGAGCGAGCGCTTCGAGACTGGCCAACCACCGGTCTGCCGGACCGGCCCGGCGCCTGGCTGACAACGGTTGCACGACGCCGCTCAATCGATCGTCTACGACGGGCCAAAAAGGGCCGGGAGAAACTGGTTCAGCTGGGTCGGCTCGAAGAGCGTCTCCATAAGACTGCGGATCCTGACATGGTTGATCCCGATGCCACCCTGTTGCGCGACGATCAGCTTCGACTGATCTTTGCGTGTTGTCACCCGGCCCTGAGCGACGACGCCCAAATGGCCCTGACCTTGCGCAGCGTGGGCGGGCTGACCACCCGCGAGATTTCTGCGGGATTCCTCATACCGGAAGCGACCTTGGCGCAGCGCCTGGTCCGAGCGAAAAAGAAGATCGCAGCGGCCGCGATTCCGTTTGTGATTCCGCCCGATGCTGAATTGCTCCAGCGGACCAACCTGGTGCGCACGGTGCTGTATCTCATCTTCAACGAGGGCTATTCGGCATCGACGGGCGGGGACCTGGTCCGGGTCGACCTGTGCGCTGAAGCCATCCGGTTGGCTGGCCTCCTGGTGGAGCTCACGCCTGATGATCCGGAGTCATGGGGGCTGCTGGCGTTGATGGAGCTGACCCATGTGCGGCGAAACGCCCGGCAGGATGGCTCGGGTGAGCTTGTGTTGCTGGCCGACCAGGATCGGTCTCTGTGGGATCGGGATCTCCACCAGTCCGGGGTCACGCATCTGGATCAGGCGATGCGCCTGGATCGGCCGGGACCCTTTCAGCTGCAAGCCGCCATCAGCGCGCTGCACAACGAAGCGACCGACGATGCACCGGCGGACTGGGAACAAATCGAGCTTCTGTACCGGCGGCTGCTGGAAACGTTGCCGACCCCGGTTGTGCGGCTGAACCACGCGGTGGCGCTGCACGAGGCCGGACGGTCCGACGAAGCGCTGGCCAACCTCGCCGATCAGGAATTGGCGACGGCGCTGGCCACGTACCGGCCGTACCACATCGCCTGCGGGCAGATTCTGTTTGATCGCAACCCGGACGCCGCCCGCGAAGCGTTCCAAGTGGCGCAGTCGTTGGCCACCAACGAACCGGAGCGCGCCTACCTCGAGAGGCGCCTGGCCCAGTTGCCCGCGCCATCGAAGTGAAGGCACGCGTCAGCGCCGGCCAAACAATGGCGGCTGCGTGCAACGCTTTGGCCAAGCGTCAGCGCCGGCCAAACAATGGCGGCTGCGTCAGCGCCGGCCAAACAATGTCGGCTGCGTGCAACGCTTTGGCCAAGCGTGAGCGCCGGCCAAACAATGTGACCGTGACTAGCCGAATGCGCCGCGATCGGTCAGCGCGGCGATGGCGGCGGTGTCTTTGCCCAGCACCGACGCCATCACATCGCTGGTGTGTTGGCCAACCGTTGGCGCTCTGGTGTAGTCGGGGATCGATGCTCCATCGATCACCTTGATTGGCAGGGGCAATTGATCGGCCCCCAGCTGCGCGGCCGGCAGCCACGGCATGCGGTGTTGGAACTGGGGATCATCCGCAATGGTCTCCGCGGTGTTGACCGGCGCAATCGGGGTGTTGTGATCGCGCGAGAAAGCCAGCCACTCTTCACTTGATCGACTGGCAAAGATGGCCTTCAGCTCCCGCTGAAGTTCGGTGTTGCCGCGGGCGTGATCGGCGTAGGTGGAGCCCGGATTCTGTTCGAAGAGTTCCGGTCGTCCGACCCCCTCACAGAAGTTCTTCCAGAACGCCTGTTCCGATGCCATCAGCATGACGTGCTGGCGGTCGTTGGCTTCATAGATCTGGTAGCGCACGGCGTCCCACATGCCAGCCTTGCCCGGGGCGCGACGCTCGTAGTCGTCCGACGGGTTGCCGGTCACCTCGGTGTCGGGACGCTGGTACGCGCGCCATGTCTCAATCTCGTACCAGGCGGCGTACGCCGCGGCGTCAGACTGCGCTAATTCCATGTGGCTTCCTTCGCCGGTGGCCCGGGCATTGACAATGCCGGCCAACAGGCCGAGTGCCCCAATCATTGGACCAACATTGATGCCGATGTTCGGACCGCTGGGAATGCGGGTGAAGCCGTCCTCGTCCACTGCGGGAATGACCTGCCCGGCCCAGGTGTCATAAGCGATGCCATGACTGGGCATGGTGGCGTAGGGACCGGTGGCCCCGTAGCCGGAGATGGTGATGAACACGATGGCCGGGTTGATGGTCCGCAACTCGTCCCAGCCGATTCCAAGGCGGCTGAGTGCTCCCGGTCGCATTGCTTCGATGACGCCGTCGGCGGTGGCCGCCAGCTCCCGGAAGACCTCAAGACCGGCATCGCTCTTCAAGTCCAGCACGATGCTTTTTTTGTTGCGGTGGGTGTGCAGGTGCAGCAGCGAATCGCCTTCGACGATCGGCCAGGTCATCTGACGGATGTAGTCGCCTTTTGGCGATTCGACTTTGATGACTTCGGCGCCCAGATCGGACAGGAACGTGCCCAGAAGGCCGGGTCCGAGTAGCGAGGATTCGAGAATTCTGACGCCGGAGAGCAGGGGTGGCAGCGGAGTTGTCACGGGGGAAATACTGGCATAGCGGGTGAGCTGTTTGCGACGCCGCAAACGGCGCAAGGCGACAGGGATCCAAAAGCATGAGTAGTCTGGCCGCATGCTATGGCGGGAAACCTTGGCAGGAATTGAACCTGCATTGATTCAGGAGGTCGAGCGGCGGGCGATGCGCCGGCTCGTCCCTCGACAAACGATTTTGTACTCCGAAGGGGAGTTGCCTGACGGCGTCTACTTCGTTGAGGAAGGTCGAGCGTTGGTGGCCGCAACCACGGTGGACAAGGCCCCAGTGGCGTTGCATCTGGCGGTGCCGGGCGAGGTCCTTGGCGTTTTGTCAATTATTCAACGCTCGGCAAAGCGCATGGAGACGGTCACCTCGGTCACCGATATGCAGGTGCTCGTTCTACGGCTGACCGATGTGGAAAGAGTCCGCAGCGAGTTCCCCATGATCGACCGCTTCTTTGTGGACCTGTTGGTTGCGCGCGTTGATGACATGACGGCCCGCTTGGCCGAAGCCGTGCACTCCACCGCCGATGACCGGGTTCGCGCTCGCGTGCGAGATCTGGCCGAGGCCTATGACGGCAATATTCGGATGAGTCAGGAAGCACTCGCCGAGTTGTCGGGCACCACTCGACCAACGGTCAACCGGGTCCTTCGTTCCATGGAGATCGACGGCGTGATCAAGCTGTATCGCAGCCGGGTTGAGATTCTGGAACCAACCAGCATCTGAGCGGGGACGATCCGGCGCTGACCCACCGGTTCCCGGGTTTCGAGCGAGCCGATAATGTCGCGCCATGAGCGAAGATCCCGGTACCACTGTTCCCTTTGACGATCACGAAGCGCTCCGGGCGATGGTCAGCGACGAGTTTGGCGACTGGGGCGACCCGGTCACTGTGACCCAGGACATGATCAACGACTTCGCCGATCTCACCGGGGATCACCAGTGGATCCATGTCGACCAGGAGCGGGCCAGGACGGGTCCGTTCGGGACAACAATCGCGCACGGCTTCCTCACGCTGTCGATGATGCCGTCGCTGATCACCATGCCGGTGCAGTGCTCGGGGATGTCAACGGTGGTCAACTATGGCGCCGGCAAGCTGCGTTTCTTGTCGCCGGTTCCGGCCGGGTCCGAGTTGGTGGGCCGAACCCGTCTCGCCGGTGTTGAGCCCAAAGGCAAAGGAACACTGTTGACCATTGGTGTGGACATTTCGGTTGTCAACGCGGACAAGCCGTCGATCCTCTACGAATCACTGCTTCTCTACCTGTAACGGCTGGCGCCGGCGCAACAGGTCTGGCTACGCCGGCCAACACTTTCAGTAGTGGGAGATGGTGGTGCGCTTGCCGTGGTCGCGCATGTGGTCAATGGCGTGTTGCACGTCCACCATGGCCGCTTCGAGTTTTGCGGCGGTCGCGTCGCGGTCGTTGCTGAACGGCAGCTCTTCGACAATCTCGGCCAGCCGGCCTTGCGCGCGCCATGCGGCGAAGCGGGCCCATTCGGTCCAGAGCACCTCATGGTCATCAACCACGATCAGGTCTTCGGTTCGACTTTGTACGTCCAGGCTCGTGTCCGCGGCCACGTAGCCGTTGACCATGCTGATGCGCTCGGCCAGCTCGGTAAGCGGCGCAGCCCGGTGAACGATCATGTCGCCGTGCAGCGCAATGGCGTAGCCCGGACCGGGGAAGTCGGGGGCAATGACCCGCTCGGCCGGCGGCTGCTGACCGGCGGCCGACAGTGCGGCCGCTTCAGCTTTGGTGCCGGTGAAGTACTCAAAGCGACCGCCCGGGACCTTGGCCGGGTCGGTTACCGCCATCACGTAGTCCAAGGGCAACGTGTCGTGGTGCCACTTGTCGATCTGGGTGTCGGCGACGGAGGGGTCGTAGTTGATGTGGCCCAGATGCGCCGGCATGGCGTGCGGCGCAACCTCGATACCCCAAATCTGACCAAAGTGGTCGTTGACCTCCGGGCTGATGCACAGGTCCCGCAACCAGCGGGAGCGGTAACACCCACCGCGAACCATGCGCTCGATGCGGTGACCGGCGGGTCGAGCGAAAGGTCGGAGGCGGCGGGCCACCGCCAGCATGATCTCTGCGCCCTCATCGGTGAGCAGGCGGAACGGGGTTGAGCATGCGACCGGCGTTGCTTTGCCGGCGATGTCATCGTCGGTGTAGCCGAGGTCGGCCAGCATCGTGATCTGGGCCGGTTCTTCGAGCGCCAGGTGCCGCTCGGGGTCAAAGACCGGCTCATCATCGAACCACTCGTAGCCGGTTGGAAGTTCGGTCGGAAAAGGAACTGCGGTTGCCATCCACCGAATTTATACCCAAGTAGGCCGTCGACCAATCCGAGGATGGGGCAACTGTGGTTATTCGCCTGAGGGGCGACCCATCAGAGGATGTCGAGACTTGCGACGACATTCGCCGGTGTGTCGCCGAACGACGACATTTATCCTTGTGTCGCCGAACGACGACACCTATGATGATGTCGCTGAACGACGACATCGGAGAACTGCCGTGCAATTCCATGTGCGCAACACCAGCGACCTCGCAACGGCAATTCGCGATCTGCGCCAAAGCAAACAGATGACCCAGACGGACTTGGCGCGGCGGGCTGGAGTCGGCCGCCAATGGATCTCCAATGTGGAGTCAGGCAAAAGCACCTTGCGCTTCACAACCATTCTTGCCCTGCTCGACGCTCTCGATGTAGATCTCACGCTTCGAACACGGGAAGAACCATCGTTGGATCTCGATGACTTGTTGGGACTGGGCGGCGCCGATGACTGACCCAAAACTTGCGATTGTTCTCGATGCCACGATCATCGGCACCTTGACACTTCGCGGATCCAGCCCGGAAATCAGCTACTCCGCCGCCTATCGCGAAAATCCATCATCCACGACTCTCTCGGTTGCGATGCCGAAAGCCCGCTCCACTCACCACGGCAAGATTCCCGACGCGTGGCTCTGGGGACTGCTTCCAGACAATGAGGACGTCCTCCATCGTTGGGCAAAGGACTACGACGCGTCAATCTCGTCCCCTGTCTCGTTTCTGGCGACCGAGATCGGTATGGACTGCGCCGGGGCGGTTCAGTTCCACCGCTCAGATCAAGGCATCTCCGTCGACCGAGACAGTCACGTGCTTTGGATTCAGGAACATGACGTTGCCAACCGCCTGGCAGACCTACGTAGAGACTCGACGACATGGCTGGGCCAACGCAACACCGGCCAGTTCAGTTTGGCGGGCGCTCAGTCAAAGACCGCATTGCGGTGGGAAGCATCCACGAACCAGTGGGGGGTTCCCCGTGGAGATGAGCCCTCAACCCACATCCTCAAGCCGGCAGTTCCAAGCTTTGACGACCAACACATCAACGAGCATCTCTGCATGCTGACAGCCAACAATCTGGGGTTGGTCGCAGCCAAGACGAGAATCGCGTCATTCGATGAGGAAGAGGCGCTCGTCGTCGAGCGCTTTGACCGCGCCAAAGACGAATGCGGGGAGTGGGTCCGGATCCACCAGGAGGATCTCTGCCAAGCACGGGGGCTGCACCCCGGGCTGAAGTACCAAAGCGAGGGCGGCCCATCTGCCAGCGAGGCAGCCGACGTCATTGAACGGGCTACCGGACCAGCGGTGGCAAAAAGGGAGGTCCAGAGATTTGTTGACGCGCTGATCTTCAACTGGATCATCGCTGGCACCGACGCGCATGCGAAGAACTACGGACTTCTTCACCGAAGGTCTCAAACTCGACTGGCGCCGCTCTACGACGTCTCATCGTCTCTGCCTTATGACGATTCAAAGGGGCACAAGGTCAAGTTGGCGATGAAGATCGGAGGTGAGTACAAGATCAAGCGCATCGGCCGCAAACAGTGGACTCGGCTCGCAACTGACCTCAACCTCGACGCCAGTTCCGTCCTTGATCGGTGCGAGGAGCTCGCCACCGATGTTCCGTCCGCTTTCGAACGCTCCCAGACTTCCTTCGAAGCGACGGGCCATGGTTCCTTGATGCCCGACCAGCTGACCACCCTCGTGACCGAAGCAGCCCGGGCTCGACTCGATTCACTCACCCGTGGGAACCGGCAAGCCATGCCCGCACCTGCCAGGTGGGCCATCGTGGTGACTGACCCGATTCCCTTTGTGGACCTGCCTCACAGCGACACCCTGTCTGTTCGCATGCAGCTGCTGGTGAAGCCGCCCGACGAGCCGAGGTTCCGCTACTACCAGTTCCTCGTTGCGAGATGGCCCTCGTTCGATCTTGAAGCGAACCACAACCACGGCGACCCCGACTTCTGGAGCCGGGTTGGTTCCACCGCAGCCGAAGCCGCTCGCCATTGGCTCAGGGACGGACAACCCGACCTTACGAAGAACCCCATCGATGCGGTGGTTCTTCGCATGACCGAAGTGGCTCCGGAGCTCCGACCGGTCATAGCCGATACGACATTCGAGCCCGGGCACATCATGCTGGAGTGGACCGATGACGCAAATCTGATCCAGCCGTTGGACCACGTCGTACAAGTCCGAGAGGATCGCGCGCAGATCGTCGCCGTGGCGTTCGATCAGGGCTTTGGCGGCGCCTGGACCGAGGCGTGGAACCGCCGCCGGGGGCGGACAGCGCGCGGCGAGGGCGAAGCGGCGTTCGCAGACGGCGAGTAACTTGGCCGGGGCGAGTCCGCGCACTTCGTGGGTGAGCAGTTCGAGTCCGGCGGCGCGAATTTGGCGGCGGTGGTTTTTGTGGGTGCCGATCACCAGCGAGTGGCCGTGTCCGCCAACGTGGCGGAACAGCGCGTGCCGGATTCGGCGCGGGATCCGTTGGGTCTCGTCGAGAAACAGCACCGGAGCGGCGGCGAGGTCCGGCGCGTCGAACACCGCCGCGAGCGCGTTCGGGGCGGGTCCTTCCTCGGGAAAATGACGATACGGCGCGGCGGGGAAATGTCGGCGCAGCGCCATCAGGTGACTCGTCTTGCCCCGTCCCCGGCGACCAAGAAACTGAACGACCACCCCTTGTCCGAACGCGGCGGACGCGCCGCGGCGCAGGCGTTCAGTGAGAGCGGCCGTATCGAGATCCGGCACCACCGCCTCGGCCCATTCGTTCAGCGGCAGTTCGCCGAACGGGTTGTGGCGCAGATTGAGATGGGCGAAGGGCAGCGCGAGCGCGGGCATGCGAGGTGCGGGATGTGAGGTGCGGGATGCGGGGGATAAATCACCACGGGCTTGCCCGCATGGAACGAGCAAACTGAAGTGTTATTAAAGTGAAAGGCCGACCCCGCCCGGGCGACTATGCGCGACGCGCGCAATGCCCGCAGTTCGGGTGCCGGGTGGCGTTCATGGTTTTCGGCTACTTGGTTTCCGCCGGTACTTTCAAGGCGAAGTCGTCCGGCTTCAGGCCTTTCTGAAACGTCCCAAATCCGTAGGCGGTCGGTTCGAACTCGCCGACGATGTCGACCTTGGTGCCGCCCTCGGGCACCTCGAGTCCAGTCAGGTGGTAGACGGCGTTTACGACCATGCGCCGCGAACCTTCCGCGACCAAGTCGGTGGCCGCGCCCATGGTGGTATTGAAGACCTGACCATTCTTGCCGCCGGGCAGCGTGTAGGACTTGGTCCAGGCGACCGGCATCATCGGGTCGTTCTTCTTGCCGGCCACGAGTTCGTGGTCGCTCGGACGCATGCCGAAGTACGGATCGTTCGCGTCCTTCGCCCCTTTGCGTTTCACCACCGCGCCGAGAACCAGCGGCATGCTGTCGCCGGGCAACGGCAAGCGGACGCCGTAGACATCGCTCGGTCCCCAAACGCTACCGGGCTTGAGCCCGCGCACGATCGGGTGTTCGGCGGCGTCTTCGGCGATGATGCCGAGGCAGCTCTCGTTTTTGTGGCTGCCGTGGTGGCTGATCCATTTTTCGCCGAGTACCAGACGGCCGAAGCCGCCCTTCCACGTCGCCTTCTCGGCATCGTCGCCGGGATTGAAGCCGTTCTTGTAGTGCACGTATTTGCCGCCGCTCATGTTGAAGCCGTGTGTCGCGGTACGCATGCCGAGCACCGCTCCGCCGCGTTTGAGATAGTCGTCGATGTGTTTCATCTGTTCGTCCGGGGGCTGGCGGAACCGGGTGGCGATGATCATCAGCTCGGCATCCTCGAGCGCTTCGAGACCGGGCAGGTTCTTTTGATTTTTCGG